>Ga0307406_10000549_pt1 | contig 21628 bp, 21 predicted proteins | sample 322Cmetagenome_3_FD_203706 | JGI IMG/M metagenome (GOLD analysis project Ga0307406, IMG submission 203706) | Maize rhizosphere microbial communities from greenhouse at UC Davis, California, United States - 322HYB-C-2 | ecosystem: Host-associated > Plants > Roots > Rhizosphere > Soil | place...
CAGGTGCGCGCCTTCGACCTGCTGCTGGTCATCGACGCCACCGGCAGCATGGGCGACGAGATGGAGTATCTGAAGCGCGAGCTGGCCTCGATCATGGCCTCGCTCGCCGAGCGGCACCCGCGCGTTGACACCCGCATCGGCCTGATCGTCTATCGCGACAACGGCGACCAGTATGTGGTCCGCGACTTCCCCTTCACCGGCGACATCGACGAACTGGTGCGCCAGCTGGAGGCCCAGAGGGCCGACGGCGGCGGCGACTATCCGGAGGCCATGGATCAGGCCCTGACGCGGGCGCTGGACTATCCGTGGCGCGACGACGCCGTGCGCTCGGTCGTGCTAGTCGCCGACGCCCCGCCGCATGACGACCGCATCGCCGCCACCTGGGAGCAGGTGCGGGAGGCCCGCGCCCGCCGCATCCAGATCACCCCCGTCGCCGCCAGCGGCGTGGGTCACCGGGCCGAGTTCGTCCTGCGCGCCGCCGCCGCCGCGACCCAGAGCCGCTATCTGTTCCTCACCGACGACAGCGGCGTGGGAAATCCGCACGCGACGCCCGAGGTCAAATGCTACGTCGTGAGCCGCCTGGACAGCCTGCTGCGCCGGGTGCTGGACAGCCAGATCTCGGGCCGCCGCATCGAACCGACGGAAAACGAGGTCATCCGCACCGTCGGCCCGTACGACGCCGGGGTCTGCGCGCCGAAATAGGCCGACTCAGCCGCCGCCGACGAACTGGACGACCTCGATCCGGTCGCCGGCGGCCAGGGCCGTGACGCCGTGCCGGGAGCGGGGCACGATCTCCAGATTGCGCTCCACGGCCACCTTGCGGATATCCAGCCCCAGCTCCTCCACGAGGGCCAGAATGGTGTCCGCATGGACCTCGCGAAGCTCGCCGTTGACCTGGATTTGCATGACCTTGCGTCACTCTCTTGCGGCGCGCGGCTTGCTTGCGGCCACGCCTGAGCTAAAAGGCCGGTCCGATTCCGGTCGGAACGTCACCTTCGCGAGCGAATGCCCGACAGTCCTGTCCTCTACGTCCTGAACGGCCCGAACCTCAACCTGCTTGGGGTCCGAGAGCCTGAAATCTACGGGCGCGAGACGCTCGCGGACGTCCAGGCGCTGTGCGAACGGACCGCACAGGGCGCGACCGTGGTGTTCCGCCAGACCAATCACGAGGGCGAGCTGATCGACTGGGTCCAGGAGGCCCGCGAGAAGGCTGACGCCCTTGTGATCAATCCCGCCGGCTACGGGCACACCTCGGTGGCCCTGCTGGACGCCCTGAAAACGCTGACGGTTCCGATCGTCGAATGTCATCTGTCGAATCCGGCCGCGCGCGAGCGCTTCCGGCATCGCACCTATGTGTCGGCGATCGCCGCCGGCGTGGTTTCGGGTTTCGGCCCGATGAGTTACGAACTGGCGGTCAAGGCCGCCCTCGGACTGGCGCAGGAACGCCGCCGGTCCGCCGACCGTTCGGTTTAAAGGACAACAAGAGGCTCCCATGGCCGATCCGAAGACGACTGCTCCCAAGCTCAAGAACGAAGCCGAGATCGACACCACCCTGGTGCGGCAGCTGGCCGACATCCTGAATGACACCTCGCTGACCGAGATCGAGGTCGAGCGTGGCGAGCTGCGCATCCGCGTGGCGCGCGAAGCCGCCCCGGTGATGCAGTACGCCGCCGCGCCGGCCCAGGCCGCCCCGGTCGCCGCCGCCGCGCCCGCCGCCGCTCCGGCCTCCATGCCGTCCGATCCGGCCACCATCGTCGCCCGGTCGGGCGAAGAGGTGAAGTCGCCGATGGTCGGCACCGCCTATCTGCAGGCCTCGCCCGAGGCCCCGCCGTTCGTCCAGCCGGGCGACAAGGTGAAGAAGGGCCAGACCCTGCTGATCGTCGAGGCGATGAAGACGATGAACCCGATCCAGGCTCCCCGCGACGGCGTCGTGAGGGAAGTGCTGGTCGGCGACGCCCAGCCCGTCGAGTTCGGCGAACCCCTCGTCCTGCTCGAGGCGTAAGCCATGTTCACGAAGGTCCTGATCGCGAACCGCGGTGAAATCGCCCTGCGGATTCACCGCGCGTGCAAGGAGATGGGCATCTCCACCGTCGCCGTGCACTCCGAGGCCGACCGCGGCGCCATGTGGGTGCGTCTGGCCGACGAAAGCGTCTGCATCGGCCCGGCCCCGGCGGCCAAGTCGTACCTGAACATCCCCTCGATCATCGCGGCGGCCGAGATCACCGGCGCCCAGGCGATCCACCCCGGCTACGGCTTCCTGTCCGAGAACGCCCGCTTCGCCGAGATCGTCGAAGCCCACGGCATGACCTTCATCGGTCCCAAGCCCGAGCATATCCGGGTTATGGGAGACAAGATCAGCGCCAAGCAGACCGTGCTGGCGGCCGGCATCCCCTGCGTTCCCGGCTCGGCCGGAGAGGTCGAGACCATCGAGGCCGCCATCGAGGCGTCCAAGACCATCGGCTTCCCCCTGATCGTCAAGGCGGCGGCGGGCGGCGGCGGACGCGGCATGAAGGTCGCCCTGACGGCCGACGACCTGGTCGAGGCCGTCCAGACCGCCCAGTCCGAGGCGCTGGCCGCCTTCGGCAACGGCGCCGTCTACATGGAGCGCTACCTCCAGAAGCCGCGTCACATCGAGATTCAGGTCATCGCCGACAGCCACGGCAACGTCGTGCACCTGGGCGAACGCGACTGCTCGCTGCAACGCCGCCACCAGAAGGTGCTGGAAGAAGCCCCCTCGCCCGCCCTCTCGGCCGAGGGCCGCAAGGCCATCGGCGAGACGGTCAACAAAGCCATCGCCGCCATCGGCTACCTGGGCGTCGGCACCATCGAATTCCTGTGGGAAGACGGCGAGTTCTTCTTCATCGAGATGAACACTCGCCTGCAAGTCGAGCATCCGGTTACGGAAATGATCACGGGCGTCGACCTGGTCCGCGAACAGATCCGCATCGCCGCCGGCCTGCCGCTGTCGTTCACCCAGGACGACATCCACTTTGAAGGCCATGCCATCGAGGTGCGGATCAACGCCGAGAACGCCGAGACCTTCACCCCGTCGCCGGGCACCATCACGGACTTCCACGCCCCGGGCGGCCTGGGCGTGCGGCTGGATAGCGCCATCTACGCCGGCTATTCGATCCCGCCCTATTACGACAGCCTGATCGGCAAGCTGATCGTCCACGGCCGCGACCGCGAGGAGTGCATCGCGCGCCTGAAACGGTCCCTGGGCGAGATGGTCATCGGCGGCATAGACACCACCATTCCCCTGTTCCAGAAGCTGCTGCAGGAGCCGGACATCCTGTCCGGCGACTACGACATCCACTGGCTGGAGAACTGGGCCAAGCGCCAGAAGGGCGAAGCCTAGGCCCCGGTGGAGGAGCCCGGCTTCAGCGCCTCATCTCCCTTCGGCGGCTTCGGGCCGGACGAACTGCTGAACTGCTACGCCACCGGCGTCTTTCCCATGGGCGAGGCGCGCGATGACCCGCGCGTCTTCCTGGTCGAGCCGGACCAGCGCGGCGTCATCCCGCTGGACGGCTTCCACATCCCCACCCGGCTGAAGAAGACCGTGCGATCGACGCCGGTCGAGGTGCGGGTCGACACCGCCTTCAGCGCCGTGCTGGAAGCCTGCGCCGCCTCCACGCCGGGTCGCGAGGACACCTGGATCAACGCGCCCATCCGGCGGCTCTACATCGCGCTTCAGGCCCGCGGGCACGCCCATTCGATCGAGGTCTGGCGCGACGAGCGGCTGGTGGGGGGGCTGTACGGCGTGACCCTGGGTGGAGCCTTCTTCGGCGAGAGCATGTTCAGCCGCGAGCGTGACGCCTCGAAGGTGGCGCTGGTGCATCTGGTGGGGCGGCTGACGCGCGGCGGCTGGCGGCTGCTGGACGCCCAGTTCCTGACCGAGCACCTCAGCCAGTTCGGAGCGGTCGAGACGCCGCAGGCGGCCTATCTGCGGCAATTGAAGGCGGCGCTGCGCGCGCGGCCCGAGGTCCGTTCGCTGTTCGAGCCGATGACGGGAGCCGAAGCGGTCTTCTACGCCCTGCAGCCAACGACCCAGGCGTCGTAGATCGGGTGCTGCAGGCCGTTCACGGCCGGCGCGGACGCGAACATCCACCCGCGGAAGATCTGGCGCGGCGCAGCGGCTTGGACGACGCCGCGCGGCTGGAGGCTGACTTCCAGATAGGCGATGGAATCGCCGACCTGCTCGTCCGAGGCCGAGACCTCGCAGGCGCGGGCGGTGAAGATCAGGGTGCGCTGGAAGCGGACGGGACGACCGCCCACCTCGACCTCGAAACGCATGCGTTCGGCGGTGATCTTGTCGACGGCCTCGACGATGGCGACGCGGCGGCGCTGGCGGCGGCCCGGCGTGGTCGAGGGCTCGCCCCGGACTTCGGCCTTCTCGTCGGCCTTTTCCTCGTCCGCCTTCTCGGCGTCGGTCTCTTCGGCGACGGGGGCGACGACGATCGGACCGGGCGGAGTGATGGCGATGGGTGCGGCGGGCGCGGGCGCGGCCTCGGGGGCCGGCTCGGCGGGCGGGGTCGTCTGCGGCGTCGGCTGGCGGTTCAGCTCAGCCGTAGGATCCACGGGACGGGCGTCCTGGGGCAGGTCGTTCAGCGCGGACGCCACGACGCCGCCGGCGACGAGGATGGCCGCGGCGGTCACGCCCGCGAGGATGAGCCCGCGACGCTTCATTCCGGACGCCAAGCCTCATAGTCGCCGGTCGCGGCCGGGCGCTGGCCCTCGGCGGCCAGCGAGCCCTGCGGGCGCCACGCCATCGGCGTACCGGTCAGGTTGGGCAGGTGATCCTTTTCCCACGACCGGCGCGGCAGCGGCTCCACGGTCGGCGGCTCGTCGTAGGTGTAGTGCATCCAGCCGTGCCACTCGGGCGGCACCTTCGAGGCGTCGGCGTAGCCGTTGTAGATCACCCAGCGGCGCTTGCGGCCGTCATAGCTGACGTTGTCGCGCGACTGGTAATAGGTGTTCCCGAACCCGTCGGTGCCGATCTTCTCGCCACGCTTGGCGATGGTGAAGAAGGTGCCGATGGTGGCGCCGCTGGTCCAACCGAAGATTCTGCCTAGCACGTCGGGAATTCCACTCGTCTCGCGCCGCCCGGAACACCCCGGCGACAGCGACGCTGATCATAGAAACCGCGAAGGCTTCCGTCCAGCGGAACGCGGCGAGGGCGAAACTCAACATCTTGGGGGTAACCTTGATGCGACACGCCAGATTTATTGCGGCGGGCCGCTTTCAACCGGTAGCATCGGCAAAAGCCGCCTAGAGACCCGCATGCGTCCCCAGCCTCGCTTCGCCGTCCTCGCCTCCGCCGTCCGCCGCTCCGTGCGCGAGATCGAGCGTGGCGGCCGGCTGGTCGAGGTCGTGGCGCCCGAGGACTGGTCCGACGCCCGGGCCGAGGCCTGGCTGGACTGGGCCGCCGCGGAAGGCCTGCCGCTGGACGGCGAGGACCTGATCGTCGAGGCCGCGAACGCCTTCGCCGCCCGTCAGGCGCCCGACGAGACCTTGGCCGCCGAACTGGCCGCTGCGCTGCGCCTGGGCTTGGCCACGCCCGCCCGGCCGCAGGCGGTGGCCGCCGGGGACGCCCTGATCCTGTCCGATCCCGCCGCCGCCCGCCTGCTGGCCGCCGAAACCGCGCGCCGCCGCGCCCTGCGCCTGGCGGCCGGAGCCGTCGACGCCGTGGCCGCCGCCCTGGCCGCCGTCAGCGAGGCCGTCAGCCGCTGCGAGGGACCGCGGGGCGACTGCGCCGATCCGGCCATCAACCCGGCGCTGGCTCGCGCCGCGATGACCGCGCGCCGCGCCGGAGCCTCGGACGCCGACATCCTGCGGGCGGTCGTGGGCGAATCATTCGAGGCCGCGCCCCTGCCCGCCCGCCCCGCGGCGCCGTGGACCGCCGTCGCCGACCGCGGCCTGATCGCCTCGGGCGCGCCGGAGGCCGTGCTGGCCGCCGAGGGCGCGCTGGACGGCGACCTGATCCTGGCCTTCGACCCCGAGACGGCGGAGCTGGCCGCCGAGGCCGCGCGCGGCGCCGGGGTGCTGATCTCGCTGAGCGCCCTGCGTGGTTTGACCGGCGACGGCTTCGAGGTAGCGCTGGCCGACCTCGCCGGGCTGTGGGTCACGGCCCTGTCGGAGGGCGGTTCGGTTCCGGTGAGCATCGGACTGGCGGACCTGGCGGACCTGGTGCTGGTCGAGGGCGCGGCGGATCCGCTGGCCCGCGCCGCCGAGCTGGCCGCCGTGGTCGCCGAAGCCGGCGCCTCCGGCCTGTTCATCGACGACCGCGAGGCGATGCTGCGTCTGGGCGCCTCGCCCCTGACCGCGCTGGACCGGTTCGAGACCGCCGACGGCGAGGCCGCGCCGCGCCTGAGGCCCGCCCTCGCCCGGGTGGTCGAGGCCCAGGGCGGCGAGGTCGAGGACGCCGAACGGCATCTGCTGGGCCGCCGTACTCTGGCGGGCGCGCCGGGCGTCGATCACACGACCCTGCGCGCCCATGGCTTCACCGATGTCGAGCTGGAGGGCGTCGAACTGGCCCTGGCCCAGGTCGAGCGGCTTCAGGACGCCTTCCGCGCCCCGGTGCTGGACGCCGGCTTCCTGCGCGACGTGCTGGGGGTCCAGGACGCCGCCGAGGACGATCTGCTGGTCCGCCTCGGCTTCACCGAGGACGACATCGCCGCCGCCGGCGCCTGGGCCTTCGGCCACGGCGACCTGGAGGATTGGACGGGTGCGCCCGAGGCTCTGTCGGCGGTTCTGGCCGACCCGGCTGGCTTCGAGACCGGCTTGCGGACGGCGCTGGACCCGTTCAGCGGTGCGCCGGACCTGTCGCCGGTGGCGCTGGACTGGAACGCCACCCCGGCCCAGGCGGCCCGCGTTCTGGCCGACGCCGCTCGCAACGGCCGCCGGGCCGTCCGCCTGCGCCGCGCCGCGCCGCCCGCCGGCCCTTTGCTGGATCTGCCCGACAGCGCCGGTCAGGACCGCGAGCGCCGCCGCGAACCCGAGATCCGCAATGTCGAGCGGGTGATCGAGAAGGTCATCGAGCGCGACCGCACCCGCCGCAAGCTGCCCGACCGCCGCAAGGGCTATATCCAGAAGGCGGCCGTGGGCGGCCACAAGGTCTACATCCACACCGGCGAATACGAGGACGGCGAGCTCGGCGAGATCTTCATCGACATGCACAAGGAAGGCGCCGCCTTCCGCTCGCTGATGAACAATTTCGCCATCGCGATCTCGATCGGCCTGCAATACGGCGTGCCGCTGGAAGAGTTCGTGGACGCCTTCGTCTACACCCGCTTCGAGCCCGCCGGCCCGGTCACCGGCAACGACTCCGTCAGGTCGGCGACCTCGATCCTGGACTACATCTTCCGCGAGCTGGGCGTGTCCTATCTGGACCGGCAGGCGCTGGCCAATGCGGACGCCGGGCCGGGCGACGGCCTGGGCGGCGCCGAGGGCGAGGTCGCCGAGACGGTGCCGGCCGCCCGCTTCATCTCCAAGGGCTTCGCCCGTGGCGCGGCGCCCGACAACCTGGTGGTCCTGCCCTTCGGCCAGAAGAAGGAAGTCGCGGCCGCGCCCACAGCCCCGGCGCCGGGCGAGGCCACCGCCTGCCCCGCCTGCGGCGACCTGGCCCTGCAGGAACGGGGCGCGGGCTGGATCTGCGACACCTGCGGGGCCGCGCCCTCGATGCAGGGTTAAATCAACGATTTCATGCGAGGCTGCCGGAGCTCGATCGAGCGCCGGAGCCTGAGATGAAGCTGTTCCTGACCGCCGTGGCCCTCGCCGCCGCCCTCGCCTCGCCCGCCGCGGCCCAGAACGCCGGCCAGATCGCCAGCGTGCGCGGCGGCGCCAACTGCGCCGGCTGCAACCTGTTCCAGGCGGCCCTGTCGGGGCTGGAGCGCAATGGCCTGAACCTGTCGGGCGCGCGGCTGCGCCAGGCGGACCTCAGCCTGGCGGTGATGAACCGCACCCGCTTCTCCAACGCCGACCTGCGCGACGTGGAAGCCTACGGCGGGGTCTTCTCCAGCTCGAACTTCTCGGGCGCCGACCTGACCAACGCCAGCTTCGTGGGCGCCTATCTGGAGGGGGCGAACTTCAGCGGGGCGACCCTGACGGGGGCCAATTTCTCCGGCGCTTCGCTGGTTCGGGCGACGGGGCTGAGCCAGTCGCGGCTGAACCAGGCCTGCGGCGACGAGGCCACGCGGCTGCCGGCGGGCCTGTCTATTTCGCGCTGCTGAACGGCCACCGACGTTACGACGATTTAAGTAGGGTTCTTCGGGGTTTGGCCTCATGAAGGTGGCGTGAAACAGATTGCCGACTCCTTCCTCCGTCGCGTCATGGTCACCGGTGTCTCCGGCGCGGCCTTCGCCGCCGCCCTGTGCGCCGCGGCTCCGGCGGCGGCCGAGATCCAGCTGCAGTTCCAGGATCGCGACGTGGCCCGAATGGTCTCGTTGGGCGGATCCTGCAACCGCTGCGAGCTGTCGGGCCGTGACCTGGCGGGTGCGGCCTTCACCGGCGCCAGCTTCACCAACGCCACCCTCGTGGGCGCCGACCTGCGCGGCGCCGAGCTGGTGGGCTCCAACTTCTCGGGCAGCGACTTCACCCGCGCCAATCTGTCCGGAGCCGAACTGGTCGGCGCCAACTTCACGGGCGCCAGCTTCTCCAACGCGAACATGACCGGCGTCTCAGCCATGGGCGCGACCATGGTCCGGGTCCGCATGGACCGGGCCAACGCTACCGGCGCTGAGCTGAACGGCGCCAACATGAACGGCGCGGTCATGGGCTCCGCCAACTTCACCGGCGCCGAGCTGAACGCCGCGACCCTGGCCAACGTCAGCGCCCGGGGCGCCGATTTCGGCGGCGCCGAGATCGGCATGTCGAACCTGTCGAACGGCGACTTCCGCGGAGCCTCCTTCCAGAGCAGCGAGCTGAACGGCGCGCGTCTGACGGGCGGCAATTTCGCAGGCGCGAACTTCAGCGACGCCGAGATGAACCGGACCGACATCCGCGGCACGGACCTGTCGACGGCTCGCGGCCTGACGCAGGAGCAGATCGGCCGGGCCTGCGGCGACGCCAACACCCGCCTGCCGGGCCGTCTGACCGCCAGAACCTGCCGCGGCATCTCCGGCGTCCGCATCGCGCCGACCGCGCCTCCGGCCCCGCCGGCGCCCCCGGCCCCGCCCCGGGTCAGGAATTTCGTGGTCGCCAGCGGCCGCTGACAAAAAAGGCCCCCGTCTCCGACGAGGGCCTTTTCCTTTATCTGAGGCCCGTCAGACCTTGATCGGCACGGCCGTGCGGATGTGCACGTCCTTCAGCTGGCGCTCGCCGGCCTCGGTCGGGGCGTTCATCAGCAGATCCTCGCCCTGCTGGTTCAGCGGGAAGGCGATGACCTCGCGGATGGCGGTCTCGCCGGCCAGCAGCATGACGATGCGGTCGATGCCGGGGGCCAGACCGCCGTGCGGCGGGGCGCCGTAGCGGAAGGCGTTCAGCATGCCGCCGAACTGGTCCTCGACGACCGAGGCGTCGTAGCCGGCGATGCCGAAGGCCTTGAGCATGATCTCGGCCTTGTGGTTCCGGATCGCGCCCGAACACAGCTCATAGCCGTTGCAGACGATGTCGTACTGATAGGCGCGGATGGTCAGCGGGTCCTGGGTCTCCAGGGCCTCGAGCCCGCCCTGCGGCATCGAGAACGGGTTGTGCGAGAAGTCGATCTTCTTCTCTTCTTCCGACCATTCGAACATCGGGAAGTCGACGATCCAGCAGAATTTGAACTGGGCCTCGTCGATCAGCTTCAGCTCGGAGCCCACGCGGGTGCGGGCCAGGCCGGCGAATTTGGCGAAGACGCCCGGGTTTCCGGCGACGAAGAAGGCGGCGTCGCCCTTGCCGAGGCCGAGCGCGGTCATCAGGGCCTCGGTCGGCTCCTGACCCAGGTTCTTGGCGATCGGGCCGCCCCAGGCGTTCTGGTCGTCCGACCAGAAGATGTAGCCGAGGCCCGGCTGGCCCTCGCCCTGGGCCCAGGAGTTCATGCGGTCGCAGAAGGCGCGCGAGCCGCCGGTCGGGGCCGGGATGGCCCACACGGCGTTCTTCTCGTCAGCGCCGAGGATCTTGTTGAACAGGCCGAAGCCGCCGTCGCGGAAGTGGTCTGAGACGTCCTGCATCTTGATCGGGTTGCGGGTGTCCGGCTTGTCGGTGCCGTACCAGGCCATCGACTGGGCGTAGGTCAGGCGCTGGAAGCCGGCGTGCTCGAACTGCTCGCCGAAGTCGTTGGTGAAGGTGTGGGTCCCGTTGATCGGAGAAACCGGCAGACCTTCCGAGAACTCCTCGAACACGCCGTGCATGACGGGCTCGATGGCCGCGAAGACGTCCTCTTGCGTGACGAAGCTCATCTCGACGTCGAGCTGGTAGAACTCGAGCGAGCGGTCGGCGCGCAGGTCCTCATCGCGGAAGCAGGGCGCGATCTGGAAATAGCGGTCGAAGCCCGAGACCATGAGCAGCTGCTTGAACTGCTGAGGCGCTTGCGGAAGAGCGTAGAACTTGCCCGGGTGCAGGCGCGACGGGACTAGGAAGTCGCGCGCGCCTTCCGGCGAGGACGCCGTCAGGATCGGGGTCTGGTACTCCAGGAAGCCCTGACCGACCATGCGCTGGCGGATCGAGGAGATCACCTTGGAGCGCAGGACGATGTTCTTGTGCAGACGCTCGCGACGCAGGTCGAGGAAGCGGTTGGCGAGGCGGATTTCCTCCGGGTACTCCTGATCGCCGAAGACCGGCATCGGCAGTTCGGCGGCTTCCGACAGGACCTCGAGCCCCTGGACCCGGACCTCGACCTCGCCGGTCGGCAGCAGGGCGTTCACGGTGCTGGCGTCGCGCATGACCGCTTCGCCGTCGATGCGGATGACGCTTTCGGCGCGCAGACGCTCGACGATCTCGAAGCCCGGCGTCGACGGGTGCAGCACCAGCTGGGTGATGCCGTAGTGGTCGCGCAGATCGACGAAGAGCAGGCCGCCGAGGTCGCGCTTGCGGTGCACCCAGCCCGACAGGCGGACATTGACGCCGGCGTCGGTCGAACGGAGGGCGCCGCAGGTGTGGGAGCGGTAGGCGTGCATGGTCGGTTCGTCTTGGATTCGGGCCCGCAAGGGGCGGAATTCGGGAGGCCGGAAGGGCGCATCATCGCCTGCGAAAGTCAAGGCCGACGGCGATTTCGGGCCGCATCGCACTGGGCGAAAAATGGGGTGCGAACAGTGCGAACAGTGCGAATGGTCCGGACTGCGGAAAACACCGTCCGAAGCGTCCGATGCGTCCGGATAGCCCGGTCCCCGCCCTGACTGTTCGACCCACGCCATGTCCACAGTCTATCGGTCGGCTACGTCAGGATCGGACGCAGGCGGTCCACAGGCGGCGGCGTTCCGTCCACGGACGAAGCGTCCGGATGGATGGCGAAGGCGGCGCATCTGCTATGGTGAACGCAATGACCGCCCGCCCCGCCCCGCCCGACCAGATGCGCCTGCCCTTGCAGAGCGACCTGCCCGAGGGGGCCGCCGGCTTCGTGGTCTCGGACTGCAACCGCGCCGCGGTTGAGGCGCTGGCGGACTGGCCCAGCCTGATCGGCGGCGTGATGGCCATCTGCGGCCCGGCGGGCAGCGGCAAGAGCCGTCTGGGCCAGATCTGGGCCGAGAGGGTCGGCGCGGTCGCCTTCCACGGCGGCGAGGCGGCCCTGATCGATCCGCTGGAGATCGAGGGGCGTCCCGTGCTGCTGGACCGGGCCATGGACGCCGACGACGAGACCCTGTTCCACCTGATCAACCTGGCCCAGGCCCCCGGCGGGGCCATGCTGATGATCTCGCGCCCCGCCCCATCGGCCTGGGAAGTCACCCTGCCCGACCTGCGTTCACGGCTGGATGCGGTCATCAGCGTGCCGGTCGAGGCGCCCGACGACGCCGTCCTGGCCGCCATGCTGGAGGCCCGCTTCGCCGAGCGCGGCATCCGGCCGCCCCGGGACGTGATTCCCTATCTGCTGCGCCGCATCGACCGCTCGGCGGCGGCGGCCGAGGCCGTGGTGGAACGGCTGGACGCCCTGCACCGCCCCGTGACGCGGGCGCTGGCGCGGGAGGCGCTGGAGGGCGTCGGAATGTCGGACGAAGACGCCTCCGAACCGTCTTAACCCTGACGGCCCCGTTCAGCGCGGGTTCATGGCGCGGGGCCGAAACTTCTCCTCAGTTGGGTCATCCGCTGTCGTCCTTCGGGTCGGCGGCGACCTGCAAGGAGACGCACGATGAAAACGAGAACAGCCCTGATCGCCGGGTTCGCGGCCCTTTCCATGGTCGCCACCCCCATGGCCGCCGCCGCCCAGTCGTGGCGCGACCACGATCGCCATGACCGCTATGAGCGCCGCTACGACCGTGACGGCCGCTATGACCGCTACGATCGTCATGATCGCCGCGACTACCGCCATGACCGCCGTGACGATCGTCGTTGGGAGCGGGAGCAACGTCGCGAATATCGCCGCTGGGTGCGCGGCCAGGCCATTCCGCGCGAATACCGCAGCCGCTGGTATGTGAACGACTACCGCCGCTACGGCTACGCCCCGCCCCCGCGCGGCTACGGCTACTACCGCACCGACACCGGCGACGTGGTGCTGGCCGCCATCGCCACCGGCGTGATCATCTCGCTGCTGTCGAACTAGGACAGCCGCAGGAATGACAGAGCCCGCCCGGAGCGATCCGGGCGGGCTTTTTCATGCTCAAATGTCAGCGGCGGATGGCCTCGAACCCACCGGTGAAGACCGCCTCTGGACCGCCTCGGTCGCCCTGCCCTACAGCCTGGACCTGGGCGACAAGGGCTCGGTGATCTTCACGCCGACCGCCTCGTACCGCGGCGCGACCCAGATGTTCGAGACGGCCATTCCGCTGCCCGATCAGGGTTCCTACTGGCTCTATGACGCGACCCTGATGTGGACGGCCCCGGACGGCGGCTACCGCGTCAGCCTGGCCGGCCGGAACCTGGGCGACGAGCGCTATCGCGCGGGCGGCTACAACTTCCCGGGCGCGATCACCGGGGATTCGGTCATCGGCTTCTACGGCGCGCCGCGCACGGTCACGCTGAGCGTCACCGCGTCGTTCTAGGGGCAGGTTGAGACAAGTGATCGGGGCCGCGGCGAACGCGGCCCCGATTTGCGTTTCAGAGGCCCAGCTTGGCCTTCAGGATGTCGTTCACCGCGGCCGGATTGGCCTTTCCGCCGGTGGCCTTCATGACCTGGCCGACGAACCAGCCGAGGGCCTGGGGCTTCTCGGCGACGGCGGCGGCCTTGTCCGGGTTGGCGGCGATGATGTCGTCGACGGCCTTCTCGATGGCCCCGGTGTCGGTGACCTGCTTCAGGCCATGCTTCTCGACGACTTCGGCCGGGCTGCCTTCGCCGGACCAGACAAGGTCAAAGACTTGCTTGGCGATCTTGGAGGAGATGACGTTCGTCTCGATCAGCTCGACCAGCTGGGCCACATGGGCGGCCGGCAGGGTGTTCTCGCTGAAGTCCTTGCCGTCGGCGGCCAGGCGGGCCGAGACCTCGTTGGTGACCCAGTTGGACACCAGCTTGGCGTCGCGCCCCTTCGCGGCTTCCTCGAAATAGTCGGCCTTGGCCTGATCCGAGATCAGGACCACGGCGTCGTACTGCGACAGGCCGTACTGGCTCATCAGGCGACGGCGCTTCTCGTCCGGCAGTTCGGGCAGGCTCGCCTTGATCTCGTCGATCCAGGCCTGCTCCAGCTCGAGCGGCAGCAGGTCGGGGTCGGGGAAGTAGCGATAGTCCATCGCCTCTTCCTTGGACCGCATCGAGCGGGTCTCGCCGGCCGTCGGGTCGTAGAGACGGGTCTCCTGATCGATCTTGCCGCCATCCTCGAGAATCTCGATCTGACGGCGCGCCTCGTACTGGATGGCCTGGGAGATGAAGCGGAACGAGTTGACGTTCTTGATCTCGCAGCGCGTGCCCAGGTGGCTGAAGTCGCCGGTGGCCTTGAACTTCTCGTACTGGCCGGGGCGGCAGACCGAGACGTTCACGTCGGCGCGCAGGTTGCCCTTCTCCATGTCCCCGTCGCAGGTGCCCAGGTACATCAGGATGGTGCGGATCTTCTTGACGTAGGCGACCGCCTCGTCCGGCGAACGGATGTCCGGACGCGAGACGATCTCCATCAGGGCCGTGCCCGCGCGGTTCAGATCGACGAAGCTTTCGGTCGGCGACAGGTCGTGGATCAGCTTGCCAGCGTCCTGTTCCAGGTGCAGGCGCTCGATGCCGACGTTGAAGAAGGAGCCGTCCTCGGCCTCGACCTCGACGACACCTTCGCCGACGATCGGATAGAAGAGCTGGCTGATCTGATAGCCGGTGGGCAGGTCGGGATAGAAATAGTTCTTGCGGTCGAACTGGCTGCGCAGATTGATCTGCGCCTTCAGGCCTAGGCCCGATTTCACCGCCTGTTCGACGCAGTGTTTGTTCAGCGTCGGCAGCATGCCGGGGAAGCCCGCGTCGACCAGCGACACCTGCTCGTTCGGACCCGCGCCGAAGCCGACGGCGGCGCCCGAGAAGAGCTTGGCCTTCGACGCCACCTGGGCGTGGATTTCCAGCCCCATGACGAGTTCCCACGGGCCGGTGCGGCCCTGGATGGTCTTGGTGTTCGAAACGGTGTCGGTCATGGGGTCCAGATGGCCTACCGGCCCGGCGGGGTCAAGAAATCGGAGGGTGGAAATCGGCTTCCCATCGCCGCGGCGACGGATCAGGGTTCGCGGGACGTTCATTCCCTATCGCGCACCGACCCGAGGCCTTGATGACCCGCACCGGACCGCTGGACGCCGCCGTCGCCCTGACCCGCTTCGGGATGGGCGCGCGACCGGGCGAGATCGCGACGGTCGCGGCCGATCCGAGAGGTTGGCTGGAGGCGCAGGCGCGGCCCGGCGGCGCGCCGGTTCCGGCGGGCGCGTTCGAGACCTCGGAACAGCGGCTGGAGGTCTATCAGGACTATCTGGCGGATGCGGCGCAGGCCCGGCGGATGCGCGAAGCTCCGGCCCCGGCCGCGATGGCCGTGGACGCCCCGCCCTCCACGGCGCAGGCGGCCGCCGACGCGCGACGCGACAGCCGCCGCAACCTGGTGCAGGACACGGCGCGGGAGTTCCTGGCCCGGGCCCAGCTGGGGGCCGAGACCGAGGCCGGCTTCGCCGAGCGCTGGGCCTTGTTCTGGGCCAACGCCTTCACCGCCTCGGCGAGCAAATTCCAGTCCGCCGTCTTCGTGGGCCAGTACGAGCGGGAGGCCATCCGCCCGCACGTTTTCGGCAAGTTCGAAGACCTTGCGCTGGCGGCCGAGAGCCATCCGGCGATGCTGCTGTATCTGGACCAGGCCCAGTCGGTCGGGCCGAACAGTCCGGCTGGCGAGCGGCGGCACGCCGGGCTGAACGAGAACCTGGCGCGGGAAATCCTGGAGCTGCACACGGTCGGGGCTGACGGCGGCTACACCCAGGCGGATGTGACCGAGTTCGCCCGCGCCCTGACCGGATGGTCGACGGCGGCGCGGCGGCGGCAGCAGGAGGAAGGCCGGGGCCAGGGTCGGCGCCGGGCGGCGATTCTGGCCGGGGAACCGGGCGAGAACGGCTTCACCTTCCGCGCCGTGGTGCATGAGCCGGGCGAGCGGACGGTGATGGGGCGCCGCTATCCGGTGGGCGGGGCCGAACAGGGCCGCGCCATCCTGAAGGACCTGGCCAACCGGCCCGAGACGGCGCGGCGGCTGGCGCGGAAGATCGCCGTCCACTTCGTCGCCGACGAGCCGCCGCCCGCGCTGGTGAACGCGCTGGAGCGGGCATGGACCGGGTCCGGCGGTGATCTGGCCGTGGTGGCCAGGGCGCTGATCGCCGCGCCCGAGAGCTGGGCGCCCGAGGCGCGCAAGGTGAAGACGCCCTATGAGTTCGTGGTCTCGTCGCACCGCGCCATGGGCACGCGGCCGCAGCGGGTGCAGCCGCTCCAGCAGGCCATGGTGCAGATGGGGCAGCCAGCCTTCGCCGCCCCCTCCCCCGAAGGCTGGCCGGACACGGCGGCGGACTGGGCCGGGCCGGACGCCCTGGTCAAGCGGCTGAACTGGGCCAAGGCCGCGGGCGACCTGGCCGCCGAGCGCGATGCGGTGGCGATGGCTCAGGGCGCCTTGGGCGCGCGGCTGGGCGACCGCAGCCGCCAATTTATCGCCCGCGCCGAAAGCCGAGCCGAGGCCGTCACCCTGTTCCTGATGTCGCCGGAGTTCCAGCGCCGATGACCGATCTGACGATGAACCGCCGCCTGCTGCTGGGCGGCTCCATGGCCGGGATCGGCCTCGCCTTCGCCGGACAGGCCGGGGCCCAGACACGCGGGCCGAAACCCAAGCTGGTGGTGGTGGTCGCGCGCGGGGCGATGGACGGGCTGTCGGTCACCGTGCCGTACGGCGATCCGAACTATGCGGCCCTGCGAGGCGGGCTGGCGGTGGAGGGCGCGCTGGAGATGCGCGACGGTTTCGGCCTGCATCCGTCCCTGCCCGGCCTGAAGGCGATGTACGACGCGGGCCAGCTGCGCTTCGCCCCGGCGGCGGCCATACCGGTGCGGGTGCGCTCCCATTTCGACGCCCAGGACGTGCTGGAGAACGGCGGCGAAGGGCTGAGGGAACAGAACGACGGCTGGCTGAACCGCGCCCTGGCGGCGGCGGGCGGCGGCTTGAAAGGGCTGTCGGTCGGGGCGCAGACGCCGCTGATCCTGAGGGGCGCGGCGGAGACCTCCAGCTGGGCGCCCGGCGGTCAGGTGAAGGGCGAGGACCGGATCGCCGCCCTGCTGCAGGACCTCTACGTCGACGACCCGCTGCTGCAGGGCAATCTGGCGCGCGGGCTGGAGACCGAGGCCATGGCGATGGCTGCGGGGGATGGAAGCACACTGCGCCGCAACGACGTGAATGGACTGGGACAGGCCGTGGCGCGGCTGATGACCGGCGAGAACGGGGCCGATGTGATCGCCCTGTCCGTCGACGGCTGGGACACCCATGCGCGCCAGAACGGCCAGCTTCAGACGCGGCTGACCGGGCTGGATCAGGTGATCGGCGGCCTGCACGACGGACTGGGCGCGCAATGGGCGAACACTGTCGTCGTGGTGGCCACCGAGTTCGGCCGCACCGCGCGGACCAACGGGACTCAGGGCACCGATCACGGCACGGGCTCGTCCCTGCTGATGGCGGGCGGGGCGCTGAAGCCCGGCGGCCTGATCGGCGACTGGCCGACCCTGGCCGACAACCGCCTGTTCGAGGGCCGCGACCTGGCGCCGACCATCGACGTGCGGGCGGTGTTCAAGGGCCTGCTGCGCGATCACCTGGGGGTGGACCGCGCCGCGCTGGACAGCCGGGTCTTCCCCGGCAGCGCCGCGGAGGCGCCGACGCTGGACGGGCTCGTCTAGCCTGCCGGGATGATTCTGGCGGCGGGGATGGTAGTCGTGTCGGGCAAGGGCGTGTCCGGGACGAGGAAATCGATGAGCGTGGCCAGTGACCGGGAGGACTCACCGGGGACGTCGGGCGGGGTCGCCCTTCCGTTTTCCAGGCCGGTGCGGACGGCGCTGGTGATCGTCATCGCCTGGATCGGCGTGGCGGCGGTTCTGTCCCTGCAAGGCTATCTCACCAGTCTCTCCAACGGATCGCCCCAGCCGTGGGGCGCCTCGTTCCGCTACAGCCTGGCGATCGCCTCCGTCTGGGCGGTCCTGACACCGTTCATCCTGGATGCCGTCCAGAACGCCCGCTGGAGCGGGAGCCTGCGCCGCCGCTTCTCCATCCTGCTGCTGGGGTTCGTGGCCGCATGCGTGACGCATGTCGCCCTGTTCAGCCTGGCGTACTGGCCGGTCTACGGCGCCGGGCAGCATGAGACGCTGTGGGGCATGGGCCGGCACATGCTGGTGCGGAACATCGGCCAGAACGCGCTGTTCTACGCCGGCCTTGTCGCGGCCGGATGGCGGCGCAAGGCCGCCCCTCCGGCGACCGCGCCGCTCCAATTCCTTAAGGTTCGCCGCAGGGGCGTGATCCATCTCCTGCCGCTGGACGCGGTGCGGTGGATTCGCGCCGCCGGAAACTACGCCGAAGCCATGACCGACAAGGGCCCCCTGCTGGTGGACGAGCCGCTGGCCGACCTGGAAAAACGCCTTCCAGCGGGCCAGTACGCGCGGGTGCACAGGGCCGCGATCGTCAGACTGGATCTCATCGGAGAGGTCCGCAGCCGGGGCCACGGCGACGCCGACCTGGTGCTGCGCTCCGGCGATGTCGTCCGGATGAGCCGCCGGTACCGCAAGAATCTGGCGAGTGTGTCCGTGGCCTGACCCGCCGGCCCGCTCCCGGGTCCCGCTTGCCCCATCGCCGTAGCGGCCGCGCCGGGCGCCGGTGCATTCCGGCGACATGACCAGACCCCTCATCCGCCTCATCCTCGCCCTGGCGCTTTGCACGACAGCCGGCGCCGCATCCGCACAGACCCGGGACGGGCTCGCGCCCGACGCCGTGATCATCCTGGCGCCGCTGCACGGCCTGCACGAACGAGAACCGGCCTTCTCCTATGACGACCTGCGCACGATCCTGGACGCCGCCGATCCGGACGTCCTGCTGGTCGAGACCCGGCCCGACGAACTGTCCGGCCGCACCGAAACGCCCGGCCGGCCCGAGTATCCGGCGGTGATCTGGCCGTGGCTGGAAGGACGAACCGTCGTGGTTGAAGCGATGGAGCCGGGCGGCGAGGTCTTCGCCGCGATGACCCAGGCGGCTGGCGCGAAATACGCCCGCTTCGATACGGAGCAGCCGACCGCCGCCGCGCGAATGGACGCCCTGCGCCGCTCCCTGACCCTGGCGCTGCTGCAACACTGGCGGCATCCCGCCGACGTGCACGACGCGCTGACGCGCGACCTGATGCAGGCCGCGGTCCTGAGCGAGCGAGCGCTCGGCGGTCCGGGCGACGACGAGGGCCAGGCGGCCTGGGACGGCTATATGATCGCCCGCGCCCGGGAGGCGATCGCGCGGCACCCTGGCCGACGCGTCATCATTCTGGCGAGCTATCGCAACCTGCGCGCCTTCCAGGACGGCCTGGCGGGCGAAAGCCGGCTCACCGACGCCGAGCCGTGGCTGCGGACCCTGCCCTTCCCGAATGCGGAAGGGCGCTAGGCCCTTACCACCACTTGGTCGGCCGGGCCGTGAAGCCGGCGGCCTGTTCCAGCACGTCGGCGACCTGGAAAACAGTCGCCTCGTCCAGCGCCTTGCCGATGACCTGGAGGCCGAGCGGCAGGCCGCCGGAATCGACGCCCGCGGGCACCGAGATGCCCGGCAGGCCGGCGAGGTTGGCGGTGACCGTGAAGACGTCGTTCAGATACATCGTCACCGGGTCGATCTGCTTGTCGCCCAGGGCGAAGGCGGCCGACGGCGTGGACGGCGTCAGGATGGCGTCGACCTGGCCCCAGACGTCATCGAAGTCCTGGGCGATGCGCCGGCGGACCTTGAGCGCCCGGACGTAGTAGGCGTCATAGAATCCGGCCGAGAGGACATAGGCCCCGATGGTCAGGCGGCGCTGGACTTCCTTGCCGAAGCCCTCGGCGCGCGAGGTCTCATAGAGGTCGGTCAGCGACTTCGCTTCCGTGGCGCGGTGGCCGAAGCGCATGCCGTCGTAGCGGGCCAGGTTCGAGGAGGCCTCGGCCGGGGCGACGATATAGTAGGTCGGCAGGGCGTATTTGGTGTGCGGCAGGCTGATCTCGACGATCTCGGCGCCGGCGGCCTTCAGCCACTGGACGCCCTGATCCCACAGCAGCTGCACCTCGGCGGGCATGCCGTCGACGACGTATTCCTTGGGCACGCCGATGCGCACGCCCTTGACGCCCTTGCCGAGGCTGGCGGTCCAGTCCGGCGTCGCGACGTCCAGGCTGGTGGAGTCCTTGACGTCGAACGAGCACATCGAGCGCAGCAGGATGGCGGCGTCCTCGACCGTCTTGGTGATCGGCCCGGCCTGATCCAGCGAAGAGGCGAAGGCGACCATGCCGAAGCGGCTGGCGCGGCCGTAGGTGGGCTTGATGCCGACGGTGCCGGTGAAGGCCGCGGGCTGGCGGATCGAGCCGCCGGTGTCCGACGCCGTGGCGGCCAGGCAGAGGTCGCCGGCGACGGCCGAGGCCGAGCCGCCCGACGACCCGCCGGGGGTCAGGTCGGCGTTGGAGGTCGAGGACTTCCACGGGTTCACGACCGGACCGTAGGCCGAGGTCTCGTTGGACGAGCCCATGGCGAACTCGTCCATGTTCAGCTTGCCCAGCATGACCGCGCCGTCCGCCCACAGGTTGGACGTGACGGTCGACTCATAGGGGGGCACGAAGCCGCGCAGCATGTTGGAGCCGGCGGTCGTCTGGACGCCGTCGGTGCAGAACAGGTCCTTGATGCCCAGCGGTGCGCCTTCCAGCGCCCCGCCCTCGCCCTTGGCCAGACGGGCGTCGGAGGCGCGGGCCATGTCCAGCGCCTTGTCCGTCGTCTGGACGACGTAGGCGTTCAGCTTGGGATTGGCGGCGTCGATGTTGGCGACGAAGGCGCGGGTGATCTCCTCGGACGAGAAGTCGCGGGCCTTGAGGCCGTCGAGCGCGGCCTTGAGGGTCAGTTTGGTCAGGTCGGTCATGGCTTACTCGACCACCTTGGGCACGACGAAGAAGCCGTCGGCCGACTTGGGCGCATTGGACAGGACCGCATCGACCTTGGCGCCGTCGGTGACGACGTCGTCGCGCAGGCGTAGGGGCTGGGCCACGTTCGAGGTCATGGGCTCGACGCCCGCGACATCGACTTCGTTCAGCTGTTCGATCCACGCCAGGATGCCGTTCAGCTCCTGGGCCAGCGGCTCGAGCCGCTCTTCGGGGGTCTTGATGCGAGCGAGGTGCGCCACCTTGCGCACGGTCGCGACGTCGACGGCCATGCGGCCCTCCAAATGCGAAACCTGAGCGGGCGGGATTAGCGGTCCGGGCCCGGATTCACAAGGATTCCGATGGCCCGATCAGTTGCGGAACAGCTGGAGCAGCAATGACGGCGCCTGGCTGGCGATGGACAACGCCTTGATCGCCAGCTGCTGCTGCACCTGCAGGCTTTGCAGGCGGGCGCTTTCCTTGGCCATGTCGGCGTCGACCAGGCGGCCGACGGACGCGTCGATGGTGTCCTGCATCTTGCGGACGAAGGTCAGGTGGGTGTCGAGCTTCCTGGAGCCGGTGCCGAGATTGCCCAGCGCCTGGCCGACCTTGTCGATGGCGGCGGCGATGTTGGGCAGATCGACCGTCGTGTTCAGGCTCATCAGATCGGCGGGCAGGCCGGACAGGATCGCGCCCGAGGTCGACAGGTCGATGGCGTCGACGTCGATACTGGTTCCGCCGCGCGTGTCGGCCAGCGCCTTCACGCCCCGGGCGGAGGCGGCGGGGCCGACGAGGTTCAGACCGTTGAAGCCGGCGTTGCCGACGACGATGTCGATCTGGCTTCGCAGCGCCTTGTAGTCCTCGTTCAGCGCCTGCCGGTTGGCCGTGGTCAGGGAGGTGTCGGACGCCGCGGTCATCTTCTCGCGCATCTGGGACAGCAGGTCCGAGACGGTCTCGCCCGCGGCCAGGCCCACATCGACGGCGGAC
>Ga0307406_10000551_pt1 | contig 21586 bp, 20 predicted proteins | sample 322Cmetagenome_3_FD_203706 | JGI IMG/M metagenome (GOLD analysis project Ga0307406, IMG submission 203706) | Maize rhizosphere microbial communities from greenhouse at UC Davis, California, United States - 322HYB-C-2 | ecosystem: Host-associated > Plants > Roots > Rhizosphere > Soil | place...
CGACCGGTAGATCGCGAGACAGCGCAGCCCGCGGTTGAGCAGGACGGCGAGCAGCAGGGCGAAGGCGAGCTGCAGCGGCACCGACACGAACACGTAGACGAGGGTGACCCGCACCGACTCGAGGTACTTGGGGTCGGACGTGAACAGTTCGATGTAGTTGTCGATCCCCACCCATTCGGCCGAGCCGAGCAGGTTGAAGTCCGTGAAGGACAGGTAGAACGAGTACAGCATCGGGCCGAGCGTGATCACGAAGAAGCCGATCAGCCACGGCAGGAGGAAGAGGTAGGGGGCGATCTTGTTGCGTCGGACGGCCCTGCGCAGCGAGTCCGAGCGAGCGGGTGCGGGCCTCGAGGAGGAAGCCCGCACCCGGCCCCTCCCCGGGCGCGCTCCGCCGTCGTCGACGGCGCTCGCGCGCTCCGGGGTGGTGGCGTTGCTCTTCATCGTGGTCAGCCGAGCTCCGACTCGGCGGCCGCGAGGAACTGCGTCGCGGCCTCGCTCACGCTCAGCTGTCCGAACTGGACCTGCTGGGCGTACTCGCTGAACAGCGTGTTGACCGCGGCCGAGCCGATCGGCGCCGGCACCGGCGCGGGAGAGCCGTCGGAACGCACCGCCTCGAAGATCGCGGCGGCCTCGGCGGACGGTCCCTCCAGACCGGTCGTCGCCACGCCGAAGACGTCGGCGTTGGACGGGAAGCCGCGGTCGGTGCCGAGGATCTCGTTGGCCTCTTCGCTGTTGAGGAGGAAGTCCACGAGGCGCGCGGCGGCCTCGGGGTGCTCCGACTGGCTGGAGACGGTGAGGTTCATCGCCGAGCGCAGGTACTGGCCGGGGTCGGGGCTCTCGCCGGGCATGCGCGCGATGGACAGCTCCGACGGGGTGCTGTCGGCGACGGACTGGAACTGGTTGGTGAACAGGAACGTCGAGGTCACCACCCCCTGCACCACGGCGTCGTAGGGAGTCCCGAGGTACTCGGTCGACACGTCGGGGCTCGGGACCGCACCCGAGTCGCGGAGGTCGGCCCAGTACTGCCAGAACGACTCCAGCGTCTCCTGGGTGAAGCCGATGCCGTCGGCGGTGAGGAACTCCTCGCCGTGCTGCTTGGCCCACACCTCGAAGATCTGGTAGCTGTGCGAGAGGTCGGTCGTCCCCCACACCTTGCCGCCGCTGGCCTTCGAGATGGCGGCCGAGTAGGCGCCGAGGTCATCCCAGGTGTAGCCCTCTGCCGGCGTCTCGACGCCGAACTCCGCGGACTTCGTCTCGTCGAAGAAGTAGGCGTGGGTCGTCGATCCGAAGGTGAGGGCGGCCAGCTCGCCGCCGACGGTGGTCATGTCCACGACGTCCTGCGGCCAGCCCTCGAGGCTCAGGTTGCCCTCGTCGACGGCCGTGTTGAGGTCGTAGAGCTGGCCGCGGTCGGCGAACTCCACGAGGACCTCGTTGTACAGCTGGATGACGTCGGGAGAGTTGCCGCCGGCGTACTGGGTGGTGATCTTGTCGAGGTAGCCGTCGAAGCCGCCGAAGTCGCGCACGACGGTGATGTCGTCATTGGCCGCCTCGAACGCGTCGAGGGCCTCGTTGGTGAGTTCGTGGCGGGCGTCGCCGCCCCACCAGGTGAAGCGGATCTCGACGGGCCCCTCTTCGGCCGCGGGCTCCGAGGAGCACCCCGCGAGCCCGATCACCAGGGCGGCCGCAGCCATCCCGGCGATGGTGAGTGTCTTGCGTCGTGTGAACACTGTGTCTTCCTTCTCTTCATTGAGAGTTGCTGAACTCTGGCGGCGCCGCGTCACGGGTACGACGCGTCAGGGGCGCAGTGCGATCGGGCGGCGGGAGGACCCGTCTTGCACAATCGATTTCACTACCGCTTGAAGCATCACTATAGAAGTTGCCAGAAGATCGGTCAACGGCATATTCCGAGAAGTGCGCAATCGAATGCGTAGCCGTGGGCGGCCCCGCCCCCGGCGCAATCCGCAGGATCGGTGGTGACGCGTGCGACGGGCGGGGCGACCCAGCCCCTCACGCCCGGCTCCGTCCTGCAGATCTCACCCCTCGGCCGCCCCATCCACCGAACGGCCCTGGTCCACGGAACGGCCCTGGTCCACGGAACGGCCCTGGTCCACAGAACGGCCCTGGTCTACTGAACGGCCCTGGGCGATGAGCTGCTCGATCGGCATGAGCGCGGATCCGAGCGCCACCGTGTCGCCGCCGAACGTGGCCGGCACGATGTCGAACTGCTCGGACAGCCGCCGGAGGCTGCGCGCGCGGGTCGCGGCCAGCACGTCGTCGGCGTGGCGCTCCATGAGCCGGAGGCCGACCCAGCCGCCGATCACGATGCGCTGCGGATTGAGGAGATTGACCATGCTGCCGAGGGCGGCGCCGAGCGCGTCCACGGCACCGGCGACCACGCCGGCTGCGACCTCGTCGCCGGAGACGGCGGCGTCCAGGAGCGCGCCGAGCGCCGTCCAGCCGCTGCCCTCGAAGTCCCCGCCGGCGGCGCGCCAGGCGCCGAGCACGGCGTCGGCTCCGACATACGCCTCGACGCATCCGCGGTCACCGCAGCGGCACAGCTCGCCGTCGAAGCGGATCTTGGTGTGCCCCCACTCGGTCGCGCTGCTGAACGCCCCGTGCGCGAGCTGCCCGTCGCTGATCACGCCGAGCCCCACCCCGCGGCCGAGCAGGGCGACGAGGGCGTGGGCGGACCCGCGCGCGGCGCCGAACCACAGCTCGGCCCGCGCCTGCGTCTTCGCGCCGTTCTCGGCGAACACCGGCAGGTCTCCGGCGAGATCGGTGGGGATGACGTGCGCCTCCCAGCCGAGCGACTGGGCGTACAGGGTCTGCGCGCCGTCCGGGGACGTCTCGACGACGCCGGGAAGCCCCAGCCCGATGCCGAGCACCTTCGGCCAGCGCTCCAGGTTGCGCACCCGCAGCGCCTCCAGGGCCTCCCGTAGGTCGCGGTGGATGTCGTCGGGCGACTCCTGATGGGCGCCGCCGCGGAACTCGCGGTCCACGGGGTTCAGGCCGAGGTCGAACAGCTCGACGGCGACCCCGCGCTCGCCGACGTCGGCGCCGATCGCGAAGGCGCCGTCCAGGCGCGGCCCGATGATCGCGATGGGACGGCCGCCGCGGGACGCGCGGCTGCCGTACTCGGACACGAGGCCCGCCGCGAGCAGCTCGGTGACGATGTTGGCGGCCGCGGCGGTGGACAGCCCGCAATGCCGGGCGACGTCGGCGCGAGTGGTCTCGCGCTCGCGGATGATGAACTGGAGCGCCGCCGAGCGGTTGCGCTGGCGCAGGTCGGTGACGGTCAGCGACTCCGCCGCGACGAGGTGCCGGCCGCCGGGTGAGCTCATCCTCCGAAGGTATCCGGTCATGGACCCACGGTGACAGCGCGCACGACGACCGAGGCGAGCGCCGTCACCACCAGGCCCCCATCCCGCCACTCCTGCGCGATCATGCCGGGCGCGTCGGCGTCGACCTCCCCCGCGCCCGGCCGCTCCGCGAAGGCGAACCGCAGCGTGTCGCCCGGCTCCAGGCGCGTGCCCGGCACCTCGCGCTCGGAGTACGGCGCTCCGGACGGGCGATCCCAGACGGCGTCCGGGACGGGAGTCGTCGACGTGTCGGCGATGGCGGCTTCGTCGCCCCGCGCCCCCGCCCAGCCGGGGAGGGTGAGCGCCGGCCGGGCGAAGAGGGCGTCGAGCACCGGCCTCTGCACCTCGCAGCGGTCCGCGGTCATCGACGTCAGGTAGTCGTCGAGGATCGCCCAGGCCCGCTCGCCGTCGGGGGCGGCGTCCGGGTCGGCGATGAGCTCCCAGCCGGCCGGGGTGCGGATCGACAGCGGCGAGGTGCGGGTGTCGAGCTTCTTCCACGGCCAGAAGTTCCAGCCGATGTCGTGCCGCTCGTACAGCCGGGTGGCCGCGTAGACCCAGGCGGGCGTGTTCTCGCCGCCCTCCCCCATGTAGATCGGGGTGCGGAGCGCGTCCCGCGCGGCGAGGTACGGGGCGATGCTCGTGCGGTCGGGCGCGCACCAGTAGCGGTGGAACTGCAGCGCCTGGTTGGCGTCGAAGCGGTCCTTCAGCGGCTCCCAGTTGGTCGCCCAGTGACTGCCCTCGTACATCAGGAGGTGGCGGTCGTCGATCGCGCGGACGGCGTCGGTGAGGTCGCGGTACAGCGCGACCAGCTCGTCCTGGTACCGGTGCTGCCACTCGTTCGGCAGCGGCTCGTTGAGGAGGTCGTAGCCGAGCACGGCGGGCTCGTCGCGGTAGCGGCGCGCCAGCTCCTCCCACAGCGAGACCGTGAGGTCGCGGTAGCGGCGATCCATGAACAGCTCCGGCATCCCCCGGGGCGAGTCGTCGATGTTCGTGCCCGTCTGGCCGCCCGGCGCACCGTGGAGGTCCAGCAGCACGCGCAGACCGTGAGCGCGCGACCAGCGCACCGCGCGGTCGACGAGCTCGAAGCCGCGGTCGAGGAACGTGCCGTCGTCGCCCTGGAGCATCCGCGCGTTCAGGGGCAGGCGCACGTGGTCGAACCCCTGCGCAGCGATCAGCGCGATGTCGTGCTCGGTGACGAACCCGTCCTGGAAGCGCCGCCAGAACTCCGCTGCGCGGTCCGCGCCCACCAGCGCCTCGATGCGTGCCTCGATCTGGCGCGGCGAGGCCAGCGCGTCGCCGAACCGCCACATGTAGCCCTCGGGGAGGAGCCAGTTGCCGAGCCCGACCCCGCGCAGCAGGATCGGACCCTGGTCGTCGGCGAGCTGCGTGCCCTCGGCACGGACGAAACCGGTGCGCGTCGTGGTCATCGGGGGGCGTTCCTCACTTGAGTCCGGAGAGGGCGAAGCCCTGCACGATGTAGCGCTGGAAGACGACGAAGACGATGAGGATCGGCACGACCATCAGGGTCGAGGCGGCCATCTGCAGCGCAGGATTGGTGGCGATCTGCTGGTTCAGGAGCGACAGGCCGACCGAGAGCGTGTAGAGCCGCTGGTCGTTCGCGATGATGAGCGGCCACAGGAAGCTGTTCCACCCGGCGATGAAGGTGAGCACGACCTGCACGGCGAGGATCGGGCCCGACATGGGCAGCACGATGCGGAGGAATATCCGCCACTCCCCCGCGCCGTCCATCCGCGCCGCCTCGATGACCTCGTCGGGGATCGTCGTCATGAACTGGCGGAAGAGGAACACGCTGAAACCCGAGACGAGCATCGGCAGGGCGATCCCGATCAGGGTGTTGGTCAGGTCCAGTCCGTTGAGGATCAGGTAGCTCGGGATCATCGTGACCTGCCCGGGGATCATCATCGTGACGAGCACCAGGAAGAACAGGACGTCGCGGCCGGGGAACGAGAACTTCGCGAAGCCGTAGCCGGCGGCTGCCATGAGCAGCAGCCCCACCATGCAGATGGCGACGATGAGCAGCGTGTTGACGAGGTAGCGCCCGAAGTCGAGCTTCGTGAAGAGCTCGACGAAGAACTCGAACGTCGGCTCCTGCGGAAGCAGCTGCGGCGGATAGGCGACCGACTCGCTGCGGGGCTTGAGCGATCCGAAGATCATCCAGAGGAACGGGAACGCGGTGAGGACCGCGCCCACGGCGAGGATCGCGCCGAGTACGACGGTGCCGGGGCGCACCCGGCGCCGGGTGTGACGGCGACGGGTGGAGTCAGTAGTCGACATCGGCCCTCCGTGCACGCAGCTGCACCACGGTGACCACCGCGATGATGACGAAGAGCACCACGGAGCCGGCGCTCGCGTAGCCGAACTGACTCGCCGAGAAGCCCTTCTGGTACAGGAAGAGGGAGATCGACGTGGAGGCGCCGAGGGGCCCGCCCTTGGTGAGGACGAACGGTTCGTCGAAGAACTGGAGCCACGCGATGATCGTCGTGATCGTGACGAAGAAGAGGGCGAACCGCAGGAGCGGAAGGACGATCGAGAAGGTCTGCCGGGCACGGGAGGCGCCGTCGATCGACGCCGCCTCCAGGTACTCCTTCGGCACGCCCTGCAGGGCAGCGAGAAGGATGATGACGTTCAGGCCGATCCCGCGCCACACCGCCACCCAGACGACCGAGAACTTCACGACGACCGGGTCGGACAGCCACGGCACCGGGGGCAGCCCGACGAGGGAGAGCAGGTGGTTGAACAGGCCGAACTGGGTGTTGAAGAGGTAGCCCCAGACGAGGGCGACGGCGACGATCGCGGTGATCGCGGGGACGAAGTAGAACGAGCGCAGCGCGCGGAAGAACCGGCCCTGCGAGGAGTTCAAGCCGAGGGCGATGAGCAGCGACAGCCCCACGACCGCGGGCACACCCACGACGGCGAACAGCGCGGTGTTGCCCATCGCCTGCCAGAACGCACGGTCGGCGAACAGCGCGGTGTAGTTGTCGGCTCCGATGAAGCGGATCCGCGACCAGTCGCCGAGGCCGGCCAGGTTCATGTCGGTGAGGCTCACCACCATCGCGACCGCAATGGGGAGCACCCCGAAGGTGATCAGGAGCAGCATCGCCGGCGTGATGAAGGCGTAGCCGGTGAGTCGGGTCTTCATGGCCCTCCGTGGGCTCGGATCGCGACGACGGGCGGGCAGGCGGGGCGCGGTGGTGGCCGCGCCCCGCCGCCGGGTCAGTTGACCGACGTGCCGCTCGTCGTCTGGAAGAGGGCGTCCAGCGTCTGGTCGCGATCGGCGCCCGTGAGCACGATGCTGTTGAGGGCGTCCAGCAGCGCCTTGCCGGTCTCGCCGTCCCAGTTCGGGACGAGCGGGAGGAGCCGGGCGTCGGCGAGCTGCTGCGAGTACACCTCGACCAGCGGATCGCCGGCGAGGGCGGGATCGGACAGCGCCGCCTTCACCGTCGGGAGCTGACCGTCGGACGCGAACCACGAGACCTGCGTCTCGGGAGCGGACAGGAAGTCGAGCAGCTTCAGCGCCCCCTCCTCGTTCTTCGTGGAGCCCCAGACGCCGAGGTTGGAGCCGGCGAGCAGGGAGGTGCCCGCGGCGGCGGTCGGCAGCGTCGACACCGTCCACTTGCCCTCGAGCTCGGGCGCGGCATCGGCGATGGCGCCGGCCAGGTACGGTCCGCTGACGAGCATCGGAGCGGCGCCCGAGACGAAGCCCTGGGTCTGGTCGAAGTCGCTGTTGGTGGGCACGCTGCCGTCGGCGTAGAGGCCCGTGTACAGGTCGACGGCCTGCTGGAACTCCGGGGTGTCGAAGTCGATCATCCCGTCGGCATCGACGATCTCTCCGCCCTGATCCCAGGTCATCACGACCGGGAGCGCGCTGTCCCACTGCGGGATGTAGTAGCCGTACTGGCCGTCACCGCGGCCCGCGAGGGTCTTGGCGTCGGCGCGCAGTTCGTCCCACGTCGCGGGGGGCGCGTCGATACCGGCCTCGGCGAGGATGTCGGTCCGCGTGAACAGCACGCGGGTGTCGGACACCCAGGGCAGCGACACGACCTTCCCGCCGATCGCCGTCGCTTCGCCGGCGACGCCGTCGAGGAAGTTGCCGGCGGCCAGGTTCGGGTAGTCGGCCACGGTGTCGGCGCCGAGCTCGAGGAGGGCGCCGCTGTCGGCGAACGTGCGCAGCTTCGAGACGCCGATCTGCAGCACGTCGGGGCCCTCGCCCGAGGCGACGGCGGTCGTGAACTTCTGATCGATCGCGTCCCACGGCACGGCGACCGTCTCGACGTCGACTCCCGACTCCTCCTCGAACGGCGCCACGAGGGCGTCGAAGTTCTCGGAGCTGTCGCCCATGATCCAGACGGTCAGGCTGCCCGGGTCGGCCGCCTCGCCCTCGGGTTCCGACGAGGTGCAGCCGGCGAGCGCCAGCGCGCCGACCACGATCAGCGCGGGTGCCGCCGCCATGCGGATGCTCTTCATTGAGGTTTCCTTCCCAGAAGGGTTCTCGTGCGCGTGCGACGATGCGACGCGCAGGCTGTGCGGGCTCGGACTCTTGCCCAGGCACAGTCTCCCGCTTATTCTTCGACTTTGTCAAGCGTGAAGAATAAGTCGCTCAGCCGAGGGGTTCCGCCGCCTCCCGCGCCCTGCGCCCCGCGGCGCGGACGGCGCCGATCGACGCGGCGATCACGAGGCCGATGCCGAGCACCTCGAGCATCGTCAGGCGCTGACCGAGCAGCACGAGTCCGGCGAGTGCGGCCGTCGCCGGGGCCAGGCTCATGAGGATGGCGAACGCCGACGCGGCCAGGCGCCGGAGCGCCACCAGCTCGAGCGCGTACGGGATCGTCGAGCTCAGCACCGCCACTGCGGCGCCGAGCGCCAGGATGTCCCACCGCAGCAGCGCGGCGCCCGCATCGGCGATCCCGAAGGGGAGCGCCAGCACCGCGCCGAACGTCATCGCGAGGGCGAGCCCGTCGAGCCGGGGGAACGCGGCACCCACCCGGGCCGACGCGAGGATGTACAGCGCCCAGCTGACCGCCGCCCCGAGGGCGAACAGCACCCCCCAGGGATCGAGCCGGTCCCACCCTCCGCCCCCGAGGGCGACGACGCCGGCCAGCGCCAGCCCGGCCCACAGCCACGCCGAGGCCCGGCGGCTGGCGATGATCGAGAGCACCAAGGGGCCGAGCACCTCGATCGTGACCGTGACCCCGAGCGGAAGCCGCTGCAGCGCGAGATAGAAGAAGCCGTTCATCACCGCGAGGACCGCGCCGAAGCGCAGCACCGCCATCCACGACGCACGACTGTGACCGCGCCAGCGCGGGCGTGCGATAGCCAGGAGGACGGCTGCGGAGAAGACGAGCCGCAGCATGACCATCCCGAGCGGGCCCGCCTGGGGGAAGAGCTGGAAGGCCAGCGCGGCGCCGACCTCCTGGCACGCGAGTCCGGCGACGACGAGCGCGACCGCGGAGGTCGAGCGGGAGTTCACGGAAGGGGGCAGATGGCGTCGTCGACGATCGCCTCGCCGAAGGTCGCCGCCTCCCACGGCAGTCCACCGGCCTCCGGTGCGCTCTGCCCCTCGGCGGCAGGCGCCTTGGAGACCAGGGCGGCCAGCTGCCAGGCCAGCTGGCGCGGCACGGTGCCGCCGGCACGCGAGTTGTTGAGCACGAGCACGACCGACAGACCGGTCTCGACGTCGGCGTAGGCGGCGGTGAGGTAGCCCGGGACCGCCCCGGAGCTGCCGACGAGCGTCCCTGCCTGGAAGGCGCCGCCGCCGGCGGTGAACCACGACGGCGCGTTGGCGGAGACCGGGAGCGGATCGGCGAACCGGTCCTCGCTGTCGTACGAGCGGGCACCGAGCGCGACCGACTGGATGTAGTCGCTCAGGTCGCCGACCGTCGACACCGCGCCGCCGGCGGTGAAGGCGGTCGTCGGCGACAGGGCGGTGAGGTCGTCGGGCGCGGCGCAGTCGACCTTGCCCTTGGTGTTGCCGGAGCGCAGAGCGTTCAGCCAGCCTTCGGAGCCGCGGGTGGTCGATGGCAGCGAGCTCGCCTCCATCTCCAGAGGCTCGAACACGTAGTCCGAGAACAGCTCGGCAGCCGACTGCTGGCTGGCGCGCTCCAGCGCGAGTCCGAGCAGCAGATAGGCGGTGTCGGAGTCGCGATAGGCCGCGCCCGGATCGCCCTTCACGCCCGCGGCGATGCCGTAGGCGACGAGCTCCTTCGGCGCCCACCGGCGCGGCGGATTGGCGTACCAGCGCGCGGAGACGGCGCCGGCGTAGGTGCCCAGACCGCTCGACCCGTCGCACAGCTGGCCGAGGGTGATGGTCGCGATGGACGGATAGCCGGTCAGCCAGTCCCCGAGCGCGTCATCGACCGAGACGATCCCGCGGTCGGCCATGCCGTAGAGGACGTCGCAGGTCATCGTGCGGGTGACCGGACCGGCGCGGAACGGCATGTCCGCCGTGACGGCCGGTCCCTCGGGCGTCGTCGTGCCGAACGCCTGCGACCAGACACCGGCCCAGGGCGCGCGCACCTCGACGATGGCGCCGGTCGAGCCGGTCGCCGCCATCGCCGTCTGCACGGCGGCCTGCAGCTGCTCCTGCATCTCTCCCGGCAGCTCGGCATCGACCTGCGCGATGGGCGCGAGCTCCACCGAGGGGCCCGGCGCGCACGCCGTGAGACCGAGTGCGGCGATCGCCAGGACGGCCAGCAGACTGCGTCCACGATGGCTCCGCGGCATCCGTCACCCCCCGATGAGTATCGATCTCCAGCCTACGACATGCCCCGCGGGCCCCCGGAGAGGCGGACAGCGGCCCCGGCGGCCCGGCGGCCCGGCGGCCCGGCGCGCCGATCTGGCACAGTGTTGCTCATGACCCACGTCTTCGACGACGCGACCCTGCGGGGCGTGCTCGGCCACATGAACAACGACCACACGGATGACAACATGCTCATCGCCGGCGCGTTCTCGACGGTGCCGGGCGTCGTCTCGGCCGAGATGATCTCGTTCGACGGCGACGGCGGCGACTGGCGGATCGTCACCGCCGGCGGCGAAGAGGACGTCGTGCGCATCCCGTGGCCCGGCGGACCCATCACCGAGCGGCCCGAGGTGCGGCGGGAGATCGTCGCCCTGTACGACCTCGCCTGCGCGCGACTGGGGGTCACACCCCGGCCGCACGAGTGATCGACATCGCACGAAACCTTCAGGTTAGCTGTACCTAACTTCCGCTATGCTCGGGCCATGGCCGAGCTCATCCCGTTCTCCACCGCCCTCCGCGAGCGGTCGTCCTCCGCCCACGCCGGCAGCGAGCACGCCGGCTTCATGGCCGACCTCATGCGCGGCCAGGGCACCCGCGACGACTACATCGCGCTCGTGGCGCAGCACTGGTTCATCTACGAGGCGCTCGAGGCCGCCGCCGAGCGGATGAAGGCCGACCCCATCGCCGCCTCGTTCATCAGCGACAAGCTCACCCGCCTGCCGGCACTCGAGGCGGACCTCGCCTTCCTGATCGGCGCCGATTGGCGGGAGCGCATCGAGCCGCTTCCCACCACGCGCCGTTACGTCGACCGGATCCGTCAGGTCGCGGCGACCTGGGCGGGCGGGTTCGTGGCGCACCACTACACGCGCTACCTCGGCGACCTCTCCGGGGGGCAGTTCATCGGCCGGCTCATGGCGCGCCAGTTCGGGTTCGAGACCAACGGCATCGGGTTCTACCTCTTCGCCGACATCGCCGATCCGCAGGCCTTCAAGGAGGTCTACCGCGAACAGCTCGACGCCGCCCCGTGGGATGCCGCGGAGCAGGCGAGGGTGATCGACGAGGTCCTCGTGGCGTATCAGTTCAACACCGACCTGTTCACCGACCTGGCCGCCGCGAAGTCCGCGGCGGCGTCGGCCTGACGCGACCCGCCGGTCGGTCAGCCGCCCGCGGCGCGGACGCCCGCCATGAAACGGCGGACGTCGGGGTCCACGAGGATGTCGCTCGGGCGCAGCGGCCGGGTGAGGTACAGCCCCTCCAGGCTCGTCAGCCGCGACAGCGCGACGTAGGTCTGGCCCGGCGCGAAGGCGCCCGATCCGAGGTCGACGATCGCTCGGTCGTAGGTCTTGCCCTGCGACTTGTGGATGGTGACCGCCCACGCCAGCCGCAGCGGGAACTGCGTGAATTCGGCGACGATGTCGCGCGTGAGCTTGCGACTGCCCGGGTCGTAGGCGTAGCGGAACCTCTCCCAGACCGCCGGCTCGACGTCGTGCTCCTCGCCGTCGATCTCGACGCGGACCGTGCCGCCGGCGATCCGCGTCACGGTGCCGATCGAGCCGTTGACCCAGCGCGGGCCGCCACCGCTCGCGGGTCCGCGTCCGCCGAGGTCGTTCCGCAGGAACATGACCTGCGCGCCCACCTTGAGCTGCAGCTCGGCGTCGGCGGGATAGTTCTCGCCGCGCCCGAAGTCGCCGCTCACGTCGGCGCGGGCGCGCTGCACCGGACCCGGCAGGGCGTCGAGGTGGCGCTGGTTGATGCGGTTGACGATGTCGTTGCGGGTCGCGAGCGTGATGATCGGCGGCTCGCCGTCGACCGACTCCGGCACCGGCCGCGCGCCGGCGGCATTGAGCTTCTCGGCGATGTCGGCGGTGACGATGCCGTGGCGCACCGCGTTGAGCATCGCCTTGAAGCCGTCGTCGGACTGACGGTGGATCTCCCGCAGCTCCTTGATGTGCAGCGGCGCGCCGACGCGGCCGAGGTCGAGCAGGCCGTCCGAGCGGATGAAGCCACCGCCACCGGTCCCCGAGCCGCCCCCGGTCCCCGAGCCTGTCGAGGGACCCGCACCGCCACCGGTCCCCGAGCCTGTCGAGGGGCCCGCCCACACCTGGGCATCGAAGAACCAGAACGACCGGTAATGGTCGTTGATGTAGCGCAGCTCGTCGCCGCGGGGCGGCACGGGCGAGAGCTGGTACGGGTCGCCGAACATGACGATCTGCACCCCGCCGAACGGCTCCGCCCGACGGCGGCGGGCCTGCCGGAGCGAGCGGTCGATCGCATCCATCAGGTCGGCGTTCACCATCGATATCTCGTCGATCACGAGCGTGTCGATGGCGTTCATGATCTTGCGTGCGGGCTCGGACTGCTCGAGCTCGCTGTCGGCGATGAGTCCGATCGGCAGCCGGAAGAGGGAGTGGATCGTCTGGCCCTCGACGTTGAGCGCGGCCACGCCCGTGGGTGCGCAGACGGCGATCTGCTTGTGGGTGTTCCACGCGAGATGCTGCAGCAGCGTGGACTTCCCGGTGCCGGCACGGCCCGTGACGAACACGTGCTCGCGGGTGTCCTCGATCAGGCGGAAGAGCTCCTCCTGTTCGGGAGACAGGGCCGGGATGCTCACCGGATCCATGCTAGTTGTCAGGGTGGGTTTCCTAGACTGACACGGTGGAGGATGCGACGAGCGAGCGGGGGGACACCGTGACCGGCGACGTGCCGCCGGCGCGGACGCGCCGCCGCGCGCGCACGCGCCCGCTCGCGTTCGACCTGACGGCGCTGGCGATCGTCGGCGTGCTCCTGGTGGGAGCCCTGGCCGCTACCGGCGCCGTGCTCTACCAGCAGCTCTACAGCCCTGCGGCCTTCGTCGGCCGCTACCTCGACCTGCTCTCGCAGGGCCGGGCGGCCGACGCGCTGGAGGTCCCGGGCGTCCGCGTCGACGCGTCCCAGCTCGAGGAGGCGGGCCTTCCCGCCGACGCCGCCGACGCGCTGCTGCGGCGTGATGCGCTGGCCCCGCTCGACGAGGTCGAGATCGTGTCGACGACCGAGGAGGAGGGCGTCGCGGCCGTCACGGTCGAGTACGACGCCGGCCCCCACCGCGCACGGTCCACCTTCACGGTGGAACAGGCGGGCATGATCGGCGTGGTGCCGGCCTGGCGCTTCGCCACCACGCCCCTCGCCGTCATCGATCTGACGGTGCGCGGAGCGATGCAGTTCTCGGTCAACGGGTTCGACGTCGACAAGCGTCAGGTGCATCCGGCCGGAACAGAGGCGGACCCGCTGGATGCGGTCTCGCTCCTGGTCTTCTCCCCCGGGCTGTACTCGATCGCCGTCGACACCGCCGTCTCGGCGAGCCCCGGGGTGGCGGTGCTGTCCGACAAGCCGCGCGCGGAGATCCCCGTCGATCTGCAGACCGAGGCTACCGATGCCTTCGTGGACGTGGTGCAGGAGAAGGTGGACGCGTTCCTCGACGAGTGCGCGACCCAGCGCGTGCTCCAGCCCACCGGCTGCCCCTTCGGCTTCCCGGTGCGCAACCGCATCCTCGACGAGCCCACGTGGTCGATCGCCGAGCAGCCCGTCGTCGCGCTCGAGCCCGACGGAGCGGACTGGCGGATCCGGCGGACCCAGGCCGTCGCGCACATCGTGGTCGACATCCAGTCGATCTACGACGGATCGATCCGTCACGTCGACGAGGACGTGCCCTTCTTCATCGACGGCGACATCGTGGTGCTGCCCGACGGCACGGCATCCATCACCGTCTCCGCCGCCGACTGAGCGTCGCTGACGGCCGGGCGGCGCGGCCACCAGAACCGGTCGCCGGTGAGGAAGGCCAGCGCGGGCACGATGACGGTGCGCACGAGCAGCGTGTCGATCAGCACGCCGATGCAGACGATGATGCCGATCTGGGTCAGCGTGATGAGCGGCAGCACCCCCAGCACGGCGAACACCGCCGCGAGCAGGATGCCGGCGCTCGTGATCACGGCGCCGGTCGCCGCCAGCGCGCGGATCATGCCGCGTGTGGTGCCGAGCCGGTGGGACTCCTCCTGCGCGCGGGTGACGAGGAAGATGCTGTAGTCGACGCCGAGGGCGACCAGGAACAGGAAGCTGAACAGGAGCACGTTGACGTCGATCGCCGGGAACCCGAACAGCGGCGTCTGGAAGAGCCACCAGCTGGCACCCACCGCCGAGAAGAAGCTCGCGACGACCGCGATCAGCAGCAGGAGCGGGGCCACGAGGGCGCGCAGCAGCACGATCAGGACGAGGAGGACCAGCACGAGGATGAGCGGGATGATGAGCGCCTGATCCCTCGACTGCGCGTCCGACACGTCGAGGGCCCGGGCGTCGAGCCCGCCGACGAGGGCCGTACCCGTGCCCACCTCGTCGAGCTGCGACCGCATCTCACGGATGGCGGCGAAGGCCTCGGCGGTCTCGGCATCGGCGGCGAGGGTGACGTCGATCCGCACCAGGTCGCCGGACTCGTCGCCGGCGAGCGCCGTGTCGACACCGTCGAGGGCCCGGAGCGCGTCCACCGTCTCGGTCGTCTCGGCGCGAGGTGCGACGACCACGGCCGGCGAGGTCGTGCCGGCCGAGAAGGCCTCGGCGAGGATCTCCTGGCCGCGGACGGCCTCCGGCTTCTGCAGGAAGCGGTCGTTCTGGGACAGGCCCGTCTGCACGAAGAACATGCCGCTGGCGAGCGCGGCCAGCACGACGAACCCGGTCGCCGCCACCACGGCCGGCCGACGCGAGACCGCGCGGCCGAGCCGCCCCCAGGGGCTCCGGGAGATCGCATCGGGCGAGCCGAAGCGAGGGACGTACGGCCAGAAGAGTCCGCGGCCGAACAGCACGAGCGCGGCCGGGAGGACGATCAGCGCGAAGGCCATCGCGACCACGACGCCGACCGCGCACGCCAGGCCCAGCGCGCGGTTGCCGGCCAGCTCGCCCAGCAGCAGGGTGGCCAGGGCGAGGGCGACCGTCGATCCGCTCGCGAGGATGGCCGGTCCCGCCCCGCGCACCGCCCGGCGCATGGCTTCGCGGCGGTCCTCGTGGAGGCGCAGCTCGTCGCGGTAGCGCGCGATCAGCAGCAGCGCGTAGTTGGTCCCGGCGCCGAAGACGAGGACGGAGAGGATGCCGGTGATCGAGGCGTCGAGCTGCACGCCCACGGCCGCCGCGACCCGGCGCGCGACGATCCCCGCCGAGGCGTCGGCGACGCCGATGACCACCAGCGGGACGAGCCAGAGCCAGGGGCTCCGGTAGGTGATCAGCAGCAGCACGGCGACGACGATGACGGTGGTCAGCAGCAGCGTGAAGTCGGCGCCGGCGAACACGGCGGCGACATCGACCTCGAAGCCCTCGGCACCGGTCAGGTACACGCGCACGCCGTCCAGATCGTCGGCCGCGAGATCGCGGATCTCCTGTGCGCGTTCGGCCTGCTTCTCCACATCCGGCTCCGGGTCGAGGGGCACCACCAGCAGGGCGACCTCGCCGTTCTCGGACACCTGGGGCGGCGGGATGAATCCCTCGGGGGTGAGGTCGGTCAGCTCGCCGAACGCCTTCGCCTCGATGGCGGCGCGCTGCTCCTGCGTGAGCGCACCGTCCTCGGCGGCGAACACGAGCAGGCCCGACGTCGTGTCGGCGCCGGGGAACTCCTCGAGCAACCGGTCCACCTGGACCGACTCGGCGGAGTCGGGAAGCCCGACGGCGGGCGCCGTCTCCGCCTCTTCCGTCGAGCCCCACGCGAACAGCGCGGCGACGGCGCCGGCGGCCAGCAGGAGGACGATCCACGACGTCTTCGCGGAGGTGATGAGGCGGAGGAGAGCGGCCATGTCGACTCTTTCGCTAGAAGGACTGGTCACTAGATTATCTAGCTACCAGTTAATCTAGTGTACGGACCCCTACAATCGGAACATGGCGGAGTTTCGACCGCGCCCCGACGACCAAGATCGCGGGGAGTTCGTCCGGCCGGAGGGGACACCTCTCCGGCCCGCCACCATGCTCCTGCGCGACTTCCTGGAGGTCAGCGAAGCCTTCGAGCGGATGATGCGGCGCGAGCTCGAGGTCAATCCCACCGACCTCGAGATGATGGAGCACCTCATCGCCTCGGGGCCGCTGCCCCCGTCGGAGCTGTCCGATCGCCTCGCCATCTCGACGGCGTCGATGACGACGGCGATCGATCGCCTCGTCGCTCTCGGCCACGTCACCCGCGAGCCGCATCCGACCGACCGCCGTCGCATCCTCGTCGTCCCGACCGAGTCGTCGCGCACTCACGCGATGTCGCTGCTGATGCCGATGATCCAGGCCATCGACGCGGAGATCGACCACTTCGACGAGGACGAGCAGAGGGTCATCACCGACTACCTGACGCGCATCGTCGAGGCCTACCGTCGTCGCGTGACGCCCGACGACGCCTGACCCGGAGGATCAGCGGCGGGCGTCGCGCTCGGCCAGCGCCGCGAGGTGGGCGTTGTACGCCTCGCGCTCGGCATCGCCGGTGCGGTCGGCCTGCCGGTCGGAGCGCCGCTGGGCCCGCTCGTCGGAGCGGCTCCACTGCACGGCGACCACGATCGCGAGGATGAGCGTGGGGATCTCGCCGATCGACCAGGCGATGCCGCCGCCCGTGTACTGATCCACCAGCGGCGGATCGCCCCACGTGCGGCCCATCGCCCCGAACCACTCGGCGACGAACAGCCCCGACGCCATCATGATCGCGATGCCGAAGAACGCGTGCATGGCCATGACGCCGATGAGGGTCACGAGCCGGAACGGGTACGGCAGCCGATAGGGCACGGGGTCGATGCCGACGAGGGACTGCACGAAGAGGTAGCCGGAGATCAGGAAGTGGGCGACCATCCACTCGTGACCGAGGTGGTCGTAGAGCGACCAGCGGAAGAGCTCACTGTAATAGAACGCCCACAGCGACCCGATGAACATGGCCGCCGCGAACAGCGGATGCGTGATGACGCGCGAGAAGGGCGTGTGCACGGCCCACAGCACCCATTCGCGGGCGCCGCGGGTGCCGTCGTCGCGCTTGCGCACCGCGCGCGCGACGAGGGAGACCGGTGCGCCGAACACCAGGCACAGCGGGATCGCCATCGACAGGAGCATGTGGCCGACCATGTGCACGCTGAACAGGTAGTCCTGATACGCGTTGACCGGTCCGCAGGTCACCCAGAGCAGCAGCAGCCCCGCGACCCACAGCACCGTGCGGTAGAGCGGCCACCGGTCGCCGCGGCGGTGCAGACGCCAGACGCCGGCGAGGTAGAAGAACAGTCCGAAGCCGACCGCGAAGGCCCACAGCGGGTCGATGTCCCACGCGCTGAGCCAGCGCTCGGGCGTCAGCTCGGGCGGCAGCGGCGCCCCCGTCAGCACCTGCGCGGGAGTCTGCACCTCGGGGAGGGTCGTGTCGACGGCCGGGGGCGTGCGGGCCAGGGCGGCCGCCGCGCCGCTCGCGACACCCATGAAGGCGATCTCGAGCGCGATCAGGCCCCAGAACACCCGCGAGGCGGCGTCGGTCGCAAGACGCGCGATCAGTCGGCGGCGGTACGACGCGCCGAGCACGCCCATCGCGATGAGCGCGACGATCTTGACGAGCAGGAGGATGCCGTAGGGGGTCGCCAGCTGCGCCAGCCCGATCCCGCCGGCCAGGGCGCGGAGGGTTCCCGACACGGCGACGACGAGGAAGGCCGCCAGCGCGATGCTCGAATACCGCTGCAGCACGGTGGTCAGCTCCGCACGCTCGAGCACGGGACGGACGAGCACGAGCAGGAGGAGTCCGCCGAGCCACACCGCGGCGGCGATGATGTGCAGCGCGAGCGCCATGACGGCGGTGTTGTGGTTGGCCTCCTCGCCGGAGTGCCCTTGAGAGGCCATCGGGATGAGCGCGGCGACGGCGAGGCCGGCCACGATCAGGGTCGTGGTCCAGCCGCGGACGGCGAAGGTGAGCACCGTGAGCACCGCGCCGGCGATCGTGGTGAGCAGCCACGCGCGCCCGAGGTCGGTGTCGACGAGGAAGCGCCCCAGCTGCTGGCCGAACTGCGCATCGGCGCTGGGGGTCGCGTTGAAGATGCTGAGGAACGTGAAGTACGCGGTGAGCGCCGAGCCGATCGTGAACCCGGCCGCCGACACGGACGCCGTGTCGAGGGCCGCATCGAAGGCGCGCTCCCCCGCCCGGAGGGCGAAGAGTGCGAGCACGAGCGACCCGACCATGCCCGCGGCGGTGAGGTTGACCAGCAGCTTGACGGCGGGCAGACCCCAGCGTACGACAGGTCCCGGATCCCCGACCACGAGCGGGGCGGCGCCGCCGCCGTACGCGAGTCCCAGGAGGAGGGTCACCAGCGCGGCCGCGACCAGGATCACCGGCCCGGCGAGTCGGAGCGCGCGGGTGTTCACCTCTCCAGCGTAGTTCGGCGGGAGGAGGGCGCCGAACGACGAAGGGGGATGCCTGACGGCATCCCCCTTCGGTGCAGTTCGAACTGCGGCAGCGGTCTTACTTGACAGCAGCCTTGAGCTTCGAGCCCGCGGTGACCTTGACGCGCTTGCCCGCGGGGATCTTGATCTCCGCACCCGTCTGCGGGTTGCGGCCCGTGCGAGCCGAGGTCTCGACCTGCTCGAACGCGATCCAGCCGGGGATCGTGACCTTGTCACCCTTGGCGACGGCCTCGGAGACGGTCGAGAACAGCGCGTCGAGCACGCCCGAGACAGCGGACTGGCTCTGGCCCGTCGCGGATGCGATGCTGGCGACGAGCTCGGTCTTGGTGATAGCCATGGGGTTGTCCTCCAGACGGCGATGGCCGCCTTCAGTTACTTCGGACCGGAGGCTCACACCCCCGGCTGGTCGGTTGGACCGCCCCCGAATATACCCACGATCCGCGTGATTCCGCGGATTTCCGGCCCGGAACCGGCTGTTTGGGCGGCGTGTCGCGCCCGATTGGTCGTTCTGTGACGTTTTCGGGCGCCGTGCGCATGCGACCGCATGCTCTCCGCCACCTCTCCGCCACCTCACTGCCACCTCGCCGCCACCTCGCCGAACCGACACGTTCGTGGCGAACCGACACGCTCCGAGCGGTCAGGATCGTGTGGTTTCGCGCGGAACGTGTCGGCTCGCTGCAAATGGCGCGGGGGTCACTCGGGGCGGTGCGCGGTGATGATTGTGCGCGCGGACTGCGCGAACACGGGCGCGACGACGTCGGTGCCGTCGAGGTAGCCGCCGACGAGCGCGGCGTCGCGCAGCAGCACGAGCGCGCCGGCGACGCCCTCGGGATCGCGGAGGCCCGCGGCGGCGGCGAGGTCGCGCAACGTGGTGCGGAACCAGTCGCGGTGGGTCGCGATCAGGGCGCGCACCGGTCCCTCGTCGGGATATTCGGCCGCCGCATTGATGAAGGGACAGCCCCGGGTGTGGCGCTGTGCGATGTCGGCCTGGATGCCCGCCACCACGAGGTCGAGGAGTTCGTCGGGCGTGCCGCCGGCAGCGGCGGCCTGGTCGAAGAGCGCGCGCAGTCCGGCATCCTCGCCCTCCAGGTAGGCGAGCACCAGGTTCTCCTTGCCGGCGAACTGCTTGTAGAGGGTGGCGCGGGTGACGCCGGCGACCTCGATCACGCGGTCGACGCCCACCGAGTGGATGCCCTCGCGGTAGAAGAGCGCGGTCGCCGCGGCCAGCAGCCTCTCGCGTGCCGGCAGCCCGGACCCCGCGATCTCGTCGACGGCGACGGGTGCAGTGCTCATCGTCACATTCTCTGTCATTTCGGATGCGGGCTTCCGTCTCGTGAGCGATTCCGGGAATAGTCTTGTGTAGATAGAACGTTCGGTCTACCATCAGGATACATCAGCCGGCGCCGACTGGCTCCCCGCCCCACCACCGACGACACACCCTCACCACAAGGAGCACGACATGACCACCTCGACCAAGACCCCCATCGTCCTCATCCATGGCCTCTGGATGACCCCCAAGAGCTGGGACACCTGGGCCGACCGCTTCCGCGCGGCCGGTCACGACGTCATCGTGCCCGGCTGGCCCGGGATCGACGACCGCTCGGTGGAGGACATCCGCCGCCAGCCCGAGGCGCTGAAGGGCATCGGCATCCGCGAGATCGTCGACCACTACGAGCGGATCATCCGCGCCCTGCCCGAGAAGCCGATCATCATGGGCCACTCCTTCGGAGGGCTGTTCACGCAGATGCTCGCCGATCGCGGACTCGGCGTCGCGTACGTCGGCGTCACGCCCGGTCAGCCGGCCGGCATCACCACGCTGCCGCTGTCGACTCTGTGGACCGGCACGCCGATCCTCTCCAACCCCTTCGCCCGGAACGGCGCGAAGCCGCTGTCGAAGCGCCACTTCCACTTCACCTTCGGCAACGACCTCGACCGGGCAGCCTCCGACGAGCTGTGGCAGCAGTACGCGGTCAACTCGTACAACCGCGTGTTCTTCGAGGGCGTCGCCGCCGCGTTCAACGAGAAGGGCGGCGCCTCGCACGTCGACTACGGCCGCACCGACCGGGCCCCGCTGCTGGTGATCACCGGCGAGATCGACCACGTCGTGCCGCCGGCGATCGGCCGGGCGATCGCGAAGAAGTACCGCGCCAGTGGGAGCCCGGCCGTCGTGGACTACCGCGAGTTCCCCGGCCGTACCCACCGCATCGTGAGCCAGGACGGCTGGGAGGAAGTCGCCGACTTCGCCCTCGACTGGGCGACCTCGCACGCAGCCTGACCGCCCGACCGCCGCACGCACAACAGCGAAGGCCGGAACCCCGAGGGGTTCCGGCCTTCTGATGCTGCGTATGTGCTGCGGGTGCTTACCAGCTGGACTTGGTCACGCCGGGCAGCTCGCCACGGTGGGCCATGTCGCGGAAGCGGACACGCGAGATGCCGAACTTCGACAGGTGGCCGCGCGGGCGACCGTCGATGGCGTCGCGGTTGCGCAGGCGAACCGGCGACGCGTTGCGCGGGAGCTTCTGCAGGCCGACGCGGGCGGCCTCGCGGGCCTCGTCGGTCGCGTTCGGGTCGACGAGCGTCTTCTTCAGCTCGGCGCGCTTCTCGGCGTACCGGGCCACGACCTCTTCGCGCTGGTTGTTGCGCGCGATCTTGCTCTTCTTGGCCATGAGATCAGCGCTCCTCTCGGAATTCGACGTGCTTGCGGATCACCGGGTCGTACTTCTTCAGCACGATGCGGTCGGGGTTGTTGCGGCGGTTCTTGCGCGTCACGTAGGTGTACCCCGTGCCGGCGGTCGAGCGCAGCTTGATGATCGGACGGACGTCCTGAGCCTTCTTCGCCATTAGAGCTTCACACCCTTCGCGAGGAGGTCCTTCACGACCGACTCGATGCCGCGGGCGTCGATGACCTTGATGCCCTTGGCCGAGACGTTCAGCTTGATGTTGCGACCAAGCGAAGGAACGTAGTAGGTCTTCTTCTGCACGTTCGGGTCGAAGCGGCGCTTCGTCCGGCGGTGCGAGTGCGAGATGTTGTGACCGAAGCCGGGAACTGCTCCAGTCACCT
>Ga0307406_10000552_pt1 | contig 21558 bp, 29 predicted proteins | sample 322Cmetagenome_3_FD_203706 | JGI IMG/M metagenome (GOLD analysis project Ga0307406, IMG submission 203706) | Maize rhizosphere microbial communities from greenhouse at UC Davis, California, United States - 322HYB-C-2 | ecosystem: Host-associated > Plants > Roots > Rhizosphere > Soil | place...
CGTATTCGGACGATCCGCGGCAACCAACGGCGCCGCGATGCGGATCACTCCGGTCGGCCTAGTCGCCGCTCCAGATGATCTTGCTGCGCTTGTTGATCTTGTGGTCGAGGCATCGCGAGTGACGCACTACACGAGTGTGGCGATTGCCGGTGCGACGGCCGTGGCGGCGGCCGTGAGCGCAGGCATCGATGGCGCGTCCGTGGCGGATGCCACGACGCTGGCAATCCGGGCAGCTGAGCTGGGTGAGCGACGGGGCGAGTGGGTGGCGGGAGCATCGGTCGCTCGCCGGGTCGCCTGGGCTGTCGGCCTCATCGACACTGATGATCATGATCGCTCGGTGCGCGAGGTGGTTGAACTGGTCGGAACCAGCATTGCGACTCAGGAGTCGGTACCTGCCGCCTTTGCCATCCTCACGCTGCACGCCGATGACCCATGGCAAGCTTGCCTCACAGCAGCCTCGCTCGGTGGGGATAGCGACACCATTGCGGCAATGACCGGTGCGATCGCCGGCGCCTGTCACGGCATGGACGGCTGGCCTCAGCACGCAGTTGAGACGGTACGCGAGATCAACAACCTGGATCTGGAGACGTTCGCTGACAAGTTGCTGGCGCTGCGCGCCTCCCCATGATCACCGACCCGATTTCCGACTTGTCAGACTCTCAGCGGGCTATAGCACTCTGAGAGTCTGACAAGTCGGCGTTGTTACCAGGTGTTCAGGTGGAACACGGTGTCCAGCGGCTGGCGTGGGGCTCGCTGGAATGTGTCGCCGGTGTAGTACGCCGTGGGAATCAGGACGCCTTGCCGGATGTCGGGAGGTATTCCGATGACCTCGGAGATCTCCTTCTCGTACCTCAGATGCAGCGTTGTCCACGCCGCCCCCAAGCCGCGAGCCCGCGCGGCCAGCATGTAGCTCCATGCCGCGGGAAGCAGCGAACCCCACAGGCCCGCCTGGTTCCCGGCTCTCAGGCTCGGCGCGTGGATGCATGCAATGACCAGCACCGGAACCTCGCCCATGTGCTCACCGAGATAGGCGACGCTTTCTCCTATCCGTCGCTGGACTGCATTGCGCTTCGGGTCGTCGGCGAAGAGTGCAGCCGCTGCACCGGGAGACTTGAGGTAAGAGTCAACCGCCTTGCGGTAGTAATCGCCGATCAGGCGACGGAGATTCTCATCGGTGATCACTGCCCAATGCCAGCCCTGCCGATTCGACCCTGACGGCGCCTGCAATGCGATCTCCAGGCAGTCGCGTACAAGATCAAGAGGACTGGGCGGTCCAGGTCCAGTCGCTTGCGAACTGAACGAGTCGTTGTGAGCAATTCCTCAGGCGTCAGGGGCAGCATGGACATGTTGTTCATCATTCCGCAATGAGAGCATTGACGGCGTGAAGATCATGTTCGCCTCGCTCGGCGCGTACGGTCACCTGTATCCGATGATGCCGCTGGCACTTGCCTGTGCCGAAGCCGATCATGAGGTGGTGATCGCGACCGGCGAGCCGTTCCTGCAACGGCTGTCGCTGACCACCGTGCCCGGTTATCCCCAACACCTCGAGCTCGACTGGGTGATTCGCGAATCCAGACGGCGGCACCCTGATCTGCACGCTGACGAATTCATTCTGGCGACGTTCGCTGATGTCCTCGCCGAGAAGGTCGCCCCAACCATGATCGAACAATGCCAGCGGCTGCGTCCTGATCTTGTGATTTATGAGGGCTACCGGCGCGGGCGTGGCAGCCAGTGTGTTGGGCATTCCCGCCGCCGCGTACGCGATCGCACTGACGACCACGTTCTACACCGCCTTGCATTCGATGACGGTCGGCTACCAGCGCGACGTCTGGCTGAAGCGGGGCTGTACGCCGCCCGAGCAGAACGGCTTGCTCGCGGCTACCATGATCAATCCGACGCCGCCGAGTATCGGGCGGGGCGAGACGCCGGTTCCGACGATTCCGATCAGATCCGTTGCCTACAACGAGTCCAGTGCTGGTGTACCGGGGTGGTTTCGGTCTCCGCGTACCCGGCCACGCATGTACCTGACCCTTGGCACGGTGTCGTTCGGGGCGGTCGAGGTGCTGAGCCGGGCGATCAGTGAGATCGCACCTTTCGACGTAGACATCTTGGTCGCTGTCGGGCCGGAGGGTGAGCCTGCAGCGCTCGGCGAACTTCCCGAGAATGTGCACGTCGAGCGGTTCGTGGCGCAGTCGGAGGTCTTGTCACTGGTTGATCTGATCGTTCATCACGGCGGCACCGGGACGGTGCTTGGCGCGCTGGAGGTGGGGCTGCCGCAGCTGCTACTTCCTCAAGGAGCTGATCAATTTATCAACGCTGAGATCCTGATCGCAGCAGGCGCCGTCCGAGCTCTCAGCAACGACGCGCAGCAGCCGGGAGCCATCGGCGAGGCGGTGCAGGCGCTGCTCGGCGACTGTCCAGAACGGGAAGCTGCCAGCCGACTTCGTGCTGAGATCGCCTCGATGCCAGCACCTGCCGATGTGGTGCTCGTTCTCATCGAGCTGGCTCGCTAGCTAGCCCAGGCGGGATCGTCTTCGCGCACTAGCGTCGAAACGGCCGTCTCTGAGTGAATGAGAGGGGTCGTTTGCGCGCACAGGTGCAAAGACGTTCCTCGTGAGGCGGTCCAGGTCAGGCCGTCCGAGTCTCCTGCGGGTCCTCCATCCGGAACCCGATCTTGAGTGTGACCTGGAAGTGCTCGATCTCACCTTCAGCAAGATGTCCCCTGATGTTGCTCACCTCAAACCAGTCGAGGCCGCGCAGCGTACGTGCCGCCCGCTGTACCGCGACGCGGATGGCGTCGTCGACTCCTTGACTCGAGGTACCGACGATCTCGGACAGGCCGTACACATGACCATTCATGGTCGCACTCCTTCGGCTGGGTTTGGGTGTGACATTAGCGAGTGCGAGTTATCCAGCGTTGGCCACCGTCGCAAATCCGAATGCGATGAGTCCTACGAAAGATCGTGTGCGATCGACCTGTGAGTTCGGAGGTGAAACGCGCACGATCTTCCGTACGCAATCCAGAAACGGGCGGTTTACGCGAGCAGGTGTTCCAGGCCAGCCTAAGATCGACTAGCGAATCGCGGGTCAAGCGGTAATAGACGTAATAGCTCTGCCGCTCGGTACTGACCCAGCCGGCGTCATGCAACAGCTTCAGGTGTTTGGAGATGGCCGCCTCAGTGCGGATAAGAACGGCGGGGCGTCTAACACACCGGACACCAAGTTCTGCATCGCTTCACTCGGCAAGATGTTCACCGCGGTAGCCGTCGCTCAGCTTGTCCAAAACGGCAAGCTGTCGTTCGAGGACACGGTTGGCAAATACGTACCAGGCTTTCCTGCCAAGATCTCGGACAAGATCACCGTCGATCAACTGCTTACCCACACCTCCGGCTTGGGCGATGCAGCGCTCCGGCCTGAGCGGACGGCTGGGCCCGCAACAACGACCGGCGCGTTGCTGCGGAAGATCACCAAGGAACCGCTCCAGTTTGAACCCGGTTCGCGATTTGGCTACAGCAATGACGGCTTCATAGTTCTCGGCGCGATCATCGAACGCATCACGGGCGAGCACTATCGTGGTTACGCGGTAGTCATCCTGGCCAACCAAGATCAAGTCCTGGTGCCGGCGGTACGAAGATCAGAAGAGATGCTGACCCGCTAGCGTCTAATCCATGGGCTGGCCGTGACGATACGTCTGGCGAAGCTTCGTCCCAGCCGTCTGACCGCCATCGATGGGAATCGTGACTCCGGTGATGAACGAGGCGTCGTCGGAGCACAGCCAGAGCACGCAGGCCGCCACTTCAGCCGTTGTGCCAATCCGACCGAGCGGTACGCTCTCCGCCGCCAGCTGCTGGGCTCGGGCACCAGCGGCCTGCAGATGATCAGTCAGAATCGGACCCGGCGCGATTACGTTGATCCGGATGCCTTGATCGGCATAGTCCAGCGCAGCCGATCTGCTGAGACCGATAATCCCTGCCTTTCCGGAGACGTACGCTGACAAATTGCTCGTCGCGTCAAGGCCAGCGTTACCCGATGCTTCCCGGCGGATCATCAGTTGTCGGACGCAATTGGTGGTACGTCGTGCGACGTAGTGGCGATGCATCAGGCTCAGCAGTCCCAGGTCGTCGACTCGGCAGACTTGGGTTGCACGATCTGACAGACTATCTGAGGCGCGCCGCAGATCATGGCGGCAGCGCGGGCCTCTAGCTCAATTGGCAGAGCTCCGGACTTTTAATCCGTAGGTTGTGGGTTCGAGTCCCACGGGGCCCACAAACTCCCTCGTGGGAGCGGCATTCCCATTCTGCTTCTCCGTTCCCATGGCGTGCACACTGTCACGATGCTGTCACAGATGCGATCAAAGTGGTCACCTAGACCACGACCGATAGCACGGCGGGCGGCTGGTCGTCACCGTCATGTCCCGGTGGTGAGATGCCTTCCAGTACAGCAGCGGCCGCCTGATCGACGGCACGTCGGCCCATGTAGACGTCTTGTGTCATCGAGATTCGCGCATGGCCGAGCTGGTCAGCGATGGTCCTGGCACTGAGACCCTGCCGGTCAAGCATGGTTGCAACCGTCTTCCGGTAGGTGTGCGGCACCACCCACTCAAACGGCGTTCCGCGCCGTACGCGACGGTGGTCACGCTCGACATTGTTCGGGTCACGATGCCCGCCAACCGAGTCTGGGAACACCGCACCCTGTGACTCAGGATCGCGCGCCCTCCGATCGCGCAAAATCTCCACCAGCCAAAGCGGCACACGAAGCACACGGATGCTGGACTTCGTCTTTGGACGCTTGATCAACAGGCCCTGGCCCTTCACACGAATCAGCGTGTTGTCGATGTTGATCAAGTGCCGCTCCAGGTCAACGTTCGGCCAGGTTAGGGCTAGCGCCTCACCGATGCGACAGCCAGTCCCCAGCAGGAAACGCACCAGGTCAGGCAAGTCAGCCTGACACGCCAATTCGCTGCCGTCCAAGATCATCAGCCATGCCCGGCACTCCTCGTCCGTCAGTGCCCGCGCCTCCTGCGTCGACGGGCGCTCCAGCGCTTCCACGTCTCGAACCGGGTTGTGGCGCATCGCGTCGCGGCGGACGGCGAAAGCGCAGATTCCGGACGTGACCGATCGACAAAGCTTCGCCACCGAGTACCCAGCCGCTCGCCGTCGATCCCGGATGAATCGGTCCATCCGCGCCGGAGTTAACTCCGACAGCCGCAACCTGCCAAGCCCCGGCAAGACGTGGCGCCTCAGCGCATGGCGGTACAGCGCCACCGTTCGCGGGGAACGTCGACCCGCAGCCACCAGCTCGTCTAGCGACTCCAACCGACATCGGCAAACGTAGAGCGCGGCGAATAACCCGGCCCTCCGGCTGCCATGGCTTCACCCAGCGTCGCGAAGAGCCTCCGACGTGCAGACGCCCTCGAATCGCCGGTGGCTTCGATCCGCTTGCGCACGCCCTGCGCGTTCCGGAAGTACATCGAGGCTGCCACGCGACCGTTCGGCTTTTCTCGATAGTGGACATCGCCGTGCTCGCCGATATCCAGCCGCTGACCACTCACCCTGCGGCTGGCCAATCACCCAACCCCGCGAACCACTCCGTCACATCCTCCGGCCGATAACGAAGGAACCGGCCGATCCGCCGACACGCCGGGCCGCGGCGCTGTACCCGCCATGAATACAAGGTCCCGACCGGGACGCCGAGATAGTAAGAAACCTCCTCAACCGACCACAGCCGATCGCGAGGAATGTCGCGCTCACCCTTAGCCGCCACATCCATGATCATCTCTCTTTTCTCCCTTGTTGGGCATCGTCTTCCCCATTTGCCTCTCTGTCGCCGGTAGTGCTCGTCCTGACGTCCACGTCGAACACGTCATGCCCGACCGCTCACTCAGTGTTCCTGTCGCTCGGAGTACCGCCTGCCTAACCGCCATCTAGCCAGCCTTCTTGCGTTCCGGGTTCCCGCCGGAGAGATCTGTGTACAAGTCACGTCCGCGGTGCGAATCAACCCGCATCCCCTAAGCCATCGTGTGGCTTCTCGGCGGTCACGTCCCGGATGACCCTGAGACACTGGCAGCGCGGCTTTCGCGGCCCTTTCGGTCAGCGCCGCAACGGAGCAAACCTGCGTCGTCCATACGGCTTTGCCGAGCAGGGGTTGAGTAAGGCCGCAATGGTGGCCCTAAGGGGGAGGAAGCTCGAACCAAACCTCCCGTTTCAGCCGGCTGGCAGACGCGCTACCTACCTTGCTGGGCCGGCGGCTGCGATCGAGGCACGTGGGGAAGCGGCAAGTACAGCGCCGGCTCACGCCGAAGGAAATCGAGCAGCTCCTTACCGAGTAACGAGCGGGCGACAGCATGCAGGAACTTGCTCGGAAATGGCACCTACATCGGACAACCGTGACAGAGCATCTGTGCCGATCAAGCATTGCGGTTCGACACCGTGGGATTCCGACAGAGAGGCTCGACGAAGTGATCCGGCTCTACGGCGACGGATGGTCCTGCCAACGGCTGGCCGAGCGCTATGGCTGCGACGATGAGACGGTGCGACAGAGCCTTAAGCGTCTGGGCGTCCGCCTGCGAAAGCCGTGGGAAAGAGTATGAACAATCCTTAAGCCAGCGGCCTGAAATCGCTTCACACTCATCCGGGCATCGATCTTCTTCAGCGAGCTGAACGATCTGCTGGCCTCGGCCTTATTCCTGCCGGTGTCTGCGACGGTCGTCATCTCTTCGCATCCGACTACCGGAGCGAACGGAACGCCGCGCGCACTTCGTCGGTGAAGAGCTGTGGCTCCTCCCAGGCGGCGAAGTGGCCGCCCTTGTCGACCGCGTGGAAGTAGATGACGTTCGGGTAGCTCGCTTCGACCCAACTTCGGGGAGTTCGCCAGATCTCACCAGGGAAGGTCGTGAAGCCGAACGGGATCGTCGGCGATGGCAGGGGCTGGCGGCCTGCGGCGGGGGCGTCGGAGCCATAGGCCTCCCAGTACGACCGGGCGGCGGACGCGCCCGTGCCGGTCAGCCAGTACAGCGTGATGTTGTCGATGATGTGGTCGCGGGTGAGGTTTCCCGAGGGCTCCCCGTCGACGAACGCGCCGGCGATCTTGTAGTAGGCGTCGGTGTCGTGGTCGACCATCCAGGCCGCCAGCGCCACCGGTGAATCCAGCAGGGCGTATCCGATCGTCTGCGGACGCGTGGCCATCTCGATGAAGTAGCCGTTTCCAGACTGCTGGAAGGTGGCGAGCTTCGCGGCCGCGGCGCGTTCCTCGTCGGTGGCCGTCGGCATGGCACCGCCCAGCGCCGGCACCAGCAGGTTCGTGTGGATGCCGAGCAATCCCTCCGGCGCCTGCCGGCCCAGCGCGTCGGTGACGCCGGCGCCCACGTCGCCACCCTGAGCGACGTAACGGGTGTAGCCGAGGCGGAGCATCAGCTCGGCCCAGGCGCGTGCGGTCCGGCTCAGCTCCCAGCCGACGTCGGTCGGCTCGCCGGAGAAGCCATAGCCAGGCAGGGACGGCAGTACGAGGTGAAACGCGTCCGCGGCGTCGCCGCCGTGAGCAGTCGGGTCGGTCAACGGGCCGACGGTCTCGAGCAACTCGACGACCGAGCCGGGCCAGCCGTGTGTCATGATCAGAGGCAACGCGTGCGCGTGCGGCGACTGGACGTGGATGAAGTGGATGTTCACCCCATCGATCTCGGTCGTGAACTGCGGCAGCGCGTTCAGCTTCGCCTCGGCCTTGCGCCAGTCGTAGTCCGTCACCCAGTAATGGGCGAGCTCCTGCAGTGTCGCCAACTGCACACCCTGTGACCGATCGGGGACGAGCTCCTTGCTGGGCCACCGCGTCGCCGCGATGCGGCGACGAAGGTCCTCCAAAGCCTCATCCGGAATGTCGACCTGGAACGGACTGATGTCGCTGGCGGTCTCAACGGTGCTACTCATGACGCCCTCCCTTGGCGTAGTGACCGGAATGCGGCTCGGATCTCGATGGTCAAAGGCTCAGGCTCTTGTCTCGGTTTCGGCCAGCGCGTCGCCGGCGATACGGCGGCGGAGGGTGGCTTGGTCCTCGTTCGGTACGTCGACGTGGAAGGAGCGGATCTCGGTCGTGCTGTCGATGCTTGTCGTGTCGACCTCCGCCTAATGGATGCCCGGTCGACGACGCAATTGTCGAGACAGGCGCGTTACGGGGATGCGGCGACGATTCAACGATTCTCCCTGAGCTGCCGCTACCGGTCAACGCGGCTCACAGAATCGCGATGTCATAGGTAGGTAGCGTGCCCAGCAGCAATAGCGACGGAATCCCGATAGCGGAATTGTCCCGCACCGAACGGATGCATCGCTCCAATTGCCTGTTTAGGCTGGTTGCACCGATATCCCGGCCCGAAGTTCGGTGTCGACAGCAGACGGCCCTGAACGCGGCACTCGTACCCTGCGGGGCGGTCGCGCGGTCGTAGTTTCACCACTCAGGATTTTCAGAACGTGGCACGGCTGGGGGCGCCGTTCAGGATCGTCGACAACGATCTGCGCCCGTTTCGGCTCGAGGTCGCCAAGCGCATCGCGGCGCTCAACACGGCAATCGGATGGCCGGCCGACGCCTCGATCGCGGCGGCTGACCGGGCCTGGGTGCGGACTCAGGTGGCACGGGAGTTCTTCCTCACTGAGCATGCCCGCGAACCCAATGACGCACGAGAGCTGGCGGGACAGATCGCGAAAGACTCACGGCCACGCACCCAGACCGTCGCGGGTTACGACCTGACGTTCTCACCGGTGAAGAGTGTCTCAACCTTGTGGGCGGTCGCCGAACCGGCCGTGGCGGCCGTCATCGAACAGGCGCATCGGGCTGCAGTTAAGGACGCTTTGGCGTTCATCGAGAAGCACGCCCTGTTCACCCGAATCGGGCCGCAAGGCATCCGGCAAGTCAACGTCCGAGGCCTGGTCGCGACCGCGTTCACCCACCGGGACAGCCGGGCCGGGGACCCTGATCTGCATACTCACGTCGCGGTCGCGAACAAAGTGCAAACCCCCGACGGACGCTGGCTGGCGATCGACGGACGGGTGCTGTTCAAGGCCAACGTGGCAGCCTCGGAGACTTACAACACCGCGCTCGAACAGCACCTGCGTGAGACGTTGGGGGTGCGGTTTGCTGAACGGCCCGGCACCGACCCAACGAAACGGCCGATCCGGGAGATCGTCGGCGTCGACCCACGACTGAACCAACGCTGGTCGACCCGCCGCGCCCACATCAACACCCGCCGGGGCGAACTCGCGATCCAGTTCCAGCAAGATCATGGCCGGCCACCGACACCGGTCGAAGCGCTACATCTCGCGCAGCAAGCGACCTTGGAGACCCGCGACGCCAAACACGAACCCCGATCCGTGACCGAACAACGCTCCACCTGGCTGAACGAAGCGGCAGCAGTGCTGGGCGGACGTGGCGCCGTCGCGGCGATGGTGCAGACAGCGCTCAGCCCGGCCGCCGAGACCGCCACCATCGCCGACGCCCGCTGGGTCGCACAGACGGCCGATCACATCCTGGCCGTGATGGAGCACAGCCGCTCCACCTGGCAGATGTGGCACGTCCGCGCCGAAGCCCAACGACAGCTCCGCAGGCTCGAGCTGCCCACGGAACATGCCGCGGCCCTGGTAGACCTGCTGGTCGATGAGGTGCTTCATGGGCGGTCGGTGGCACTCGCGGCACCAGGTGACGGCATCGACGAACCGCAAGCGTTGCGGCGCACGGACGGATCGTCGGTCTACACCGTGGCCGGTGCCGACCTGTACACGTCGCAGCGGATCCTCGACGCGGAACGGCGGCTCGTTGCCGTCGCGGGACGCCGCGACGGGTCAGCCGTCGAGGGGTCGGCGGTGGATCTGGCTCTGCTTGAGATGGCGGCGAACGGCACCGCACTCGATGCTGGGCAGGCTTCGCTGGTCTGGCAGATGTGCACCTCGGGTGCCCGGCTGCAGCTGGCGATCGCCCCGGCCGGCGCCGGGAAGACCACCGCCATGCGTGCCCTCACTTTGGCCTGGACCGAAGACGGCGGCCAGGTGCTCGGCCTGGCTCCGTCGGCGGCCGCAGCCGCTGTTCTTGGCGAGCAGACCGGCATCCGCGCCGACACCCTCGCCAAGCTCACCTGGTTTTTGCGGCACGGCGACCTGCCGGATTGGGCGGCGACGGTCGGCCCGTCGACATTGGTCAATGAAGCCGGCATGGCCGACACCCTCTCCCTCGACGCTGCCGTGCAGTTTGCCATCGATCGAGGTGCGAGTGTCCGGCTGGTCGGTGATGATCAACAGCTCGCAGCGATCGGCGCCGGCGGCGTTCTGCGCGACATCAAACAAACCCACGGCGCGCTGCATCTCGCCGAGCTGCACCGCTTCACGACCCGGCCGAAGCAGCAGCATCACTCGCACTGCGCGACGGCGACCCGGCGGCGCTCGACTTCTACCTCAGACACGTCCGGGTCCATGTCGGAGACCTCGCTAAGATCACCGAGGATGCTTTCACTGCTTGGGTTTCTGACCAAGCTTCCGGACTGGACGCGATCATGCTGGCCCCGACGCGGGAGCTTGTCTCCGATCTGAACCGAAGAGCCCGCGATCATCGCCTCCGCGACGTCCCGGCCGGACGAGAGGTGCACCTGGCTGACGGGAACCAGGCCAGTGTCGGAGATCTGATTATCACCCGGGCCAACGACCGCCGACTCAAACTTACTGCGACCGACTGGGTCAAAAACGGGGACCGGTGGACCATCACCCGCATCGACCGGCGCGGTGACCTGAGTGTCCGGCACAACCAGAGCCAGCTGACCGTCCGGCTGCCCGCCGACTATGTGCACACCTCAACCGGTCTCGGGTACGCCACCACTATTCACAGTGCGCAGGGCGTCTCCGCCGACACCATGCACGGCCTGTTGACCGGGCAGGAGTCGCGGCAGCTGCTTTACACCATGCTCACCCGCGGCCGGCATGCCAACCACCTCTACCTCCAAGTCGTCGGCGACGGCGACCCGCACACCCTCATCCGACCTGACACCGTCTCACCGGGCACGCCGACTGAGACGCTGCAGCAGATTCTCGCCTGCGATGAAGCGCCGGTCTCCGCCAGCACCTTGCTGCGCGAGCTCAACGATCCAGCGGCCCGGCTCCTCGAGGCGGTCCAGCGCTACACCGACGGCCTCCACGTCGCAGCCGAACAGCTCCTCGGACCCCAGACCGTCGCAGAGCTCGACCAGGCCGACCAGTACATCCCCGGACTCACCACTGAACCCGCTTGGCCAACGCTCCGGGCCCACCTGCTCGCCCTCGCCGCCGAAACCGGTGAACACCCGCTCCGCCACATGCTGACAGCCGCCAGCGGACGCGACCTCGAAACGGCAGGCGACATGGCCGCCGTCCTCTACTGGCGCCTCCCAGCGCTCACGCCAATCGACCCAGGTCCGCTGCCTTGGCTCCCGGGCATTCCACCAGCGCTGCATGACCATCCCTTCTGGGGCGCCTACCTGGCAAAGCGATCCCAACTGGTCGCCGACCTCGCCCGTCAGGTCCAAGACCACGCCTGCCAAGGTGACGCCGAGCCAATCTGGACACCTTCGGGAAGCCACCCGAGCACCGCCCTTATCGGCGAAATCGCAGTGTGGCGGGCCGCCAACGGCATCAATCCCCAAGACCCGCGACCAACCGGAGGAGGCCAACTCGAAACGCTCCCGGCGCTCTGGAAACAACACCTCGACCGGGACATCGCGCGTGCCACCTACCCGCCAGCCGATGCGAGGACCCACGAGCGACGACAGGCACGACTCACCGCACTCAGTCGAGCCGACGACAGGCAACGGCCGCACCAAAAAGGCGAACGGCGTCCGAGCGGGCCGGCCGCGCCCAGCCGATAGCACACCTTCGTCGTCAGATCGCAGCGCTCGGAACATGAGGATGCACTCCACGCAGGGATGGCAGGACATGCAGCACACTGCCGAATTGCGGTTGCTGTCTCAAGCCACCACCACATCACCGTGGCCCTGCCACCATCGAGCGGTTCAGCAGCCCATTTACATGCACCCGAGGGCTATTGATCTGCACCACCTTGGACGCAGGTATGTATGCGTAGGCGTTGTGGGCCCTATCTATACGCGTTCCATGCGCAACCTGGCGCAGCTGACTGGCCATTCCGACGTAACATGACGTTCCCATCGGTCGCCCGCCCGTACACGCTTGGGCGTGTGGGAGCGTGCCGTCCACCAGCAGCCGGCAGAAGGGGCCATTGCCATGCGGGTCGCGATGGTCGATGTTGAGCGTCTTTGCGGTTACTGCACAAGCGCGGAATCCCTGCTATAGGTCCGCGCTGTGCCCCCGCGGCACTGGATCCGTTGGCGCTACACGAGCGCCGCGATGAGGGCGATGAGCGGCGGTCCGCTCTGGCCGATCATGCTGCGCCACAACCGGCGGTCGGAAATGAACAGTACGACGCCGCACGCAGCCATGAAGGCGCAGCGGTAGATCACGAGCGCTCGACCGACGCTCTGATTCCCGGCGTATTGCGCAATGAGCCCAGCGGCGGGACCCGCCGCGAGGAACAGGTTGTAAAACCCCTGGTTGAACGCCCAGAAGCGTACCCCAGCCGACGGTTCCGGCCTGCCGAGCAGAAAGGTCTGCACATTCGGCCGGTGGAACAGGAAGCTCTCGAGCACAAACGCCACCACGTGGAAGAGCACCGCGACGATCGCGAAGAGCTGAGTCACGAGGTTCATGGCGCGCCAGTTTGGCATAGATCATCTGGGCGTCATTCAGAGTGCAGGGTTTGCCGGGACACCCCGAACTGGGCCGCCACCAGCGCGGCGCGATGGCGCTACTCGACAGCCGAGGAGCCAATTCCTGCCTATGTCCTGTGGAGGACCGCGGTCGTCGCCACGGCAGAGGGCGGCGAGCACGACAAAGGCACCAAACTCGCCGATACCCGCCCACACCACGGTGCAGGCGCCGACAGGTTTACTAGTGGAAACAGTACTGGCGGATACCCGCCGCCATTCGGTGTCCGCCCTGACACGGAAGTGGTCAAGCATCTCGTCGGGAGCCAACGCGGGAGCCAGAACATGCAATCTGCTAGGCACGCCGCCGAATGCCCTTGGACTCGCGCGCGAGCCCTACGCCGAGGAGGCCAGGTGACAAACCGCAACGGACGAGGGATCGAGACCTACCGATCCGATGGTGCCTTCGCCATGGTGTCTCGCGTGTCGGGGGTGCCTGCGAGCGCAAGTCGCACGATCTCATCAACGTGGCTGGTGCGACCACGGTTCACGGCGGCCTCGTACTGCTCATTTCCGAGTTCGGCGCGGGCCCGGGTGAGCGGATCGGGAATGCCGGCAAGTTCGATCGAGGGAGTCCCGCCCAGCTCCTCGTCCAAGCCTGCTGCGGCGGCAGCCAGGACTGCGGCCCGCTCTGGTTGGCCCTCGAGGAGAGCCAGATCTGCCAGTAGGTCCAGTGCCATGTTGATCCCTAGTTGGCGGCCTGCCTGATGTGACCGGCCGAGGATCTTGGCATAGCTTCGCCGCGCGGCGGCTAGATCTCCCTGCAGCCGGGCCACCAGGCCGAGCATGCCAATGGGAATGAAGTGGAAGTCGTCGTCGCCTGCCTCACGCAGGTGCGGTTCTGCCTCCTCAAGGCTGCGGACCGCGTCGTCGAGGCGGCCGAGGCGCATCTGGACGACCCCCAGACCGACGAGCGAGCCGCTGATCATCGGCGGGGATTCGGCCTGCCGGTACGCCTCGATGCTTTCTCCGAACAGCTCAAGTGCTGCCCGGGGGTCGGTCATGATGGCTCCGTAGCCCAAGCTTCCGAGTTGATTCGCGATGCCCCTCGCGTCGCCCAGCTCTCGATACCTGGCGAGGGCTTCTTCGGTCAGTGGACGCATCGTGGCGTAGTCGCCTTGCCAGCCGGCGATCTCGGCCAGCGCCTCGAGGCCGGCAGCGCGGGACGCCGAGGACACCTTCTGCGTCGGCGACGCCAGCAGCTCTTCGAGGTATCCGCGGCCCTCTTTCGTGTGGCTGCGGGCGAGCCAGTATTGGGTGAGGGCGGCGGCCATCTGCAGCGCGGGTTCTGGCTCGCCAAAAGTCGATGGCCCGTCGGATGGCTGCGCGAATGTTGTCCAGCTCCTGGTCCAGGGTGTTCAGCCAGGGTCGCTGATCAGGTCCGCGAAGGTGCTCGGCGGCCTGCTCGGCGAGATTCAGGAAGAACGCGGCGTGCCGAGCGGCCATCTCGGACTTTTCACTGGAGGCTTCGAGCTGTTCTCGGGCGTACTCGTGAATGGTCTCGAGCATCGTCATGCGCAGCTCGCCGACGGTTTCGTCGCGGTGCAGCAGGCTTTTGTCGGCCAGTGAGGACAGCCCATCGACGGCTTCCAGCCCCAGCTCGCCTGGCTGACACACCGCTTCGACCGCCATCGGCGTGCAGCCGCCGATGAACACTGACAGCCGCCGGAATAGCGCCCGCTCGGCCTCCCCTAGGAGCTCGTGGCTCCAGTCGACGGCACCGCGTAACGTCCGTTGACGTTCCGGGCGGTCACGCCCGCCGGCTAGGAACGACAGACGCTGGTCCAGGTGGGCCAGCAGCTCATGCGGCTGGAACAGCCGGACTCGCGCGGCCGCCAGCTCAAGCGCCAGCGGGAGGCCGTCGAGCCGCACGCAGATTTCCGCCACAACCGCGGCGTTGCTGGGCGCCAAGTCGAAGCCGGGGCGGACTGAGCGCGCTCGCTGCAGGAACAGCGCCACCGATTCCACTCCACGCAACTCTTCGATCCCAAGGCGGGCGCTACCGTTCGGCAGCCGTAGCGGCGGGACCGGGAACTCCTGCTCACCAGCGATGCCAAGTGGCTCCCGACTCGTGACCAGCAATGTCAGCTGGGACGCCGCCGCCAGCAGCTCACCCACCACCGGTGCGGCGTCGATGATCTGCTCGAAATTGTCCAGGACAAGCAGCATGGTTCGCTGGCCGAGGTGACCGATCAGCGCGTCGAGGACCGGGCGAGCCGGTCCCTCCCGGAGGTTGAACGTGGTCGCGATCGTGGGGATCACCAAGTCGGGATTGGTGATCGTGGCCAGCGGGACAAAATGGACTCCGTCACCAAAGGCCGCACCGCACCCAGCGGCGACCTCGACCGCCAGCCGAGTCTTGCCCGTACCGCCAGGTCCGGTGAGGGTCAACAGCCGGCAGGAGCGCAGCAGATCTACCAGCTGCTGCCGTTCCCGCGCGCGACCGACAAAGCCGGTGACCTGGGCCGGCAGATTGTGCGGGCGGCCAGGCACCGACCGCAACGGCGGGAACTGCGCCGGCAAATCCGGCGCGACGAGCTGGAACAGGTGCTCCACACGCTCCAGATCCTTGAGCCGATGCTCACCTAGATCATGCAGTGTGGCGCCCGGCGGCATCGACGCTTCACTTAACACCCGAGCAGCGTCGGACAACACCACCTGCCCCCCGTGGCCGGCCGCGGTAATCCGGGCCGTGCGGTGGGCGTCCAAGCCCACGTAGTCTCCGCTCAGCAACCGCCCTTCGCCGCTGTGGATCCCCATCCGCACCCGCACCACCACATCGGCCGGCCACCGGTGCTCAAACAGCCGGCGTTGGGCGCCCAGTGCGGCTCGCACCGCAGACGGTGCGTCGGTGAACGCGTAGAACAGCGCATCTCCCTGCGACCCCACCTCCACACCGGCCGAGCCAAACGCCTCGCGCAACAGTCGGTAGTGCTCCGCGAGCAACTGCGGATACCGATCACCCAGCGCCTGAATCAGCCGCGTCGAACCCTCGATATCGGTCATGACAAACGTGACCGTCCCCGTCGGCAAGGCGGTAGTCGAGGCTGTCGCATCGACTGGACCAGACATCGGCATAGACGACCGTAACCACCCGCAGCCGGCCAGCGGAAGACCCACGTCAGTCGCCTGGTCCGAGGCTATCGGGCTCCAGGCCGGCTCCCGGGCCGCCCGAGTTGACCTACTTCTCCTGCACTAGGCCCACCGTCAGCGGACGAACTGCCAGAATCTCGGGCTCGACGACCAATCCGGACGCCCTTGGACAGATGGTCGACGACTACGGATTAGAAGTTTCAGCCAGTGCCAGCGGCATATAGCCGGTCCCCCGGACGCATCCTCGGCGATTCAGAATGTGTCACCTAGCCAAGAGGTTGGTCTTCTGATCGGCCCTATCTGGTGTGCGGCCATGGAAGGTGATGAGTCGCGCCATCGACATGCATCATGATCAACTCGGGGGGGCGTACGGGACTCACGACGCCGCAAACCCGTGCCAGACGTCGACTGACACCGAGTACCGCTGTTTAAGCGTTGTGCCTTGTCAGGTCCGGAATTGACGGCTACTCGCTGTCGTCTCTTGGCATGCTCTGGAGGCCTAAGTCGGCCTGATAAGGCAGAGGTCGACTAGGCCGCACCCCGCGACAAGGGTTCGGTCATCAAGTCGGAGACCTAGTTGCTGTCGGCGAGCTGGTTTTCGTTGGTGGCTGCCCATGAGCCCAGTAGGGCCAGGGCGTGGGCGGTGGGGGATCCGGGCTCGGCGGCGTAGATGGTCATGCTGAGGCCGGCGTCGGCTCGCAGATCTGAGCTCAGGTAGCTGAGGGCGAGGTCGCCGACGACGTGGTGGTGGTGGTAGTGCTTGACGCCGGCGCCGTGGGTCCGGACGTCGTGGGAGCCCCAGCGGCGACGGAAATCCTCGCTGCGGGTCGACAGTTCGCCGACCAAGTCATGCAGATCCCGGTCGTGTGGGTTCTGGCCGGCCGCGGTGCGCAGGTTAGCCACCGACATGTCGGCGGCTAAATCCCAGTCGGGGAAGAATCGGCGGGCGGCGGCGTCAAGGAAGGTGAAGCGGGCGAAGTTGGGTGGCCGGGTCGGGTCGGCGTACAGGTCGGCGTAGAGGGCGCGGCCGAGCTGGTTGGCGGCGAGTAGGTCCGAGCGCTCGTTGCCGATGATGGCCGGCCCAGTGGTGATGGCGTCCAGCACCCACTGCATGCTGGGCTTGGCCGTCCACTGCTTGGAGGTGCTGCGGCGTGGCCGCATGGCAGCGGTGGTGCCGTCGGCGGCCTGGGCGAGGTGAAACAGGTGCCGGCGTTCGGCGTCGTCCAGCTTCAAGGCACGGGCGAGGGCATCGAGGACACCGGCGGAAGCACCCCCGAGGGAGCCCCGCTCGAGCTTGGCGTAGTACTCCACACTCACTCCGGCCAGGGCAGCGACCTCGCTGCGGCGCAGGCCAGGGACTCGGCGCTTCCCGAACTGGACCATGCCGGCCTGCTCGGGGGTGATTTTGGCCCGCCGCGAGGTCAAGAATTCCCGGATCTCGGCTCGATTGTCCATGCCGCCGACCCTAGATCGGCCGGCGCGGGCGAGCGATGCCCTATGAGTACACCCATCGACAGTGACTTTCCCAGCATCAGCGGGCGCGATTGCCTTATACCCGTGAACCACGTCGACTTCCGCCCTCGCACCCGCCTCTCTCGTGCGGCGGCACTGATCCCCACTACGGCTGCGGTCATCCTGGCTGCCACACTCGCTGTCGGCACCTTCGACCGCACGGGCCCCGCAACCTCCCCTGCACCGTCCGTCACTCAGCCGGCCGCCGATTCCTCAGGTGCGACGCAGGTCGTGCTGCGGCTGTCCGACGCGACGGCGACCGCCACTCTCAAGGACACGGGGGCGGCGCAGGAGTTCGCCGCGTTGTTGCCACTCCAACTAACCCTGCGCGACCCGATGGGCCAGGCGAAGTCCGGGCGGCTACCAAGTCCCTTGGCCGTTGCCGACGCGGACCGGGTCATCGATCCCGAGATGGCCGGGGTCTACTACTGGCCGCCGAGCGGCGACATCGGCATCTTCTACGTCGACCTTGGCCAGACCGTTCCCCCGCCTGGCATGGTCCAACTCGGCACCGTGACCAGCGGGCTGCCCACAATCGCGTCAGCAGGGAACCGGTTCACCGTCTCAATCGAACAGGGCTGAAGTCTCGTACCGCCCGGGCCGCGGCCGGACCATAAGCGAAGGTCGACAGCAGTCAACCGCGGTCAGTCCTGACGCCGTCGCGGCACTCAGGCGTACTTGCGCGGACGGCCCAGGGATCACTTCCGAGACTGGTGATGCTTGCCCCCGCGGCCCCGTTCAACCGACATCATCCGCAACACCCAGTGCCGACCAGTGCTCTCGCAGGGGTTAACCCCCTCAGCCAACGGACAGCCAGCGACAACCGTCAATGACGGGACTATCTCGTAATGCGTAGGTTGCATCAGGCGGCGCATCGCAACGCGCCTGGCGCCACCGGCGGCCCCGGCCACCGTGGACGGTGCCATACCGAATCCCTAGCCTGTCTGCCATGACTCTTAGCCGCCCCGCGGCACTACGGCAGAGGCGCAATCGTCAGTCCTTAGATCAGACTCGCCGTTCCGAGCTGTTGGGGCAGCTGTCAGCGCCGCTGCGGCAATTCCTGGCAACCGAGTCCGGCAGCGCGCTGCTCATGGTGAGCGCCACGGTCGTCGCCCTGGTGTGGGCCAACTCGGCGTGGTCGGATGCGTACCAGGCGTTATGGGCGACCGAGGGCTCGGTCGTGCTGGGCGGCGCCCGCCTTGAGATGGACCTCCGCCACTGGATCAACAACGGCCTCATGGCGGTCTTCTTCTTCGTCATCGGCCTGGAGGTGCGCCGCGACCTCTCCGTGGGAGAGCTCACTGACCGTCGCCGGGTGGTACTGCCGGTGCTCGCGGGCATCGGCGGGATCGTGCTTCCCGCTCTGCTATATCTCTTGATCGCCCCGGATGGGGAAGCTACTCGGGGCTGGGGTGTCGTGATCGGCACGGACACTGCCTTTCTGCTCGGCGCCCTGGCACTCGTCGGGCCAGCCACAGCCACCCAACTACGGGTCTTCCTTCTAACCTTGACAGTCGTTGACGACATCGCCGCCGTCACCATCATGGGCGTTGTGTATTCAGAGTCAATCGACATCTCGGCACTGATCGTCGCCGCGGCCGGTATCGCAGTGCTGGCGGCCCTCGGGCTCGGTGGGGTGTGGCGCACCTGGCCGTACGCGCTGGTCGCGGTTGTCGTGTGGGTGGCGACGCTCGGTTCCGGACTGCACGCCTCGATCGCGGGGATGGTCGCGGGCCTGCTCATCCCCGCCTTCGCACCCAGGCGTGAGGCGGTAGAGGGGGCTGCTACCAGATTCCGCGCCTTCCGGCAGTCACCTATGGCAGAGGTGGGCTGGTCGGCCCGGGACGCCCTCGTGCGGGCGATACCTGTAAATGAGCGCCTGCAGCTCGTCCTCCATCCCTAGACCAGCTACGTCATCGTGCCGATCTTCGCCCTCGCGAACGCCGGTGTCGACCTCAGGGGCGGCGTGCTGGCCGAGGCTTTGTCCTCCCCGGTGACCTGGGGTGTGGTCGTCGGCCTGGTGGCGGGGAAGTTCGTCGGCATCGGGGCCGGCGGTCTCGGAGGTGCTGCGCTGCGCCCGGGACGGCTACCGCAGGGCGTCGGCCCTGGCCAAGTTCTAGGCGGCGGCGCCTTGTCCGGCATCGGCTTCACTGTTTCCGTCCTCATCATCGGGCTCGCCTTCGACAGCCCGGAACTCCACGACCAGGCCACCGTCGGCGTACTCCTCGCCCTCGGGTTGGCCACCGCGCTCGGTTGGTTGGTGTTCCATCTGGCCGCCGTCTTGCACGGCGAGACCTCCGCTGACCTGCCCACGGCCCTGGCCCGGCCGGTGGATGCAGCGCGCGACCACATCCTCGGCCCAGCGTCGGCTCCCCTGACCTTGGTGGAGTACGCAGACTTCGAGTGCCCGTTTTGCGCCCGCGCCACGGGAGTGGCCAAGGAGGTTCGGGAACACTTCGGCGACCGTCTGCGGTACGTCATCCGGCACCTGCCGCTCCCCGACGTGCATCCCCACGCCGAGCTCGCGGCCGCCGCCGCGGAGGCGGCTAGCGTCCAGGACCGGTTCTGGGACATGCATGACTTGCTCTTCACACACCAGGACCAGCTTGAGCTCGAGGATCTCGCCGGCTACGCCGGGCGCCTCGGCCTCGACGTCGAGAGGTTCCTCCGCGACATCGACGAACAGCGCCACGCATCACGCATCAGGGAAGATGTGGCCGACGCCGAGGCCAGCGGTGCCCGAGGCACCCCAACCTTCTTCGTGGGCAACCGCCGCCACCAAGGTCCCTACGACGCTAGGACCCTCATCGCCGAGCTCGAGGCCGCCCAGGACGGGCCACCCACGGGACCCGACTCCTCCAAGAAGGCCGCCAAACCGGCCTCAAACGGCCACGTCTGAGACCGAAACCGCCACATAACTAGTGAGCACACCGGCTTCCCAAAGCTGTTCGTTCGCCCGGACGCCGCGCCGCTTGAGGACTGGGCAGCCTTCTTCGGCGTACCGAGTGCTGAATGACCAACTGACTACGGGGTCGACGTCCGGTACGTTCAGGCGCACATCGACGGACTGAGTTCACGCTTAGTTCTCGACCTCGACGACTCACTGACCGTGCTTCGGGACAAAGCGGGCGAGGTACGTCATCCAACGCGTTACCGGGCCGGCCCAGAAGTATCAGGCGGCTCACCGTTCTGACTCAGTCCGACGCGCCCGTGGAAGGGTAGGTGCTGAGCACGTATTGCTTCATGGTCGGGCTCGTCTCTTCTCAGCCGGCGCGGCCGCGCGACTCATGACGGTTGCCCACTGCCGATCGGAAGGGGCTCTCATGGTTCTGATCCCTGTTCAATTCATAGGTGGTCATCAGGACGCCCTTGGTCGTGATAACGGAGTCGGTGAGCCGCAAGGACGCGCGGCCGCCATCAGGAAACAGGCGGCGGCCTGTGCCGAGCACGAGGGGGTGGATCATCAGCAGTTACTCATCGATCAGGTCGGCGGCCATCAGCGCAGCGATCAATTCCCGCTGCCCATGATCACGAAGTTGCCGCTCGATGCCTGTTTGAGTTCGGCTACCTTGGCCGGTACGTCGCCGTCCAAAAGCGTCGAGTTCGGCCATTCGAGCCTGGTCGCGCGGCTGTGCGAAGCGACGTACTTATGAGTGTTGTTGAGCGCGTCCTTGAACGGCCCGCCCTGCGCGTTCCAGGAGGCCAGCAACTGCTCGTAGGTGCGCCGGCCGAACAGAAACGCGCGGTCGCCGCCCATCCGCTCGCCGGCCTTGGCGATAATGACGCCGTCGCCGCGTGCCAACGCCCAGCCGCCGTGCGCGAACCCACCTCGAGTGTCTTCGTCGCGACGGCCCGGTCCCTGCATCACGCCGTCCAGCGTGACGTGGTTGATCACAACTACCTTGCCCATCTGCCCATCCTTATGCTCTCGGCAGCGCCACCATATGCGACTGCCTGGGGTGCTGCCAGACCGGCACGACCACCGACCTCTCACGCCCTATAGGGGCGAGCCAGCCTCACATGACGGTCCACATCTGGGACTCCACAACCGGATCACCCACGCGGCAACTCCCAGCGGCCAAAGCTGGCAAGGCCGCAATAGGTCCCTGAGTGCGACGGATCGGTTGCTGCTGCAGGGTGGGTGCTGTGGATCAGCAGCAGTTCATTAACTTCGT
>Ga0307406_10000553_pt1 | contig 21521 bp, 21 predicted proteins | sample 322Cmetagenome_3_FD_203706 | JGI IMG/M metagenome (GOLD analysis project Ga0307406, IMG submission 203706) | Maize rhizosphere microbial communities from greenhouse at UC Davis, California, United States - 322HYB-C-2 | ecosystem: Host-associated > Plants > Roots > Rhizosphere > Soil | place...
GACCGTTCGCTGGCGCCCCTGATCGGCGACGCCGAGCTCGGCCAACACGGTTCCAGCGGGCTCAGCCCGAGCGCGGCGACCGGGGCCCTGACCGGCCTGCTGGTGCCGACCGAATCGCTCGGCGCCTCGGGCAACAACGGCTTGCTCGGTCCGTCGGCGACCGCGCCGATGGGCCCGACCGCCAGCGTCGGCGGAGCGGTGACGAATGCGACCGCCGGCATCGCCGACCTGGTCACCGGCAGCGTGATGCAGGCCTTGGCGCCGCAGGGGAACGGCCGATGAGCGCGCGTCTGCGTCCGCTGCGCCTGGCGCCGCTGTGGTTGGCGGTGTGCCTGTTCGCGACCGCCCTGTCGACCGACACCGAGGCGAGCGAAGTCCCGCCTGCGAACGGTGCCGACCATGCCCGCATCGGCGCCGACAGCGGCCGTTCGCTCGATGGCCGCGCCGCGATCAACCAGGCCGCGGGCGTGGGCAACGTGCAGAGCAACCTCGCGGCGATCGCGGCCGCGCCCGCGGGCACGGCGCTCGCATCGGCGCAGGCGAGCCAGACCGCGTCCGATGTGCACAACGAATCGCGCGACGCCTCCGCGCGCATCGGCGCCGGCGCCTTCGCCGACAGTCGCGGGCTGCTCTCGCTCAACCAGAGCGCCGGCGCCGGCAATGCCCAGGCGAATCTGTTCGTGCTCGCGACCGGCAGCGCGCTGGCCGGCCTGGGCGACGGCGCGCTCGACGATGCCGCGCTGGCCGCCATCGCCGGCGAAACCCAAAACGATGCCGCCGCCGCCGCACCGCGTCTGCGCGAAGCGACGATCGCCGGCGACGCCTTCCGCGGCGGCGAAGGCGTGCTGCAAATCAATCAGACGGCGGGGGTCGGCAACGCGTCGGCCAACGCCATCGTGCTCCAACTGCCCGGGGGCTTTTAAAAAAAAGCGGCAGACGCAAGGCGATATCAACCACCACCAGGAGAGAGATCATGAAAGTTCATTTCACCCTGCTTGCCCTCGCACTCGGCGTGGCTGTGGCTGCACCGGCTTATGCCGAAGGCGACGACGCCGACATCTACAGCTCCACCCGCGTCAGCAACAGCGTCGGCGTGCACGGCCGCGTCTGGGTCAAGGGCAAAATCCGCGTCGCATCCGAATCCGCCGCCACCGTCGACCAGGATCAGACCACCCTGGCCAACGAGTCGCTCGGCGACGGCGACCACACCGCCCACCTCGGCGGCAGCGCCTTGTCGGACGCACAGGGCAACATCGGCGCGAACGTCGCCGCCGGCGTCGGCAACGCCCAGGCCAATGACACCGCGTTGTCCGCGGTCGACGGCGAAAAGGTGTTCGCATCGGCGATGACCTTCAACAATCAGGAATCGAGCCTGAACTTCGCCTACTCCTCGCAGCAGGACACCGATTACCGCGCCACCCTCAACGGCGACGCGCTGTCCAATGCCAAGGGCAACATCGGGGTGAACGTGACGTCGGGCGTCGGCAACGCGCAGAGCAATGCCATGGCCGCATCGGTCAACAGCTCGGGCACGATCGCCAAGGCCGCCTCCGACAGCGAGCAGGACGCCTGGTTGAACACCCTGGCGGCCGCTTGCGATCTCGACACCTTCGCGACCCTCGCGGGCAACGCGTTGTCGGGCGCGCAGGGCAACATCGGCGCCAACGTCGCCGCCGGCGTCGGCAACCTGCAGCACAACGGCCTGTCGATCGCCACCGCGTCCTGCGGCAGCTGCGACTGATCCGCGCGCGGCCGCGGCGCAAGCCGCGGCCGTTCCGCGCGCTGTTTCGAAGCCTATGGAGACTGGACATGAAACTTCACCACCGCCTGCTGGCGCTTGCCCTGGTCTCGAGCCTCGCCTTGCCGGCCTTGGCCGAGGGGGACGACGCCGAGATCTACAGCAGCACCCGCGTAAGCAACAGCGTCGACGTATCGGGTCGGGTCCGGGTCAAGGGCAAGATCCGCGTCGAATCGCAATCGGCCGCCACCGTCGATCAGGACCAGACCACGGTCAGCAACTGGTCGCTCGGCGACGGCGATCACGACGCCCATCTCGGCGGCGACGCGCTGTCGGATGCGCAGGGCAACATCGGCGCCAACGTCGCCGCCGGCGTCGGCAACGCTCAGACCAACGACACCGCCCTGTCGGCGGTCGACGGCGAGAAGGTGTTCGCATCGGCGATGGTGTTCGGCAGCCAGAGCTCGGCCGACAACTACGCCACCACCAACACCGATCACACCTACTACAGCGCCGCGCTCGACGGCAACGCTTTGTCGAATGCCAAGGGCAACATCGGCGTCAACGTCGCCGCGGGCGTCGGCAACGCCCAGGGCAACGGCATGGCCGCCTCGGTCAACAGCTCCGGCCGGCTCGCCATCGCGACCTCCGACAGCGAGCAGATGTCGACGATGAACCTGCTCGACAGCGAAGGCCGCCGCATGAGCCTGGATCTGTTCGCCACGCTCGACGGCAACGCCCTGTCCGGTGCGCAAGGCAACATCGGCGTCAACGTCGCCTCGGGCGTCGGCAACCTGCAGCACAACGGCCTGGCGATCGCCACCGCGTCCTGCGGCGCCTGCGCGCCACCCCCGCCTCCGCCGACCTGCGGCGCGAATTGCGGCGACTGACCGTCGTTGTTGCGTCCGTCCGCGGCGACCGTCATCAGGGTCGCCGCGGATGTCCTTCCTCCCGTGCCGGCCGCGACGGCCGGCTACGATCTCAGGGCGGTATCGACATGCGTTCGCTGGGTTTCTGGATGACGGTCTGCCTGGGTGCCGCAACGTGGTGCGGCGCCGGCCACGCGCAAGCGCCGGTCGAACGCAGCAGCGCCGTCGACCTGACCCGGCTGGCCGGCACCGGCGCGGTGCCGGTGGTCAAGACCATGCGCACGATGCGCGACCTGCGCTATCGCGACCTGCTCCAGCAGCGCTACGACTTCAGTTGCGGCTCGGCCGCGCTGGCCAGCCTGTTGCACTACGGCTACGGCATGGACGTGAGCGAGCCGGAACTGATCAAGAAGATGATGGTGGGGGTGGATCCCAACGAAGTCGTGCGCAACGGCTTCTCGATGCTCGACATGAAGCGTTACGTCGAAAGCGTCGGTCTGCGCGCGCACGGGTTCCGCATCGACGCCGATGCCTTGTACCGCTTGCAGATGCCGGTGATCGCCCTGCTCGACCTCAAGGGCTATCGCCATTTCGTCGTGGTCAAGGGCGCCGCCGGCGGACGCGTGTTCGTCGCCGATCCCGCGCTCGGCCATCGGGTGATGCTCGAAGGCGATTTCGTCCGCGGCTGGAACGGCATCGTGCTGGCGGTGGTCGGCGACCGGCCGATGCGCGCCGACTCCTATCTGGTCAGCCATCGCAGTTCGCCGGCCCTGTTGCGGCGCGTGGATGCGCTCGACCGCGCGACCGCGCCGCCGCGGGTGGTCGAGTTCGGCCTGGTGATTACCGATTTGTTCTGAATGTCCGCGCATCGATCCGGTGCGCACGCAAAGCGTTCGAGGTGCCCGATGAACCGTCCATCACTCCCCTGTGTCCTGTTCACGGCCCTCGTGGCAGCGGCGGCCGCGGTCCAACCCGCGGTCGCCCTGCCCCCTCTGAAAGCCGAACTGGTCGACGAGGCCACGCTCGCGACCGTCTGCGGCAGGTACTTCGGTGCGCAGATGTTGGTCGGCCTGCGTGTGGACCTGGTGTCGAGCCTGGCCACCGCCCAACAAGGCGCCGCGGTCGCCAGCGGTTCGTTGTTGATCGAGCGCGCCGGCAGCGGCTATGCCGTGCAGGTCGATGCGCGCAGCCAGGCCGAAGCCGGCCTGGACGCGCCGCTCGCGGACAACGCCAGTGCGAGCGGCGCCGAGGCGTTGCAGGTCCAGGGCATCGGCCAGATCGCGCAGATCGCCGGCGACCGCAACCGTTTGTCCAATCTGACCGCGATCCGGTTCGTCGAACAGGTCGACGCCAGCGGCTTCAACGGCCAGACCCAGAGCCAGGCCGGCGCCGGGCCGATGACCGCGCAGGTGACCTTCCTCGACGGCGGCGTGCAGCTGGGCGTCGCAGGCCCCGGAGCGTCCTTGCAGCAACGCCTCGATGCCGGCGCGCAGGGCGGCATCGTCCAGCTCGGCCGCATCGCCGGCAACGACCTCAACGGCAGCAACCGCATGCAACTGCAACTGGTCACCTCGGCGATCACGCCGCAACAGGGCGGCCAGCTCGGCCTGCTGCAGGCACTGGAAAGTCTGCGTTCGCTGCCGCGCTGAGCGGTACGTTTCACTCTTGCTAAGGATGTCGAGACCATGCGTGCCGTGCTGACTCCGTTGACCCTGGCCCTGTCGTTCGCCTTGAGCGCACAGGCGTTCGCCGCCGAAGACGGCAGCGACACCGTATCCCTGCACCAACGCATGCTCGACATGAGCCGCGAGCTGGCCTCGCAGCGCGCCGAGATCGAGCGGCTGCGCAATCAGGTCGACGAACTCGAACTGAGCCAACGCGGGCGCGGACTCGACGCACCGGGCGATGCCGGCTACCAGGACAACGCCAGCAAGATCGCCCGCGAGGCGTCCGAGGAAGCGCGGCGCAAGGCCTCGGCGACCGCCGCGAACGACGACCAGGAGCGCGACGGGCCGGTCCAGGTCGGCCAGACCCAGCGCGAGGAAGACGCGCAACGCCGCGAGCAGGAAAAAGCCCTGGTGGTGCGCGAACACGCGCCCTTGTTCGAGCGCAAGTTCACCCTCGACACCGGCCTGAGCTACAGCTACTACGACCGCCGCCAGCTCGCGCTGAGCGGGTTCCTGGCGCTGGATGCGATCTTCCTCGGCAGCATCAACCTCGACCAGACCAAGGCCACCGTCGCCACCGTCGACCTCACCGGCCGCTACGGCTTCACCGATCGCTTCAGCGTCGAGGCCAGCCTGCCCTACGTGTACCGCGATTCGCGATTCGTCAGCGGCGGCGCCGGCGGCGCCTCCAGCGTGGTCAGCGAGGTCAACATGCGTTCGCAAGGCATGGGCGATGCCAGCGTCGCGGCCTACTACCAGTGGGTCAAGGAGACGCAGCGTTGGCCCGACATCGTCACCAGCCTGCGGGTGCGCGCGCCGACCGGGCGCGACCCGTTCGGCCTCAAGCTGATCCAGCCCGACGACGACAACAACAATCTCAACATTCCCGAGAACCTGCCGACCGGTTCGGGTATCTGGAGCGCGACGTTCAACGTCTCGGCCTTGCGCACCTACGACCCGGTGATCCTGTTCGGCAACATCGGCTACACCTACAACCAGCCCAGGAACTTCGACGACATCTCGCCGGTGGCCGAACAGGTTTCGCCGGCGCGGGTCGAACTGGGCAACACCATCTTGCTGAGCGGTGGCCTGGCCATCGCCCTCAACGATCGTTCCGCGGTCAGTTTCAGCGTCGCCACCGCCGCCACCGGCGCCACCCACACCACCGCGCCCGGCGGCCCGAAGCGGCGCGTGCCGGGCAGTTCCAGCAACAGCACCACGCTCAACATCGGTGCCAGTTATGTGTTGCCGTCGGGGTGGACCTTCAACGGCCAGATCGCCGCGGGCCTGACGCCGGACGCACCGAACTTCGTATTCGCGATGCGCACTTCGCGTTCGTTTTAGGGGAGTCGTACCGGGGAGTCGCACCAGGGGAGTTGCAACGCAGGCATCGCAACAGGGGAGCTGCGCCAGGGGAGCATGGGCACAAAGATCGGGCACGTTTTCTGCGGGAGAGGCGTCGCTTTCGACGATGCTCGCGCCGGGGCGGAGGTGTGAGGCCTCCGTCCCGATTTTTTGTCCGGCGCTTTGCTTTTGCTGTTCCCTCTCCGCATCGGGGGCAGGGAACTGCTTGCGCTGCTTGCAATGCATGGCGCCGAACAGCAAATCCCCCGCGCCGAAGGCCGCATCGGACCTCGCGCTCTGCCGGGCGCTCGCCCCCTTTGCCGAAGGGAGCGATGTGAGAAAGAGCGCGCAACCGACGCACTCGGCGCTCACGGATGGCGATGCGGGGCTCAGCCCGCCGCAACCGCGACCTCAGTCAGCGGCCGGGTTTCGCTTGGCCAGGGGTCGGCCCAGGCCGGGATGCGCATCAGCTCGTCGAGCCAGCGCCGGATGTGGGCGTAAGGTTCGAGCGGCATTTCCGATTCGCGCCAATAGGCCGCCATCGAAGCCAGCTGGAAGTCGGCGATGGTCAATCGTTCGCAGGCGACGTAACGACGATCGGCGAGATGCGCGTCGAGCACGCGGGCGAATTTCGCCAAGCGGTCGACCTCGCTCTTCAAGGACTCGGTGTCCGCCGTGCCGAAGCCGAAGGTGCTCTTGACCACGTGCTCGAAGTAGAACGGCGAGACCGCGTTCGCCCAGTGGCAGTCGTTCCACGACAGCCAGCGCAGCACTTCGATCTGTTCGTCGGGCGAGTGCGCCGGCCACATGTCCGAGCCGTGCTTGATGCACAGGTAGGCCATGATCGCCGAGGATTCCCACAGCACCCGGTCGCCATCGACCAGCGTCGGCGCCTTGCAGTTGGGGTTGAGGGCGGCGTAGTCGGCGGCCTTGAGTTCGCCGGCCATCAGGTCTTTTTCGATCAGCTCCGCATCGATGCCGAGGTATTTGACCAGCGCCAGTACCCGTCGGGGCGCCTGCGCCCTGATCCAATAGATCCTCATAGCGGTGCTCCGTCGTTTGGGGTGATATCCATCCGACGAACGGCAAGGCGGCGAATCGACACGGCCGGGCCGCCGTAGCCGGCGCGATGCGCGTAGGCGACCGCCGCCGGAGTCGATGGCGACGCCCCGGAGGCCGATATAGGTAATTGATTTTAAAGAATATATCTAATGTTCCGCGGTAGGCGGCAGGCGCAGCGGCGGCGCGCGGTCTGGCGATACGCCGGCCGATCCGATGCCGGTGGACGGTTCCGCCCGTCCGCGGGCCGGCCGTCGCCACAACGGACTGAACAAGGGCCGCGTATCGTGCCGGAATGATGCATGAGTTCCTCATATCGAACCGCGCCGAGCTGATCGCCCGATGCCGGGTCAAGGTTGCCCGGCGCGCGCCGCCGGGCGTGCCGGAGGTGGAGCTGGAACACGGAATCACCGTGTTCCTGGAGCAGCTCATCAAGACCCTGCAGGTCGAACAGACGTCCGAGCCCGCGCGCAGCCGCAAGGTGTCCGGCCCCACCGGCGGCGGCAAGCCGGCCTTGTCGGAAATCGGCGAAACCGCGGCGCTGCACGGCAAGGAATTGCTGGCCCACGGTTTCAGCATCGATGCGGTCGTCCACGACTACGGCGACCTGTGCCAGGCGATCACCGACCTGGCGTTCGAGCGCGGCGTGCAAATCGATATCGACGAGTTCCGCACGCTCAATCGCTGCCTCGACAATGCGATCGCCAATGCGGTGACCGAATTCGGCTATCAACACGATTTCGCCCTCGCCGGTCAGCAGGTCGACGTCCTGAACGAGAAGCTGGGCTTCTTCGCCCACGAACTGCGCAACCACCTTTGCACCGCGACGCTGGCGCTGTCGATCATCAAGGAAGGCAACGTCGGCCTGGGCGGCGCCACCGGCGGCGTGCTCGACCGCGCCTTGGTGAGCCTGGGCAACCTGATCGACCGTTCGTTGGCCGAGGTGCGCATGACCGCCGGGATGCCGGTGCATCAGCACCTGTTCTCGCTGGCCGATTTCATCGCCGAGATCAAACTGTCGGCGTCGCTCGAAGCGCAGGTCAGGAACTGCAGCCTGGCCGTCTCGAACGTCGACCCGCTGTTGGCGGTCGATGCCGACCGCGACCTGTTGTTGTCGGCGGTGGGCAATCTGCTGCAGAACGCGTTCAAGTTTTCCCATCCCGGCAGCGAGATCGTCCTCAACGCCTATGCCGCAGCCGACCGCATCCTGATCGATGTCGAGGACCGTTGCGGCGGGCTGCCGCCGGGCGATGCCGAGCGCTTGTTCCATCCGTTCACCCAGGCCGGCGCGGACACCAGCGGGCTGGGATTGGGATTATCGATCGCCCGCCGCAGCATCCTGGCCAACAAGGGCGAGCTCAGCGTCCGCAACCTTCCCGGTTCCGGCTGCGTGTTCACCATCGACCTGCCGCGTCGTTCGCTGGAGGAAGCCAAGCGCTAGGCGAGGGCGCGGCTCAGACGGTTTCGGCTTCCTCGGGCACGTCCTCTTCGTTGCCGCGCATGCCCAGCTTCTGCATCAGCCGGTACAGCGTGACCCGCGACACGCCGAGTTCGCGCGCCGATTCGCCGAGGCGGCGGCGGTTGCGGTGCAGGGCGCGTTCGATCGCTTCGCGGGTGGCGGCGTCGCGCGCTTCTTCCAGGGTCATCGGCCGGCCGTCGCCGAGCGCGCCGATGCGCAGGTCGGCGGCGGTGATGTAGCGGCCTTCGGCCATCACCACGGCCTGGCGCACGCGGTTGATCAGTTCGCGCACGTTGCCGGGCCAAGTATGCCGGTGCATGGCATGGCGTGCGCACGGCGAAAAGCCTTTCAGGCCGCGGGTGTTTTCCTGCGAATAACGCTGCAGCGCGTAGTCGGCGAGCAGGTCGATGTCGCCGCCGCGTTCGCGCAGCGGCGGCATCTGCAGGCGCAGCACGCACAGGCGGTGATAGAGGTCGCTGCGGAAGCGGCCTTCGGCGACGGCGATGTCCAGGTCGTGGTGGGTCGCCGAGACGATGCGCACGTCGACCTTGATCGGGCCCTGGCCGCCGAGCCGGTCGATGCTGCCCTGTTCGAGGAAGCGCAGCAGCGAGGTCTGGCTGTCGAGCGGCAGGTCGCCGATTTCGTCGAGGAACAAGGTGCCGCCGTTGGCCATCTCGATGCGGCCGAGCTTGCGCTGCTGGGCGCCGGTGAAGGCGCCGCGTTCGTAGCCGAACAGTTCCGACTCGATCAGGTTGTGCGGAATCGCGCCGCAGTTGATCGCGACGAAGGGATTGCGCTGGCGGCGCGAATGGCGGTGGATCGCCATGGCCGCGAGTTCCTTGCCGGTGCCGGTTTCGCCGGCGATGAAGGCCGGCGCATCGGTCGATGCGGCCTTGTTCAAGATCCGGCACAGCGAACGCATGGACTCGCTTTCGCCGACCATGCCGTCGACATAGCTCGAGGCGGTATCGTCGCTGTGGCCGCAAGCGAGCGCGGCCATGCCGTAGGCGTGGCCGATCACCGTATGCAGCACGGCCTCGGGGCAGGGCAGGGTGACGTAGTCGTAGCAGTAGTCGCGGATCAGGCGGCGCACGACCGGGTCTTCGATCTGTTCGGCGGCGACGCCGGCGATCCAGCCGGCGTTGTGCGCGCTCAGGGCCGGGCCGAGTTCTTCGAGATCGCGCGCGTCGAAGCCTTCGCGCAGATCGAGCAACACCGCGTGCGGCAGGCGCAGGTTGGCGTGCAGCATGCGCAGTGCGCCGCGTGCATCGACCGCGCGGCGCAGGGTCCAGCCTAAAGTCTGCAACGCCGCCAGGGCGTGCATGCGCCCGGCACCGCCGGGGCTCAGATACAGGAGTTCGCGGCCTGCGATGTCGCGCGCTATCGCAAGTTTCGGCGATGCCACGCCGTTGGTCGCGTAGCGACCCCCTAAGTCGCGCCGAGTGCTGTTCGACATTGTTCTTCCCCGCGGGCGCAAGGCGCCGGCAATTACCGCAAGTCTTACTACTAACGCACACTTGAAGCAAAGCCGGTCATCGGGCGACCGGTCTGGCTCGCGATGCGCGTTTAGGCAGCGGCGTCAGGCCGATTCAGCAAGAGACCTACGCGTTCAGCTTGGTGAGGAATGTTGCGTCGTACGACATGCTCTCCCGGACTCGGGAGAGCACGCGATTTCAGCGGGCGATCGAGCCCCGGTTCAAGCCCGGATTGCAGGCTCGGATCGCCTACGGCTCAAGCCTGTTCAGCATCGTGTTCGCGGTGATAGCGCACCGCGGTTTCGACTTCGGCCTTGCTGCCGAGGAACACCGGCACGCGCATGTGCAGGCCGGTCGGCTGCACTTCGAGCATGCGCTGGCGGCCGGTGCTGGCGGCGCCGCCGGCCTGTTCGACCAGGAAGCTCATCGGGTTGGCTTCGTACATCAGGCGCAGCTTGCCGCCCTTGTCGGCGCACTTGGCGTCGAGCGGATAGCTGAAGATGCCGCCGCGGGTCAGGATGCGGTGCACGTCGGCGACCATCGAGGCGACCCAGCGCATGTTGAAGTCCTTGCCGCGCGGGCCTTCCTTGCCGGCCAGCAGATCGGCCACGTAGGCCTGCATCGGCGGCTGCCAGTGGCGCTGGTTGGACATGTTGACCGCGAATTCCTTGGTTTCCTCGGGAATGGTCATGTTGCGCGTGGTCATCACGAAGCTGCCGACTTCGCGGTCGAGGGTGAAGGCGTGGGTGCCGTTGCCGATGGTCAGCACCAGCATCGTGCTCGGGCCGTAGGTCGTGTAACCGGCGCAGACCTGTTCGGTGCCGGGCTGGAGGAAGTCCTTGTCGGCCGCCTGGGTCACGCCGTCGGGGCAACGCAACACCGAGAAGATGGTGCCGACCGAGATGTTGACGTCGATGTTGGACGAACCGTCGAGGGGATCGAACAGCAGCAGGTAGTTGCCGCGCGGGTAGACGTCCGGGATCGGGTGCGAGGTGTCCATCTCTTCCGAGGCCAGGCCGGCGAGGTGGCCGCCCCAGGCGTTGGCTTCGAGCAGGATCTCGTTGCTGAGCACGTCGAGCTTCTTCTGTGCCTCGCCCTGGATGTTCATGCTGGCTTCGCCGGGGGTGCCGGCTTCGCCGAGCACGCCGCCGAGCGCGCCCTTGCCGACCGCGATCGAGATGGTCTTGCAGGCGCGGGCGACGACTTCGATCAGCAGGCGCAGGTCGGGGTTGATGCGTCCGGCGCGCTGTTCTTCGATCAGGTAGCGGGTCAGGGAAATGCTGCTGGGCACGGGGGAGGTGGCGGACATGGCGGGGACGGTGGCGGCGAGGGCCGCCATTGTCGCCGATGCCGTGCGCGCGGCGCAGTCCGGCCGGCGCCCATGTTCAGTCGGGGCCCATCAGTCGGGGCGCAATCAGGCGGGGCGACGTCAGTCCGGACGCAGGCTGTCGGCTTCGCGGCGCAGATGGCGCTCGGTCACGCCGAAGGTCTGGGCCACCTCGCGCTGGCTGCGGCCGGCGCGCACCGCGGCGCGGATGCCGACCCGGCGCAGGCCGACGAACACGCCCCAGGCCGAAGGGATCTCGATGGTGCCGGCGGCGCTGGCGCGCTCGAGCAGGCGCCGGTGGGTGGGAGCGTCCAGCTCCACCCCGAGACGGGTCGAGCAGGCCTTGCGGCTGCGCGACAGGTACAGCCGGCGGCCGCCGTGGCGGCGCACCAGCCGCAGCATGGCGTCGAAGCCTTCGAGCGCGGCGACCTCGGCCGCGACCCAGGGCAGCGACGACAGCACTTCGACCCGGTGCGCTTCGCAGAACCGGCACAGGACTTCGAACTCGACCGATTCCGGTTCCGGCAGGCCGGCGAAGCAGGGATGCGACTCGATGGCCGCGTCGTCGGCGTCTGTGCGTAGAGAGATAGTCATGTCCGCCAGAACGCGGCCGGCGCGCGGCCGTGAAGCGGCGAGGGCGGTGCGCAGGGCGATCCGCGACGCAGGCGGCGTTTGCGCGCCGGATCCGACGCGATGCCGCGCTGCGGACCGCGTCCGCATATCGCACCGCGGTCGGCGCCGCTAGAAGGAACTCCGGCGCTGCATCCGCTGCGTCCCACCCACAGGAGACTTCAGATGCCTTATCAGATCGCTCGTTGCTTCACCCCGCTCAACATCGGCGAATGCGAATGGGCCAGCGCGCAGGCGATTCTGCCGGTCAACGGCCAGCCCGTGCCGACGGTGCAGTTCGGCAACTTCACTTCCTGCATCGGCATCGTCGCCAGCAATGTCGATGCCACCGAGGTCATCGGCATCCATCTGGTGATGGTGAACGACCAGGATCAGCAGTTCACCGCCGCCGACGTGCCCGCCGTGACCGCGTTGCTGGCCGGCTTCCCGGAGAATCAATCCATCGTCGGCCAGATCGAGCTGTGGCAGGACAATGTCCCGGACGCTTTCGCTGCGTTGGTCAACGCGCTGCCGAACGCCGGGCAGGTCGATCGCGGCGACGGCACCTACGGCGCCGGCCTCAACAGCGTCGACCAGCTCGAAGTGCTGTACCAGCCGCTCTGAGCGTCGCGGCGTCGGCGTCGTGCGCTGGACCGATTCATGCGGATAAGCGCCCGACACGGCGCAAGCAGGCAGGCGGCGAAGCGCTACCATGGTGCGTTCGTCTGTCTGCCCCGGTGCCGTGTCCGAATCCGCGCCCAGCCGCAAAGTCCTGCACGTCGACATGGACGCGTTCTACGCGTCGGTGGAGCAGCGCGATGCGCCGGAATTGCGCGGCCAGCCGGTCGTGGTGGCCTGGCGCGGCGCGCGTTCGGTGGTGTGCGCGGCCAGTTATGAGGCGCGCAAGTTCGGCGTGCGCTCGGCGATGCCGGCGGTGCGCGCCGAGCGCCTGTGCCCGCAGGCGGTGTTCGTGCCGCCGGACTTCGTGCGTTACAAGGCGGTCTCGCGCCAGGTGCGCGAGATCTTCGCCCGCCACACCGACCTGATCGAACCGTTGTCGCTCGACGAGGCCTATCTCGACGTCACCACCACCAAGACCGGCCTGCCGTCGGCGACCGCGACCGCCGAGGCGATTCGCGCGGCGATCCGCGAGGAAACCCAGCTGACCGCATCGGCCGGGGTGGCCTCGAACAAGTTCCTGGCCAAGATCGCCTCGGACTGGCGCAAGCCCGACGGCCTGTTCGTGATCCGCCCGCATCAGGTCGAGGCCTTCCTGGCGCCGTTGCCGGTCGGACGCCTGCCCGGGGTCGGCAAGGTCATGGAGGCCAAGCTCGCCGAACTCGGCGTCAGTGTGGTCGCCGACTTGCGCGCGCTCGGCGCGCTGGCGCTGGAGCAGCGCTTCGGCCGCTGGGGCCGGCGCCTGCACGAACTCTCGCTGGGCATCGACCACAACGCGGTCGAGCCGGAGCGGCCGACCCTGCAGGTGTCGTCTGAGGACACCTTCGAGCGCGACCTGCCGCTGGAGCAGGTCGAGGCCGACATCCGCCGGCTGGCCGGCAAGACCTGGGCCGGCTATCAACGCGAGCTGCAGCGCAGCCCGGGGCGGGTCGCGCGGACCGTCGTGCTGAAGCTCAAGACCGCCGACTTCCGCATCCTTACCCGCAGCCTGACCGCGGCGCATCCGCCCGCCGACGAGACCGAACTGGCCGACATTGCCTGCGCGCTGCGCGCGCGGGTCGAGCTGCCGGCGCAGACCCTGTTCCGGCTGGTCGGCGTCGGCCTGTCGGGTTTCGCCGAAGACGAGGACGGCGCCGTTCAGTCGGAGCTGTTCGAGCGCGAGCCACGGTCCGACTGAGGGGGCAGCGGATCCGCGTTCGAGGCTCAGGCTTCGGCGGTCTCGCTGTCCATCCGCACCACGTAGCGCATCGCATCCATACGCAACGCGCGCACCGGGGCATCGGCACGGCGCGCGGCGTCGCTCCAGACCGGCGACTGGCATTGCAGGTTGAGGCAGCCGAAGCGGCGTGCCGCATCGAGCGCCTGGCGGAACAACTCGGCCTCGATGCCGCGATCGCGCCAGGGCGCGCGCAGGTAGGGGTCGTCGAGCTGCAGGCAATAGGCGCGCTCGAGCATCGAGAAGCCGGCGGTGGCGCTGGCGTAGCCGACGTGCAGGCCGTCGACCTCGGCGATCCAGGCCCAGGCGCCGAACGGCGGCTCGAACAGCACTTCCATCAACTCCAGCGCATCGCTGCGCGGCGGGCCGTAGGGCCGGCGTTCCAGGGCAAGCTGTTCGGCGTGTTCGTTGCACAGCTCGATCAGCACGGCGGCGTCTTCGCGGACCACCGGGCGGACCACGAGACCGGCCAAGGTCCTGGGCGCGAGGGCGGATGGGTCGGGAGCGGCACGTTGGGGCTTCATGGGCGGCGGATTCCGGGACAGGGAGGGGGAGGAGGCGATACCGGCAAGCGCGTCGTCGCCGCGTCGTCGTCGCCGCGGCGGCGCGGACGCGGGCACGTCGACCCGCGCCGGCGGGGGTAGCATCGTCGGCAGCGGTGCGCGCGAGGCGCCGACAGCGGCGGCGAAGAACGGCGGGGCGAGCATGGCGAGGCTCCTTACCGGGATGCACGGGATGCAGCGCATCCTGCGCGCGCGCTTTTAAGAAGTTTTTAATCGTGCCGGCGCACTGTGCGGCCGGCGATGCGACAAGGTGACGCAAGGCGAGGCATGAACATCCTGCTGGTGGAAGACGACGCGATGCTCGCCGAGGCGGTGCGCGCAGGCCTGATACACGACGGTTGGCGCGTCGATTGGGTCGCCGATGCGCCCTTGGCGAAGACCGCCCTGGTCGATCACGACTTCGACGCGGTCCTGCTCGATCTCGGCCTGCCCGGCGGCAGCGGCCTGGGCGTGCTGGCGACCCTGCGCGGCCGTTACGACGCCACCCCGGTGTTGATCGTGACCGCGCGCGACAAGCTCAGCGAACGCATCGCCGGGCTCGATGCCGGCGCCGACGACTACATCGTCAAACCTTTCCAGCTCGACGAGTTGTGCGCGCGCCTGCGCGCGGTGATGCGGCGCAGCCAGGGCCGGGTTTCGCCGGTGCTGAGCTGCGGCACGGTGGTGCTCGACCCGGCGCGGCGCCTGGTCACCCGCGACGGCGAACCGGTCGCGCTGAGCGGGCACGAGTTCCGCACCCTGATGCTGTTGCTCGAACGCCAGGGCCGGGTGGTCACCCGCGAGCAACTCGAGGAAGCCGTGTACGGCAGCTCCGGCACCATCGAAAGCAACACCATCGCGGTGTACGTGCACCAGCTGCGGCGCAAGCTCGGCGAACACCTGATCGTGACCGTGCACGGCTACGGCTATCGCGTCGGTGCGGGGGCGGCATGAGCGCACCCGCTGCGCCTGCACCCGCGACGCCTGCGCCGGCCGCGCCCGCGGCGGTCGCCGACAAACGTTGCCGCGGCACGCGCTCGTTGCGTTGGCGCCTGACCTTCGTCCTGATCAAGAGCGTGCTGCTGGCCTGGTTCGTGTGGATGGGCTGCCAGATCTGGCAGCTCGGCCGCGAACACACCGGCTTTCTCGACAACTCGCTGCGCGAGATCGCCGAGCAGGTGCTGGCGTCGATGCCGGAAGGCTTGGAGCGCCTGCCCTCGCGCGATCCCAAGCGGGTCACCGTGCCGGTTGCCGCCGATCGCAAGATGAGCTTCCAGGTGTGGGCGCAGGGCCGCAACGTGGTGTATTCGGCGGCCGCGCCGCTGGAACCGTTGAAGCCGGACTTCCGCGACGGCTTCGCCCGCCGCGAGATCCATGGCGAGCGCTGGCAGGTCTACAGCCTCACCGACCGCCAGCGCGGCCTGGTGGTGCAGGTCGGCCGCACCAAGCAGATGGCGATCCAGGAACTGCAGGGCTGGATCCTCGGCAGCCTGCTGGCCGCGGCGCTGATCCTGGTGGTGTTCGGCCTGGCGATGTGGATGGTGATCGGCCGCTCGCTGCGGCCGCTGACGACCTTGCGCGACACCTTGCGCCAGCGCCCGCCGCTGGACTTGACGCCGCTGCCGAGCGCCGAGCTGCCGAACGAATTCCGGCCCCTGGTCGACGCCTTCAACAGCCAGCTCGAACGCGTCGACACCGCGGTCCAGCACGAGCGCCGCTTCATCGCCGACGCCGCCCACGAACTGCGCACGCCATTGGCGGTGCTGAGCACCCATGCCGAGTTGGCCCTGCGCGCCGACACCCTGGAAGAGAAGAACGCCGCGTTGCTGCGCTTGCGCGCCGGCGTGCAACGCAGTGCGCGCCTGTCCGAACAGCTGCTCGACCTGGCCCGGCTCGATGCCGGCGAGGAATCGGTGCGGCTGGCGCCTTTGGACCTGTCCGACTTGATCGTGCTGGTGATCCGCGACTTCGAGACCCTGGCCCGTGAACGCCGCCAGCGCATCAGCCTGCGCGCCGAGCCGACTCGCTTGCTCGGCGACGTCGACCAGCTCGGCATCCTGCTGCGCAATCTGATCGACAACGCGGTGCGCCATGCCGGCGCCGACGGCACCATCGCGGTGTCCTGCCATGCCGATGGCGACGGCGCGGTGGCGCTGTGCGTCGCCGACAACGGCCCGGGGGTCGCGGTCGACGATTGCCAGCGCATCTTCGACCGCTTCTATCGTGCCCCGGGCAGCCCCGATGGCGGCAGCGGCATCGGCCTGTCGCTGGTTGCGCGCATCGCCCAGACCCACGGCGCCGGCATCGAATGCGGCGAAGGCCTGGAGCGCGCCGCCGACGACCCGCGAGGCCCCGGCCGCGGCTTCGAAGTGCGGGTGCTGTTTCCGGCGGCCCCGGTGGTTTGAGGGGGGCGGTCGGGGCCAGAGCAGCAGCAACAGCAACAGCAACAGCAAATCCCCCCTGGCCCCCCTTTTCCAAAGGGGGGAACTCGGAGTGCTGGAATAGCGGTCCCTGGTTGATTCGCAAGCGCGGTCGATTCAAGGCGTGCTGATCGGCTCGTGTCATCCGCCCGATCCGATCGAAACACCCCCGAAGCATTCCCCCCCTTTGAAAAAGGGGGGCCGGGGGGATTTGCCCTTGCTTGCGCTTTCGCCCTTCCCCCCGCCCTGCTGACAGCAGGCTGGCAGCAGCCCCCGCGCACAGTGACGGCGTGCGATCGGCACGGCCTGGCCCGACGCGGCCACGGGGGAAGCGCGAGATGGACCGGCAACGACGATTGATCCTGCAGTTGGGGGCGAGCGCGCAGCTCGCGGCGATGAGTTCGGTGCTGCAGGCCGCGCCGTTCGCCGAGGCCGCGACGGCGCCCGCCGGCGGCGGCCCGACCGCGCCCGACCACGATGGCCACCACGATTTCGACTTCTATCACGGCCGTTGGCAGGTCAAGAACCGACGCCTGGCCAAGCGCCTGGTCGGCAGCGATGACTGGATCGAGTTCGACGCCACCGACGAATGCCGGCCCATCCTGGGCGGGCTCGGCAGCGTCGACCGCTACCTCACCGCCTGGGGCGGCGGCATCGAAGGCTTCGCCCTGCGCCTGTACCAGCCGGCGACCAGGCTATGGCAGGTGTACTGGGCCAGCGACCGCGACGGTGTGCTCGAAGCGCCGCTGAGCGGCGGCTTCCGCGACGGCATCGGCGTGTTCCATGGGCTGGAGGCGCACGAAGGCCGGATGCTGCCCTCGCGCGCGACCTGGTCGGAAATCACCGCCGACAGCGTGCGCTGGGAGCAGGCCTTGTCGGCCGACGAGGGCCGCACCTGGGAAACCAACTGGGTCATGTGGATGACGCGGCAGGCTTGAGTTTTCTTTCGAGGGTTCGAGCGATGAACGATACGAGCACGGCCGGCGACGGCCGCCACGACTTCGATTTCCTGCACGGCCGTTGGCAGGTCCACAACGAACGCCTGCGCGAGCGTCTGGCCGGCTCCGACGATTGGCAGATCTTCCCGGCCACCCAGACCTGTGCGCCGGTGCTCGGCGGGCTCGGCAATGTCGACGCTTTCGTCTCAGACTGGGGGCGCCCCGGCGCCGAGGACGGCTTCCAGGGCATGACTCTGCGCCTGTTCAACCTCGAACGCCGGCAATGGAGCATCTATTGGGCCGGCAGCCACGACGGCGTGCTCGAACCGCCGGTGGTCGGCGGCTACGAGCACGGGGTCGGCGTGTTCTATGGCGAACTCGAACACGAGGGCCGGCCGGTGTTGGCCAAGTTCGTGTGGAGCGACATCAGCGCCAACACCGCGCATTGGCACCAGGAATTCTCGGTCGACGGCGGCGCCAGCTGGGAAACCAACTGGCATATGTGGATGCACCGCAGCGACGAGCATGGCCGCCTGCTGCACGAGGACGCGGTGATCGAGCTGCGCCAGTACCGGATGCAGCCGGGCCGTCGCGACGACCTGATCGAGCTGTTCGAACGCGAATTCATCGAACCGCAGGAAGCGCTGGGCATGCACGTGATCGCGCAGTTCCGCGACCTCGACCAGACCGACCGCTACACCTGGCTGCGCGGCTTTCCCAATCACGCCTTGCGGGCCGCTTCGCTCGACGCCTTCTACGGCGGGCCGATCTGGAAGCGCCATCGCGAGGCCGCCAACGCGACCCTGCTCGACAACGACGACGTGTTGATGCTGCGGCCGTTGCGGCCGGGCTCGGGGTTCGCGATTGCGTCGAGTGCACGCGCGCCGGCCGGCAGCAGCGCGAGCGGCGAGGGCGTGGTCGCAATCGGCATCTGCGAACTGGGCGCGCCGGCCGAGGACGGCTTCGGCGAGCTGTTCGAGCAGCGCTTCGCGCCCTTGCTCGGCGCCGGCCGCGCCGAATTGCTCGCGACCTATGTCAGCGACCCGTCGCCGAACGGTTACCCGCGCCTGCCGGTGCGCGAGGGCGAGCGGGTGCTGGTCTGGTTCACCCGTTATGCCGACGAAGCCGCGCAGCGCGCTCACTTCGCCGCCCTGGACGGCGACCCGCGTTGGCGCGCGCTGCTGGTCGACGCGATGCTCGGCGACCTCAGGCGGGCGCCGCAGCTGCTGCGGCTGGCGCCGACCGCGCGTTCGGAGCTGCGGGCATGAATGCCGGCAGCGACGGACGAACGGCGAACCCCGCGCCGCCGCTTGAGCCCGGCGCGGCGGCGCGGGATCATGCCGGATGCGCCGCGCCGACCGCCTGTTCCTGCTGATCCATGCCCTGCGCGGACGCCGTCATGCGATCACCGCCCAGCAACTGGCGCAGACCCTGGAAGTGTCGCTGCGCACGGTCTACCGCGACGTCGCCGACCTGCAGCGCTCCGGCGTGCCGATCGAGGGCGAGGCCGGGGTCGGCTATCTGCTGCGCAAGGGCGCGGACATTCCGCCGCTGATGTTCAATCCCGACGAGCTCGAAGCCTTGGTGGTCGGCACACGCTTCGTGCGCGCCTTCGGCGGCGAGCGCCTCGGCCGCGGCGCGACCGCCGCCTTGCTCAAGATCGAAGCGGTGCTGCCGCCGGAGTTGCGCGCGCGCAGCGCCCGCACCCGCATCTTCGCCCCGCAGCTGGATAACCGCATCGAGGCCAGCGGCCTGATCGACGCCCTGCACGGCGCGGTGCTCGAACAACGCGTGCTGCGCGTGGTCTACCGCGACGGCGAGGCCCGTGGCAGCGCACGCGAGATCGAACCGTTGTGCCTGTCGTTCTGGGGCGGCAGTTGGACCCTGGGCGCCTGGTGCCGCTTGCGCAGCGATTTCCGCAGCTTCCGCCCGGACCGCATCGTCGAATACGCCGCCACCGGCGAGAGTTTCGTCGACACCCGCGAACGCGGCCTCGATGCCTATCTGCGCTCGGTCGGCGTAGCGGCGACGGATTCGGGGTGAGGGGATCGCCGTGCGGAGCTAGAGCAAATCCCCCTACCCCCCTTTTTCAAAGGGGGGAACAGCACGTGGCTTTATTGAGGGAGCAACCTGTGGCCTTCAGCCGGACAAGCTGGCTAGGTCATCGAGGGTATAGCGATTCGTCGAGGCCGACGGGCATCCCCCCTTTGAAAAAGGGGGGCAGGGGGGATTTGCTGTTCCCGATTCCCGATTCCCGATTCCCGATTCCCGATTCCCGACCTCTCAACGAATCTTCACCGCCTCCAACCGCGCCAGCTTGTCGGGGTTGCGCATGATGAAGATGTCGCGCAGGCGGTCGTCTTCGTCGTAGCCGAAGCTCACCGCCGCTTCGATGCGGCCCTCGCGTTCGAGGATCACGCCGCGCGAGCCGTTGAGGTCGACGAAGGTCCAGCGGTCGTTGCGGCAGGCCGGGTGCAGGATGCGTTCGATGAAACCCAGCACCGCGTCGTGGCCATGCAGCGCTTCCGCCGCAGCGGTGACCTTGCCGCCGCCGTCGGCACGCAGGGTGATCTGTTCGGACAGCAAGGCCGCCAGGGGCGCGGTGCGGCCCTCGGTCAATGCGGTCTCGAACGCGGCCAGCAACTGGTCCTGCTGCTCGGCCGGGGTGACGTGGCGGACTTTCTCCTGCTCGACGTTGGCGCGCGCGCGCTGCACCAGCTTGCGGCAGGCGGCCTCCTCGATCTCCAGGGTGCGGGCGACGTCGGCGTAGGACTGCTCGAAGATCTCGTACAGCAGATAGGCCGCACGCTCTTTCGGGGTCAACCGTTCGAGCAACAGCAGGAACGCGGTCGACAGCGACGAGGCCAGCGACAGCTGCTCGTCGGGACGCTCGGCGGCGGCGGTCTGGATCGGCTCGGGCAGCCAGGAGCCGACGTAGTCGACGCGGGTGCGGTGGGCCGAGCGCAGCAAGTCGATGCAGCGACGGGTGCAGGCAGTGGTCAGCCAGGCAGCGGGGTTGTCGATGCCGCTGCGGTCGGCGTCCTGCCATTTCAGGAAGGTGTCCTGGACCGCGTCTTCGGCGTCGGCGCGCGAGCCGAGGATGCGGTAGGCCAGACCGATCAGCATCGGCGCCGATTGCGCGAACAGTTGGGAGTCGTCGGAAGCGTTCATGAGTCGGTTCGGGGGCGGGCGCTAGTGCGCCCGCGTCTAGCGGCGATGGGGGGCGAGTATGCGCGGGATCGCGGCCTTCAGTGCTTGGACACCTGCAACCGGTTCCACAGATTGATCATCGCCACCGCCGCGGAAATCGCGCCGATCAGCTGCTCGCTGTAATGCTCGCGCAGGGCTTCGCGCAACGCGCCGTAGTCGGTGCGCTCGTCGAGCGTGGTCAGGGCTTCGGTCCAGGCCAAGGCGGCGCGCTCGGCGGCGCTGAAGTCGGCGACATGGCGCCAGACCACCAGGCGGTCGAGGCGATCGTTGCTTTCGCCGTCGGCGCGGGCCTCGCGCAGATGCATCTTGACGCAGAAAGCGCAGCCGTTGATCTGCGAGGCGCGCAGCTTGATCAGGTGATAGATCGGCTTGGCCAGGCCCAGGCCGGCGACGGCGGCCTCGACTTGGCCGAGCTGGGCCAGGATCTCGGGAATCTCGCGTTCGTACTTGATCGGGGCGGTGGTGCTCATGGGGCGTTCTCCGGTGGGGATCGAGTGGCTTATACCGGTTCGACGATCCAGGGTGTCGCCGTGTGACATCCGAGCCGAAATAGTTCGTTCGACCCCGCGAGGAGCGGCGCAAGCCGCGACCCCGGCGGAGGAGAAACCTCCCGCCAACAGGCGCATCGCAGTGCAGGTCGAGGCATAGCAGGGGCCGCCGTAGTCGAGTTTCCGCGGTCGCGGCTTGCGCCGCTCCTACTCTTTGAAGCGGCGACCACGACGCCCTGATCTCGCGCCGCTTCCGACTGGAGTCCAGGGTAGGAGCGACGCAAGTCGCGACCACGTCCTGCCGGCTTCCAGCGTTCCCTTGAATCAAGAGCAAGGCTTCCGTCCGCGAATCAAGAGCAAAGCTTCCGTCCGCTATCGCGGCCGGGTTACTTTCTTTTGCTGGCCCAAAAGAAAGCTAACCAAAGAAAAGGCCTTCCTTGACGAAGCTCCCCTGCGAGCACGCAGCTCGCGCCGGGATTTTC
>Ga0307406_10000554_pt1 | contig 21507 bp, 22 predicted proteins | sample 322Cmetagenome_3_FD_203706 | JGI IMG/M metagenome (GOLD analysis project Ga0307406, IMG submission 203706) | Maize rhizosphere microbial communities from greenhouse at UC Davis, California, United States - 322HYB-C-2 | ecosystem: Host-associated > Plants > Roots > Rhizosphere > Soil | place...
TGAGCGACGACGCTCCGGATGCAGGGAGAACAGATCATGGCAAAGAAGACCACCGCACAGCGCACCGCAGAGGCCGCTGTCGACGCCGCCAAGGATGCGGCGAAGGATGCGAAGAAGCTGATCAAGTCGCTGCCGAAGAAGGCCGCGAAGAAGCTCAAGCCGCTCGTTGAGGACGCGAAGGACGCGTCCAAGGTGTCGAAGAAGAAGGTCGCCGACAAGCCCAAGAAGGTCACGAAGTCGGCCACCGCGGCGACCGAGCGTCTGCAGGTCGCCACCGCCCGGCTCGAGGCTGCGAAGAAGGCGGACAAGAAGAAGGCCGACCTGAAGAAGGCGGAGAAGAAGGCGGCTCAGAAGAAGACGCCGGTGATCAAGGCGCCCGCCGTCGAGGTGAGCACCGCCAAGACACCCACCGTCGAGGCACCCGCATCCACGGGCGATCTGAGCGCGCTCACGGTCGTCGAACTGCGATCCCGCGCCCGTGCCGCCGGACACGTCGGCTACTCCCGCCTCTCGAAGGCGGCACTGATCGACCTCCTTGCGCGCTGACGTGCAGACGGCGCTGGACCGCAGCGCGGAGGCACCGCCGCCCCGGACGCTCATCGACATCCTCCGCGAGACGACCGCGCGGCATCCCGAGGCGTCGGCGATCGAAGACGCAGACGGCGCCCTGAGCTACGCCGAGCTGCTGGCGAGCGTCTGGCGCACCGCCGCGCTGCTGCACGCGCAGGGCGTTCGTGCGGGCGATCGCGTCGGCATCCGCATGGCGTCGGGCCGACGTGAGCTGTACATCGCGATCCTGGGCACGATGGCGGCGGGAGCGGCGTACGTGCCGGTCGACGCCGACGACCCCGAAGAGCGCGCCGACCTCGTGTTCCGTGAGGCCCGTATCGCCGGCACCATCACCGGCGGCGGCGTGTACCAACCCGCCGACGCCGCACCGTCGTCCGATCTCTTCGACAGTGAGAACCCGCACCCGAGCACGGCCGCCGTCCCGGTCATCGCGCCGCCGACCGTCGAGGACGACGCCTGGATCATCTTCACCTCCGGCTCGACGGGCGTCCCGAAAGGGGTCGCGGTGTCGCATCGCTCTGCCGCCGCCTTCGTCGACGCCGAAGCCCGGCTGTTCCTGCAGGACGCTCCGCTCGGCCCGGGTGACCGTGTGCTGGCCGGGCTGTCGGTCGCCTTCGACGCCTCGTGCGAGGAGATGTGGCTGGCCTGGGGCCACGGCGCCTGCCTGGTGCCCGCTCCCCGTGCGCTCGTGCGCTCCGGTGAGGATCTCGGCCCGTGGCTGCTCGGCCACGGCATCACGGTCGTGTCGACCGTCCCGACGCTCGCCGCCCTCTGGCCGCAGGATGCGATCGAGAACGTGCGCCTGCTCATCTTCGGCGGAGAGGCATGCCCACCTGAGCTGGTGACCCGCCTCGCCTCCGACGGCCGGGAGGTCTGGAACACGTACGGTCCCACCGAAGCCACCGTGGTCGCGTGCGCCTCCCTGATGGACGGGGCAGGTCCCGTGCGCATCGGACTGCCGCTGGACGGCTGGTCGCTGGCGGTCGTCGACGGCACCGGCGAGCGCGTCGCCGAGGGAGAGACCGGAGAGCTCATCATCGGCGGCGTCGGGCTCGCGCGATACCTCGACCCCGCGAAGGATGCCGAGAAGTACGCCGCCATGCCGTCCCTGGGGTGGGACCGCGCCTACCGTTCCGGCGACCTCGTCCGCTTCGAGTCCGAGGGCCTGATCTTCCAAGGCCGCGCCGACGACCAGGTCAAGATCGGCGGGCGCCGCATCGAGCTGGGCGAGGTCGAATCGGCGCTGCAGGCTCTCACCGCGGTGTCCGCGGCGACCGTCGTCGTCCAGAAGACCGAGACCGGCATGTCGGTCCTCGTCGGCTACGTCGTGCCCGACGAGGGGTTCGACCGCCAGATCGCGCGAGCCGAGCTCTCCGAGACGCTGCCCGCTCCGCTCATCCCGCTCCTCGCGACGGTGGACGATCTGCCGGTGCGCACCTCCGGCAAGGTCGACAAGGCCGCTCTCCCGTGGCCGCTCGATTCCGGGGACGCCGGAGACTCGTCACTCTCCGGCACATCGGCCTGGCTGGCCGAGCAGTGGTTCGCGGTGCTCGGCATCCGTCCGGCCGATGAGGACGCAGACTTCTTCCAGCTGGGTGGCGGCTCGCTCGCCGCCGCGCAGCTCGTGTCGCGCCTGCGGACGCGCGCCCCCGAATTCACCATGACCGACGTCTACGATCTTCCGCGGCTGCGCCAGATGGCGGATGCCGTCGAAGAGGAGACCGACGCCGAGGCCGAGCACGAGGAGCGCGTCTTCAGCCAGCCTCGGCCGACCCCGCGCAGGATGCAGTGGGTGCAGACGATCGCCGGGTTCCCGCTCTTCGTCTTCACCGGCATCCGCTGGCTCCTCTTCCTCCTCGCCGCGAGCTGGCTGCTGCGACTCTCTCCCGGGTTCGAGTTCCTCCCCGACGTCTCGGGATGGGTCGTGCTGGTGGGCCTGCTCGTCTTCGCGACTCCGCTGGGCAAGATGACGATCGCGGCGACGGCCGCCCGGCTCCTCCTCGCCGGCGTTCGCCCGGGAGACTATCCCCGCGGCGGCGGCGTGCACCTGCGCCTCTGGCTCGCCGAGCAGATCGCGCAGCAGGTCGATCCGGTCGGCCTCGCCGGAGCACCGTGGGTCGTGTACTACGCACGCGCGCTCGGCGCCCGCATCCACCGGGACGTCGACCTGCACACGGTGCCCCCGATCACCGGGATGCTCGACATCGGGGCCGGAGCCTCGATCGAGCCCGAGGTGGACCTCACGGGCTACTGGATCGACGGCGACACGGTGCGCATCGGCAGCATCCGGATCGGCGCGGATGCCACGGTCGGCGCCCGCAGCACACTCGCCCCCGGCACCAAGATCGGCCGTCGAGCCGAGATCGCCCCTGGATCGGCGGTCTTCGGTCGGGTGCGCGCGGGTCAGCGCTGGGCCGGTTCTCCCGCGGCCCGCACAGGTGGGCTCTCCCAGCCTTTCGCGGCGACGCGCCCGCCGAGCAAGCGCCGCTGGCTGTGGGCGTACGCCGCGTCGTCCGCCGCCCTCGGCGTCCTGCCGCTTCTCGCGTTCGGCGCCGGTGGTGCTCTCCTCGCGTCCGGGATCCGCGGCGCCGACTCGCTGCTCGCCGCGGTGCCGGGGATCCTCGCGATGCTCGTGCCGGCCGTGCTCCTCACCGGTGCGGTCTTCGCGGTCGTCGTGCTCGTCCTCGTCCGCCTGCTCGGCATCGGGCTGGCGGAGGGCATCCATCCCGTGCGCTCCCGGGTCGCCTGGCAGGCGTGGACGACCGAGCGGCTGCTCGACTCGGCCCGCACGTTCCTGTTCCCGCTGTACTCCAGCGGGTTCACCCCGCTGTGGCTGCGCGCCCTCGGCGCCGACGTCGGCCGCGACGTCGAGGCGTCGACCGTGCTGCTGATCCCGAAGCTCACGACGATCGCCGACGGCGCCTTCCTCGCCGACGACACCATGGTCGCCACGTATGAGCTCCAGGGCGGTTGGATGCGGTTGGCGAACGCCAGGATCGGCAAGCGCGCCTTCCTCGGCAACTCGGGGCTCGCCGCCGGTGGGCACAACGTCCCGAAAGATGGTCTGGTCGCCGTCCTCTCGGTGGCCCCGCTGAAGGCCAAGGCCGGATCGTCCTGGTTGGGCTCGCCCGCCACCCGTCTGCGGCGCGTGGTCAACGATGCCGACCTCGAGCGCACGTATCGTCCCCGCAGCGGCCTGCGGGTCGCTCGAGCCCTCTGGGAGGCGGGCCGGATCGTCCCGGTGTTCGTCACCTGCGCGATCGGGCTGGCGGTGATGCTGACCCTGGCCGCCCTCATCGAGGCGGTCGGCCTGGCGTGGGCTGTCGCGCTCTCCCCCGCCGTGATGCTGGCCGCCGGTGCCTTCGCGGCGTTGATCACCTCGGCCGCGAAGTGGGTCATCGTCGGTCCGATCCGTGCCGGCGAGCATCCGCTCTGGTCGAGCTTCGTGTGGCGCACCGAGGTGTCGGACACCTTCACGGAGATGGTCGCCGCACCCTGGTTCGCCAACGCGGCATCGGGCACACCCGCTCTCGCGATCTGGCTGCGCACCCTCGGCGCGAAGATCGGCCGCGGGGTCTGGACGGACAGCTACTGGCTTCCCGAACCCGACCTCGTCACCCTCGGCGACGGCGCGACCGTGAACCGCGGATGTGTGGTTCAGACGCATCTGTTCCATGATCGTGTGATGAGCATCGATTCCGTGACCCTCGAGAACGGTGCGACCCTGGGGCCGCACAGCGTGATCCTGCCTGCGGCGACGATCGGCGCGGATGCCACGGTCGGTCCGGCCTCCCTCGTGATGCGCGGAGAGTTCGTGCCCGTCGGCAGCCGGTGGAGCGGCAACCCGATCGGCCCCTGGCGTGCCGTCAAGATCCGTTCGTACCAGGCCTCCGACGCATGACCGTCGACCCCTACACCCCGCACAGCGGAGACCGCCGCTTCGGGGTGCTGCACTACGACCTCTCGATCGACTACCGGGTGCCGACGAATCGCCTCGTCGGCACGGCCACGCTGCAGGTGCGGATGCAGGAGGCGGCGAAGCACATCTCGCTCGACCTCGTCGGACTCAAGGCCACGAAGGTGCGGGTGAGCGGAGACCGCGGCGCGACCTTCCGGCAGGATCAGCGTCGCATCAGGGTGGACTTCGGCACCGAGCGAGCGGCGGGCGACGTGTTCACGATCACGGCGGACTACTCGGGAGCACCGGCCCCGCGCCGCACCCGCTGGGGGATGATCGGCTGGGAGGAGCTCGAAGACGGCGCCCTGGTCGCCTCGCAGCCGACCGGCGCCGCGACGTGGTTCCCGTGCAACGACATCCCCTCGGACAAGGCCACGTACCGGCTGGAGTTCACGGCGGACCCGGAGTACACGGTGGTCAGCGGCGGGGCGGCGACCCGCTCGACGCAACGCGGACGCACCCGCTGGACGTTCCAGCAGACGCTGCCCACAGCGACGTACCTCATGACCGTGCAGATCGGCCAGTACGCGGATGAGAGGGTCGTGCTCGGCGACACCCCTGGTCGGCTCTACTTCCCGACGACGCTCGCTCCGCGTGTGCGCGCGGACTTCGCTCCCCTCGACGAGATGATGCGCGTCTTCGTCGAGGCCTTCGGTCCGTACCCGCAGGACTCGTACAAGGTCGTCGTCACGCCGGACGATCTCGAGATCCCGCTCGAAGCGCAGGGCATGGCGATCTTCGGCGCGAACCACATCGACGGGGCGCAGAGCTGCGAGCGACTGATCGCGCACGAGCTCGCGCATCAGTGGTTCGGCAACAGCGTCGGTGTGAGCCGCTGGCAGGACATCTGGCTGAACGAGGGGTTCGCCTGCTACGCCGAATGGGTGTGGTCCGAGGCGTCGGGAGGTGCGACGGCGCACGCGAAGGCGCGAGCCCACCACGCGCGCCTCGCGGCTCTTCCGCAGGACCTGCTGCTGTCCGACCCCGGCCCCGCCGACATGTTCGACGACCGTGTCTACAAGCGCGGGGCGCTTGCACTCCACGCGCTGCGGCTCACGATCGGCGACGGGCTCTTCTTCACGGTCACGCGCACCTGGGCGTCCCGCTTCGAAGGACTCGCCGTGACGACCGACGACTTCCTCGGACTGGTCGACGAGATCGCCGGAGCAGAAGGACGCGCGCTGATGCGGGCATGGCTCGACGACCTGCCGCTGCCCGCTCTTCCCCCGGTCAGCCGCGCGCGGCGCTGAGCGTATGACCGTCCGGGCCGGGCAGGGTCGCGACCTGAAGAGGCGATCGGCGTCCGGGAAGCACGGCCGACCACACGAGCGGTCCTGCAGCCGGCGGGAACGAGCGCGCCGGTTCCAGACGCACGGTGTTCGGATCGATCTCCACGCCGCGCCCATCAGCCTTCACGGCCGCTTCGATCCGGGTCCAGCCGGCCAGGTCGGGGGCACTCCCCGCCGGGAACATCGGCCCGAGCTCCGCGACGCGGTCCTCCGCGGAGTTCCGCTCGAGATCGACGCCCAGTGGCGCCGATCCCCTGGACACCGCGACCGCGACCAGATCCTCCGCGTGGCTGACGCTGAGCACGAAGCCCGGCGTGCGCGGCGCGGCGTGATCCTCACCGCACCGCCCGCACGAGCTGTCGAGGGGCACGTCGTCGCCCCCGCCGAGACCGACGACGAGCGTGCGGATCAGCGCGCGCCCTGTCAGGAATCCCGCGGCTCGCGCCCCGCTCAGCTGCCGGTATCTCGCGAGTTGGCGCTCTCCCATCGCCGCGAGATCCGCCTCGGTGAAGTCACCGACGTCGGCGACGCGCGCCCAGGCGATGGTCGCCCCGTGCCAAGTGATCTCTGCCATGCCGTCGCCGCCGGATCGGTCGGGCGACGCCGATCAGACCTCGAAGTCGACGGCGACGCGCGACGAGACGACCGAGCGCACGTAGGCGACGACCTCCTCGTGCGCGGGGTGCACCTGATACTCCTCGAGCGCGTCGATCGAGGCGAAGTCGGCGACCAGGGTCACATCCCAGTTCGCATCGTGGTACGCCATGTTGGCACCGGCGGAGATCGACAGCAGCTGCGGCACCACGCCGTCGAGGGCGTTGAGGCGACGGGCGACCTCGGCCGCCTGCGCGCTGCGCTCTGCGGCATCCTCGGCCGCGAGCTTCCAGGTCACCACATGGCGGACGGTCATCTCGACTCCTTCTGATCGCTGAGCGCGACGGCGCGGACGGACTCCTCGAGCGCGAGGCGCAGCCGGTCGGGCGACACCCGCCAGTGCGCGTGGAGTTCTCCGTCGATGAGCACCACCGGGATCTTCTCCCACCACAGTTCGTACAGGGCCGGGTCGTCCGTGATGGAGACCTCGGCGATCTCGATCTGCTCCGCCGCGGCATCCGGCAGCTCGGCGACGACGGCGTCGATCACCTCGGAGGCGACATCGCAGAGGTGGCAGTCGGGCTTGCCGATAAGGGTCAGCGTGGTCACGCCGACGGCGCCTCGACATCGCGACCCTGGGCGATCCACTCCCCGGTGCCGCCCTCGACGTTCGTCACGTCGTAGCCGCGCGCCTCGAGCGCCTCGACGACTCGAGCCGAACGACCGCCCATCTGGCAGATCACGTCGAATGCCTCGCCGGGCAGCTCTTCCAGGCGGTTGCCGATCTCGGACATCGGGATGTTGACCGCACCGGGCACGTGGCCCGCCGCGAACTCGTCCTTCTCGCGCACGTCGACGAGCGGCGTGGTGGAGCGCTCGGCGAGCTCGGTGACGGTGATCGACTTCATGACGTCCTCTCGACGGTGCAGACATGCGGGCAGAGACACAAAGCGCCCGTCCGAAGACAGGCGCTCGTGTCTGGCCGCTTACTTCTTGTTGCGGCGCTGGTGGCGAGTCTTACGAAGCAGCTTGCGGTGCTTCTTCTTCGCCATGCGCTTGCGGCGCTTCTTGATGACAGAACCCACGGAAACCTCACTAAGTCAGCGGCTGGGCGTCGCGCAAAATCGGACGCCCGGGTAACGGGCACGGAAAAATGCCTCGGATCAGTCTAGCAAACCCGAGCGGGCTCTCTGCGCGGTCTCAGTCCGGGACCTCGTCCGAGACCAGGAACCGCCACACCAGAGCGTGTCCGAGAGCGACCAGCGCGATGAGGAGCAGCGCCTCGACCTGGATCCCGGTGAGGCCGAGAGGCGTCACGAGCTGAGGCGCGACGCCGATGACGGCGATCGCCGCGTACACGACCACGGACCCGATCTGCGTCCACCGGATCGCCGCGGAAGTGCCGTCGCGACCGGCCTGCGCGACCAGGCGGACCATGGATGCCCCGCCGACGACGGCGACGACCACGAACGACATGCGCCACAGCAGGGGGTTCTCGGTGCCCCCGACCTGCGCGAACAGGCCCATCAGTGCCGGGAGCAGGAAGGAGAGATAGACGCCGCCGATCGTGCGCCGCATCGCGGGGTCGGCTGTCCAGTCGCGTCGGGCACGGACGACATTCCACCAGAGCCCCGTGAGTGTGAAGCACGTGGTGGAGAAGAGGGCGTAGAACGTGCTGACATCCACGGCATCCTCCCTCAGTCGTCAGCCGACGTCGGCGATGGGTCGCTGCAGCGCCTCTGCGACGGCGGACTCGGGCACACGGTAGCTGCGGCCGAAGCGGATGGCGGGCAGCTCGCCCGCATGGACGAGCCGATACACGGTCATCTTCGACACGCGCATGAGCTCGGCGACCTCGGCCACTGTGAGGAACCGGACGTCAGGTACTTCGGGCATCCCACGTACCCCTTTCTCGATGTGCACACTCTATGGGGTGGGTGGGACACCTGTAAACCCATGTGGCTCGTGTGATCAGTGAGGTGCGGCGACCGTCGCGAACGCGCGGACGGGAAATGTGCCGAAGCCGCGCACCGCGGGAGGCGCCGCGGTGAACCGGGCACCCCGCGGCGGCACCGCGTCGAGCCCGGTCAGATGCTCCACGACGTGAACCCCGGCGGCGAGCAGAATGCTGTGCGCCGGCCTCTCCCCTCCGTTCTCGGTGTCGTCGATGTTGAGCGCATCGATGCCGACGAGCCGCACGCCCGCGTCGACCAGGAAACGGGCCCCGTCCTCGGTGAGGAACGGCGAGCCGACGCCGTACGCCGGCGTCCCGAAGTGCCGGTCCCAGCCGGTGTCGAGCAGCACGGCGGCGCCGCGGAGGTCGCGATCCGCGAGAGTGATCGCCGCGATGCCGCGCCGGTCGGCGGTCCAGGCATCCCGCAGATGGAAGACCTCGGCCGGCAGATCGACGAGGGTGTCGAGGTCGAGCGATGCCAGGTCACCGCCGTCCGCGTAGCGGTGGAACGGCGAGTCGATATAGGTGCCGGTGTTCCCGATCATGGTGATGATGTCCATCGCGAACTCGGTGCCCGGCGCGTACCTGGCTCGCGAGTCCTCGCGCGTGAGATGCGACGTGATGGCGGGCGCCGGAAGGCCGGGGTAGGTGACCAGCCCCGCCTCGATCGGGTGGCTGAGATCGATGACGCGCGTCGCGGCGGGGGCGTCGACGTCGCCCTGTGCGTCGACACCTCGACTGCCGCGATGCGTCTCGGCGACGATCAGGAGGTCGCGGATCGTGACCTCGCTGACGAGCGCCAGGCCCAGGTGCGCCACGAGAAGCGCGCCCACCTGATCCGACGTCATCTCCTCGCGCGGCACGTCGAGACGAAAACCCTCACCCTGCATGCCGCCGCCGTTGGCGAAGGCGATCGCGAAGTCGAAATGCGCTCTGAAGTCGGTCGTCATTCCCCCATCTTGCAGGCGACTCGCCGCCCGAGGCGCGTGTCAGCCGATCTTCTTCGCCTTCGCGAGCCGCTCTCCGGCCTCGCGCAGGGTCTGTCGCTCGATCTTGCGCGCCGTGCGCAGCATCTTCTCGGCTTCGCGGACCGCCTTCTGCGCCTCACGGAGCCGGCGGTCGCCGGCGAGTTCGGCCAGGTCCAGGGCGACCCACTCCCCCGCGGGATCACGCGGTTCGCCGCGATCGAGCGTCGAGATGTAGGCGGCGACACCGTCGAGCATCCGTTCCACGCCGAACCGGAAGGGGTCGGCCGGGGAGAGGAACACGTCCTCCTCGATCGCGCGGCGAAGAGCTGGGAACTCGTCGGCGGTGATCACGCGGTCGTAGAGCGTCGCCTCGCGCACGGCGACCTCTTCGGGGGTGAGCCCGGAGCCGCGGGACTGCGCGGTGTAACCGGCCTGGACGATCCCGCACCACCGCGCGTCGCCGGTCACCGCCAGCGCGACGGCGATCCGCTCATCGGCGCTGAGAGGCGTGCTCTCGAGCGCGGCGAGCGATGCATCCAGCCACGCGGAGCTGTTCGGCGTGATCGGCGAGCCCGTGATCGGCACGGACAGCATCCAGGGATGCCGGAGATACAGGAGCACCTGCTCCTCGTAGAGGGCGAGCAGCCGATCCCGCCAGCCGTCGGCTTCGAGGTGGCTCTCCGGCGGCAGCCCGGTCGCCTGCTCCTGCATCAGCAGCAGGAGGTCGTCCTTCGCACTCACGTAGCGGTAGAGCGACATCGGCGTGAAGCCGAGCTTGGCGGCGACGGCGGCCATCGAGACGGCGCCGATTCCCTCGGCATCCGCCAGCTCCACGGCCGCGTCGACGATCTTCTCGACGCTCATCTCGCGCTTGGGCCCCCGCTGCGGATCGGCGGCCACGCCCCAGGCGAGCGCGATCCCCCGCGGCAACTCCGGCGGCTCGGTCTCAGTCATGCGCTCATCCTACTTCTGTTTATTTGATAAACAGTGTGTTACGGTCATACACAGTTGTTTCGGACGTACACAGTTTTTCCCCTACACAGAAAGGACCGAACGATGCACACAGCCATCGCAGTGCAGGGTCTCCGCAAGGCCTTCCGGGGCAGGGTCGTCGTCGACGACCTGGACTTCACCGTCGCGCGCGGAGAGGTCTTCGCCCTGCTCGGGCCGAACGGCGCCGGCAAGACCACGACGATCAACATCCTCACCACGCTCACCGCCGCCGACGCCGGCAAGGCCGAGGTGGCCGGATGGGACGTGCGCACGCAGAGCGCCGAGGTTCAGCGCAGGATCAGTCTCACCGGCCAGTCCGCCGCGATCGACGACGCTCTGACCGCCACCGAGAACGTCGTCATGTTCGCCCGGTTGTCGGGTCTCGGCCGCGCGGCGTCGAAGCGACGCGCTGCCGACCTCATCGCCCAGTTCGACCTGACGGATGCCGCGGCAAGGATCGTGCGGACGTTCTCGGGCGGCATGCGTCGCCGGCTCGACCTCGCGCTCAGCTTCGTCGTGACACCCGAGGTGCTGTTCCTCGATGAGCCGACCACCGGCCTCGACACGCGCAGCCGGCGCGACCTCTGGGACATCATCCGCCAGCTCGCGAGCGCCGGCACGACGGTCTTCCTCACCACGCAGTATCTGGAGGAGGCCGATCAGCTCGCGGACCGGATCGCCGTGCTCCATGACGGGAGGATCGCCGCCCTCGGCACTCCGGCGGAGCTGAAGTCCCGCATCGGCGGCGACACCGTGGAGCTGCACGACTCTCGCGGCGAGCTCCGCCGCGAGATCCCCACCGACGGATCGATCGCCGACCTCCGTCGTGCCCTCGACCTGCTCGACGAGGAGGGCGCGGACGGCATCGTCACTCTGCGTCGTCCGACGCTCGACGACGTGTTCCTCGCCGTCACCTCACCCGCTGCTCGCACCTCGAAGGAGCTCGCATGAACATCGCCATCGCCGCGCCCCGCGCCACGGCATCCGTCCCCCCGCTCCCCGCGCCGCGGCCTCGCCTGCGCGGACTCACGGCCGAGGCCGTGTTCGTCGGCCGCAGCCTGCGTCACTCCCTGCGCGACGGCGAATCGCTGCTGATGGCGATCATGCTCCCGATCATGCTCATGCTCATGTTCACGTGGGTGTTCGGCGGAGCAATCGATCCCTCCGGCGCCTACGTCGACTACGTGGTCCCGGGGATCATCCTCACCTGCGCCGGTTTCGGGGCATCGTCGACGGCCGTGTATGTCGCGAACGACATGCGCACCGGGATCATCGACCGCTTCCGCACGATGCCGCTGCGCGCCGGAGCCGTGCTGACCGGGCATGTCGTCGCCAGCGTGCTGCGCAACCTCATCGCGACGGCGATCGTGATCGGGGTCGGCATCCTCGTCGGCTTCCGGCCGAGCGCGACGCTGCTGGAGTGGATCGCCCTGACAGGTCTGATCGCGCTCTACATCCTGGCGATCACGTACCTGTTCGCCGCGATCGGTCTCGCCGCGGGCAGCCCCGAGGGGGCCAACGGCTACGGCTTCGTGCTGCTGTTCCTGCCGTACCTCTCCAGCGCCTTCGTCCCGGTGGCCAGCATGCCAGCGTGGTTGCAGCCTGTCGCCGCCAACCAGCCGATCACGCCCATCGTCGAGACCATCCGCGGACTGCTGACCGACGCGCCGCTGCACGACGAGCCGTGGTGGGCGATCGGCTGGTGCCTGCTCATCCTCCTGATCGCGGTGATGTGGGGCGCATGGCTCTTCCGTCGCAAGGCCGCTCGCCGATGACACCGGGAACCGCGCAGCACGGACGGAGTCCCAGCTGAGGCATAGCTGTTGCGGGCCTTCCACCCAGCCAGACCTGCGATGGTGACGGCAGGACTTGTGCCGGCACCGCCGAGTCCACGCGGGCTGGGGCCCGCGGATCGCCCCTGATGACATGCCCCCCTGTCATCGGGGGCGAGTCATGTCCGGAGCGGAATGCGACCGCCCGAGCGGATGCCGTCAGGCGCCGAAGCGCTTGAGCGCGGATGTCACGACATGCTTGGCGGATGCCGCGGCACGTCCGACCACCTCGGCCGCGTGGGCGGCGCTGTCGGTCAGCGGGATGACGGGGTAGTCGATGTCGGGCGCATCGTCGCCGTACGCGTCGACGAGGAAAGGCACCAGCCAGTCGTCGACGACCTCGAGCGGCTCGACGGAGAGGCTGTAGAAGCGGCGCTGCCCGTCTTCGCGCACCGAGACCAGCTCGGCGTCGCGCAGGACCTTGAGGTGCTTCGACACCGTGGGCTGGCTGATGCCGAGGTCGGCGACGATGTGGCTCACGCTCGTGCCCGACTCGCCTTCGGCCGTGCGTCGCAGCAGGAGCTGGAGGATGTCGCGCCTCGTACCGTCTGCGATCACGTCGAAGATGTCCGTCATGAGATCAGGGTAGTCGTCCCCGGCACGGAGTACCATGACGAAGGCTCGGCGAAAGGCGCCGTGTGACCGCACAGCGGGCAGGCGCAGGACGAAGGGGGACGCGATGTCGGGCATCGCTTCGGCGTCGTCTCCTCGCGAGCGCCTGGAAGGCGTCGCCGACTGGGTCAAGCACATCGTCACCTCGTCGCCGTCGCGCTTCGCGATCGTCGTCTTCGCTCTGCTCATCCTGGTGTTCACCGTGCTGCTGTCCCTGCCGATCGCCTCGGCGAGCGGCACGGTCACCCCGTTGAGCGACGCCCTCTTCACCGCGGTCTCGACGATCTGCGTCACGGGCCTCGCGACCGTCGACATGGCGAACTACTGGTCACCGTTCGGCCACGTGGTCGTCTTCATCGGCGTCAACATCGGCGCGCTCGGGGTACTGACGCTCGCCTCGCTCATGGGCATGCTCATCTCCCGGCGACTCGGACTGCGGGCCAAGCTGATGGCCGCCGGAGACACCAACCCTCTGCGCGCGCACGGCGGAGTCGTGAACGAGAGCCAGACCGTGCGCCTCGGCGAGGTCGGCCAACTGCTCACCACGGTCGCCGTGTCCGCGCTGATCATCGAGGCCTCCCTCGCCGCTCTCCTCTACCCCGCGCTCGTGATGGCGAAGGTCGATCCCATCGCCGCCCTGTGGGAGGCCCCGTACTTCGCGGCGATGGCCTTCACCAACACGGGCTTCGCGCCGAACGACGGCGGCGTCGCGGTCTTCGCCGACGACTACCTCGTGCTCTTCCTGCTCATGGTGGGCGTGTTCCTGGGCAGCATCGGCTTCCCGGTCATCTACACGCTGGCCAAGCACGTCTGGCACGTGAAGAAATGGTCGCTGCACACGAAGCTCACCCTCGTGACGACCGTGCTGCTGTTCGTGCTCGGCGCCGCCGTGTTCCTCATCCTCGAGTACGCCAACCCGAAGACCTTCGGGTCGATGGATGCCGCCGACACGACGTTCCAGGCCTTCTTCCTGTCGGCGATGACCCGTTCCGGCGGGTTCAACGTCATCGAGATGGACGACCTGAACGGATCGTCGCTCCTCGCCGCCAGCATGCTGATGTTCGTCGGCGGCGGCTCGGCATCGACCGCCGGCGGTATCAAGGTCACGACGCTGGCCGTGCTGGCGATCGCCGTGTGGTCGGAGGCGAAGGGACGTCAGTCCGTCGAGGTCTTCGGCCGTCGCATCCCCAGCGATGTGCAGCGCGTCGCGCTCAGCGTCGTCGCGTGGGGAGCCACGATCGTGGCCCTGTCGACCATCATCATCGCGCAGATCACGAAGGCCGACATCAGTCACGTGCTCTTCGACGTGATCTCGGCATTCGGCACCGTCGGGCTGTCGACCGGTCTCACGGCGGAGCTCCCCGATTCGGCGTCCTACGTGATGGCAGCGACCATCTTCATGGGGCGCGTTGGTACAGTGACTCTCGCCGCGGCAGTCGCCGCGACGTCGCGATCGCAGTATTACTCGCTGCCCGTGGAAAGGCCGATCGTTGGTTGAAGTCCTCCGGGGCGACGCTCCCGTCCTCGTCATCGGTCTCGGTCGGTTCGGCGCCGCGTGCGCTGGCGAGCTCGACCGGCTCGACCGCGAGGTGCTCGCGATCGACGACAACCTCGAGCTCGTGCAGAAGTGGTCGGACCGCGTCACGCACACCGTGCAGGCCGACGCGAAGAACATCGACGCGCTGCGTCAGATCGGCGCCGGCGACTTCCAGGTCGCAGTGGTCGCCGTGGGCTCGTCGATCGAGGCATCCGTCCTCATCACCGCCAACCTCGTCGACCTCAAGGTGCCGCAGATCTGGGCCAAGGCCGTCTCCCAGTCGCACGGCAAGATCCTCGCCCGCGTCGGCGCGAACCACGTCATCTACCCCGAGCGCGAGGCCGGCGAGCGCGTCGCGCACCTCGTGAGCGGCCGGATGCTCGACTTCATCCGCTTCGACGACGACTTCGTGCTGGCCAAGATGTACCCGCCGAAGTTCATCCGCGGCGTCGGACTCAACGAATCCGGCGTGCGCTCGAAGTACAAGGTGACCGTCGTCGGAGTGAAGAGCCCCGGCAAACCGTTCCGCTACGCGGAGGCGAACACGATCGTCACCAATCACGACCTCATCATCGTGTCGGGAACCAACAGCGACATCGAGCGCTTCGCGGCCCTCGACCGCTGACCCGGCGTCCGGTCGCGCACACCAGGCCCCGCGGCGCCTCGTCGATTCAGGCAATCATGGGGAATCAGGCCGATTCCCCATGAAACGGCCTGATTCCGCGCGTTCGCCTGATTCCGCCGGCCGTCAGGCGTCGATGTCGAGGGCGATATCGACGACGTCGTCCACGGTCACGCCCTCACGGTCCTGCAGCGCCTTCTTGATCGGCACGATGTAGCCGCCGTCCTTGGGCCAGAGCGCCGTCGTCACGGTGGTGGCGCCGATCGTGACGGTCGCGGGGATCATCCCCCAGCCGTAGGTCACGACCGAAGCGATCTCGTGGATCATCTCGCTCTCGGCGGGCGGCACGGTCACGAAGTGGAACGGCGCGGGGCCGCGCCAGTACCAGATCTCCCCGGCGATGAGCAGCCGCATCGCTCAGGCTCCTGCCGCGAGCTCCTTGGAGCGGGCGAGAGCTGCGGCGGCCGCATCCGAGAATGTGCGGTCGAGCTGGGCGTCCTGCAGCACGGCGATCGCGCGTTCGGTCGTGCCCTTCGGGCTCGTAACGCGGCGGCGCAGCTCGGCGGGATCCTCTCCTGACGCCTCGAGCAGCGCTGTCGCGCCGATGAACGTCTGCTCGGCCATCAGCCGGGCATCCGCGTCGCTGAAGCCGAGCCCGACGGCCGCCTTGGTGAACTCCTCGATCAGGAGGTACACGTACGCCGGGCCGGATCCCGAGATCGTGCCCAGCGCGTCGATCTGGGACTCGGGCACCTCGACGACCGCGCCGACGGTCTCGAAGAGGCGACGGACGAGCGCCAGGTCTTCGGCGGTCGCGGACGCGCCGGCAGCGAGTCCTGCCACGCCCCTGCGGACCGTGGACGGCGTGTTCGGCATGGAGCGGATCACGCGGGCATCGTCGCCGAGGACGTCGGCGAAAGTCTGGAGCGTCACGCCCGCCGCAAGGCTCACGACGATCGCATCGTCGGCGAGGTGCGGGGCGATCTCGCGGAGCAGATCGGGCACCATCGCCGGCTTGACACCGACCAGCACGATGCGCGCTCCGGCGACGGCATCCGCGTTGCCCTCCGGCTGCTCGGAGAGCGCGATGCTGGTGACGCCGTCGACGTCGTCGAAGGCTGCGGCCTTCTCGGGAGTGCGGTTGGTCGCGGTGATCCCGCCCTCGATGCGGATGCCGGAGGCGACGACACCCCGGAGGATCGCGCCCCCCATCGAACCGGCACCGAGGAACGCGAGGGAGGGAAGCGATTCAGCCATGTCGTCATCCTACGGCGGGCGCTCCGGAATCCATCGGGGAGCAGTTCTAGACTCGTGGCATGAGTGCATCCGGAGGCAGCAAGGCCATCGTCGCGGCGTTCCTGGCGAACCTGGGCATCGCCCTCGCGAAGTTCGTCGCCTGGGCGCTCTCGGGTTCCGCGTCGATGCTCGCCGAGGCCATCCACTCGGTCGCCGACTCCGGCAACCAGCTGCTCCTGATGCTCGGCGGACGCAAGGCGCGGCGTGAGGCCGACCGCTCCCACCCGTTCGGCTACGGCCGCGAGCGCTACGTCTACGCGTTCGTGGTCTCGATCATCCTCTTCTCCGTCGGCGGCCTCTTCGCGATCTACGAAGGCGTCGACAAACTCACGCACCCGCACGAACTCGACAAGACGTGGTGGTGGCTGCCCCTCGTCGTCCTCGTCATCGCGATCGGACTCGAGTCGTTCTCGCTGCGCACGGCCGTCCGCGAGAGCAACCTCGTTCGTGAGAAGGGGCAGTCGTGGGTCTCGTTCGTGCGCCGCTCCAAAGCGCCGGAGCTCCCCGTCGTGCTCCTGGAAGATGTCGGCGCGCTGACAGGTCTCACGTTCGCGCTGCTCGGTGTCGGTCTCACGCTGATGACCGGGAACCCGGTCTTCGACGCGCTCGGCACGGTCATGATCGGCGTGCTCCTCGTGCTCATCGCGATCGTGCTCGGCGTCGAGACCAAGAGCCTGCTCGTCGGCGAGGGTGCGACGCAGGCCGACTACGACCGCATCGTCGACGCGATCAACGCGGGCGATGAGATCGAGAAGATCATCCACATGAAGACCCTCTACCTCGGTCCGGACGAGCTGATGGTCGCCGCGAAGATCGCGCTCAGCGCCGACAAGCCGCTGCGCGAGGCCGCCGACGACATCGACGCGATCGAAGCCCGCATCCGCGAGGCCGTGCCGGTCGCGCGGGTCGTCTACATCGAGCCCGACGTGTACCGCCCCGCGATCGACCCGCAGCCCTCGACCGACGTGTTCGTACTCAAGTCCTCGGACTAGTCAGCGTCGCGGCTCGAAGAAGTCGCGCAGCAGCGCAGTCGCCGCATCTGCCTCGACGCCGCCGATGACCTCCGCCCGGTACGGCAGGCGGCGGTCGCGGAGCACGTCGTACAGGGAGCCTGCGGCACCGGCCTTGTCGTCCCACGCCCCGAACACGACGCGACTGATCCGCGCCTGCAGGATCGCGCCGGCGCACATGATGCACGGCTCCAGCGTCACGACGAGCGTGTGCCCCTGGAGATTCCAGGAGCCGGCGGATGCCGCGGCACGTCGCAGCGCTTCGACCTCGGCGTGTCCGGTGGGGTCGCGCGTCTCCTCGCGGTTGTTGCGCCCCTCGGCGATGATGCGGCCCTCGGCATCGACGACGACGGCGCCAACCGGGATCTCCGACGCGGCGGCCGCCTCCGCGGCGAGCACGAGCGCGCGTCGCATCGCAAGGTCGTCGGCGGCGGTCATGGGTCGAGCCTACGACAGCCGTCTCCGGCATCCGGCGGTACCGATGTCGTGCGGAGCCGCGCCGCGCATTAGCCTGTACCCATGCGTGTTCACGTCGCCGACCACCCCCTCATCACCCACAAGCTCTCGGTGCTGCGCGACCAGCGCACCTCGTCGCCGGTCTTCCGGCAGCTCACCGAAGAGCTCGTGACGCTGCTCGCGTACGAGGCGACGCGCAACGTCAAGGTCAGCCCGATCGAGATCACCACGCCGGTGACGACGACGATGGGCGTGAAGATCTCGGAGCCGCGCCCGATCGTGGTGCCGATCCTGCGTGCCGGCCTGGGCATGCTCGAGGGCCTGGTCAAGCTTCTCCCGACCGCCGAGGTCGGCTTCCTCGGCATGGTCCGCGACGAGGAGACCTTCGAGCCGACGACCTACGCCGAACGTCTCCCCGACGATCTGAGCGACCGGCAGTGCTTCGCCATCGACCCGATGCTCGCGACGGGCGGCTCGCTCGCGGCGGCGATCCAGTTCCTGTTCAACCGCGGCGCGAAGGACGTCACCGCGATCTGCCTGCTCGGCACCCCGGAGGGGGTGGCCGCGATCGAGGCGATGGCCGGCGACCGCGATGTCACGCTCGTGCTCGGCGCGCTCGACGAGCGTCTCAACGAGAAGGGGTACATCGTGCCCGGACTCGGCGACGCGGGCGACCGGCTCTACGGCACGGTCTGAGTTCTCGAGCTCGCTCGCTCGCCGAGAGATCTACGCGAGATCCAGGCGATACGCCCGCTCATCGCCGTAGTGGTGGAATCCGACCCTGGTGAGGATCGGCGCCGAGGTGGCGACGCGTCCCTTCACCAGTGCCGTCGTCGCGCCGAGTCCGACGCTCGCGCGCAGCCTTTCGGCGAGCACAGCCCGATACACCCCTCGGCCGCGGAATTCCGGGAGAGTGGCCGCGCCCCAGAGTCGTGTGAAGCCGTCGACGATCGTGCACCCACCGGTGCTGACGGGCTGGCCGTCGAGGCGTCCGAGCACGCGCAGGCCCTCACCGGTCTCGCGCCGGGCGGTCACCTCCGCCAGCTCGACGCGGAGACCCTCGTCGTCGAGCGGAGCCTGCTCCCACACCGGCACGTTGATCGCGTCGACAGCGCGCACCTGATCGAGCGTGCGCACGACCTCGCCCGTCGCCTCCGGCGGCACGTCGACGGCGAGTTCATCGATCACGCCTGCGAGCACCGCGACAGTGTCGATGTGCTCGGCACCGCGTCGCCGCAGTTCCTCCTCGAGGTCGGGGCCGTCCGAAGGATTGGTCCAGAACGTCAGCCGCGACTCACCCCATTCCCTCGTTCGCTCGACGGCGTGATCCAGCACCGTCGCGGCGTCCGAGGACGAGCGCACCTGCGAGCCGCGGACTCCGCCTCCGAACCGCGTCGGATAGCGCACGAGCAGCAGGTGATCGTCGGCCCGCTCGCTGTCTCGCGGGAACCACGCCCACGACGCTGCGGCGCGAAGGATGTCGTCGGTCCCGTGCAGGGCTGCGCTCATTCCGCTGCTCCGACCAGACGGGCGAAGGCGCTGAGGCGGGCGACCCCCTCGGGCGTGTACGGCAGATCGTCGAGCAGCGCCGGGGAGTGGATCAGGTAGGCGACCGCCTGCGCCCGGGAGATCGCGACGTTGAGCCGGTTCTGCAGCAGGAGGAACTCCGGGCCCCGAGGAGCATCCCGTCCGCTCGACGCCGCCAGAGAGGTGATCGACACGACCGCCTCCTTCCCCTGGAAGTTGTCGACCGTGCCGACCGGCACATCGGGGAACCCTGCCTCCGCCAGCGCATCGAGGACGAGCTGGCGCTGCGCGTTGTACGGCGTGACGACGATGATGTCGGACTGTTCGAGCGGCCTGGTCGTGGCATCCGCATCGTTGTCGGTGAACGGCCGGCCCACGAGGTCACGGACCAGACGCACCACTTCGGCAGCCTCTTCCGGCGACTGGGTCGCGTTGCCACGATGCCGGAGAGGAATCACGTGCAGCCCCGGCTCGATACCGTCGACCGACCGGCGCTCCGTGCCGGGTGCCGATGCGAGCTTCCCGGCATAGGCGAGCTTCGACACGGGCGCGGCCACGAGCGGATGCATCCGCCACGAGCGCGCCAGGAAGTAGCCGTACTCCGGACGCACGACGGGATCGCCGTCCATCACCCAGCCGAGGGCCGACGTGTCGACCGGCTCGGGGTGAGCGCCTTGACTGACCTGCGGGAGCTGCTGCGGGTCACCGAGGAGGAGCAGCCGCTTGGCCCCCGCCGCGACAGCGATCGTCGACGCGAGCGAGAACTGCCCGGCCTCGTCGATCACCAGCAGGTCGAGACCGGCCCGATCGACGCGCTGGGTGTTGCTGAAGTCCCAGGCGGTTCCGCCGACGACGGCCCCCTCGTCGGCATGCTCGGCGAGGAACGACGCCATGCCGTTCTTCGGTATCGCCGTGTACGAGGTCTCGGCCTCGCTGTCCTTCGGCGCCTTGGCGACCTGCGCCGGCGCCACGCCGTCGGCGACCACGCGATCGAGCAGCGTCTCGATGATGGCGTGCGACTGCGCGACGACGCCGATCTTGAAACCGTGCTCGTTCACCAGCCGGGCGATCACCCGCGACCCGGTGTAGGTCTTGCCCGTTCCGGGAGGTCCTTGCACCGCCAGATAGCTGCGGTCGAGATCGAGGACACCGCGCACGATCGCGTCGATGACATCGTCGCCGGCCGCGGGAATCGGTGCACCCGATGCAGTGCGCGGCGGAAGGCGTCGCAGGATGTCGGTCGCGGCGTCGGCAGGGAAGCCCGGCGCTGCGGCGTGCACGGCGTCGGCCCACTCGTCGATCGCACCCTGCAGCGACACCACCCGCGGCGGCGCGGCAGGCGTGAGGGCGAGCGGAAGTTCGTCCCACGTCTGCCCCTGCACCGCGGACTCGGTCAGTAGATAGCCATCGTCGAGCACCTCCGACACGGTCACCGTGTGGGGCACGTGCACCGCCCTCGAAGGCACCTCGGTGTCGAACGGCGCCGGCACCTCGTACAGCGCGAAGGGCTGCGCACCCACGCCCAATGTCGTTCCCGGCGACACCTCGCCGCGGACCTCGATGTCACGGGACATCGCCCGTCGGCCCTCGCCGATGCTCCAATCCCGGCGGACCGTCGACGACGGTCGATCGACCCGCACCACGTCGCGGGTGCCGTCCCACATCGTCACAGGCTCGCGCAGACGCTGGAAGTGCGAGACCCAGAAGCTCTTCGCCTCGCGAGGGAAGTAGTCGATCGCCGCCGCCGCGATGCGGTGCACGAGCCCGTCGCCACCGGCATCGACAGCGAGCTCCGCGTCGGCGAGCAGGGCGACGGACCGCGGGGAAGGCTCGTAGATCACCTCGTCGATCTCGTCCGGCGGCGCCGGTGTCACGCCCTCCTTCCGGGCGATGTCGATCAGCCAGTTGCGCAGCCGACGGGTGGAGACGCAGTCGTAGCGGTTGTAGTCGGCGAGGTCGGCCAGCACGGCATCCGCTTCGGCCTGCTCCCCCGCGGCGGCGAGCTCTCGCGCCGCGACGTACTGCACGATCGAGTCGTCGCCCTTCTGCACATCGCTCGTGCGCACGTCGTCGCCCATGTAGAGGGGCTCGAGCTTCTTGATCGAGTACGAGCGCGAGCCGACCCGGACAGTGCGCAGCACGAGCGGATACAGATCCACGAACACGCCCTCGCGCAGCAGCCGGTCGACCTCCCCTTCCCGCACTCCGTGCCGAGCCGCCATCGCCACGAGATGCGAGGTCTCGTACGGCGCGTAGTGGTAGATGTGCATCGCCGGATGCGCGGCCCGT
>Ga0307406_10000558_pt1 | contig 21419 bp, 23 predicted proteins | sample 322Cmetagenome_3_FD_203706 | JGI IMG/M metagenome (GOLD analysis project Ga0307406, IMG submission 203706) | Maize rhizosphere microbial communities from greenhouse at UC Davis, California, United States - 322HYB-C-2 | ecosystem: Host-associated > Plants > Roots > Rhizosphere > Soil | place...
ACCTTCTCGATCTGGGCCCATGCGCCGACGCACTCGACCCAGACCTTCTGGCCCTTCTGGAACTGCGCGCGCGCCATCGATCACTCCCGTCCTGAGACAGGGCACAATGCGGCCTGCGGATGAACAGCCGGTTTGGCGAAAGGGTAAAGAGAATCCTGACGCCGCCGCCCTCAGTTGCGGGAAATGCCTTCCAGCGCCTCGCCCGCGTACTTTTCCTTCACGCGCGTCGAGAGGTCGCCCAGCGACACCACGCCGACCAGCCGGTTGTCCTTGTCCAGCACCGGCAGACGGCGAATCTGGCGGCTGCTCATGGCGTCTAGCACGGTCTTCAGCTCATCGTCGGCGCGCGCCGTGTAGGGATCGCGGGTGATGAACTCCACCACGGGCGCGGTAGCCGCAACGCCGCCGGCGAGGGCGCGCACGACCAGGTCGCGGTCGGTGATCGTCCCGATCAGGGTGTCGCCGTCGGCGACGGGCATGAAGCCGAAATCGCCATCGTGCATGCGGCGCGCCACCTCCTGCAGGCTGTCGCCGGGACGGGCCACCTGCACGTCCTTGCTCATCAGATCGCGTACCTTCATCGGGCTCTCTCCCTGGACTGGTTCGCCGACAGAACCCTTGCCCGGCGCGGCGGTTCCGCTTCCGCCCGCGCGATGGCCGGGCTACACGCCGCTTCAGACGAGGGAGAGCGGATGATGACGGCGGCGAACGAGGCGAAAGCCATCCTTCAACGACTGGGAGTCGATGCGGCGGTCTGGAACGGCCACCTGCCGACGCGTTCGCCCATCGACGGCTCCACGGCGGGTTCGGTCGCCGAGACCGCGAATATCGACGGCGTGGCCGTCCGCTCGGTCCAGGCCTTCCACGCCTGGAAACGCGTACCCGCTCCGCGCCGCGGCGAACTGGTCCGCCTGCTGGGCGAGGAACTGCGGGCGTCGAAGGACGACCTGGCCCGTCTGGTCACCCTGGAAGCCGGCAAGATCGTCTCCGAGGGTCTCGGCGAGGTGCAGGAGATGATCGACATCTGCGACTTCGCCGTCGGCCTGTCGCGCCAGCTTTATGGCCTGACGCTGGCCAGCGAGCGGCCGGGCCACCACATGCGCGAGACCTGGCAGCCGCTGGGGCCGGTGCTGGTCATCTCGGCCTTCAACTTCCCGGTCGCGGTGTGGGCGTGGAACGCCTGCCTGGCCCTGGTCTGCGGCGATCCGGTGATCTGGAAGCCGTCGGAGAAGACGCCCCTGACCGCGCTGGCGACGCAGGCTGTCTTCGACCGGGCGCTGGCCCGTTTCGGCGATGCTCCCGAGGGCCTGTCGCAGGTCGTCATCGGCGAGCGCGAAGCCGGCGAGGCGCTGGCCGCCGATCCGCGCATCCCGCTGGTCTCGGCCACCGGCTCGACCCGCATGGGGAAGGCCGTGGCGCAGACCGTGGCGGCGCGGCTGGGCCGGTCGCTGCTGGAACTGGGCGGCAACAACGCCATGATCGTGACGCCCAGCGCCGATCTGGACATGGCCGTGCGCGCCATCGCCTTCTCCGCCGTTGGCACGGCGGGCCAGCGCTGCACCAGCCTGCGTCGCCTGTTGGTGCACGAAAGCGTGGCGGACAGACTGATCGCCCGCCTGAAGGCCGCCTATGAAACCCTGCCGGTCGGGGATCCGCGCGAGACGGGGACGCTGGTCGGTCCGCTGATCGATGTCGACGCCGTGGTCGCCTTCGAGGCGGCGCTGGAGCAGGCGGTCCAGCAGGGTGGCGAGATCGTCACCGGCGGGGGTCGCGTCGAGGCGGAGGGCGCCTATGTGAAGCCCGCCATCGTCCGCATGTCCGCCCAGACGGCGGTGGTCGAGCACGAGACCTTCGCCCCCATCCTCTATGTTCTGACCTGGTCCGACTTCGATCAGGCGGTCGAGATGCAGAACGCCGTGCCGCAGGGCCTGTCGTCCTGCGTCTTCACCGACAGCGTCCGCGAGGCCGAGCAATTCCTGTCGGCCTGGGGGTCGGACTGCGGCATCGCCAACGTCAACATCGGCCCGTCGGGCGCCGAAATCGGCGGGGCATTCGGCGGCGAGAAGGACACCGGCGGCGGCCGCGAATCCGGCTCCGACGCCTGGAAGGCCTATATGCGCCGCCAGACCCAGACGGTGAACTTCTCCTCGGCCCTGCCGTTGGCGCAGGGGGTCAAGTTCGACGTCTAGGAGGCAGTAGGCAGGCTCCTACGGCCTACTGCCTGTCCCGCGTATCCACCCGCGCCACCACGGACAGGCCCGGCCGCAAGCGGTCCAGCCCTTCCTGGCCCGGATCCAGCGCGATGCGCACGGGCACGCGCTGGGCCACCTTGGTGAAGTTGCCGGTGGCGTTGTCGGGGCGGATGACGCTGAACTCCGAACCCGTGGCCGGGGCGATCTGCTCGACCTTGCCGGTCAGGGTGCGGCCGCCCAGGGCGTCGACCGACAGCTCGACCGGCTGACCCACGCGGATGTCGCGCAGCTGGTTCTCCTTGTAGTTCGCCGTCACCCAGATGCGGTCCGGCACCAGCGCCATCAGCTGGGTTCCGACGGCGACCTGCTGGCCCTGCCGCACGCTGATCTCGCCCAGCCGTCCGTCGCGCGGGGCGACGATGCGGGTGTTGGACAGGTCGATCTCGGCCAGATGCACCTGGGCTCGGGCGTTCTCGACGGCGGCTTCAAGCGAGCCGCGGCTGACGACGGCGGAGGTGACGTTGGTCTGGGCGATGCCCTCGGCGGCCCGGGCCTGGGCCAGCTGGGCCTGGGCGGCCCTGAGCGCGGCCTGGCTGACATCGACCTGCGCCTGCGCCACCCAGCCGCCCTCGAACAGCCGCCGCGCCCGGGTCGCATCCGCCTGGGCCTTGGCCAGATTGGCCTCGGCGCCGGCGATGGTGGCGCGCTGCTGGGCCACCGACCCGCGCGCCGAGTTCTGGGCCTGGGCCGAGTTGGCCAGGGCGGCCTCGGCCGAATGCAAGCTCGCCTTCGCCTGCTCCAGGCGCTGGCGGTAGATGCGGTCGTCGATGGTGGCCAGCAACTGACCCTGTTTCACGGTCTGGAAATCCTGCACCTCGACCGAGGTGACATAGCCGGTCACTTGCGGCGCGATCACCGTCACCTGCCCGCGGACATAGGCGTTGTCCGTGTGCTGAACACCGGAGACGAAGGGCGGCAGCTGCCAGGCCCACAGCACCAGCAGGACCCCGATCACGGCCGCCGCGATCAGCACGACCGTGAACAGCACGGTCTTCTTCGGCGCAGGCGCGGGCGCCGGAGCCGGAGCGGCAGCGGGCTGCGCCGGCTCGGGGGCAGGCCCGGTCGTGGGAGCCGGGGTGGGGGCGGGAGCGGTCGTGTCGGTCATGGCTTCAAGAGGGTCTCGTCGGTCATTGCGTGGCGGCGACGGGTTCGCCGGCCTTGCGCGCGGCCCGGCGGGCCAGGATGCGGGGTCTCAGGTGATGGAAGGTCGTCCACGCACAGCCGATCGCCGCGAACAGCGCGATCAGCAGGAAGACGTCGTTGTAGGCCAGCACGTGAGCCTGCTGGGTGATCTGCTGCTGCAGCATCGCCTGCCCCTGCGTCGTGCGCAGGGCGGGATCGCCGAGCACGCGCGCATAGGCGCCGCCCAGCTGCTGCAGCCGCAGGACCACATTCGGGTCGCCGAGGTTGATCGCCTCGGACAGCTGGTTGGAGTGGAACTTCTCCCGGATCGTCTCGATGGTGCCGACCAGGGCCGACCCCATCAGGCCGCCGATGTTCTGGCCGACCGTGAACACCACGATGAAGCTGACCAGGTTCTGGGCCCCCTTCTGCAGCACCTGCAGGAAGCCGATCAGCATCGCCGGCCCGATGAAGAACGAGGCCGCGAAGGCCATCAGGGCCTGGCTGAAATACAGCTGCGCCGGGCGCGTCAGGACCGTCGAACGGGCATCCAGGAAGGCGCCGACCGCGATCAGGGCCAGGGCGATGGCGATCAGGGCCATCAACCGGTCCGGCTTCAGCGTCAGGATGCTGACCACCGTCCCCGCCGCCGTGGCGACCAGGACCACCCAGAACAGGCTGTAGAGCTGCTCCGGCCCCAGACCCATCTGGGTCATCAGGCCCACGGCCCCGGAGGTCTGCTCCGACAGGACGATGCGGGTCCCGATAATCACCAGCCCCAGCCGGAGGATGTCCGGCCCGGCCATCCACTTCAGGTTTATCAGCGGGGTTTCGCGATTGTACTCGATGGCGATCGCCGCGGTCAGCAGGACGATGGCGCCGACCAGGGCCCAACCGATCCAGGCCGCCTCGGTCCACCAGACGATCCGGCCCAGACCCAGGACGGCGCAGAGCAGGGCGATCCCCGGCGCGAACAGGGCGAAGGTGACGAAATCGAGGGGCTGGAACACCTTGGTCCGTTCGGACGGCGGCAGGCGCACGGCCAGGACCGCGGCGAGAGCGACCAGGGCCAGGCCCAGTTCGAAGACATAGACGCCCCGCCATTCCGAGAGGTCGATCAGCGAGGTCGAGAACAGCCGGGCGGCCGGTATGGCCAGGCCCGATATTCCGATGCCGGTCAGCAGGCCGCCAATGCGCAACTTGGGCGGAAAGGCCTGGATCAGATACAGAATGCCCAGGGTCGATAGGGCCGCCGCGGCCATGCCGGCGAATCCGCGGGCGATCAGCAGCGACTGGTAGTCTTCGAAAAGCAGGGTCCCCAGGCCGATCAGGACGTAGGCGACCAGGAAGATCTGGGCGAACAGCCGCAGCCCGTACTGCATCCGGAACTTGATCAGCAGCAGGTTCATGCAGGCGTTCGTCATGACGAACACGACCGGCAGCCAGGCCGCCTCGACCAAAGACACCCCCAGGGCGCCCGCCAACTGCGGCGTGTTGGCGGTGACGATGGCGTTGCCGATGCTGCCCGTGGCCGTGATCAACACTCCAGTGCCGGCATAGGCCAGCCGCCACGGGGCCGTATGGTCCGGCGTCGCGGGCGAGCCGGGCAGCATCGGCCGCTCGTGCGGCTTTAGGGTCTCGAGATACTCGGCCCACGGCAGATGGAAGTTCCGACGGCTCATGCCTCCTCCCCGAGGCGCGCCTTCACAGCGTCCAGCACAAGCTCCAGCGTTCGGCGAGCGATGCCGTTCCGTTCACGCAACGTCGCATTGTGCAATCCGCCGCCCAGCATGGCGGCCAGGACGCGGATATCCTTGAGGGTCAGGTCGGACCGAACCACGCCCGCGGCCTGCGAAACCTTCAGCGGCGCGGCGGCCGCTTCGATCATCGCGGCGCGCAGCGGGGTCAGGAGTTCGGGCGACGGCGGCGACCGCACGACCCCGCCCAGGGCCGCGTTGCGGACCATCCGGTCGGACAGGGCGGCGAGGAAGTCCAGGAAGGCGTCCGGCGTGTCGCGGTCCGCGAACTGCTCGCCCAGCTCGGCCATGTCGTCCAGCAGCACCGCCAGGGCGATCTCGGTCCGGCCGGGGAAGTTCCGGTACAGGGTCGCCCGCCCCACGCCCGCCCGTTCGGCGATCCGGTCCAGCGGCGCATCGATGCCCTCTTCCGCGAAGACGGCGCGTGCGGCGTCCAGCAGCGCCTTGCGGCGTTCAGCGGCGTCTTTTCTCAGCGGGCGATCCATGACGGCGCGTAAGTGGACAGTCGTGTCCACTTAATCAAGGGGCGCGGCTCGGACTTTTCAAAGAGCGTCGTCCAGAGCCTCCGCCAGATCGCCCTTGCCGACGACGTGGACGCCCTCCAGCCCCAGCCAGCCGGCCATCCGTTTCAGCTCGTCCGCCAGCCGCGCGGCGGTGTCGGGCGTGGCGTCCGGCTCTCGCCAGGCGGCCTGCACCAGCAACTGACCGGCCTTGCGGTCAGACTTCAGGTCGACGCGCGCCGTGATGGCCTCGTCCTCCAGGAAGGGCAGGACGTAGTAGCCGTGCTCGCGCTTGTGGGCGGGGGTGTAGATCTCCAGCCGCACCCGCACGCCGAACAGCCGCTCGGTCCGGTCGCGCGCCCAGATCAGGTTGTCGAACGGCGACAGCAGGGCGACGCCCTCGATCTTCCTCGGGATCCTGGCGCTCGGCGCCAGATAGGCGGCGTGACGCCAGCCCTTCACCGTCACCGGCGTCAGCTCTCCCGCCTCGACCAGTTCCGCGATCCGCGCCTTGGTCTCGGCCACGGGCATGCGGAACCAGTCGCGCAAATCGGCCTCGGTCGCGACGCCGAGGGCCCGCGCGGCGATGCGGACCATCTCGCGCTGGGCGTCCGGTTCGTCGGGGGTCGGAAGGTCGAGAATGCGGGCGGGCAGGGCGCGCTCGGTCAGGTCATAGACCCGCTCAAAGCCGCGCCGGGTCTTGGTCGTGATCAGCCCGGCCCAGAACAGCCACTCCAGGGCGCGTTTGCCGTCCGACCACGACCACCAGCCCGGCTGGCCGCGCGGTCCTTGCGCGAAGTCGCCGCCGGTCACCGGGCCGCGCCGTTCGATCTCGGCCAGCACGCCGTCGATGTAGTCCCGCTTCTCGCGTCCGAACCGGGCCAGACCGGTCCACATCGCCCCGTCGCGCGCCCGCTCCATGCGCCAGCGGAACAGGGGCTGAAGCTCCATCGGCATCAGCGAGGCCTCGTGGCCCCAGTATTCGAACAGGCTGCGCCGCGCGCCCCAGGCCTCGGCCTCCAGCGCCTCGCGCGGATAGTCGCCCAGCCGGGAGAAGGCGGGCAGGTAGTGGGTGCGCGCCACCACATTGACGCTGTCGATCTGCACCACGCCCAACTTGCGGACGAGGTCGCGGACGTGGCTTCGGCCGGGCGCCGCGGGGCGGGTCCGGCCGAAACCCTGGGCGGCCAGGGCGATGCGACGGGCGGTCTTGAGGCTGATGGTTTCGGTCACCGGGTCAGCCTAGCCGAAGTCTGCCGCCATGCCATGGCAGGATGGCGGAAAGCGGCTACGGAACCGTTCGGGCGGGCAGGCCCTGTGCGGCCCGGACCAGTTGCACGAACTCGGCCCGGTCGCCGTACGGGTCATCCCCACGCGCGCCCTGCGCCTGCTCCAGGATCTGATCCCAGCCGTAGTCGGCGGGCATCCACGGGTCGCCGCGCAGGCGTTGGCCGAAGGCCGCGACCGCCAGCGCCCAGCGGGTGCTTTCCGGCGGCTGGGTCGAGCGGGCCGGCTGGCCGTTGTTGGACATCACGCGTTGGATCAGGCGCGAGTCCGCCTCGCCCGGCAGCTTGTAGCGGACCTGGACGAAGCCGATCTCGCCGTTGGGATCGCCGCCGCCGACGCCGACGCGGTTCTGGTCGTAGCGCCGGTCGGGGATCTGACTCGGCCCGCCGACGGGGGTGATTTCGTACAGCGCCGTCACCGAAGCGCCGGAGCCGACCTCGCCCGCATCGACGCGGTCGTTGTTGAAGTCTTCCTCGTTCAGCAGCCGGGTCTCGTAGCCGATCAGCCGGTACTCGCTGACCCGCGCCGGATTGAACTCGACCTGGATCTTCACATCGTCGGCGATGGGGAAGGCGCCGCGGTCGAACATCGGCCCGAACAGGCGGCGGGCCTCGTTCAGGTCGTCGACATAGGCCGCCGTTCCATTGCCGGCCTGGGCGATCGTCTGCATCCGGGCGTCCTGGTAGTTGCCGCGCCCGAAGCCATAGACGGACAGGTAGATTCCGGTCGCGCGCTTGGCGGCGACGTAGTCCTCCAGCCGCTGGTTCTCGGTCACGCCGACGTTGAAGTCGCCGTCGGTGAACATCAGGATGCGGTTGACCTTGTCGGCTCCGAACGCGGCCTCGGCCTGCTGATAGGCGTTGACCATGCCCTGGGCCCCGGCGGTCGATCCGCCCGCGTTAAGGGCCGCCACGGCGCAGCGCAGCTTCAGCTTCTGATCGCCCGGCGTCGGACCGACGGCGGTGCCGACGTCGGAGGCGTAGTAGGTCACCGCCACCCGATCCTGGGGCCGCAGGCGGTCGATGATCAGGTTCATGGACCGCTGCGCCAGCGCCAGCTTGTCCGGCGACTGCATCGAACCCGACACGTCGATCATGAAGGTCAGGTTCAGGGGGCGCCGCTGGGCCGCGGGCAGTTCATAGCCCTGCAGGCCGACGTGGACGATCTGGCGGCCCGGCGACCACGGCGCGGCCGCGACGACCGTAGTGATCGCGAACGGCTGGGCGGCGGAGGTCGGACGGTCGTAGCCGTAGTCGAAATAATTGATCAGCTCCTCGACCCGCACGGCGTCGGCGGGCGGCGCGCGGCCCTCGTCGATGAAGCGCCGGACGTTGGAATAGCTGGCCGTGTCCACGTCGATGGAAAAGGTGGACACCGGTTCGTCGGCGACCCGGCGAACGGGATTGGGCGTGGCGTCCGGATAGCGCTCGGTATCCGGCGTCGGCCGGGGCGCGACGGAGAGGTTCATCACCGGCGGAGCGACGGCGTACGGGGCCGTGGCTTCCCGCGTCCGGAGATCCTGGGTCTGCGCCGCGATCGGCGGGCGAGGCGGCGGTGGGGGCGGCGGCGGCGGAGGCGGCGGCGCCATCGGCATGGGCTGCGGGCCCGTGCGTCCGATCCGCGTGCCCGAGACGACGACGTTGTCCCCGTGGGTCGCTTCCCGCTGCAGGGTGATCCCGACCTCGCGGCAGGCCGCAACCGAGACTTCGCCGTCGCGCGCTTGCCGCCGCTGCGGCGCGCTCCCGGGAGGCGGCGGCGCGGCGCCCATGATCATGAGGGCGCTCATCGCCACGACGGTGGCGGATTTCAGCGGGCTGTGGGTCATCACGCATCTTCCCTTTGTCTCTGGCGGGCATCAGGGAGTTCACCCTCGGGCCAAACTGTGGCGGGCGGGCCTGACGAAGTCTGACGGCGCGGGGTGGCGATTCAGGCCGCCGCGCCCCACTATGGAGCCTCGACTGACAAGGGGATGACGATGGCCGATGCGACCGGCGGGCTTGAGCTGGGCCATGTAGCGGCGTTGCTGGCGGCGGGGGTCGTCGCCGTGCCGCTGTTCCGCAGGCTGCAACTGGGCTCGGTGCTCGGCTACCTGGCCGCCGGTCTGGCGATCGGCCCGTTCGGCGTCGGCCTGTTCACCGAGCCGGAGGTCATCCTCCATGTCGCCGAGTTCGGGGTGGTCATCTTCCTGTTCATCATCGGGCTGGAGATGCGGCCCACCCGGCTGTGGAGCCTGCGCAAGGACATCTTCGGCCTCGGCGCGGCCCAGGTGCTGGGCGCCGGCCTGCTGCTGACCTTCACCGGCATGGCCGCGGGCCTGTCGGTTCCGGTCGCGTTCGTCGCCGCGATGGGCTTCGTGCTCAGCTCCACCGCCGTGATCATGCAGATGCTGGACGAGCGCGGCGAACTGTCGGCCCCGCAGGGCCAGCGGGCCGTCTCCATCCTGCTGCTGGAGGATCTCGCCATCGTGCCGCTGCTGGCCGTGGTGGCCGTCATGGCGTCGGTCATGGGGCTGGGCGGCGAACAGGCGCCGCCGCTGTGGCGCACCATCGGGCTGGCGATCGGCGCGGTCGCCGTCGTCTTCCTGGCGGGCAAATTCCTGATGAACCCGGTGTTCCGCCTGCTGGCCCGCTACGGCGGCCGCGAGGTGATGACCGCTGCGGCCCTGCTGGTCGTGGTCGGCGCGGCCTGGCTGATGGACCTGGGCGGCCTGTCCATGGCCATGGGCGCCTTCCTGGCCGGGGTGCTGCTGTCGGAGTCCACCTTCCGTCACCAGCTTGAGGCGGACGTGGAGCCGTTCCGCGCCATCCTGCTGGGCCTGTTCTTCCTCAGCGTCGGCATGTCGCTGGATATCGCGGTGGTGCTGGCCGACTGGCAGGTCGTGGTCGGGGGCGTCATCGCCTTCATGGCCGTGAAGGCCGTGGCCATCTACGGCGTCGCCCGCATCTTCAAGGCCAGCGAGCGCGAGGCCGTGGAGCGCGCCGTCCTGTTCGCCCAGGGCGGGGAGTTCGCCTTCGTCCTGTATGCCGCCGCCCTGACCACCGGGGTCTTCGACGCGCGCATCTCGGGCATCGCCACCGCCGTGGTCATCCTGTCGATGGTGCTGACGCCGTTGACCACTCTGCTGGTCGGCCGCCTGATGCCCGCCTCGACCCTGAACCCCGAGGATGCGGACGGCGTCGACAAGGCCAAGAACCTGCGCGAGCGGGTGCTGATCATCGGCTTCGGCCGCTTCGCCCAGGTGGTCTCCCAGCCTCTGCTGGCGCGCGACGTGGACGTCTCCATCATCGATCTGGACGTGGAGATGATCCAGGCCGCCGGCAATTTCGGCTTCAAGGTCTACTACGGCGACGGGACCCGGCTGGACGTGCTGCGCGCCTCGGGCGCCGGCAACGCCGAGACCATCCTGGTCTGTGTCGACAAGCAGGCCGACGCGGACAAGATCGTCGAGCTGGTCAAGGCCGAGTTCCCGCTGACCAAGCTGTTCGTTCGCGCCTACGACCGCGGCCACGCCATCCGCCTTGTGCAGGCCGGCGTCGAGTATCAGCTGCGCGAGACGTTCGAGAGCGCCCTTGTGTTCGGCTATCAGGTGCTGATCGACCTGGGCTTCACCCACGACCAGGCCGGGGAGACCATCGAGGACGTCCGCCGCCGCGACGAGGAACGCCTGTCGCTGCAGGTGGTCGAGGGCATACAGGCGGGTCGCTCGCTGATGCGCGGCAACATCCGCACCACCAAGCCGGAACCCTACGTCAAGCCGCGGCACGAGGGGCAGGCCCTCAACGAGGAAGCCGCCGAGGCCCTCGAGGAAGAGGAAGAAGAGCGCGAGAAATCCGGCGTTTGATCCATCGCGGTCCCGATGTGTTTAGCCTCGGGGTCGCAGTCGTTTTCCAGGAGCCCAGAATGTCGAAGCTGTCCGTCGTCGTTCCGCTTGCCGTCTTCTCCCTGGTCGCGGCCTGTTCGCCGCCCGCCGAGGCTCCGGTCGCACCCGCTGAACCCGCCGCAGCTGCGCCGCCCGCCGCGCCCCTGCCGACCGCCGACGCCACGGCGCTGCGGGCCATCCTGTCGCCCGATGAAACCCTGTCGGTGGTGGAGTTTCCGCGCGAGGGTTCGACCACGGTGACGGGCGAGGTGAAGGGCTACACGTCCACCGTCTGGGCCGTCCCGGTGGCGGCGGGGCAGACCCTGACGGCGACCTTCGCGCCCTCGAACGCCAACCTCTACATCAACGTCATCGACGCGGCGGACACCAGCGGCGCTGCTGTACATGCCGGGGAGACCGCCGGCGCGACGGCGACGGTCACCGCGGAGAAGGATGCGGTCTACGTGATCCGGCCCTTCCAGCCGCGCGCCATGGCCCGTCGCGATGAGACCGGCGACTACAGCCTGACCATCGCCCGGCGCTGAGCCTGGTTAGACGAAGCGGGGGATGGGCCCGAGCTGCGGCGTCTGGTCGGGCAGGTCGACGAACTCTTCGTCGGCGTAACACCAGCCCCAGCCCTCGGGTGGGTCATAGCCCTCGATGATCGGGTGATGGGTGGCGCGGTGGTGTGCGGTCGCATGACGACTGGGCGAGTCGTCGCAGCAGCCGACATGGCCGCAGCTGCGGCACAGGCGCAGGTGCACCCACCAGCCGCCGGTCTTCAGGCATTCTTCGCAGCCTTTCGATCCGGGGGTGACCCGGTTCACGGTGGCCAGATGTCCGCAGCCCGCCATGGTCTGTTCTCCTGTCGCGGAACCGAGGTTCGCCCCGTCGAAGACCCCGCGCAAGCGCCCCGGTCGCCTTCCGCGTCCGGATGACGTAAAAGCCGCCGCCTCTTCCTTCGCCGGCTACACCGCTTGTCCGACCCGCTCGCCCTTTCCCGCCGCCTCTCCGTCGCCCCGATGATGGACTGGACCGACCGGCACTGCCGCGCCTTCCACCGCGCCCTGTCGGCGCGCGCGCTGCTCTATACCGAGATGGTCACGGCCCCCGCGGTGGTGCACGGCGACCGGGACAAGCTGCTGGGTTTCGACGCGGTCGAGCATCCGGTGGCCCTGCAACTGGGCGGCTCGGATCCCGCGCAACTGGCCGAGGCCGCCCGCATCGGCGAGCAGTATGGCTACGACGAGATCAATCTGAACGTCGGCTGCCCGTCGGACCGGGTCCAGTCCGGCAAGTTCGGCGCCTGCCTGATGCGCGAGCCGGAACTGGTCGCCGACTGCATGGCCGCGATCAGGGCGGCCGTCTCGGTTCCCGCCACCGTCAAATGCCGCATCGGGGTGGATGATCAGGACCCTGAGATCTCGCTGTTCGCCACCGTGGACGCCAGCGCCGCCGTGGGCGTCGACACCTTCATCGTCCACGCCCGCAAGGCCTGGCTGAAGGGGCTGTCGCCCAAGGAGAACCGGGACGTTCCGCCGTTGGACTACGCCCTGGTCCGCCGCCTGAAGCGCGAGCGGCCGCACCTGTCGATCAGCATCAACGGCGGCATCGCCACCCTCGACGAGGCCGAAGCGCATCTCGACGACGCCGACGGGGTGCGGCTGGACGGGGTCATGCTGGGGCGCGCCGCCTATCACGAGCCCGCCCTGCTGGGGCAGGCCGACCGCCGCCTGTTTGGGTCGGCGAGCGCCGACGTGGACGCCTTCGAGGCGCTGGAGCGCTACCGGCCCTATCTGCGGGCGCGGCTGGAGGAGGGCGTGCACCTGGCCCACATGACCCGCCACATGCTGGGCGTCATGCACGGCCGGCCGGGCGCGCGCGCCTTCCGCCGCATCCTGACCGTCGAGGGGGTGAAGTCCGGCGCCGGGCTTGAGGTCGTCGATCGCGCCGCCGACGCCGTGCGCGAGGCCGAGGCCCGCCTAGAGGTCCACGAAGACGCGGCCTGACCGCCTTCAACTGAGGCGTGAAAGCCACAACCCCGTTTTTGTAAAATCCGTCCGGGTGAAGACGGGAACTCCGACGAGTCAGCCCGCATTGGCTTGGCAGGAGACATCGCCATGCCCAAGCGCTCGCCGCCTTCTCAACCTGATCTGCGCCTCGTCCAGGCCGAGGCTGAAATCTACGACCTGATGCGGACGCCTGAGACCACGGCGGACCGGGTCCGTCGGCTCCAGATGGAAGCCCGCGCGCTGGCCGTCGAACAGGTCGAGGCGCTGGAGGCGGTTCTGATGCAGGCGGCGGCTCTGGCCCGCGAGATCGCCGAGGGCGGCGACGCCTATCCGGTGGGCGCGCGTGAGCTGGCCGGGCGTTTGGCCTCGGACCTGCCGTCCCGGTCGGAGACCCTGAAGGCGATCGTCAGCCGGGCGCTTTGACCCGAGCCGCGCCGCCGTCGCGCAGACGGTTGGCCAGCCGGAAGACGATGACCGCCAGCACGATCAGCGCCAGCGGGATCAGGATCGGCGCGAGGAAGGCGATGATCACGGTCAGGACCGCCAGGACGTCCTCGATCAGGGACACGACCGGATTGCCCAACCCGGCCGTAGTCGCGGTCGATCCGACCCGCACCCCGGTCTGGGCGGCGTTGAAGGCCAGCGCCGCGGGCGCTCCCACGATGACCCCGGCGATGGCCGCCGTCGTCGGGTCCACGGCCCAGAACACGCTGCCCGCCGCCACCGCCCCGGCCACCGGCCGAGTCACATAGCCGATCGCGTTCAGCGCATGGTCGACCGCCGGGACCTTGTCGCCGGCGAATTCGGCTACGGCCGCCGTGCCCAGCGCCGCGATGGCGGGCCACGAGACCAGCCAGTCCATCTGGTCGATCAGCCGTACGCCGAACAGTTCGAACTTCGCCGCCAGCGCCAGCATCAGCAGCGGCAGGAAGGTGCGCAGCCCCGTCGCCGAGGCCAGGCCGAGCCCCAGCAGGGCGGGCAGGATCCAGGTCTGCAGCGGCCCCGCCGCAGCGCCCAGGGTGTTCAGGTCCAGTTCCGGCATCTCGCCTCCCTCCAGCCGCTCCGGGCTGGTCGAACACCATAATGCGCGGACGTGGTCAGCGCTCCCTTTTGCCTTGGCGGTCGAGGGAGGCGGCTGACGCCTAGCGGCCCTTGCCCGGGGCGGCGGAGGCGGCGCCCTTGTCCGGCCAAGCCTCGTCCGTCACCAGCTCGCAGGTGCCGATGAAGCGGTCCAGTTGCGCGCGGAGATTGGCCAGGTTGACCCCGCCCGTCAGCTCGACTGCCCGTTCGACGACGTAGTCCTCGCCATCGGCCATGTCCGCCACGAAATTGTGGATCAGCTCGGATTCCAGCCGCCGGGCGCGGGCGGCGTCGTCGATCTCGAACAGGGCGTTGAAGGCCATCTCCTTGCAGCGCAGGGCCGGGCCCCGACCGTTGCAGTCCTTGCCGCCGATCAGCACCTTCAGCCAGCCGTCAAAGGTGGCGTAGACCTCCAGCGTTCCGTCATCGGGGCGCAGCACCTCGTCGACCACGCCGTTCTCGGCGGTGACCAGGGTGCGGGCTTCGGCCTCGCTCCAGTCGCTCCAGACCTGGGCGGCGGCCACGCCGGGCGCGGCCATGACGCAGACGGCCGCGAGGGCGGCCAGATGGCGAATGATCATGTGAAGGCTTCCCCCTGAGTGGGGCAATCCAGCACAGGCTCCGGCGCAAGGCCAGTTGGGCGTGGCTCAGGCCAGGACGTCGTTGTACTCAGGGTGGCGACGATGCCACAGGACCGCGTAGCTGCAACGCGGCTGGAGCTTCAGCCCCTCGGCGCGGGCGTGGCTGGCCAACGCCTGCATGAATCGTCCGGCCGCGCCGCCGCCGCGCAGGGCGGGATCGGCCTCGACATGCAGGATCACCCGGACGTCATCCCGCGTCGCATAGTCGGCGAAGACCGTGCGCATCTCGCCCTCGGAATCGGCGAAGCCCTGTTCAAAGCGTTGTTCGGCGCGAACGTCACGAAAGGTGGTCATGCGGAACTCCTGACTCAGGTCGGCGAACCGACATGCCCCCAATCCGCGCGCCGTCCCAGCGTTCCTGGAAAACCGCGAATCGTTGACGTCCGTGGTTCCGTCGCCTCAGGGCGCGCGATCGTTGAGCAGGTTCAGCAGGCCGAGGATGCTCTTCACGGTGAACCAGACGGTGATCAGCAGCCACAGGATGCCGAAGAGGATCAGGAAGGGAATGCCCACCAGAATCATCGACAGCACCGCGCTGACCGCCAGCCCGATCCAGCAGCCGATCGTCCACCAGAAGACCGACCAGAACAGCTTGATCTGCGCATCCAGATGGTCGCGCGAGAGGCCGGTGGCGGTGTCGCGCGAGGCATAGGCGACCACCAGGCCGACCAGCACCAGGATGTTCGCGCTCGGAATGGACAGGATGTAGAGGGCCCAGGTGATCAGCGCCGGAACCCTGCCGCCGTCGCCGCTTCCGCTGTCAAAGCGCGGCGCGTCAGAATCCTGAGGGGGCACGTGCGACATCGGGTTGTCTCTCTTTCAGATCCACCAGCTTAGTGGGCTGGAAATGGCGCGGCCTGATTTCAGGTTCCAGACGCCGGTGGCGCCGCGCAGCACGACCCACAGCGCCGCCAGGAACAGGATGGGCACGCCCAGGGCGAAGGGGGCCGCCAGCAGGATCACGCCCGCCACGACCGCCACCGCCGCGGCCCACAGGGTCCGCTGCTGATAGATGAAGTGCGACCGCGCCAGGGCGTCGTCGGGGCCGGGCCGTCCGGTCACGGCGAACAGGGCGATCACCGCCGAAGCGCCCAGCGTCGGCACGGCCAGCAGGATCAGGGCGTAGACGGCGTACAGACCCATGCCGCCGGGCGGATCCTTGACCGGCACGGCGTGTGAACGCGAATGGCCGGTGAAGTCGGGCGAGGCCTCGAAGATCGAATCGGCGGAGGCCGGGCGCCGGTCGGGCGTCGCCAGCTCCGGGGCCTTCGCACGGACGGGCGGAGGATCGAACAGATCCGGTTCGGCTTCCGGCTGCGGAGCCGCCTCGGGTTCCGGCTCCGGTTCGGGCTCGGGCTCCGGCGTCACGTCGCGCGGACGGCCCTCGAGCGCCGCCGCCGAGGCGAAGCCGACATGATCATCATGATCATCAGGGTGTTGGGGATCGCCGGGTTCGGCCATCGGGGGTCCTTCGAGTCCGTCCTCAGGTATGACGGTCCGGCTCGCGGGGCGCAACCGCCAGAGTCCGGAGACTAGCGGCTCATCACCAGTTCGCAGCCCGGAACCTCGTCGCCGCCCAGGGCGCCCGGCTTCTCGACCCGCACGGTGCAGCGCCGCACGCGCGCGTCCCCCAGCATGGCCACGGCCAGCCGTTCGGCGAAGGTCTCGACCAGGCCCACGTGGCCCTCGGCGACAATGGCGCGCGCGGCCTCGGCCACAGTCTCGTAGTTGATGGTGTCGCTCAGCCGCTCGATCGGCGCGGGCGTCAGATCCAGCGTCACATCGATGACCAGCCGCTGCAGCCGGCCCTGTTCATGGTCATAGACGCCGATGCCGGCGGCGACCTCCAGCCCTTTGACGAAGACGGTCAGGCCCTCGCGGACCGGCGCGCCAGGGGCGGGGAAGGGCAGGGGAGACGGTGCGGCCACGGGCTACTCCACGATGTCCGGGGTTCGCCAGGCCAGGTGCTGGCCCCCGTCGACAGCGATCATCTGGCCCGTCACGAGGTCGGCTTCAACCAGCCAGCGCACGGCGGCGGCCACGGCCTCGGGGCTGCCCCCCCGTTCCAGCGGCACGGCGGCGGCCTCGGCGGCGAAATCTTCTGGGCTTTGATGGATGGAGGGCAGGGTCGGACCGGGGCCCACGCCGTTGACGCGGATGCGCGGCGCCAGCGCCTGCGCCATCGTCCGCGTCGCCCACCACAGGCCGTTGCGCGACAGGGCGTAGGAGAAGAAGCGGGGGTCGGGCTTCAGCACCCGCTGGTCCAGCAGGTTGACGATGCAGCCGCCGTCCGGCGCCTGGGCCGCGAAGGCCTCGGCCAGCACCACGGGCGCCCGCAGATTGGTCTCGATATGCGCGTCCCAGGTCTCGCGCCCCAGCGTCCCGACCCGGTCGTCCTCGAAGATGGAGGCGTTGTTGACCAGCACGGCCAGCGGACCGATGGCCTCCACGGCGGCGGGAATGATCCCGCGCACCTCGGCCTCGACCGACAGGTCGCCGCGGACGATGGCCGCCCGGCGACCCAGGGCGCGCACCTCTTCGGCCACGGCCTCCGCCGCGTCTTTCGATCCGCGATAGTGGATCACGATGTCGAAGCCGGCGCGCGCCAGCTCCAGACAGATCGCCTTTCCGATCCGTTTGCCGCCGCCGGTGACCAGCGCGGCGCCGCGATCGGCGGCGGACTTAGTCAACCCGGCCGAACTCGACGAAGTTGATGAGGGCGAGGACGGCGATGAAACCGAAGATGATGTAGAGGGCAAGCATGGGAAGCTCCTTGATGCGATCGGCAATAAAGCGGCGTGCCTCGCTGTTCAAGGATGCATCAGGGCGTATCGTCGCCGCATGACGACGTGGCGCGCCCGCATCGAGCCCTTCACCCGGCCCCTGTTCTTCGCCTTCGCCCGCGCCAGCCGGGGCATGACCCTGGGCGTGCGCGGCGTCGCGGTGGACGGCGAGGGGCGGGTGCTGCTGGTCAAGCATACCTATGTCCACGGTTGGTGGCTGCCCGGCGGCGGGGTCGAGCGCGGGCAGACCGCCGAGGACGCCTTGATCCGCGAGATGCGCGAGGAGGCCGGGCTGATCGTCGAAGGGCGGCCGGTCCTGGTCAGCGCCCATTCCAACGAACGCTATTTCCGCGGCGATCATGTGCTGGTCTACCGCATCGACCGCTTCACCCTGACCGACCGCTCCAGCCACGGCGAGATCGCCGACATCGGCTGGTTCGATCCCGCCGCCCTGCCCGAGGACACCCACCGCGCCACCCGGGCGCGGCTGGCCGAGGTGTTCGGCGCGGACGAGGCCACACCGCACTGGTGACGACGGAAAGAGGCCAAGCTTGGCGTTGAAAACCTTCGGGGGCTTCAGGGAGACACATCTATGCGTGAACTGGATCGCCGCGCGGCCCTGATCGCGGGTCTGGCCGCCGCCTTCACCGCCGGGGCCGTCGCCGCCCAGGATCGCCCTCGACTGCTCGACCGCCGCCGAGGGCGGGGGGACGGCGCCTCCGACGCGCCGCACGTCTCGATCTCGACAGGGCCCGATCCGCAGCAGGCCTATGACCTCTACAGCGGCGGTCCGGATACCGGGCCGGTTCTGGCCTTCATTCATGGAGGCGGCTGGTCGAGGGGCGAGCGGGGCATGGTGCACGGCCTGCCGGAATACGCCCGCCGTCATGGCCTGACCTTCGCCTCCATCGGCTATCGACTGGTTCCGCAGGTGACGCCGCGCGAGCAGGCGCAGGACGTGGCCGCCGCCGTCGCGGGACTGAAACGCACCCATCCGGGACGTCCGTTGTTCCTGATCGGTCATTCCGCCGGGGCTCATCTGGCCGCGTTGGTCGGGGTCGATCCGGTCTATCTGGCCGGGCAAGGACTGCAGCCGTCGGACCTGGCGGGCGTGATCCTGCTGGACGGCGCGGGCTATGACGCCACCGGCGATCGGGGCGGGCGGCTGCTGGGCGATCTGTACAGCGCGGCCTTCGGCGATCAGGCCGCGGAGCTATCGCCGACCCTGCTGATCCGGCCCGGCGCAGCCTATCCGCCCTATCTGATCTTCCACATCGCGAGCCGCGCCGATTCGAAGCGTCAGAGCGAGGCTCTGGCCGCGGCCCTGATCCGCGCAGGCGGTCGGGCTGAGGTGATCGCCGCCCCGGGCGACAGCCACCGCGACATCAATGTCGACTTCGGCGAGGCGGGCGATGCGGAAGGCGAGCACGCCGCGCGCTTCATGCTCGGCCGCTGACGACCGGTGCGCGTCGCATCGGGAGGTGGTAGCCAGAGAGCATGAACCCGATGCTGCTTTCCATGATCGCCGTCATCCTCGCGGGGGGCGCCACCGCGCTGCAGGCCCCGACCAATGCGAAGATGATGACCGCCGTCGGGTCGCCGGTGAACGCCGCCTTCGTGTCGTTCGCGGTGGGGACGGCGGCGCTGGGCATCATGGCGGTGATCCTGCAGACCAAGCCGGACATGGCCGCCGCGCGCGGCCTGCCCTGGTACGCCTGGATCGGGGGGCTGTACGGCGCGATCTTCGTGGTCGCGGCGGCCTGGGGCGTGCCGCGCCTCGGCGTCGCCCTGACCATCACCCTGATGGTCGCCGGCCAGCTGCTGATCGGCCTCATCCTGGATCAGGTCGGCGCCTTCGGCGCGCCCCAGCACCCGATCAGCCTGGGCCGACTGGCCGGGGTGGCCCTGGTCATCGGCGGCGTCCTGATGGTCCGGCGCTTCTAGGCAGGCTGCTGACGCTTCGCGGCGGCGCTGGGACGCCTATATTGCTTCCGATGATCGAGGAGACGCCCACGACTGATTCGCCGCTCCCGGAGTCGCCCCTGAGCGCCGCCGACCTGATCCGCGACGAAGCCCGTCGCGCGCCGGACAAGCCGGGCGTCTACCGGATGTACGGCGAGGACGGCGCTTGCCTGTACGTAGGCAAGGCGCGGTCGCTGAAGAAGCGCATCCTCCAGTACGCGCAGGGCCGGTTCCACACCCAGCGCATCGGCCTGATGGTCTCCCTGACCCGCTCGATGGAGCTGGTGGTCACCGCCTCCGAGACCGAGGCCCTGCTGCTGGAATCCAACTTCATCAAGAAGCTGAAGCCGCGCTTCAACGTGGTCCTGCGCGACGACAAGTCGTTCGCCGAGCTGATGATCCGCCGCGACCACCGTGCCCCTCAGGTCCGCAAGCATCGCGGCGCCCACACCATCAAGGGCGATTATTTCGGCCCCTTCGCCTCGACCTGGGCGGTGAACCGCACCCTGACGACGCTGCAGAAGGCCTTCCTGCTCCGCTCGTGCTCGGACAGCGTCTACGAAACCCGCACCCGGCCGTGCATGCTGCACCAGATCAAGCGCTGTTCGGCGCCCTGCACGGGCCTGATCAGCCTGGAGGACTACGGCGAGCTGGTCAGCGAGGCTGAACAGTTCCTGCGCGGCAAGTCGCGCGCGGTGATCGGCCGCCTGTCGACCGAGATGCAGGCGGCGTCCGACGACATGGACTTCGAACAGGCCGCCCGCGTCCGCGACCGCATTCGCGCCCTCTCGGCCATCTCGATGGAGAACTCCGTCAGCGCCGAGGGCGTGGCCGAGGCCGATGTCTTCGCCCTGCACTCCGACGGCGGCCAGGCCTGCGTGCAGGTCTTCTTCTATCGCGGCGGCCAGAACTGGGGCGGGCGCGCCTACTTCCCGCGGGTCGACAAATCCGACACCGATCCCGAAATCCTCGCCGCCTTCCTGGGCCAGTTCTACGAGGACAAGCCGGTCCCGCGTCAGATTCTGTCCAACGTTGTCCCGTTCGAGAAGGAACTGCTGGAAGAGGCCTTCTCGATGAAGGCCCGCATCGTCGATGGCCGCCGCGTCGTCAGCATCGAGAAGCCCGCCCGAGGCGATCGCAGGGCGCTGGTCGACCATGCTCTGACCAACGCCCGCGAGGCGCTGGGCCGCAAGATGGCCGAGAGCTCGGCCCAGTCGAAAATCCTCGACGAGGTCTGCGAGGCCTTCGGGCTGGACAGCCGCCCCGAGCGGATCGAGATCTACGACAACGCCCACATCTCCGGGACCAACGCCGTGGGCGGCATGGTCGTCGCCGGGCCCGAGGGCTTCCGCAAGAACCAGTACCGCAAGTTCAACATCCGGGGCGAAGACCTCACCCCCGGCGACGACTACGGCATGATGCGCGAGGTCATGCGCCGCCGCTTCACCCGTCTGGTCAAGGACGAGGACGAAGGCGAGGAGGTCGAACGTCCCGACCTGCTGCTGATCGACGGCGGGGCCGGCCAACTGGCCGAGGTGCAGGCGGTGCTGGCCGATCTGGGCCTGGACGACATCCTCGCCGTCGGCGTGGCCAAGGGGCCGGACCGCGACGCGGGCAAGGAGCATTTCTTCATGCCGGGCAAGGCGCCCTTCATGATGCCGCTGAAGTCGCCGGCGCTCTATTACATTCAGCGCCTGCGCGACGAGGCGCACCGTTTCGCCAACGGCGCCCACGCCAAGCGGCGCTCCATGGACATCAAGAAGAACCCGCTCGACGAGATCGAGGGCATCGGCCCCGGCCGCAAGAAGGCGCTGTTGCACGCCTTCGGCTCGGCCAAGGGCGTCGGCCGGGCGTCGGTCGCCGACCTGATCCAGGTCGAGGGCGTCAGCCAGGCGCTGGCCGAACGCATCCACGGGTTCTTCAGGAAGCCCTGACGTCTTCCCCATTGACCTCGGGTGAGCTTATACCGCCGCCATGACCGACGAACTGGCTTCCGGCTATCGCCGCTTCCGTGAAGAACGCTGGCCCGAGGCGCGGGCGGAATATGAGGCGCTGGCGCAGGGCCAGAAGCCGCACACCCTGATCGTCGCCTGTTCTGACAGCCGCGCCGATCCGGCCCTGATCTTCGACACCGCGCCGGGCCAGCTGTTCGTGGTGCGCAACG
>Ga0307406_10000560_pt1 | contig 21397 bp, 20 predicted proteins | sample 322Cmetagenome_3_FD_203706 | JGI IMG/M metagenome (GOLD analysis project Ga0307406, IMG submission 203706) | Maize rhizosphere microbial communities from greenhouse at UC Davis, California, United States - 322HYB-C-2 | ecosystem: Host-associated > Plants > Roots > Rhizosphere > Soil | place...
GTCATAGATCCACCCACAAATCAGGCACATCCAAGTTTTCGTATTCATCGGAGCTTAAAGTCCTTGTTCATTAAATGCAACGAGTGTATCTATGCGTATCTCACTGGCGGACGGTAAACGTCGCGCCCATGCCACCATCCAGGGGATTTCGCCCGGCGTATGACCATCTACTTACATCCAGCAGACCACGCCCGCAAACCGGGCAATCTTAACGACCCACCGCCGGACGCCGAAGAGGTGGCCGAGCACGACCTGAATCCGCCCTGCGTGCTGGTCTTCAACGCCAGCGATCCGAGCGGCGCGGGCGGCCTGGGCGCCGACGCCCTGGCCATGGCCTCGGTCGGCGCGCACATGCTGCCGGTGGTGACGGGCGCCTACGCCCGCGACACGGCCGAGATATTCGACCATTTCGCCTTCGAGGAAGAGGCCATCGCCGAGCAGGCCCGCGCCATCCTCGAGGACGTGGAAGTCCAGCTCATCAAGGTGGGCTTCGTCGGGACCCCCGAAGCCCTGAGCACCATCGCCGAGACCGCCTCCGACTACCCCGAGGTGCCGCTGGTGGCCTACATGCCCAACCTTTCCTGGTGGGACGAGAACCTGATCGAGGGCTATCTCGACGCCTTCCGCGAACTGCTGCTGCCCCAGGCCACGGTGTTGGTTGGAAACCACAGTACGCTGTGGCGCTGGCTGCTGCCCGACTGGAGCGGCGAGCGTCCGCCCGGCGCCCGCGACATCGCCAAGGCCGCCGGCGAGTTCGGCGTGCCCTACACGCTGGTGACCGGCATGGTGCTGCCCGACCAGTTCATCGACAACGTGCTGGCCTCCCCGCAGTCGGTGCTCGCCAGCGAGAAATACGAGCGGCTCGAAGCCGTCTTCGCCGGTGCGGGCGACACGCTCTCGGCCGCGCTGGCCGCCCTGCTCGCGAGCGGCACCGACCTGGTGGCCGCCACCACCGAGGCCCTGGCCTACATGGACCGCTGCCTCGATGCGGGCTTTCGGCCCGGCATGGGCCACGTGCTGCCGGACCGCCTGTTCTGGGCCGAACCGGAAGGCGACGAAGACGACGATGAAGACCCCGACGCGCCGCAAGACTTTGCCCTGCCCCCTCACGACACCCGACACTGATGCCAAACGCTGACCAAAACGACATTCTTTTCGAGCGCGCCCGCGCCGTCATTCCCGGCGGCGTCAATTCGCCGGTGCGCGCCTTCAAGGCCGTGGGCGGCACGCCGCGCTTCATCCGCCGGGCCGAGGGCGCCTGTTTCTGGGACGCCAACGACAAGCGCTACATCGACTACATCGGCTCCTGGGGTCCGATGATCCTGGGCCACGGCCATCCGGCCGTGGTCGAGGCGGTGCAGAAGGCCGTGCTCGAGGGCTTCTCCTACGGCGCGCCGACGGAGCGCGAGATCGAACTGGCCGAAGCCATCCTCGCGCTGATGCCGTCGATGGAGATGGTGCGGCTCGTGAGCTCGGGCACCGAGGCCGCCATGAGCGCGCTGCGCCTGGCGCGCGGCGCCACCGGCCGCAAGCACATCATCAAGTTCGAAGGCTGCTACCACGGCCACGCCGACGCGCTGCTGGTGAAGGCCGGCTCCGGCCTTGCCACCTTCGGCCACCCCACCTCGGCCGGCGTGCCGCCCGAGGTCACGCAGCACACGCTGGTGCTCGAGTACAACAACATCGCGCAGCTCGAGGAAGCCTTCGCGCTGCACGGCAACGACATCGCCTGCCTGATGATCGAGGCGATTGCGGGCAACATGAACTTCGTGCGCGCCACGCCCGCCTTCGCCGCCCGCTGCCGCGAGCTGTGCACGCAGCACGGCGCGCTGCTGGTGTTCGACGAAGTGATGACCGGCTTTCGCGTCGGCCTGCGCGGCGCGCAGGGCGTGCTGGGCATCACGCCCGATCTCACGGTGCTCGGCAAGGTCATCGGCGGCGGCATGCCGCTGGCGGCTTTTGGCGGCCCGCGCGCCATCATGGAGCAGCTCGCGCCGCTGGGCCCGGTCTACCAGGCCGGCACGCTGTCGGGCAACCCGGTGGCCACGGCCTGCGGCCTCGCCACGCTGAAGGAAATCTCGAAGCCCGGCTTCTACGAGGCACTGGCGAAGAAGACCCGCACGCTGGTCGACGGCCTGAAAGCCGCGGCAGCCGCCGAAGGCCAGCCCTTCAACGCCGACAGCGAAGGCGGCATGTTCGGCTTCTTCCTGATGAACGAGCTGCCGCAGAACTACGCGACGGTGATGACCACCGACAACGCGCAATTCAATGCGCTGTTCCACGGCCTGCTCGACCGCGGCGTGTACATCGCGCCGGCACTCTACGAAGCAGGCTTCGTGAGCGCCGCGCACAGCGAGGAAGACATCGCGGCCACCATCGCGGCGGCACGCGAGATCTTCAGCAAGCGCTGACGCGCGCCCCGCTCAGGCGGGGTCGATCACGGCCACCGGTCCGGCCTCGGCTTCGAGCACTGCGGCCGCGGCCAGGCACAGGTCTTCGCGGAAACGGTCGCTCACGAGCTGCACGCCCGTGGGCAGCCCGCGGCGCATGCCCATGGGCACCGACAGCCCCGGCAACCCCAGGATCGCGGTGGACAGCAGCGGGCTCTGCGCATCCAGGATCTCGCGCATCGCGGCGCTGCCGCGCTGGTCGGCATCGACCGGGAACGGGTGGCGCCACGACACGGGCATCAGCAGCAGCGGATGGCGCTGCAGGAACAGCGCCCATTCGCGCATCAGGCCCGTGCGCGCGGCCAGGGCGCGCATGTAGCTTGCCATGTCGAACTGCGGGGCGTGCGCATCCATGGCGCGGTAGGCCTGGCGGATGGCGTCATCGCCGTCGCGCAGCAGCGCCTCCTCCACCAGCAGCCGGCTGTCGGCCATCGTCAAGGACAGCCAGAGGTCGGCCGCCTCGCGCAGGCGCGGCGGCCGCGCGGGTTCGACGCGGTAGCCGGCGCTCTCCAGGCGGCGCGCCGCGCGCTGCAGCGCATCGGCCACCTCGGGGTCGCAGGCGTAGCCGGGCAGCTCGGTGCACAGCGCCACGCTGACCGGGCCGCTCGACGATGCCGATTCCAGCGGCGCGGGAGCCCACCATGGGTCGCGCACATCGCGCTGCGCCATCGCGGCGAAGGCCAGCCGCAGGTCGCGCACGCTGCGCGCCAGCGGCCCCTGCACCGACGTGAGCTGGACCACCATCGGCCGCTCGCTCCCTCCCGAGGGATTGAAGGCCGGCACGCGTCCGAAGCTCGGGCGCAGGCCGTACACGCCGCAGGCGTAGGCCGGGTAGCGGATCGATCCGCCCTGGTCGTTGCCGTGCGCGATGGCGCCGATGCCGACCGCGACCGCTGCCGCCGCGCCGCCGCTCGAACCACCCGGCGTGACGTCGGCGTTGTACGGATTCAGCGTGCGCCCATGGGCCGCGTTGTCGGTGAACCAGCGCATCGAGAACGCGGGCGTGTTGGTGCGGCCGACCACGATGGCGCCGGCGCGCTGCAGGTTCGCCGCCACCGGGCTGTCTTCCGTGGCCACGACGCTGCGGTAGGCCTCCACGCCGTTGGTGGTGGCATGGCCGCGCTGGTCGACATTGACCTTGAGGGTGACCGGCACGCCGTGCAGCGGCCCCGTCGCCTCGCCGCTCGCGAGCGTTGCATCGGCCTGCGCCGCCGCGCCCAGCGCTTCGTCGGCGCAGCGGTCGGCCACGGCGTTCAGCTGCGGGTTCACCGCGTCGAGCCGCGCCAGGCTGCTGCGCACGGCCTCGACGCACGAGACCTCGCGCGCCTTGATGCGCTGCGCCAGTTCGGCGGCTTCCAGTTGCCAGAGTTGCATGCGTTGTCTCCTTGAAAAAATGAAATCGATGACGGGGCCGCGCGTCAGTCGCCCTTGACGCCCGCGCGCCGCACGGCGTCGGCCCAGCGCGGCTTCTCGCGCTTCATCAGCGCGCCGAGTTCCTCGGGGCTCGAAGGCAGCGCCTCGATCGACAGCGCGGCATTGGCCCGGACCACGGCCGGGTCGGCCAGTGCGGCGCGCAGTGCGGTGTTGAGCCGGTCGACCGTCTTGCGCGGCGTGCCTGCCGGCGCCATGAGCGCGCCCCAGGCCACCACCTCGAAACCGGGCACGCCGCTTTCGGCCACCGTCGCCACCTCGGGCAGCACGCCGGCGCGCTTCGCGCTGGTCACGGCAATCGCCTTGACGCGGCCCTGCTGGATGAACGGCAGCACCGCCGAGATGTTCTCGATGGTCACGTCGAGCTGGCCGTTGACCATGTCGCCGACCGCCTGCGTGCCGGTCTTGTAGGGCACCTGCACCATCGTCAGGCCGGTCTCGGCCTTCAGCAGTTCGCCGGTCAGGTGGCCCGCGCTGCCGATGCCGGGCGAGCCGACCGAGAGCTTGCCGGGATGCTCGCGCCCATAGGCGACCAGCTCCTGCAGCGTGCGCACCGGCAGGTCCTTGCGCACGATCAGCACGTAGGCATTGCTCGAGATCAGGCCCACGGGCACCAGGTCTTTCTCGGGCGCGTAAGGCAGCTTAGAGAAGAAGGCGGGATTGATGCTCAGCGTGACGAGGTTGCCGTAGCCGACCGTGTAGCCGTCGGGCGCGGAGGTCGCGAGCGCCTGCGTGCCGACGATTCCGCCGGCGCTGGGGCGATTGTCCACCGCCAGGGCCTGGCCCAGTTCGCGCCCCATCGCGTCGGCCACGGGCCGTATCGCGACGTCCACGCCCGACCCCGCGGCGTACGGCACGATGAACTTCAGCGGGCGCTCGGGGTACTGGGCCGAGGCGCCGAGGACGACGGCGGAAAGCCCGGCCAGGATGGTGCGGCGGGTCCACGCGAATGACAGTGCAGGCACGAAAGTATCTCCTGTGAGAAGCCCGCCGCTCACCATGAGACGACCGGTGCAGGAAGTCTAGGAACCGGCCGCTCGCCGGAAAAGACAATCGCTTGTCGCGATGACAACCTGTGTTTGTCTGGGGATCACCCGGTGGTGCCGGCCGTCAGAATCCGCTGCATGAAGGATCACCAACTCAAGGCCTGGCTGCGGCTGGCCGACACCGGCAGCATCCGCGCCGCTGCGCGCAGCCTGCACCTGAGCCAGGCCGCTGTGACCAAGGCGATCCGCGAACTCGAAGCCGAGGTCGACGCCCAACTGGTGCTGCGTAGTTCGCGCGGCATCGAGTTCACCGAGTGCGGCCGCCAGCTCACCGTGCGCGCGCGGCTCGCGCACCAGCAGCTCGAACTCGCGCGCCAGGACATCCGCATCCTGCAAGGCGGCCAGCACGGACGCGTGGCCGTCGCGGTGACGCCGATGGTGTTCCTGGGCGTGCTGCCCGAGGTCGTGCGCGCGTTTCGCAAGGCAATGCCGCATGCGCAGCTCAAGCTGTACGACGGGCTGATTCCGCAGGTGCTGCCGCTGCTGCGCGAGGGCATGATCGACTTCGCGGTGGCGGGCCCGGTGGCCACGGCGCTCGCGGCCGACTTCGCGTTCGAGCGGCTCGACATGATCGAGATGGCGGTGCTCTGCCGGCGCGGCCATCCGCTGAACCGCGCCACCCGCTGGGAAGAAGTGGCGGGCGCCGAATGGCTGATGCATCTGGCGCCGGGCAGCCAGCACACCTTCTTGCTCGAGCAGTACGCCGAGCAGGGCCTGCCGCTGCCGGAGCACCGCATCGAAGTGGCCTCGTTCGGCGTGAGCTGGGGCCTGCTGACACGCAGCGACGCGCTGATGGTCGGGCCGGTCGGCATGCTCACGATGCCGCCTTACGCCGAACTGGTGGAGCGCGTGCCGCTCGCGATGCCGGTGCCGCCGCTCGAGCTGGGCATCGTCTCGCCGCGCGGCAAGCCGCTGTCGCTGGCGGCGCTGCGGCTGGCCGAGCTGTTTCGCAAATACCTGGCACGGTCCGCCTGAACGATGTCATCGTTTTCGCAATCGCCGCGTGTATATTGCGCCGGCGCTCGCGGGGCCAATCCCGGCGCGCCGTAGCAAGGGAAACCGTCATCGCAGCCGCCATCGAAGCCGCGAGACAGACCGATAGCAAAGACGCCCCGCCCATGCCCCCCTTGCGCATGCTGCCGCTGCTGAGTGCCCTTCTTCTGCCGGGCCTCACGCTGGCGCAGTCCTTCGAGCCGAAGAACATCTGGATCAACCCCGGCTTCTATTCGGCCCACTTCGACAGCGGCAAGGGCCTGCAGAACGCCAACCCGGGCCTGGGCTTCGAGTACCCGCTGAACGACACCTACCGCGTCACCGCAGGCACCTTCCACAACAGCAACCGCCGGCAGTCGCACTACGCCGGCCTGTACATCCTGCCCTTCGAGTTCTACGGCGTGAAGTTCGGCGCGGTGGTGGGCGGCTTCGACGGCTATCCCGACTACCGCGGCGGCAACTGGTTTCCCGCCATCATTCCGACCGCCGCCATTGAAGGCAGGAACTGGGGCCTGAACATCTCCTACGTGCCATCGATCAAGAACCGGTTGTACGGCGCGATCAGCTTCCAGCTCAAGTACCGCTTCGGTACGCACGAGTAGCAACGAGCAACGACGACGACAAAAAAGACCAGGGCCGCGTGAGCGACCCTGGCCTTGTGTGCGAAGGCCCCGCAGGGCATCAGGCTCAGTGCCGGAAGTGGCGCACGCCCGAGAACACCATCACCACGCCGCGCTCGTCGGCCGCGTCGATCACTTCCTGGTCGCGCATCGAGCCGCCCGGCTGGATGACGCAGCCTGCACCCGCATCCACCACCACGTCGAGGCCGTCGCGAAACGGGAAGAAGGCGTCGCTCGCCACCGCCGTGTCCTTGAGCGACAGGCCCGCGTGCTCGGCCTTGATGCTCGCGATGCGCGCGGAGTCGAGGCGGCTCATCTGGCCGGCGCCCACGCCCATCGTCATGCCGTCGGCGCAGAACACGATCGCGTTGCTCTTGACGTACTTCGCGACCTTCCAGGCGAACAGCAGGTCTTGCAGCTGCTGCGGCGTGGGCTGCTTCTTGCTGACCACCTTGAGGTCGGCCAGCGCCAGCTCGTGGTTGTCGGCGGTCTGGATCAAGAGGCCCGAGCCGACGCGCTTGACGTCCATCGCGTTGCGGCCGTTGTCCCAGTCGGTACTGCCGCCACGGGGGCCAGGCGACCCTGCGGTCGCGGGCAGTGCGATCTCGAGCACGCGCACGTTGAGCTTGGCCTTGGTCGCCTGGAACACTTCGAGCGCCTCGGGCGTGTAGCCCGGCGCCATCAGCACTTCGACGAACTGCTTGTTGACAGCCTGCGCAGTCGCCAGGTCGACCGGGCGGTTGAAGGCGATGATGCCGCCGAAGGCCGAGGTCGGGTCGGTCTTGAAGGCCTTGCCATAGGCCTCGAGTGCATCCTTGCCCACGGCCACGCCACAGGGATTGGCGTGCTTCACGATCACGCAGGCCGGCGCGTCGAAGCTCTTCACGCATTCCCACGCCGCATCGGCATCGGCGATGTTGTTGTAGCTGAGCTCCTTGCCCTGCAATTGCTTCGCCGACACGAGCGAGCCGGGCGCCGGATGCAGGTCGCGGTAGAACGCGGCCTGCTGGTGCGGGTTCTCGCCATAGCGCAGGTCCTGCACCTTCACGAAGCGGCCGTTGCTCTGCGCCGGGAACAGCGAGCGCGTGGGCGCAGGCTGACCGATGCTGGCGTCGAAGTCGATGGCCGAAAGGTAGTCGCTGATGGCACCGTCGTAGTCGGCGATGCGGTTGAACGCTGCCACCGAGAACGCGAACCTGGTCTTGTCGCTGAGCTTGCCGCCGGCCTGGAGTTCGGCCAGTGCCACGGGGTACTGCGAGGCGTCGGTCAGCACGCCCACGTCCTTCCAGTTCTTGGCCGCGCTGCGCACCATGGCCGGGCCGCCGATGTCGATGTTCTCGATGGCATCTTCGAGCGTGCAGCCGGCCTTGGCCACCGTGGCTTCGAAGGGATAGAGATTGACCACCAGCAGGTCGATGGTGTCGATGCCGTGTTCCTTGATGGCTGCCACGTGCGCGGGCAGGTCGCGCCGTGCGAGCAGGCCGCCGTGGATCTTGGGATGCAGCGTCTTCACGCGGCCATCGAGCATTTCGGGAAAGCCGGTGTGGTCGGCCACTTCGGTCACGGGCAGGCCGGCATCGGCCAGCAGCTTGGCGGTGCCGCCGGTGGACAGCAGCTTGATGCCCAGTGCATGCAGCGCCTGCGCGAATTCGAGGATGCCGGTTTTGTCGGAGACGGAGATGAGTGCGGTCTGGGCCATGGAATATGCCGTGGAGTTATTTATTTCAAGAGTTTGTGTTCAACCAGCTTCTTGCGAAGCGTGTTGCGATTCAGGCCCAACCATTGCGCGGCCTTCGACTGGTTGCCCTCGGCGCGCGTCATCACGACGTCGAGCAGGGGCTTCTCGACCACACGCACGAGCATCTCGTACATGCCGTCGGGTTCGGTGCCGCGCAGATCGCGAAAGTAGCTGTCCAGACTGGTGCGCACGCAGTCCTCGATGTGTTTCTTGCTCATGTTTTTTCTTCTCTTCCTCTCAATCGGCGGCGCAGGCCGCCTCCTCTTCACCGGACAGCTCTTCGGCCGCCTGGTGCACGGGCATGCGGTCCATGCGGTCCGCCAACCCGTCGAAATAATCGCCGACCGCACGCAGCTGCGCAGCGGAGTCTTCGATGGTGTTCATCCGCGCGCGGAAAGCTTCACCGTCCGGCAGCGTGCGCACATACCAGCCGATGTGCTTGCGCGCCGTGCGCACGCCGCTGAATTCGCCGTAGAGCGCGTAGTGCTCCACCAGGTGGTCGAGCAGCAGGCGGCGCACTTCGGCGACCAGCGGCGGTGCAAGGTGCGTGCCCGTGGCCAGGAAATGGGAGATCTCGCGGAAGATCCAGGGCCGCCCCTGCGCGGCGCGGCCGATCATCACCGCATCGGCGCCGGTGGCCGCGAGCACCTCGCGCGCCTTCTCGGGCGAGCGGATGTCGCCGTTGGCCACCACCGGCACGCGCACCGCGGCTTTCACGGCGGCAATGGTGTCGTACTCGGCGCTGCCCTTGTAGCCTTGCTCGCGGGTGCGCCCGTGCACGGTGAGCATCTGCACGCCGGCCGATTCGAAATCGCGCGCGAGCTTCACCGCGTTGCGATGCTCTTCGCTCCAGCCGGTGCGCATCTTGAGCGTGACCGGCACGTTGTGGGGCGCTGCCGCATCGACCACGGCCTGCACGATTTCGAGCGCCAGCGGCTCGTCGCGCATCAGCGCCGAACCGGCCCACTTGTTGCAGACCTTCTTGGCCGGGCAGCCCATGTTGATGTCGATGATCTGCGCGCCGCGCTCGATGTTGTAGACCGCAGCCTCGGCCATCATGGCCGCATCGGTGCCGGCGATCTGCACCGCGATAGGGCCGGGTTCGCCGTCGTGGTTGGCGCGGCGCGAGGTCTTGAGCGTGTTCCAGAGTTCCTTGCGCGAGGTGACCATCTCGCTGACCGCATAGCCCGCGCCGAGTTCGCGGCACAGCATGCGGAACGGCCGGTCCGTCACGCCGGCCATGGGCGCAACGAACAGGCGGTTTTCCAGCGTGTGGGTGCCGATCTGCAAGGTCATGAAGTGGAAAGCGTCGCGAGAGCGGCTGCTGAAAAATGAGGCACGATTGTAGCCACGCGCGATTCCATGCGCTGAAACGATTTGCGCGCGCGGTACACCACAAGCACCGGTCGAATCCGGCGTTTTCTCCGACCTGCCGCAGAAGGGCCGCTGCCTATACTGCGTCGACTCATTTCACTTTATGCAAGCCTGGCTCGACGCACTCCTGGCGCTCCTCGCGCTTCCGCAATACGGACTCTCCACGGTGTTCATCGCGGCCTTCGTTTCGGCCACGCTGCTGCCGGTGGGCTCGGAGCCCATTCTTTTCGGCCTGCTCAAGCTCAACCCCGACATGTTCTGGCCGGCGATCCTGGTCGCGACAGTGGGCAACACGCTGGGCGGCGCGGTCGACTGGTGGATAGGCTATGGCGCGCACAAGGTGGCAGACAAATATTCGCACTCGAAACATCATGTGCGGGTCCTGGGCTGGCTGGAGCGGCTCGGGCCCAAGGCCTGCCTGCTGAGCTGGCTGCCGCTGGTGGGTGATCCGCTGTGCGCGGTGGCGGGCTGGCTCAAGCTGCCGTTCTGGCCATGCCTGGGCTACATGGCCATCGGGAAGTTCCTGCGCTACGTCTGCATGACGGTCGCGCTGCTCTACGTGTTTCCGTCCTGAGACGGCCGCTTCAGCTCAGGAGGCCGTAAGGGCCGCCGCGTTCGAGCGCGCGCTGGTAGGCCGGTCGCGCGTGGATGCGCTCCAGGTACGCCATCAGCCTGGGCCGCTTCGCATCGAGGCCGCCGCGCGCCTGCGCGGCTTCGACCGGGAAGCTCATCTGGATGTCGGCACCCGTGAATTCGCTGCCGGCGAACCACTCGCTCTTGCCGAGCTCGGCTTCCATGAAATCCAGGTGGCTCTCGATGTTGGGCGTGACGATGGCCGCCTTGGCCTTGCCGGAAATCATCTTCGCGATCGGCTTCGCGAAGAAGGGCATCCTGCCGTTCTCGATCCTGTCGAACACCAGCTTGAGCAGCAGCGGCGACATCGCCGAGCCTTCCGCGAAGTGCAGCCAGTAGCGATAGCGCACCGCCTCCGGCGTGCCTGCCGCGGGCGCCAAGCGGCCGCTGCCATGGCGCTCGATCAGCGTTTCGATGACCGCACCCGACTCCGCCAGCACCAGCCCGTCGTCCGTGGTCACCACCGGCGACTTGCCCAGCGGATGCACGGCCCGCAGCGAAGCGGGCGCCAACATGGTCTGCGGGTCGCGCTGGTAGTGGACGATCTCGTAGGGCAGGCCAAGTTCTTCGAGCAGCCAGAGCACGCGCTGCGAGCGTGAATTGTTGAGGTGATGGACGGCGAGCATGAGGCGGCTCTACGAACTGAACAGGAAGTTCATCACGTCGCCATCCTTGACGACGTACTCCTTGCCCTCCGCACGCATCTTGCCCGCGTCCTTCGCGCCCTGTTCGCCCTTGTAGGCGATGTAGTCCTCGAACGAAATGGTCTGGGCGCGGATGTAGCCCTTTTCGAAGTCGCCGTGGATCACGCCGGCGGCCTGGGGGCCGGTGTCGCCGATGTGGATGGTCCAGGCGCGCACTTCCTTCACGCCGGCGGTGAAATACGTCTGCAGGCCCAGCAGCTTGTAGGCCGCGCGGATCAGGCGGTTCAGACCCGGCTCCTCCAGGCCGATTTCGGCGAGGAACATCTTCTTGTCCTCGTCGTCCATCTCGGCGAGCTCGGCTTCGATCTTGGCGCAGATGGCGACCACGGGCGCGCCCTGCTTCGCCGCATATTCGCGCAGGCGGTCGAGGTAGGGGTTGTTCTCGAAGCCGTCTTCGGCCACGTTGCCGACGAACATCGCGGGCTTGGCGGTGACGAGCGTGAACGACTTCACCAGCGGCTGCTCTTCCTTCGTGAACTCGAGTGCGCGCACCGGCGTGTTCTCGTTCAGCGCGGCCTGGCAGCGCTCGAGCAGGCCGACGAGCTTTTGCGCGTCCTTGTCGCCCGAACGCGCCACCTTGGTGTGGCGGTGCAGTGCCTTCTCCACCGTGGCCAGGTCGGCCAGGCAGAGTTCGGTCTGGATCACCTCGATGTCGGAGATCGGGTCGACCTTGCCGGCCACGTGGATCACGTTCTCGTCGTCGAAGCAGCGCACCACGTTCACGGTGGCATCGGTTTCGCGGATGTGCGCGAGAAACTTGTTGCCCAGGCCCTCACCCGTGCTGGCGCCGGCCACCAGGCCGGCAATGTCGACGAACTCGACGATGGCAGGCACCACGCGCTCGGGCTTGACGATCTCGCTGAGCTGGTCGAGCCGCGGATCGGGCACTTCCACCACGCCCACGTTGGGCTCGATGGTGCAGAACGGATAGTTTTCCGCCGCGATGCCGGCCTTGGTCAGCGCATTGAAAAGGGTGGATTTACCGACGTTGGGCAGGCCGACGATGCCGCATTGCAAACTCATGGGGGGTCCTCTTGGGTAACCGGGGATTTTAGGCTGTCCAGGTTTTCCCTCGGCCGCGCGCGTTTCGGGCGGCTTCACCCGCCCCGGAAGGTATCGCACAAAAACTCAGGGTTAAACCGGATTAGCAAACGTTTGCGCAAACGTTTTCGTTGGTTAACATCGGTGCCCCGGCCACGGACCGGCGCACCGCTCAACCCCTCAGGAGACATCACACATGAAGTTCACCCGCCGCACGCTGCAAAGCGCAGCCGCCCTGGCCCTGCTGGGCGCCTTTGCCGCCTCGCCCGCCCTGGCCCAGGACAAGCCCAAGGTCGCGCTGGTCATGAAGTCGCTGGCCAACGAATTCTTCCGCACGATGGAAGACGGTGCCAAGGCGCACCAGAAGGCGCACGCCTCGCAGTACACGCTGGTGGCCAACGGCATCAAGGACGAGACCGACACGGCCGCCCAGATCAAGATGGTCGAGCAGATGATGGCGCAGAAGATCAATGCGCTGGTCATCGCGCCGGCCGACTCGAAGGCGCTGGTGCCGGTGGTCAAGGCGGCCATCGACCGCGGCATCCTGGTGGTCAACATCGACAACCAGTTCGACGCCGCCGCGCTGAAGGAAAAGGGCATCCAGGTGCCTTTCGTGGGCCCCGACAACCGCGCCGGCGCCAAGCTGGTGGGCGACGAGCTCGCCAAGAGCCTGAAGGCCGGCGAGAAGGTCGGCATCATCGAAGGCGTCTCGACCACCTTCAATGCGCAGCAGCGCACCCTCGGCTACCAGGACGCCATGAAAGCCGCCGGCGCCACGGTGGTGGGCGTGCAGTCGGGCCAGTGGGAAATCGACAAGGGCAACACGGTGGCCGCCGGCATGATGCGCGAGCACCCCGACCTGAAGGCGCTGCTCGCAGGCAACGACAGCATGGCGCTGGGCGCCGTGGCTGCCGTCAAGGCCGCGGGCAAGACCGGCAAGGTGCTGGTGGTGGGCTACGACAACATCGGCGCCATCAAGCCGATGCTGAAGGACGGCCGCGTGCTTGCCACCGCCGACCAGTTCGCGGCCAAGCAGGCGGTGTTCGGCATCGAGACCGCGCTCAAGGCGCTGGCCGAGAAGAAGCCGCAATCGGCCATGCCGGCCGAAGTGAAGACCGAGGTGGTGCTGGTCACCAAGTCCTCCGCGAAGTAAGCCCAGAAGAAAAAGAGCCGACGTTGAACGCAACCGCCGCCGCCATGAATATCGGCCTTGCCGTGCCCGTGCTCTCGCTGAGCGCGCTCGGCAAGGACTATGCGGCGCCGGTGCTCGACGACGTCTCGCTGGTGCTGAACGCCGGCGAGGTGCTCGCGCTCACGGGCGAGAACGGCGCCGGCAAGAGCACGCTCTCGAAGATCGTCTGCGGCCTGGTGCAGCCCACGCGCGGGCAGATGCTGCTGGGCGGCGCGGCGTTCCAGCCCGCCTCGCGCCGCGACGCCGAGCGCCTGGGCGTGCGCATGGTCATGCAGGAGCTGGGGCTGGTCACCACGCTGTCGGTGGCCGAGAACCTGCTGCTCGACCGGCTGCCCAACCAGACCGGCTGGATCCGCCGCGGCAAGCTGCACGAGATGGCCGCGCGCCAGCTCGCGAAGATCGGCATGGAACATATCGACCCGGCCACGCCCGTGGCGCGGCTGGGCATCGGCCAGCAGCAGATGGTCGAGATTGCGCGCAACCTGCAGGACGACACGCGCGTGCTGGTGCTCGACGAGCCCACCGCCATGCTCACGCCGCGCGAGACCTCGCACCTGTTCGAGCAGATCGAATTGCTGAAGGCGCGCGGCGTGGCCATCGTCTACGTGTCGCACCGGCTCGAAGAGCTGCAGCGCATTGCCGACCGCGTGGCGGTGCTGCGCGACGGCCGGCTGGTGGACGTGCGCGCGATGGCCGGCGTGCGCGAAGCCGAGCTGGTGCAGCGCATGGTGGGCCGCGCGGTGCACGAGCACGAAGGCCGCGACCGCCGCGTGGCCGGGCCGGTGCTGCTGAGCGCGCGCGGCATCGGCCGGGCCGAGGCCGTGAAGGACGTCGACATCGACCTGCACGCGGGCGAAGTCATGGGCCTGGCGGGCCTGGTCGGCTCGGGCCGGACCGAACTCGTGCGCCTGCTGTTCGGCGCCGACCGCGCCGACCGCGGCGAAATTCTTCTCTACGACGGCATCGCCGCCACGCAGCCGGTGCTGCGCGTGCGCAAGGGCTGGCGCTCGCCGATGCAGGCCATCCGCGCCGGCATCGGCCTGGTGACCGAGGACCGCAAGTCGCAGGGGCTGCTGCTTGCGCAATCGATCCGCGTCAACGCCACGCTGAGCGACCTGGGTGCCATCTCGCACGCCGGCTGGCTGCAGCGCGCCAAGGAGCGCGGCATTGCCAGGAGGCTGGTGGAGCTGCTGCGCATCCGCTCGCGCAGCATCGAGCAGCCGGTGGCCACCCTGAGCGGCGGCAACCAGCAGAAGGTGGTGTTCGCGCGCTGGCTGCACCGCGAATGCAAGGTGCTGCTGCTCGACGAGCCCACGCGCGGCGTGGACGTCGGCGCGCGCGCCGACCTGTACGCCGAGCTCGACCGCATGACCGACGCCGGCAAGGCGCTCTTGATGGTGTCGAGCGACCTGCGCGAACTCATGGCGATGTGCGACCGCATCGGCGTAATGAGCGCCGGCCGGCTGGTCGCGGTGTTCGAGCGCGGCCAGTGGAGCGAGCAATCGCTGCTGGCCGCCGCCTTCAGCGATGCGGCAGGCCGCGCCGCCAATGCGGCAACCCCCACCACGGCGGGCTCCGCCATTTCCGATTCGAATCCGGGCCAACCGGCCACCGCCGACACACCATGACCGCAGCCGCTGCTACCTCCGCCCCGCCCTCCGCCTTGAAGGGCCAGTTGGGCACCTACGTGGGCCTGACCGTCGTGCTCGTGGGCATGGTCGCGCTCTTCGGCACGCTGAGCGAATATTTCCTCACGCGCGAAACCTTCATCTCCATTGCCAACGAGATTCCCGCGCTCGCGGTGATGGCGGTCGGCATGACCTTCGTGCTGATCATCGCGGGCATCGACCTGTCGGTGGGCTCGGTGCTCGCGCTGAGCGCGGCGGTCACGGCCGCCGCCATCCTCCAGTGGAAGCTCTCGGTGCCGGTGGCCGCGGCGCTGGGCCTGGCCACCGGCCTGGTGTGCGGCAGCGTGACGGGCGCGGTGTCGGTCGCATGGCGGCTGCCGAGCTTCATCGTCTCGCTGGGCATGCTGGAGGCGGTGCGCGGCGGCGCCTACCTGGTGACCGATTCGCGCACGCAGTACGTGGGCGACGCCATCTCGGGCCTGGCCGCGCCGTGGATCGGTGGCATCTCCGCGGCCTTCGTGCTGGCGGTGGTGCTGGTGGCCGCCGGCCAGCTGGTGCTCACGCGCACGGTGTTCGGCCGCCACGTGGTGGGCATCGGCACCAACGAAGAAGCGATGCGGCTCGCGGGCATCGATCCGCGGCCGATCCGCATCATCGTGTTTGCCGCCACCGGCCTGCTGGCCGGTCTGGCGGGCCTGATGCAGTCGGCGCGGCTCGAAGCGGCCGACCCCAATGCCGGCGTCGGCATCGAGCTGCAGGTGATTGCGGCCGTGGTGATCGGCGGCACCAGCCTCATGGGCGGGCGCGGCTCGGTGATCAACACCTTCTTCGGCGTGCTGATCATCGCGGTGCTCGAGGCCGGGCTCGCGCAGGTGGGCGCCAGCGAACCGAGCAAACGCATCATCACCGGCGCGGTCATCGTGGTTGCGGTGATCATCGACACCTTGCGCCAGCGCCGGGCCGATCGCCGCCTGGCCTGACGCTGCAAGAAAAAAGGGAAGCAACCATGGCCACCATCAAGGACGTCGCGCTGCGCGCAGGAGTTTCGGTCACCACCGTCTCGCACGTGGTCAACGACACGCGCCATGTGAGTGCCAAGGGCCGCGAGCGCGTGGAACAGGCCATCCGCGAGCTGGGCTACGTGCCCAACGCCATGGCGCGCAGCCTCAAGAGCAACACCACCTCGACGCTCGGCATGCTGATTCCGAACAGCTCGAACCCCTACTTTGCCGAGATCGTGCGCATCGTCGAAGACCGCTGCTTCGGCGCCGGCTACACGCTGGTGCTGTGCAACACCGACGACGAGCCACGGCGCCAGAGCGTCTACCTGCAGGTGCTGGCCGAGCGCCGCATCGACGGGCTGATCGTGGTGTCGACCGGCGCCGGCGACGACGACTCGCTCGTCACGCAGCTGCACGGCCTGCGCATTCCCACGGTGCTGGTCGACCGCGAGATTGCCGACCCGGCCTGCGACCTGGTGGAAACCGCCCACATGCAGGGCGGCCTGCTCGCTGTGCGGCACCTGCTGTCGCTCGGCCACAAGCGCATTGCCTGCATCGGCGGACCGGTGGGCGTGATGCCGAGCGAGCAGCGCATCGAGGGCTGGCGCATGGCCCTGGCCGAGAGCGGCACCGCGCCGAATGCCGACGCCCTGCTGTGGCGCGGCGGCTTCACGAGCCAGGGCGGCTACGAGGCGATGCACGCCATCTTGCGCACCGAAGAGGCGCCCTCGGCCGTCTTCGTCTGCAACGACCTGATGGCCATCGGCGCCCTGCGCGCCGCCCATGAAAGCGGCGTGCGCGTGCCCGACGAGCTCTCGATCGTGGGCTTCGACGACATCGAGCTCTCGGCCTACACCAGCCCGCCGCTCACCACCGTGGCGCAGCCCAAGGAGCGCATCGGCGCACTGGCCGTCGACATGCTGCTGGAGCGCGTGGGCGGCAAGCGGCGCGATGCGCGCAAGGTGGTGCTGCAGCCCGAGCTGCGCGTGCGCGCCTCGACCGCGCGGCATGCGAGCTTCCGCGAGGCCGCCGCGCCGTCTTCTTCCTCTTCCGGGCCTTCGTCCGAAGCTGCATCCACGCACAACCGAAAGTCCCGCGCCCCGTGAGTTCGAAGCCTTCTTCCTCTTCCAGCGCCGCCCAGCCGCCGCGCATCGTGGTGCTCGGCAGCCTGAACATGGATATCGTGCTGCGCGTGCCGCATGCACCGGCCGCGGGCGAAACCCTGCTGGGCCACTCGATCGCCCATATCCCTGGCGGCAAGGGCGCCAACCAGGCCGTGAGCTGCGCGCGCGAAGGCGCCCGGGTGGCCATGATCGGCTGCGTGGGCGCTGACGCGCACGGCCAGGCGCTGCGCGGCGCGCTCATGTGCGACGGCATCGACACCGCCGCGCTGCGCACCAGCCGCAGCGAGCCCACGGGCACCGCGCTGATCCTGGTGGAAGACGGCGGCCAGAACCGCATCGTGATGATCCCCGGCGCCAACGCGCAGGCCGAGATCGACGCGGCGGCGCTGCGGCAGCAGCTGCAGGGCGCGGCCTTCCTGGTGACGCAGTTCGAGATACCGATGGACCAGGTCGCGCGTGCCATTTCGGTGGCGCACGAGGCCGGCTGCAAGGTGCTGCTCAATCCGTCGCCGGTGCAGCCGATCGCCGAGCCGCTGTGGCCGCGCATCGACACGCTGGTCGTCAACGAGATCGAGGCCCAAGCCTTGTGCGGCCAGCCGGCCGACAGCCCGCAGGAAGCCGCGCTGGCCGGCCAGGCCCTGCGCGCCAGGGGCATTGCGCGCGTGGTCGTGACACTCGGCGCGCGCGGCGCCGTGGCCATCGACGCCGATGGTGCGCGCCACCATCCCGCGCCCAAGGTGCAGGCGGTCGACACCACGGCCGCGGGCGACACCTTCCTGGGCGCACTGGCCGTGGCGCTGGGCGAGGGCCAATCCTTCGACGAAGCCGTGCGACTGGGCATCCGCGCCGCCGCGCTGTGCATCCAGCAGCCCGGCGCCCAACCCTCCATTCCGCAGCGCGATGCCGTGCTGCGCAGTCCCCTGCCTCCCGACTGGATCGCGCTGTGAAACGTACCGCCCTGCTGCATGCCGAACTCTCGCAAGTGATTGCCGCGCTCGGCCATGGCGACATGCTGGTGATCGGCGATGCCGGCCTGCCGATTCCCGACGGTCCGCGGCGCATCGACCTGGCCGTGGCGCGCGGCGTGCCGCTGCTGGCCGACGTGCTGCAGGCCGTGCTGTCGGAGATGCAGGTCGAGAGCGTGGTGGTGGCCGACGAGGCGCTGAACGGCGCCAAGGCCCTGCCCGCCTGGTACCCGCAGTCGCTCGGCATGGCGCCGCAGACCGTCTCGCACGAGGAGTTCAAGCGCCGCAGCGCAAAGGCGCGCGCCATCGTGCGCACCGGCGAATGCACGCCCTACGCCAACATCATGCTGATTGCCGGCGTGAGCTTCTGAGGCGCCGCCGGGTTCAGCCCGGCACGCGCGAGCGCACGGCCGGACCGATGCGCTCGATGCGGTTGGTCCACAGGCCGCCGCGATAGTCGGCCGGCAGCTTTGCGAGCGCCTCGGCACTGTCGATGCCGCTGCTGAAATCGCCGCCGGCATACGGCCCGACCACCACCAGCTGCGTGCCGGCGGCCTGCAGGCGCCGCTGCAGCCGATGCGGCCAGCCCCAGAGCCATGGCGCCACATTGGCCGGTACCAGCATCAAGCCGCGACGGCATGCTTCGGGCATGTAGCCCGACCAGCCGAGCGCCGCGTAGCGCAGCAGGCACTGCACCAGCGCACGGCGCGGCGCAACCCGGATGGCCGGCAGCGCCTGCTGGAGCGCACCGACCGGCTCGTCGCTGCCATACACCACGAGCCGGTCTTGTTGCACGGCATCGAGCCCCGCCAGATGGCCTGCAAGCAGCCGGCCTTCTTCCGGGTCGCGGCTCTTCATGTGGATGAGAAAGCGCTGCGCCGGGAACGCGTCCAGCACCTGCGCCAGACTCGGCATCAGTCCGATGCCCTTGCCGCGCAGCGGATAGGTCTTGCCGCCGTCGGCGGTATAGCCGTGGCCGACATCCAGCGCCTGCAGTTGCGCCAGCGTGTGATCGCGCACGACGCCTCGCCCGTCGGTTCGGCACTCGAGCGTCCAGTCGTGGAAAACCGCAAAGGCACCGTCGCGCGTGGGATGGACGTCGAACTCCACCATGTCCGCGCCCGAGTCGAAGGCGGCCTGCATCGACGCCAGCGTGTTCTCGATGAATGCATGCGTCGGCGGATGAATGCGCGCAGCGGTGCAGGTGTCGTTGCGCAGGCCGTGCGTGTCGAAGGTCTGGTGCACGCCGCGGTGCGACAGCAGGAAGGGCCGCGCGGCAGGCGGCTCGAGCCAGCGCGACTGGTTGCCGGCAAAGAGCAGCACCGAGCCCGTCGCGGCAACGGCCAGAAACCCCGCGAGGCCGCGCAGCGTGCGGCGCCTGCGGCCGTCCCTCATTCGAAGCGGTAGTTCGCGCCCACGGCCTGCCCCACCTTGAGCATGTGCTCCACGCCCTGCAGCACGATGCAGTTCATGCCGAAGGTGATGCGGCCGTCGACGCGCGGATCGGCGCGGTAGGTGCGCAGCATGTCGCCGACTTCGGGGCTGCTCGTGGCGGTGGCCGGGTCGATGTCGGGAATCGGGCAGCGGGTGCAGGGCTTGACGGGCTTGAGCTCGGCCTCGCCTTCGCCGGTGGCGACGTGCAGCGCGTCGACCCGGTCCTCGTCGTGCGACTCGATGCCGGCCAGCACGATGTTCGGCCGGAAGCGCTCGATGCCGACCGCATCATGGCCCGCGGCAGCCAGCCGCTCGTTGAGTTCGGCCAGCGAGCCCTCGCTGGCGACCAGCAGCGGATAGCCGTCGGCGAACTGGTTCGTCGCCTCGACGCCATCGGTCCACTGCAGGCTCGACAGGCGCTTGTGCTCGGGGTCGAAGCGCACCAGCCGCAGCGCCTGCGGCTTGCCCGGCTCGGAGAGAAAGTCGCTGAACCATTGGGCGGCGATGTCGCCCATGTCGTAGGCCGCCACCTCGTCCTTCCAGACGCGCACGCGCACCGGCTTCTCGACCCGGTCGAACGCCAGATGCAGGGCCAGCATGCCCGGCGCGCGCAGCACCACTTCCATGTGCTTCATCTGCGGGCGGATCAGCGCCATGCGCGGCAATTGCCGCTGGGTCACGAACTCGCCCTCTGCATCGACCACCATCCAGGCGCGGTCGAATTCCAGGCCGGTCTCGGTCAGCAACGCCTCGGGAAGCTCGACCCCCGCGCACGATTTGACGGGGTAGACGAACAGGCGCGCAATGGTGGCTTCAATGTCGAAGGCGGGCTGTGGCACGTGGGGTTCCTTGGATTCCTTGGAATTGGGCCGCGATTGTCCCGCATCGGCCGCCGGGGGCGCAGCCTGGGAACGGGCTTGTTCTTACAATGGCCGGATGGCCCTCCCTCCTGAAGTTTGCATTCGCGGCGCCGGCATCGTGGGCCGCACGCTGGCCCTGCTGCTCGCACGCGAGCGCGTGCGCGTCGCGCTGGTGGTTCCGCCCGCTGCGGCAGGCAAGCAGGACATCCGGGCCTATGCGCTCAACACCGCCTCCCGCACCCTGCTCGAATCGCTGCGCGCCTGGCCCGACGCGGCGCATGCCACGCCGGTGCGCGAGATGCTCGTGCACGGCGACGAAGGCGGGCGCGTGCAGTTCAGCGCCGTGCGGCAGAAGGTCGATGCGCTGGCCTGGATCGTCGACGTGCCGGCGCTCGAGCAGCAGCTGGCCGATGCGGTGCGCTTCCAGCCCCAGGTCGAGGTCGTGGCCGAGCCCGTGCCTGCGCCGCTCACCGTGGTGTGCGAAGGCAAGGCCAGCGCCACGCGCGACGCGCTCGGCGTGAGCTATGCGGTCACGCGCTATCCGCAGCATGCGATTGCCGCGCGGCTCGAAGCGGAGCAACCGCACGACGGCGTGGCGCGCCAGTGGTTCAGCGACACGGGCGAGGTGCTGGCGCTGCTGCCGATGGGCGGCGTGCAGGGCCGTTCGCTGGCGCTGGTGTGGTCGGTCGACCAGCTCCGCGCGCCTGCCCTGCTCGCGCAAGGCGACGAGGAATTCAACGCCGCGGTGAGCGAAGCCAGTCATGGCGCGCTCGGCCCGCTTCGGCTCACGAGCGAGCGCGCCGCCTGGCCGCTCGCGCGCGCCATCGCCGACCGCTGGACCGGCACCCTGCCGCAGGCGCAGGGCACAGCCGCGCAGTCGTGGGCACTGGCCGGCGACGCGGCCCACACGGTGCATCCGCTCGCGGGCCAGGGCCTCAACCTGGGCCTGGCCGATGCCGCCATGCTGGCCGACGTGATCAGGCAGCGCGAATACTGGCGCAGCGTGGGCGATCCGCGCCTGCTGCGCCGCTACGAACGCGCGCGCCGCGCCGACGTGCTGCAGATGAGCCTGGCCACCGACGGCCTGCAGCAGCTGTTCTCGCACAGCGTGGGGCCCCTGCCCGCGCTGCGCAACTGGGGCATGCGCGGCTTCGACCGCACGC
>Ga0307406_10000561_pt1 | contig 21392 bp, 18 predicted proteins | sample 322Cmetagenome_3_FD_203706 | JGI IMG/M metagenome (GOLD analysis project Ga0307406, IMG submission 203706) | Maize rhizosphere microbial communities from greenhouse at UC Davis, California, United States - 322HYB-C-2 | ecosystem: Host-associated > Plants > Roots > Rhizosphere > Soil | place...
ACTCCCTCGGATCCCTCGAGATCCCCGCCGACGCGTACTGGGGCATCCACACCGCGCGCGCGCTGGAGAACTTCCCGATCTCGCGACGCCCGATCTCGGTGTACGCGGACCTGGTCAAGGCGCTGGCGATGGTCAAACAGGCCTCCGCGCGCGCGAACCTCGAGATCGGCGTCCTGGACGCCGAGCGCGCTGACCTCATCGACCGTGCCTCACAGCGGGTCATCGACGGCGAGTTCCACGACCAGTTCGTGGTGGGGGTCATCCAGGGCGGCGCCGGCACGTCGACCAACATGAACGCGAACGAGGTCATCACCAACATCGCGCTCGAACTCGCGGGCCGGGAGAAGGGCGACTACACCTACCTGTCGCCGATCGACCACACCAATCGCAGCCAGTCGACCAATGATGTGTACCCGACGGCGGTGAAGATCGGGCTGAGCCTGGACCTGAAGTCGCTGCTGGAGGAGCTCGACCTGCTGAGGCAGTCGTTCCTGGCCAAGGCGGTCGAGTTCCACGACATCCTCAAGATCGGACGCACGCAGCTGCAGGACGCCGTGCCCATGACGCTCGGCCAGGAGTTCCACGGGTTCGCGACGACGCTCGGCTACGATCACCAGCGCCTCACCGAGAACGCCTACCTGCTCTACGAGATCAACATGGGCGCGACCGCCATCGGCACCGGCATCACCACCCACCCGGACTACGCCGCCGCGGTGCTGCGGCACCTCCGCGAGATCACGGCGCTCGACCTCGCCACCGCCGACGACCTCGTCGAGGCCACGAGCGACACCGGGTCGTTCATGTCGTTCTCCTCCTCGCTCAAGCGCAACGCGATCAAGCTCTCGAAGATCTGCAACGACCTTCGGCTCCTGTCGTCGGGGCCGCAGGCAGGTCTCGGCGAGATCAACCTGCCCGCGCGGCAGGCCGGATCGAGCATCATGCCCGGCAAGGTCAACCCCGTGATCCCGGAGGTCGTCAACCAGGTCGCGTTCGCGGTCGCGGGCGCCGATCTCACCGTCACGATGGCCGTCGAGGGCGGGCAGCTGCAGCTGAACGCCTTCGAGCCGGTCATCGCGCACTCGATCTTCCAGTCGATCACCTGGATGCGCCGGGGCATGCGCACCCTCCGCCTCAACTGCGTGGACGGCATCACCGCCAACCGCGAGCGACTGGGTGCGATGGTCGGGGCCTCGGTCGGCGTCGTGACGGCGCTCACCCCCTTCATCGGCTATGCCGCCTCGGCGGCGTTGGCCAAGACCGCACTGCTCACGCATCGCAACGTCGGCGACCTCGTCGTGGAGGCGGGCCTCATGACGCGCGAAGAGGTGGACAAGCAGCTGTCGCCGGCGCGGCTGTCGGGGCTCGAGGCGATCACGCAGGCGATCCCGGTCGTCCAGCCCGCCGAGAACCTCGTCGAGGGCTGATCGGCGCGGTCCTTTGCGCAGGGCCGCCGGATGCCGGTAGCGTCGCCATGCCGGGACGTCCGGCGACGTGAGGAGAGCCCGCATGACCGACCCGCAGAACCCGCCGCAGCCGCCGGCCTACGAGACCCCCGCCTACCCGGCCGCGCCGCCGGCCGCGCCCGCCTACAACGCCGGCGGCTACGGTCAGGCGCCGGTGCCGGGAGCGCCGATCCCCGGTCGCACGATGGGCATCGTCGCCTTCGTGCTGTCGTTCTTCCTGCAGCTGATCGCGCTCGTGCTCGGCATCGTCGCGCTCGTGCAGAGTCGCAAGGCCGGACACAAGAACGGCTTCGCTCTCGCGGCCATCATCATCAGCTCGGTCCTGCTGGTGGTGGGCACGATCGTCGCGATCATCCTCATCAGCTTCTGGATCAACGTCGGGGGAGACCTGGCGACTCAGATCCAGGCGTGCATCGACAACGGCGGCGCCGGCACCGTCGAGGTCAACGGCGTGACCCTCTCGTGCGAAGAGGTGCTCGAGCAGTCGCGCTGACACCGGTGATCGGAACGGGCGGTGCCGGAAGGCGCCGCCCGTTCCGCATGGTCAGCCGAGGATGCGGCAGTGGGTCGTGAGCGCGCCGATGCCGTCGATGCCGACGGTGACCGTCGAGCGGTCGCGGAGGAAGATCTGCGGATCGCGCGAGTAGCCCGCCCCGCCCGGGCTCCCCGTGGAGATCAGCGTGCCCGGGAGAAGGGTCGCCGACTGCGACAAGTGGGAGACGAGGGTGGCGACCGAACGGATCATCTGACCGGTCGTGGCATCCTGCACCGTCTGGCCGTCCACGACGGCCCAGATGTGGAGGTCCTGCGGGTCGGCGATCTCGTCGGCGGTGACGACGACCGGTCCGGTGGGCGTGAAGCCGTCGAACGACTTGCAGCGCGACCACTGCGCTTCCGAGAACTGGATGTCGCGCGCCGTGATGTCGTTGACCACCGTGTAGCCCCAGACGTGGGTGAGGGCATCCGCCTCGGCGACATCCTTGGCGGCGGTCCCGATGACGACGCCGAGCTCCGCCTCGTAGTCGACGGACTCGCTGAGCGAGCGTGGCCAGGTCGTGGTCGCCTCGTGCCCGGTGAGCGATCCCGGCCACAGCACGAAGACCGTGGGCGCCTTGTCGGCCTTCAGCCCCAGCTCGCTCGAGTGCGCGGCGTAGTTCAGACCCACAGCGAGCACGACCGGGGGACGGCTGATCGCCGTGGCGAAGCCGAGGCCCGCGACCGGCTGCCAGTCGGTCGCCGAGGCGGAGGACTCCCGCACCCTGTCGAGCAGCGCGTCGCCGCCCTCGATGAGACTCTGCAGGTCGTCGGGGGCGCCGGGAAACAGCGGGGCGACCGGGAGGGCTTCGTCGCCGCGGACCACGGCCAGCCGCGGATCGACGGACGCGGCCGAGGTCACGTGGGCGAAGCGCATCCCCCCAGGCTACCCGGCGCGTCGGCGCTGACGGGGGTGCCGACCCTAGGCTGAGCGTCATGGCTTTCCCTTCGGCGTTCGCCCAGCCCCCGCATGGAGCCCCGGCGTCGGTGCCGCAGGCCGCGCCCGCGCCCTCGCTTCCGGTCCCCGTCCGTGCCGGGCGGGCGGCACCGATCTGGCTGTTCGCGGTCCTCGTCGTGATGGCGTTCTGCCTGGCCGCCTACCTCGTCACCTTCCTCGGAGTGGCGGCGTCGGCGATCGGCATGGTCCTCGCCGTGATCCCGCTGGCCGGAGTCCTCCTGGCCGTGCGACTGGTCGACCGCTGGGAACCCGAGCCCCGCGGGCTCGTGATCGCCGCCGTGGCATGGGGAGCGGTGGGGGCTGTGGCTCTGGCTCTTCTGGTCGACCTGGCCCTGTCGCCGGCGATGGTCGTCGTCGATCCCGCCGTCGGCGATGCGTTCTCCTCGGTCGTCCAGGCGCCGATCGTGGAGGAGCTCGCCAAGGGGCTCGGCGTGCTGCTCCTGTTCGTCTTCGGCCGGCGGGCCTTCGACGGTCCGGTCGACGGCGTCGTCTACGGTGCGCTCGTGGGCGCGGGATTCGCCTTCACCGAGAACATCCTCTATTTCGCGACGAGCCTCATCGAGGGCGGGGTCACCGAGGTCACCTTCACGTTCGTCCTGCGCGGCGTGCTCTCCCCGTTCGCGCACGTGATGTTCACCGCCGTGACCGGCTACGCCCTGGGGCGGGCCGCGCGCAGCGGGGCCTCCCATGCCGCCGCGCTCGGACCCTGGCTGCTCGGGATGCTCGGTGCGACCGTCCTGCACGCCGTGTGGAACGGGTCGGCGGTGTTCGCGGACTTCTTCGCCCTGTATGCGACTCTCCAGGTCCCGCTCTTCCTCGCGTTCGTCGGCGGCGTCCTGCTGCTGCGCCGCGAGGAGGCACGGCTGACGCGGGCGCGTCTCGGGGAGTACGCCGCCGCCGGGTGGTTCAGTCCTGCCGAGGTGGAGATGCTCGCGACGGGCCGCGGGCGACGGCACGCCATGGCGTGGGCGCGCACGCTTCCGGGGGATCGGCGGCCCCTCATGGCCGACTTCATCCGTGAGGCGACGGCGCTCGCGGCGGCGCGGCAGCGCGGCCTCAGCGGACGGGATGCCGCCGCCGCGCACGACGAGCGCATCTTCCTCACCCGGACGATCGGTGCGCGCGCCGCGCTGCTGAGCCCGCACGGCGGTTCCCGGTAGCAAGACTCAGCGCCCGGTGCCGCGGCGATGCCTGCGTGTCGACCGAGCGCTGAGTTGATCTGCCCCATTGTCCCCACGGGCCCGATCCGCTGTCAAGGGTGGTGGCCGCGGGCACCGGGGCGGGTGACCGGACGAGCGCGGCGTGCTTGGATGGACACATGACTGATGAGCGCACCAAGCCCGAGTTCGATGCCCCCGACGGCCCCGCCCCCTCCGACCTTGTCATCCGCGACCTCATCGTCGGCGACGGCGCCGAGGCCCAGCCCGGCGACACGGTCACCGTGCACTACGCCGGCGTCGAGTACGAGTCCGGCGAAGAGTTCGACTCGTCGTGGGGACGCGGCGAGAGCATCCAGTTCCCGCTCCGCGGTCTCATCCAGGGCTGGCAGGACGGCATCCCGGGGATGAAGGTCGGAGGCCGCCGTGAGCTGGTCATCCCGCCGCACCTGGCCTATGGGCCCGCGGGCGGCCACTTCCTGGGCGGCAAGACCCTGATCTTCATCATCGACCTGCTCGCCGTCGGCTGACACCGCGGCAGACGGGAGCAGAGGGGCGGGCGCATCGGGCGTCCGCCCCTCTTGCGTACCGCCCCTCTTGCGTACCTCGGCTCTCGGCGCGGCTCACCAGCCGTGCATCGGAGTCATCCCCGCTCCCGCACCGGGCTGGGAGAACGGCGGCAGGAGCAGGACCGGCGTGCTGCCGGGCACTCCGACGTAGGCCGCACCCACGTCGGGGACGGCGCCGATGTCCTCTCCGGGCACGGTGGCGAGCACGACCTGCCACGTGACGTGGTCGTCGTCGATGATGCGCGTCAGGTCGACCGATGCCAGGGCAGCGCCCAGCCGGTCGCCGCGCTCCGCCGCGCCGGTCGTGCCGGGCTCGTCCTGGGTCCAGGCGGCCGAGGGGCCGGTCATCGCCGCCCCGTCCTCCGCGACACGGGTGAGGGCGACCGACCCGGAGGCGACGACGGCGCCGACATCCTCGGTGGGCGCGCCGACGACGAGGTGCCGCCTGCCGCCGTCGGTGCCGTACTCGCCGGTGACGACGGCCTCGCCGAATCGGTCACCCGCTTCCGGTGTGCCCGCGACGCCAGGACTGCGCTGGGTCAGCGCGACACCGGTCCCCTGAATCAGCGACACGCCCCGCGGCGAGTCGAACAGGTCGATCACGGCCCACCCGACGAGCCCGGCGTCACGGAGGTCGCCGACGTCCTCGCCGGGGACCCCGATGGCCACCCGGACCACCGGATGGGAGGTGAACGTGGCGAACGCGTCGATGGATGCGCCGAAGCGGTCGCCACTCTCCGCTGCGCCCGCCGTGCCCGGGCTGTTCTGGGTCACGAGGTTGACGACGTCGTCCGGGGCGATGAGGGCGACGGCCCCGGCGTCGGTGCGGGCCCCCACGTCCTCGCGCGGAACACCGACGAGGATGAGGGCGCCGAGGCCCGTCGGGAACGCGTCCAGCACCTCTCCGAAGCGGTCTCCCGGTTCGGTCCCGCCTCCTTGCGTGAACGCCGTGACGACGGGCTCGGGCCCGGGCCCCTGTCCGTCCACCCGCACGACCCGGCCCGCGTCGACGACGCTCCCCGCATCGCGCCGCGGCTCGCCGATCGCCAGCACGCCGCCGGACACGGCCAACGCGGAGCCGAACCCGGCCCCGGCCTGGGCTCCGCCGACCTCGGGGAGCGTGTCGCCGTCGTAGCTCTCGACGGGAGCGGCGGACATCGCACCCGGGCCGCCCGTCAGCAGATGCACGCGCCCGGCGCCCGCGGCGCTGCCGACAGCGGCGCCGGGTGCGCCCACGAGGAGGTCCGAGCAGTCGTCGTCGTCGACGTGGAGCGCGTCGTCGGGCACGGTGACGACGGCCGCGCCGAAGCGGGCACCGGCCTCGACCGGCAGTCCGAACGACGCCGCGGTCAGGACGATCCGGCTACGGGGCGCGTGCGGCGTCGATGACCCCGGCGCAGCGAGGTCGGAGTGGAGGACGATCGCGCCGGCGTCGCGTGCGCCGGGCAGATCGTAGGACGGATAGCCGATCGCGATGTCGGGTCCGCCGCCGTCGAGATCCGTCGGCGCCTCCTCCCAGCAGGCGTCGACCGCTCCGGTCTGCGCCGTCGGGCCCGGGCCCGGGGCGCCGGCCCACAGCGCAGCGATGGCCAGCGCCGCGGACGGGAGTCGAATCAGCGAGCGGAGCATCTCCCCTCCCTCAGCGGGCGATCGGTGTGCGGGGACGTCCGATCGTCGTGGACCGGACGGCTGAATGCTACGCCGCCGCCGCGAAGGTGGACAGGGGGTGTCCCGCCGAGGAATTTTGCATTCGCGGGAATAGATCGGGTCGCGAGGCGTTTCCCCTGCCAGACCGTTTCCACCTCTGCGAAGGAATGACATGACCGACACCACGACCACCACGCTCGAGATCCCCGGCTACAAGGCGGGCACCTGGGTGCTCGACCCCTCGCACAGCGAAGTCTCCTTCAGCGTGCGCCACATGATGATCTCGAAGGTGCGCGGCACGTTCGGCCTGAAGAGCGCGACCATCGTCGCGCCCGAGAACCCCCTCGACGCGCGCGTCGAGGCCTCCGTCGACGTCGCCTCCATCGACACGAAGGACGAGGGCCGCGACAACCACCTCCGCTCGGCCGACTTCTTCGACACCGAGACCTTCCCGACGCTCGACTTCGTCTCCACCGGCGTCCGCTACGAGGGCGGGGACTTCCTCGTCGACGGCGACCTGACGATCCGCGGCGTGACCAAGCCCGCCACCTTCGAGCTCGAGTTCGGCGGCTTCGGCACCGACCCGTGGGGCAACTACAAGGCCGGCGCGACGGCGAAGACCGTGATCGACCGCGAGGACTTCGGCCTCACCTGGAACGCCGCCCTCGAGACCGGCGGCGTGCTGGTCGGCAAGGACGTCACCATCACGCTCGACCTCCAGGGCTCGCTGCAGGCCTGATCCCGCACGACCCATGACGGGGTGGATGCCGCATCGGCGTCCACCCCGTTCGTGTGCGCGGACGGGGCGGCGTGTAGTCTGGCGCCACATCCTGGGGTTCCCGAAGGCCTGATCCATGTCGCGTTTCGCTCGTGTGCGCCTGCTCGCCGTCACCACGGCGGTGATCGTCGCGCTCGCCGTGGCCCCCGCCACCGCATCCGCCGACGAGGAGAACCCGGCGCCGGAACCGACCGCGACCGAGACCGTCGCGCCCGAGCCGACCACCACCCCCGACCCGACCGCCACCCCCGACCCGACCGCCACGCCGACTCCCACGGTCACCCCGACCCCGACCCCGACGCCGACCCCGACCCCGACCCCGAAGCCGACGGTCTACGGGTACTACAGCCTCCCGTGGACCTCGACCGTCTACGAGTCGTGGACGAACGGGGTGGTCAAGGAACTCACGCTGAGCGCGTGGAAGGCGAAAGGCGTGGCCAAGCGCACCGCCCCGATCCGCTACGTCAAGACCTCGTGGTCCGCCTCGCGCTACGCCCTCATCACCTTCCCGCAGCGCAGCGGCGACAGTGCCGTGGACCGCGTGCGCACCCTCACGCGCGCCCAGTACGACGCGGCGGGCACCCCGCGGGTCGCGACCGTCGCGCATGTGCCGACCTCGCGCTACTCGCGGTTCGCGTCGAGCTCGATCGACCGCTGGGTGCTCACCCCCGACGGCGATCGGCACAAGCTCAGCGCGGCGCAGTACGCCGCGGCCGGCTCGCCGAAGCTGATCATCGTGTACGGCGGGTACTACCGCGCGCGGTGGTCGAAGAACATCTACTTCATCAGCACCACGGGCGCCAAGCGGGCCGTCTCGGCGGCCGCCTACGCCGCCGCGGGAAAGCCGCGCGTCGCGATCGCGCCGACGGTGTACGTCAAGACCTCCTACAGTCCCGTCCACGCCCTCATCACCTGGCCGCACAAGAAGGGCGACCGCTCGCTCGACCAGATCGTCCGGCTGACCGCGGCGCAGTACGCGTCGATCGGCAAGCCGCGCCCGGAGATCCGCACCCGCATCCCCGGCGACGCCTTCATCCGGCTGTCGATCGGCCGCACGATCTACCACCGCTCGCAGGGGTATCTCACCCCGGTCACGACGGCGCAGTGGCGCGCCGCGGGGTCTCCCACCGTGTCGACCCGCTCGCCGAGCAGGCCGATGCACATCCGAGACATCCTCATCGTGAACAAGTCGCTGCCGCTTCCGTCCAGCTACGGCAGCGGGCTCCGTCCCGAGCTCACCCGTGCGTTCGCCAAGATGCGCGATACCGCCGCTCGCGACGGGGTGTCGCTGTGGATCATCTCCGGGTTCCGGTCGTACGCCTCGCAGAAGGCGGTCTACGCGGCGAAGACCCGCCAGTACGGGTTCGCGACGGCGGAGAAGCGGTCGGCGCGCCCGGGGCACAGCGAGCACCAGACCGGTCTCGCGATCGACGTCAACTCGATCTCGCAGTCGTGGGGCGACACCCGTGCGGGACGGTGGGTCGCCAAGAACGCGCACCGCTACGGCTTCATCGTCCGCTACCCGAAGGGGAAGACCTCGATCACCGGGTACGCGTACGAGCCGTGGCATCTGCGCCATGTGGGGGTCACCGTGGCCACGCACCTGAAGTCCACGGGTCTGACGCTCGACGAGTACCTCGGAGTCCCCTCGAGGTACTGACGCGCCGTCCGCTCAGGGCGACGGCTCGTGGGCGTCGTAGGCGCGGAACCGGGGACTGAGGCGCACGAGGACCGCCACCAGCACGACGATCGCGATGCCGCCCAGCAGCGGGGGGAACCACAGCGCGGAGACGGTGGCGAGCGCCCCCGCATACAGCGCACCCAGCCGAGGGCCGCCCGCGACGACGACGATGAAGATCCCCTGCAGGCGTCCCCGGATCGCGTCGGGGACCGCGGCCTGGACCATGGTGTTGCGGAAGATGGAGCTCACGTTGTCGGCCGCGCCCGCTCCCGCCAGCGTCAGCATCGCGAGGGCGATGATCGCGACGTTCGCGTGCGCGTCGTCGACGACCGGCGGCGCGAACACGCCGAGCGCGCCGAGGCCGAGTGCGACCCCGAAGAGCCCGATCGAGATCCCGTACGCGATGATGGCGCGTTCGATGCCGACGCCCTGCCGGCGCACACGGCCGACCGGCCCCGAGAACACGCTCGAGAGGAAGGCGCCGGCCGCGATCGAGGCCGTGAGCAATCCCGTCGTGATCGCCCCGCCGCCGAGCAGGAGGGCCCCGATGGCCGGGAAGAGTGCGATCGGCTGCCCGAACGTCATGGCGATGATGTCGAGGACGAACTGCAGCCGGATGTTCGTCGCGCGGCGCAGGAACTGCCACCCGTCGCGCAGCGACGCCCAGCCCGGCCGCACCACGGCGCCCTCCGGGAGGATGGCGGGCAGCGTCCACAGTCCGAGGAAGTTGGCGAGCATGAGGACGACGTCGATGGAGTAGGTCCACGCGTATCCGGTGAAGGCGACGAGCACGCCGGCCAGAGCGGGGCCGCCCATCACCATGATGCCCATCGTGATGCCGCCGAGCGCCGATGCCGCCGGCAGCAGCTCGCGGGGGAGAAGGCGCGGCACGATGGACTGGCGGGCCGCCATGACGATCGAGTTCGCCGCCGAGTTGACGATGCTGAGAGCGTAGAGCCACCACACCGTCTCCAGCCCGCCCCACGCCAGCACGGCCAGCAGCAGCGTCGAGGCGAAGGTGACCGAAGCGGCGACCAGTGCGACCCGCCGCCGGTCGAACGCGTCGGCGAGCATGCCGCCGAAGAGGCCGGCGACCACCATGGGCACCAGGCCCGCGACGGCGATCATCGCGACCGCGAACGTGGACCCCGTCAGATCGAACATGTGGAGCATGACCGCGACGATCGTCAGCTGTCCGCCGAGACCGGCGAGGGTGGAGCCGACCCACATCCGGGTGAAGGCGGCACTGTGGCGGAACGGCCGCAGATCGAGGAAGGAGTCCCGGCTCAGTCGCGCCATCATCGCCCGGACTCGGCGTCGCGACGGCCGGGTGCGGGACGGGTCGAGCGGAGCATTCGTCGAGCCTAATCGCTGGTAGACTCGTCAGGTTGCCGTTCGATCGGCCGCGGATAAAGAGAGCCCACGCATCAGGCGTCGGGCGCCGCGCAACGAAGAGAGAGGGGATCACCTATGGCACTGGAAGCAGACGTCAAGAAGGCGATCATCGAAGAGTACGCGACGCACCCCGGTGACACCGGATCCCCCGAGGTGCAGGTCGCGATGCTGACGCAGCGCATCAAGGACCTCACCGAGCACCTCAAGGAGCACAAGCACGACCACCACTCGCGTCGTGGGCTGTTCCTGCTCGTCGGTCAGCGCCGCCGTCTGCTCGGCTACCTCCAGGACATCGACATCTCGCGTTACCGCAAGCTGATCGAGCGTCTCGGACTCCGCCGCTAAGGCATCGCTGCCAGCGTTCAATCGCGCAGAACATTCTTGAGAAGGCCGCCCCAGGTGTGGGGCGGCCTTCGTCACTCCCGGTGCACCCCGGCTGACGCAGGATCCGCGTCCCACTTCATGCCGGTTGCGCGCGTCGGAGACGACAGAAAGTGGGACATCGTCGCGTGAGGCGAGAGGATGTCTCGCCTACAGCCCTGCGGAGGCCCGGGCCGCAACCAGGTCGGCGTGGTGGATCGCGGCGACGTCGGGGTGCGCACGGAGGCGAGACTTCAGCGCGTTCTCCCCGTAACGCGCGTGGATCGGGTTCGCGGGGTCCTGCGTCACGCCCCGCGCCTGCGCCGCCAGCTCAGGGGGGAGCTCGATCAGCGGAAGGCGGCTGTCGAGCGCCGGATTGAAGAAGAACGGCACCGAGATGCGGTCCTCGGGATGGCGCGGGGAGACGACGCGGTGGTTCGTCGCGATGAGGTACCCGCCGGTCGCATACTCGAGCATCTCGCCGATGTTCACGACGAAGGCGCCGGGCACCGGGGGAGCGTCCACCCATGAGCCGTCCCGCTCGACCTGCAGTCCGCCCTTGCCCGGCTCCACCCACAGCAGCGTGAGCACACCCGAGTCCTTGTGCGCGCCGACTCCCTGCTGGGGCTCCGGCGCATTCGTTCCGGGATAGCGGACGATCTTCAGCAGTGTCGAGGGCTCGCCGAAGTGCTGGTCGAAGTAGTCCTCGTCGGCACCCAGCGCGAGCGCCCAGGCCCGGAGGAGGGTGCGTGCGACACCGGTGAGGTGCGCCTGCCACTCCTCGGCGATCTCGCGGAGCTCCGGCTGGGCGTCCGGCCACAGGTTCGGTCCGATGAGGCGGGCGAAGTCCGGGGCGGAGGGGTCGGTCACCACCTCGCGCTCGGGCCCGATGTCGATCTGCTCGCGCCAGTCGACCTCGCCCTGCGTGCGCTCGCCGCCGATGCGGGTGTAGCCGCGGAAATGCGGGCTCCGCACGTTCTCGATCGCCAGCTTGTCCGCCTCAGGCAGGGCGAAGAACTCGCGGGCGGCGCGATGCAGCCGCCGCTCCTGCTCGGGAGTCACGCCCGTGCCGGTGAGGTAGAAGAAGCCGACCTCGTGGGTCGCGTGGCGCAGTTGCGCACGGAAGCGGGCCGCGGCATCCGGTCCCTGGTCGAGCAGAGAGAAGTCGAGGACGGGGAGGTTCAGATCGGACATGACCCGAGGATAGGCAGCCGCCGAGGCGCACGGGGCGGGTGTTGCCGTTCGTTAAGCGACGGCGCGACCGGGGGCGACGGACCGGGGGTGTAGCGTCAGCAGCCTCGGGTCTGTCCGATCCGCGGACGGGATGAGGACGATCATGACCCAGACCACCGGCCTGACGCTCGGAGTCGTCGGCACGTCCCGCAAGCCCGATGAGCGTCGCGTGCCGCTGCATCCGGCGCACCTGGACCGGCTGCCCGACGAGCTGCGGTCCCGGGTGCTGCTCGAGGCCGGCTACGGGCGGCGCTTCGGCGTCACCGACGACGAGCTGCGCCCCCTCGTCGGAAGGATCGCGCCCCGGGACGAGGTCATCGCGGAGGCCGATGTCGTGCTGCTCCCGAAGCCGCAGGCGGCGGATGTGAGGGAGCTGCGAGAAGGTCAGGTGCTCTGGGGGTGGCCGCACCTCGTCCAGGACCCCGAGCTCACCCAGCTCGCGATCGACGAGCGCCTCACCGTGATCGCCTTCGAGGCGATGCAGCACTGGGGATCCGACGGGGCGTTCGGGCTGCACGTCTTCCACAAGAACAACGAGCTCGCCGGCTACTGCTCCGTGCTCCACGCCCTGCAGCTGTGCGGCTCCACGGCCGACTACGGTCGCCGGCTCACCGCGGTCGTCATCGGGTTCGGCGCGACCGCCCGGGGCGCCGTGACCGCGCTGCGCGCGCAGGGGGTGCAAGAGGTGCGCGTCCTCACGAACCGCCGCACCGCGTCGGTGGCCTCCCCGATCCACGCCGCGCACATGATCCAGTTCGATCACGACGACGGGCCGTACTCCAGCGAGGTCCTCACCGACGAGGGCCGTGTTCCGCTCGCCCCGTTCCTGGCCGAGAGCGACATCGTCGTCAACTGCACGCTGCAGGACCCCAACCGCCCGCTGCTGTACCTGCGGGAGAGCGACCTCGGCGCGTTCCGGCCCGGGAGCCTGATCGTCGACGTGTCCTGTGACGAGGGCATGGGCTTCGAGTGGGCACGGATGACGAGCTTCGCCGATCCGATGTTCACGGTGGGCGAGTCGGTGAACTACTACGCGGTGGACCACAGTCCGTCCTATCTGTGGAACTCCGCGAGCTGGGAGATCAGCGAGGCGCTCCTGCGGTTCGTGCCGACCGTGATGGCGGGCCCGTCCGCCTGGGCGCAGAGCGATACCGTCGCCCGCGCGATCGAGGTGCGCGACGGAGTGATCCTCAATCCGGCGATCCTCGAGTTCCAGCGTCGCGCCGCGGAGGCGCCGCACGAGGTGATGGCACCCTCCGCCTGATCCGCCGGGAATACTCTGGACGCCACCGTGTTGTACGGGATACATTCACTTGCATGTATCGGATGCCACGAGCATCCAGGAAGCGGAAGAGACCGTGAGCGAGACCACCACCCCCACCTGGCCGGGCATGCAGTTCGGCATCTTCACCGTCAGCGACATCACCCAGGACCCCACCACGGGGCACACCCCGAGCGAGGCGGAGCGCATCCGGGCGACGGTGGAGATCGCGAAGCACGCCGAAGAGGTCGGACTCGACGTGTTCGCGCTCGGAGAGCACCACAACCCGCCGTTCTGGTCGAGCTCGCCGACCACGACCCTCGCCTACATCGCCGCGCAGACCGAGCGTCTCGTGCTGTCGACCGCCACGACGCTCATCACCACCAACGACCCGGTGAAGATCGCCGAGGACTACGCGATGCTGCAGCACCTGTCGGGCGGACGCATGGACCTCATGCTCGGCCGTGGGAACACCGGCCCCGTCTACCCGTGGTTCGGCAAGGACATCCGCCAGGGTCTGCCGCTGTCGATCGAGAACTACGCCCTGCTCCACAAGCTGTGGCGTGAGGACGTCGTCGACTGGGAGGGCAAGTTCCGCAGCTCGCTGCAGGGCTTCACCTCCACCCCGCGGCCGCTCGACGGCGTGGCGCCGTTCGTCTGGCACGGCTCGATCCGCACCCCCGAGATCGCCGAACAGGCCGCGTACTACGGTGACGGCTTCTTCGCGAACAACATCTTCTGGCCCGCCGAGCACTACCAGCGCCTCATCGCGCTGTACCGCCAGCGCTGGGAGCACTACGGGCACGGCGCCCCCGAGACGGCGATCGTCGGACTCGGCGGCCAGGCCTTCATGGCGAAGAACTCCCAGGATGCGGTCGCGCAGTTCCGCCCGTACTTCGACAACGCCCCCGTCTACGGCCACGGACCCTCGCTCGAGGACTTCTCCGAGATGACGCCGCTGACCGTCGGATCGCCGCAGCAGGTCATCGACCGGTACGCCGGGATGCGCGAGCTGTTCGGCGACTATCAGCGTCAGCTGTTCCTCGTGGACCACGCGGGTCTGCCAGTGAAGACCGTGCTCGAGCAGCTCGACTTCCTCGGCGGCGAGGTCGTGCCGGCACTGCGCAAGGAGTTCGCGGCCGATCGGCCGGCCGACGTCCCCGACGCCCCCACCCACGCGTCGCTCGTGCGCGCCGCCTACGGCGATGGACCGGCCCGCGAGGCTCGCCCACGCGCCAACCGCGGCGACAACCTCAGCGGTCCTTCGCCCTACCAGGACACGCCTGCCCCCGCCGGTGCGGCCTTCGGTGTGGGGGCGGGACGATGACCGCCCGTCGCATCTCCGTCATCTCCGCGGGGCTGTCCAACCCCTCCTCGACGCGCATGCTGGCCGACCGGCTGGCGGCCGCCACCGTCGCCGAACTCGCGGCGCGCGGCATCGAGGCTTCGGTGGACACGATCGAGCTGCGCGACCACGCGCACGACATCGCGAACAACCTCCTCACCGGGTTCGCGCCTCCCGCGCTGGAGTCGGCGATCAACTCCGTCGTCTCCGCGGACGCGGTCATCGCGGTGACGCCCATCTTCTCGACGAGCTACTCGGGTCTGTTCAAGTCGTTCATCGACGTGCTCGACCCTGACGCGCTCACCGGGACGCCCGTGCTGATCGGCGCGAACGCCGGCACGGCCCGCCATTCGCTGGCGATCGACTACGCGATCCGCCCGCTGTTCACCTACCTCCACGCCGAGCCGGTCTCCACGGGCGTGTTCGCCGCCTCGAGCGACTGGGGCGCCGCCGCCGACGAGGTGGCGCCGCTCAGCGCCCGCGTCGAGCGCGGCGCACGCGAGCTCGCCGAGGCGATCGCGCGGCGTGAGGCGTCGACGGCGTCCGACCCGTTCGACCCCGACAGCTACCTGGGTGAGGGGCGCTCGTTCGGCCACCTGCTGGGCGGCCTCGCGGGGGAGTGATCCGGCGGCGGCTCAGCCGATCGCGGGCGCGGCCATGCGGGCGTGCACGAGATCGGCGAAGGCCGCGAAGGGCGCCGCCGCCAGTGCGACCGGAGTGCCCTCGGCCTCGGGGTGCCACTGCACCGCGAGGACGGGGGCGCCGGTGTGCTCGACCGCCTCGATCACACCGTCGTCGGCGACGGCCGTGGCCACCAGGTCGCTGCCGAGCCGGCCGATGGCCTGATGGTGTCCCGACGCGACCGGGATGGTGGTCGCGCCGGTCGCCGCGTGCAGGTGCGAGCCCTGGGCCACCGTCACGTCGTGCCAGCTCCAGGCCAGCCCGCCGCCGTCCGACGCGGGGGTGTGGAGCACCGATGAGGCGGGCAGATCCTCGACGAGCGTGCCCCCGAGGGCGACGTTGATCACCTGGAGTCCCCGGCAGACGCCGAGCACAGGGATGCCGCGGGCGAGCGCAGCGGCGAGGATGTCGAGATCGAGCTGGTCCTGCGCGGGGTTCACGTCGTAGACGTCCGCCCCGGTGTCGCCCCCGTAGCGGGCCGGATCGATGTCCCCGCCGCCGGGGAGGACGAGACCGTCGAAGCCGGCCAGGTCTGCCGTGCGGACCACGACGACGTCGAGGTCCTCGGAGCGCACGAGCTCGGCGACGTCATCGAAGATGGCGTTGGCCAGCCCCACGCGGGCGTCCGCCCCATCGGGGTCCGAGAGGCGGGCGGGCATGGCGATCCGGGGCAGGCTCATCCATCCATTCTCGGGCACGTCACCGGTGCCAGCGGTACTCCGTCTCCGGTCGGCCCTGACCGCCGTAGCGCGGCGCCCGCTCCACGCGGCCCGCGGCTGCGAGATGCTCCAGGTATCGCCGCGCGGCGACCCGCGACATTCCCAGCTTCTCCGCCGCCTCGCGCGCCGAGAGCGCCCCGTCGCCGCGGACCGCGGCCGTGACCCGCTCGAGCGTGTCGGCCGCCAGTCCCTTCGGCAGGCGGATGGTCCCGGTCGCCCGGGACGCCGCCAGCAGCGCGTCGATCTCCTCCTGGGTCGACGGTCCCGATGTCTCCCGCGTGCGGCGGTGGTAGTCGCGGTACTGGTCGAGCCGATCCGCGAACACCGCGTAGGTCACCGGCTTGACGAGGTACTGGACGACCCCGAGTCCGACCGTGCGACGGACGGTGTCGGCGTCCCTCACCCCGGTCACGGCGATCACGTCGACAGCACTGCCGCGCGCGCGGATGTGCCGCAGGACGTCGAGCCCGCTGCCGTCGGGCATGGTCATGTCCAGGAGGACGAGGTCGAGGTCCTGGCGCGCGAGGACGGCCTCCACGGCGGCGCGGGCACCGGTGCACTCGCCGGCGACCTCGAAGCCCTCCAGCCGCGCGATGAAGCCGCGGTGGAGTTCGAGGGTCAGCGCCTCGTCGTCGACGAGCAGCACGCGGATCACGAGGCCTCCGTGGGAAGCACGACGCGGAACGTCGTCGGGGGGTGCGCGGCGATCGCGATCGACCCGCCGATGTCGTCGACCAGCGCCCGCGCCAGCGCCAGCCCGACCCCGCGGCCCTCGGCACCCGCGGGCTTGGTCGAGAACCCCCGCTCGAACACGCGCGAGCGGAGGTGTGCGGGGATCCCCGGACCGCTGTCGGAGACCTCGAGGAGCAGCTCGGCCTCCGCGGTCCGCGTCAGCGTGACCCGCACCCAGCGCGGGGCGGCGCCGGCGGCGGCGGCGTCCAGCGCGTTGTCGAGGAGATTGCCCACCAGAGCCACCTGGTCGATGGGCGGCAGCAGCGACTGAGGCGCCCGCGGGTCGAGGTCCACCGTGAGCTCCACGCCTCGCTCGGCGGCCTGCGCCGTCTTGCCGAGCAGCAGCGCCGCCACCGTCGGATCACCCTCCGACCGGGCCGTCACCTGGTCCACGAGCGATTGGCTGCGCTGGGCGGAGGCGCTCAGGAGGTCGATCGCTTCGTCGGTGCGTCCGAGCTCGAGCAGGGCGACCGCCGCGTGGAGACGGTTGCCGTGCTCGTGGGTCTGGGCGCGCAGCGCCTCTCCGAGCGTCCGCATCGACTCCGCCGCGGCGAGGGTGTCGCGGATCTCCCCGGCGGGGAGATCGCCGGCGAGGCGGCGGGTGAAGCGGCGGGCCAGCAGCGCTCCGGCGACGCCGGCGATCACGAGGGCGGCTCCGATGCCGAGCGCGGCGAGCAGGCGCGGCACGATCGCCGCCGACACCGTCTCCACGGTCACACCGACCGACACCCATCCGACGAGGACCCCGTCCTCCTCGACCGGGGCGATGGTGCGCAGGGAGGGGCCGAGCGTGCCGGTGAACTCCTCCGTCAACGGCGCGGGCTCGGCCGGGATCGTGCCGAGATACTTCCGGCCGATCTGCCGGACGTCGGGGTGGGTGGCGCGGATGCCGCCCGCGTCCATGATCGTCACGAAGTCGACCGGCGCGTCCGCGATGACCGCGGTCGCGATCGGCTGCAGCACGGGCGTGGCCGCGGCGCCGTCGGCCGCCAGCGCGGCGCGGACCTCCGGCGAGTCCGCGAGGGTCTCGGCCACGGCGTGCGTGACCCGCTCGGCTTCCGAGCGGGCGCTGCGCTGGCCTTCGAACAGGAGGAGGCCCGACGTCAGCAGTGCGGTGACGACGACGGCGATCGACAGGGCGAGGAACACCTGCGACGCCGCACTGCGCCCGATCGCCCGCGCCATCGCACCCTCCGTCTCCCCGGCGGGCCGTCGCCCGGTTCCGCCGCGACCAATACGACCACAAATCGACCTGCGTCGGTACGCGGCACACCCTGGATGCAGCCCGCCGACGACGGCGGTCCCGAACAACGACCGTTCACCCAGGAGGAAGAGATGGCCCTCTCCACGACATCGATCCGCATCCCCGACTTCATCCGGAGGCCCGGTCGGTCTTGGGACAAGCACACCTGGCTGTACATGTCGGTCATCATCGCCGTCGTGCTCGGCGCCACGATCGGACTCGTCTGGCCCGAGGTCGGGGTGAGTCTCGAGCCCCTCGGCACGGCGTTCGTCGGGCTGATCAAGATGATGATCGCGCCGATCATCTTCTGCACGATCGTGGTCGGGGTCGGCTCGATCGCGAAGGCGGCCACCGTCGGCAGGATCGGCGGTCTCGCCCTCGGGTACTTCATGCTCATGTCGACGTTCGCCCTCGCCATCGGGCTGGTGGTCGGCAACCTCATCCACCCGGGTGAGGGGCTGAACATGCAGTCCGCGACCTACGACACCAGCAAGCTCCCCGAGGCGAAGACGACCACCGAGTTCCTCCTCGGCATCATCCCGACGACCCTCTTCTCGGCCTTCACCGGTGAGAGCGTGCTGCAGGTCCTCTTCATCGCCCTCCTGGTCGGGTTCGCCCTCCAGGGCCTCGGCTCCAAGGGCGAGCCGATCATGTATGCGGTGAAGCAGCTCCAGACGCTGGTCTTCCGCATCCTCGGCATGATCCTCTGGCTGGCACCCGTCGGCGCGTTCGGCGCGATCGCCGCCGTCGTCGGCAAGACGGGCGCCGCGGCGATCGTGAGCCTCGGCATCCTCATGATCGCGTTCTACATCACCTGCATCGTCTTCATCGTTGGTGTGCTCGGCACGCTCCTGTGGGCGGTCTCGAAGATCAACATCTTCCGGCTCATGAAGTACCTGGGTCGCGAGTACCTGCTGATCGTCGGCACCTCCTCCAGCGAGTCGGCTCTGCCCCGCCTCATCGCCAAGATGGAGCACGTCGGCGTCTCCAAGCCGGTCGTCGGCATCACCGTGCCCACGGGCTACTCGTTCAACCTCGACGGCACGGCCATCTACCTCACGATGGCGTCGCTGTTCATCGCCGCCGGGATGGGTGCACCGATGTCGATCCCCGAGCAGATCGGGCTCCTCGTCTTCATGATCATCGCCAGCAAGGGCGCGGCAGGGGTCACCGGAGCGGGGCTGGCCACCCTCGCCGGCGGTCTGCAGGCCTACCGCCCGGATCTGGTCGACGGCGTCGGCGTGATCGTCGGCATCGACCGGTTCATGTCCGAGGGGCGCGCCCTCACGAACTTCACCGGCAACGCGGTCGCCACGCTCCTCATCGGGACGTGGACGCGCGAGATCGACAAGGAGCGGGCCCGCGATGTGCTCGCCGGGCGTCTGCCGTTCGACGAATCCACCTTGTCGGGCGATCACGGCCACACCGCCGCCGCGGAGCCGCCGGCGCAGCCGGTGCAGCTCGCCGCCCGCTGAGCGATACGACGACGGCCCGGTGCTCTCGCGAGCGCCGGGCCGTCGTCGATCCGCGGCTCAGCCGCTCTTGCGGCGGAACTCCCGCTTGGTGATCGCGCCGTGCGTGCCGTGCACGGCGGAATCGCCGTCCAGGTGGGCTTCGCCTTCGCGGTGTTGGGCGTTCTTCTTGTCGAGCGCTTCCTTGAACTTGCGCTTCATGTCCTCGGAGGCCGAAGGGGCGGTGTCGTCACTGCTCATGCCCCCACGATACGCAGGCCAGAGGGCGACTGGTAGGCTTGCGAAGGTTGCCTTGCGGCATCCGCTCAACTTCACACTGAGCTCTCAACGCATGTTGGGAATCTGGAGCAGGCCGGCAGGAAGCTGGTCCCCTGTGGTGGGTCCCCGTCTCGAACGGTGGCTTTCGACTGGTGGCCAGTGCTGACGAGTCCCGCGATCGCGTCGCGCGTCGAGATCTGCCTGTTCCTGCTCCTTCGAACGACCTCGTGCGCGAAACGCGCGTGCGAGTCTAAACAAAGAAGGAGAGACCTCTTGGAAGGTCCTGAAATCACCGCCGCCGAAGCCGTCCTCGACAACGGACGCTTCGGCACCCGCACCATTCGGTTCGAGACCGGACGCCTCGCGCAGCAGGCGCAGGGCGCTGTCGCCGCCTACCTCGACGAAGAGACGATGCTCCTGTCGGCCACCAGCGCCGGCAAGCACCCCCGCGAAGGGTTCGACTTCTTCCCGCTGACCGTCGACGTCGAGGAGCGCTCGTACGCCGCCGGCAAGATCCCCGGCTCGTTCTTCCGCCGCGAGGGCCGTCCCTCCACCGAGGCGATCCTCGTCTGCCGTCTCATCGACCGTCCGCTGCGCCCGTCGTTCGTCGACGGACTGCGCAACGAGGTCCAGATCGTCGTGACCGTGCTCTCCATCGCACCGGGCGAGTTCTACGACGCCCTCGCGATCAACGCCGCGTCGCTGTCGACCCAGATCTCGGGCCTCCCGTTCTCGGGTCCCATCGCCGGTGTGCGTCTCGCACTCATCCCGGGCCACGGCGAGCACGCCGACCAGTGGGTCGCCTTCCCGACCGTCACCCAGCTCGAGGAGGCCGTGTTCGACCTCATCGTCGCCGGCCGCGTCCTGCCCGACGGCGACGTCGCGATCATGATGGTCGAGGCCGAGGCCACCGAGCACAGCTGGAACCTCATCAAGGCCGGCGCCGTCAAGCCCAGCGAGGAGATCGTGGCCCAGGGCCTCGAGGCCTCCAAGCCCTTCATCAAGGAGCTCGTCGCCGCGCAGAACGTGGTCGCGAACACCGCCGCCAAGGAGATCCAGGCCTACCCGGTCTTCCCGGCGTACAGCCAGGAGGTCTACGACTTCGTCGCCGGGCGCGCGTACGACCAGCTGCTGCCGGTCTACCAGATCGCCGATAAGCAGGAGCGCCAGAACGCCGACGACGCGATCAAGGACGCCGTGAAGGCGGAGCTGCTCGCCGCCGTCGAGGCGGGGGAGCTCCCCGCCGTCGCGACGCTCGAGTTCGGCGCCGCGTACAAGTCGGTCACCAAGACGATCGTCCGCGGACGCATCCTCAGCGAGGGCGTCCGCATCGACGGCCGCGGCCTGGCCGACATCCGCCCGCTCGACGCCGAGGTGCAGGTCATCCCGCGCGTCCACGGCTCGGCGATCTTCCAGCGCGGCGAGACCCAGATCCTGGGTGTCACCACGCTCAACATGCTCAAGATGGAGCAGCAGATCGACTCGCTGTCGCCCGTCACGAGCAAGCGCTACATGCACCACTACAACTTCCCGCCCTACTCGACCGGTGAGACCGGCCGCGTCGGCAGCCCCAAGCGTCGCGAGATCGGGCACGGCTTCCTCGCCGAGCGCGCCCTCGTGCCGGTGCTGCCCAGCCGCGAGGAGTTCCCCTACGCGATCCGCCAGGTCTCCGAGGCGCTGAGCTCCAACGGCTCGACGTCGATGGGCTCGGTGTGCGCCTCGACCCTGTCGCTGCTGAACGCGGGTGTGCCGCTGCGCGCCCCCGTCGCCGGCATCGCGATGGGCCTCGTCTCCGACCAGGTCGACGGCCAGACCCGCTACGCGGCGCTGACCGACATCCTGGGCGCCGAGGACGCGCTCGGCGACATGGACTTCAAGGTCGCGGGCACGAGCGAGTTCGTCACCG
>Ga0307406_10000562_pt1 | contig 21366 bp, 18 predicted proteins | sample 322Cmetagenome_3_FD_203706 | JGI IMG/M metagenome (GOLD analysis project Ga0307406, IMG submission 203706) | Maize rhizosphere microbial communities from greenhouse at UC Davis, California, United States - 322HYB-C-2 | ecosystem: Host-associated > Plants > Roots > Rhizosphere > Soil | place...
ATGCCCCAGCTCGGCGCCGTGTGCGCGATCGCCGAGGCTCAGCCTGCTCTCGGCGTGCGCATCGCACTGGTCGTCGAAGGAGAGGCGCCGCCCCGGGGGGAGTTGCGCGCCTGGGCGGGCGACCGGCTGGCCCCGGCATCCGTTCCTCGTCGCTGGTACGCCCTGCCGGAGCTTCCGCGGACCTCCGGCGGGAAGGTCCGCCGCGCCGCCGTGGCCGAGCTCATCGCCCGTGGACAGGGGCGATGATGAGCGCCCGGAGGTCCGTCGTCACGACGGGCGTCGGCGCCGTGACCCCCAGTGGCCTGACGGCACCGGCGCTGTGGGCGTCCGTGCGGGCCGGACGCAGCGGCATCACCCGCCTGCCGCCGGAGCTCTCCGGACTGGTGCAGGTCGGCGGAGTCGTCCGCGGTTTCACGGCTCCCGGCGACCTGCCGACATCGCTCGCCCGCCACCTCACGCCGATGCAGCAGTGGGCGATCGCCGCGGCCGATGAGGCCATGGCGACCGCGGGCGCGACCCCGGGCCTCGAGCTTCCGTGGAGCCCGCACGCGGTGCAGGTGATCGTCGCCACGGGCTCCGGACCGGTCGACGCAGTGCTGCGCGCGGTGGCGGCGCTGCGCGAACGCGGACCCCGCACGGTGCCGCCGGGACTCACGGTCTACGGAACGGCGGATGCCGTCGCCGGCGTCCTCAGCCGTCGATACGGAATCCTCGGCCAGACCCACGCCATCACCGCGGCCTGCGCGAGCGGTGCCGTCGCGATCGGGGAGGGTCTCCGGCGGATCCGCCACGGATACGCGGATGCCGTGCTGGTCGTCGGGATGGATGACTGCCTCGGTCCGCTGCATCTCGCGGCCCACGCGAACCTCCGTTCCGTGGTCACGGGCTTCGCCGACGACCCGGCATCGGCCTCCCGGCCGTTCGACCGCGCGCGCCGCGGCTTCGTCATGTCGCAGGGCGCGGCGGCCGTGCTGCTCGAGGCCGGAGACCTCGCGAGGGAGCGCGGTGCGCGACCGGTCGCGACGGTGGCCGGGTTCGGCGCGACCGCCGATGCGCATCACGCCACGGCGCCGGACCCTGCGGCCGCCGGCGCGACCAGGGCGATCGAAGCCTGCCTTTCGGAAGCCGGTGTCGCCGCATCCGAGATCGATCACGTGAACACGCACGGCACGGGAACGGTCCTCGGTGATGACGCCGAGCTCGTCGCGCTGCGGAATACGCTCGGCCGTCGCGCGCCGGCCGTCCCGCTCACGGCGACCAAGTCCACCACCGGACACCTGCTCGGCGCGGCCGGCGTCGTCGAGGCCGTCATCGCCGCGATGAGCCTGCGCGACCAGCTGCTCCCTCCGACGATCAACCTGTCCGAGCCCGCGGATGACTGGGACTTCGTCCGCGACACCGAGAGATCGCATCCGGTCGACGCGATCCTGTCGACCTCGTTCGGCTTCGGCGGTCACAACGCGGCCCTCCTGCTCACCGGCCCTGACTGAGACCCCACGCCGCGGAGGGGCCGACACGCTACGGCACCAGCACGACCTTCCCGCGCTGCCGACGCTGCTCGATGGCGTCATGCGCCGCCGCGGCGTCCGCGAGTCGGTACTCGTCGACGGGTGGAACGGTGCGTCCTTCCGCCACCGCGGCGAGCGCTCTGGTCTCGAGCAGCCGCAGGTCCGGCAGGGCTCGTCCGAGCGGCACGGTGACGGTGAGGGAGCGCGCGACGATGTCGTCGGAGTCGAGGCGCAGAACCTCGCCGCTCGACCAGCCGATGATCACGACGCGGGCCCCGCGGCCGAGTGTCTCGAGCACTGCTCGACCCGTCGCGCCGCCGACGCCGTCCAGCAGGACCGAGGGCTGCTGCTCGCCGAGGAGCTCGGCCATCCCCGCCGGCCACGACTCGTCGGTCGCATCCAGCGGCAGCAGTCGGCCTCCGGCGAGCTTCTCGCCGCGTCCGAGCTGCTCGACCACGGCGCGCTTCGCCTCGCCGCCGTGAAGGGCGACGACCGTGGCCCCGACCGACAGGGCGAGCTGCGCGAGCTGGCTTCCGAGGCCGCCCGATGCCCCGGGGATGACGACGACGTCTTCCGGCCCGATCTCCACGGAATCCAGCACGAGCTGAGCCGTGCGCCCCGTGCCGATCGTGGCGACGGCCTGCGGGAAGGTCACGCCATCGGGGACGGGGTGCAGGGACTCGACCGGTGCCAGCGCGAACTCTGCGTATCCGCCGCTGCGGAAGCCCACGTGGGCGACGACCCGCGATCCGACGATGGCCACGTCGACGCCGGGCCCCACGGCATCCACCACACCGGCCACCTCACGCCCCGGCGTCATCGGGAGCACAGGTCTCGGCATCGACGGCGGACCGGCGTCGCGACGGATGGCGGTGTCGACCGCGTGCACTCCGGCGGCGGCGATGCGCACACGCACCTCCCCCTCCGCGGGTTCCGGCAGCGGCACCTCTTCGACCTGCAGCACCGCGCTGGCCCCGAACGCACGCTGGACGATCGCCCGCATGGTCCGCGACTCGACTTCCATCACAGCATCCGCGCTCATGCGCCGACCTCCTCGTGCGTCTCATCCGCTCCGGCCCGCGTCCTCATCCGTGGCGCCAGCACGGCCGCGGCGACAGCCACGACGGCCGCGAGGGCGAAGACAGCGGTGAACGGATCCGCGACCGCGGCGACGGCGGTGAAGAGCGTCCCGGTCACCGCCAACGCCAGCGCGCTGACGAACGAGTCGGCGACCGTCATCGCGCCGCTGTTGAAGCCCTGGTTCTCGGGGGTCGACATCGAGAGCGTCAACGCGCTGGTGCGCGGGCTCATCAGTCCCATCCCCACTCCCGCGACGACCCAGGCGACGGCGATCATCGCGGCATCCCAGCCGAAGCCGGCGGTCGCGACGGTCAGGGCGATGCCGATCAGGACGAGGATCGTCCCCACCCGCACCGCCGTGATGCTCGACAGCCGCGTGCCCATCCGCCCCTGCACGGTCGCGGCGGCCGACCAGGCGAGCGCCCCGCCGGTCAGGGAGAGCCCGGCGAGCGTCGGTGTGAGGTCGTAGCGGTCGGTCAGCAGGTACGGCAGGTAGACCTGCGCACCGAAGAAGGCGGCAGCGGCGAGCCCGCGGACGAGGATGACGGAGGGCAGCCCTCGACGAGCTCGAAGCGTGCCGCGGGGCACGAGCGGCCGCACGGCGATCAGCGCGACCACGACCGCGACGGCTGCGAGCGCCGTGCCGACTCCGGGGATGTCCCCGACCAGGTTCAGGGCGAGCACCGCGACGGCCGCGAGCACCGACCAGCCGAGCCGCCCGAACGCCCACGGCGTCGTCGCATCACCGTCGTTCGAGAGTCCGCGCAGTGCGGGGATCACCATGAACAGGGCGACGAGCACCAGGATGACCACGCCGAGGAAGACCCAGTGCCAGCTCCAGAGTTCCGTCACGGCGCCCGCGACCGTCGGGCCGATGAGCGACGGGATGACCCAGGCCGCGGCGAACCCGGCGAAGACGGCGGGATGCAGCGCCTGCGGGTACACCCGGGCGACGACCACGTACAGGGCCACCATCAGCCCTCCGCTGCCCAGTCCCTGGGCGAAGCGCCCGGCGACGAGGATCTCCATGCTCGGCGCGAGGCCCGCGATGAGCAGCCCGACGACGAACATGGCGACCGACGTGTACAGCGGCGCGACGGGGCCGCGGCGATCCGACCAGTTGCCCGCGATCACCATGCCGATCACGCTGGTGGCCAGGGGCCCGGCGAAGGCGAGCGCGTACAGCCGCTCGCCGTCGAGGTCGGCGCTGACCGTGGGCATCACGGTCGTCACGGCCAGCGACTCGAAGGCCCCGAGGAACACGAGGGCGCACGCGCCGATCGTGATCCAGAGGTACTCGGTGCTCATGATGCGCGGCGGGGCGGGGTTCGGCGCGTCGGTGCTCGTCGTCGGCACCGCTCCTGTCTTCGTGGTCATGAGACCTGACGATAAGACCTCAACAAAGGTTGAGGTCAAGTCCGGGGAATCAGCGCACGGGAAGGAAGTGCGTCGGCGCGGGGACCTGGGCCTCGTGGCGGATGCCGAGCGCCGCGCCCGTGCGCTCGTCGAGGTCGAGCAGCGTGACCGTGTCGGAGCGCTGCCCGGCGACGAGCATCTTGCCCTCGTGCACGAGATGGTGGCGCGGCCAGTCGACGCCGGAGTCGGCGAGCGCGACCGACTCGAGGGCCTCGCCGCCGCCGCGCACGCGCAGGGTCGCGATCGTGTTGCTGCCGCGGAGCGCGGTGTAGAGGAACTGCCCGTCGCGGGAGCGCGCGAGCTCGGCCGGGAAGTCGGTGCCGATCTCGGCGATCGGGCTCGACAGGGTCGACGACACGACGCGCCAGGTGCCGTCGACACCCGCGGCGAGGGTGAACACCTCGCACGAGTACTCGGTCACGACATGCAGGTGTCCGCTGGGGTGCACGACCATGTGGCGAGGCCCGGTGCCGAGCGGCAGGACCACCTCATGATCGAGGATCAACCCGTTCGCACTCTGCTTCCAGAACCGCACGAGGTCGAACCCGAGGTCGGTGGTGGCGATGCGGCCGTCGGGCAGGAACGCCGCGGCGTGCGCGTGCGAGACCCGGTCGGCGCCGGCCGCGTGCGGGTCGGATGCGGCGACGCCGTCGCCCGGAGGGGTCGCCGCCGGTGCGTCCGGGTCCTCATCGCCGAACAGGGCTGCGCGCAGCGCCGCCGCGGCATCCGCCTTCCCGTGCGCCGGGACGAGGCGGCCGGCCGCGTCCAGACCGATCCGCACCACGCGTCCGTCGCCGTAGCAGCTCGCGATCAGGAAAGCGCCGTTCGGAGCGACGGCCAGGTGGCAGACGTTCTCGCCGACCGCGACTGAGTCGCCGAGCGGCGAGAGCGCCGCCTCGCCGGTGCGTGCGAAGGCCTGCACCTGGGCGTCCGCCTCCAGCGCCGCGTAGACGACGTCGAGGGACGGATGCTGCGCCAGCCACGACGGCGACGGCGTCTCGGCGACCGCGCCGCGGTAGGCGAGCGTGGTGGCCTCGCGACCCTCGTCGCCGGCGAGCAGGCCGATGCCGTCGGCCTGCCCGTCCATCGCGGGGCCGTAGCCGCCGAGCCAGAACCGTGTCATGCGGTCGCTCCCGGGATCAGTCGAGCAGGTCGTGGCGCACGATGACCTGGTCGCGCTCGGGGCCGACGCCGATCACGGAGATGCGCGTGTTGCTCATCTTCTCGAGCGCCAGCACGTAGTCCTGGGCGTTCTGCGGCAGATCCTCGAAGGTGCGCGCGGTCGAGATGTCCTCGCTCCAGCCCGGGAAGTACTCCAGCACCGGCTTCGCGTGGTGGAAGTCGGTCTGGTTCACCGGCACCTCGTCGAAGTGCTCGCCGTCGACGTCGTAGGCGACGCAGACCGGGACCTGCTCGAGACCGGTGAGGATGTCGAGCTTGGTGAGCACCAGGTCGGTGATGCCGTTGATGCGCGTGGCGTAGCGGGTGATCGGCGCGTCGTACCAGCCCACCCGGCGCGGGCGGCCGGTGGTGGTGCCGAATTCGAAGCCCTGCTTGCGCAGCCACTCGCCCTGCTCGTCGAACAGCTCGGTCGGGAACGGGCCCGAGCCGACGCGGGTCGTGTACGCCTTGACGATGCCGACGATGCGGTCGAGGGCCCCGGGACCGACGCCGGAGCCGGTCGCAGCACCGCCCGCGGTCGCCGACGATGAGGTCACGAACGGGTAGGTGCCGTGGTCGATGTCGAGCATCGTGGCCTGGCCACCCTCGAAGACGACGACCTCGCCGCGTCCGAGGGCCTCCGCGATCAGGTAGCCGGTGTCGGCGACCATCGGGCGCAGGCGGTCGGCGTAGGAGAGCAGGTCCTCGACGACCTCGTCGGCGGTGATCGCGCGACGGTTGAAGATCTTCACCAGCAGGTGGTTCTTCTGGTCGAGGGCGCCCTCGACCTTCTGCCGCAGGATGTTCTCGTCGAAGATGTCCTGCACGCGGATGCCGACGCGGTTGATCTTGTCGGCGTAGGCCGGACCGATGCCGCGGCCGGTGGTGCCGATCATCCGCTTGCCGAGGAAGCGCTCGGTCACCTTGTCGAGCGTGCGGTGGTACTGCGTGATGATGTGCGCGTTCGCGCTCACCTTCAGTCGGGAGACGTCGATGCCGCGGGCGGCGAGCGCCTCGAGCTCGAAGAACAGCACCTCGAGGTCGACGACGACCCCGTTGCCGATCACCGGCGTCACGCCGGGAGAGAGGATGCCGGACGGCAGGAGGTGCAGCGCGTACTTCTCGTCGCCGACGACGACGGTGTGCCCGGCGTTGTTGCCGCCGTTGAACTTCACCACCCAATCGGTGCGCTCACCGAGAAGATCGGTGGCCTTGCCCTTTCCTTCGTCGCCCCACTGCACGCCGACGATCACGATTCCTGGCATGGGTGTCCCCCCTGCTTTCGCCGGGTTTGCACCGGCCGATGAGCTGGCCCTCTTCGGGCGGTCCCATCCTATCGGGAGGGGATTTCGGGGCTGTTTCGGGGCGTTCCCGTCGCGCTCCGGTCGCAGTTCGTGCCGGTGGGGGCGGCTCCGATCGCAGTATGCGCCGCCTCGGCCGCTTGCGAGCGACCGAATCTGCGACCGGGGCGGCTCCGGCGGGACGTGGCGGGAAAGCGACGGATGCTGTCGGTCCGGCCGATCGACGGATGTCGGAGGCCCCTGTCAGGATCGGGGGATGCCACAAGCAGCATCCGGCGATGCCGGCGTTCGCGCGAGCGCCGACGCACCCAAGAAGCAGGGTCCGCTCGTCCTCCTCGCAGCCCTCGTGACCGTCGTCCTCTGGGCGTCCGCGTTCATCGGCATCCGGGGGGCCGGACCGCACTACGACCCGGGTGCGCTCGCCCTCCTGCGCATGGCCGTCGGCACGGTCGTGCTGACCATCCTCGCCGTGCGCCACGGCATCCGTCTCCCGGAGCGCCGCCACTGGTGGCTGATCGCGGTCTGGGGCGTCGGATGGTTCTGCGTCTACAACCTGGCGCTGAACGCCGCCGAGCGCACCCTCGATGCCGGCACCGCCGCAATGGTCGTGAACCTCGCGCCGCTCATGGTCGTCGTCTTCAGCGGACTGTTCCTGCGCGAGGGCTTCCCGAAGCCCCTCGTGATCGGGGCCCCGATCGCCTTCCTCGGCGTCGTGCTCATCGGCATGAACTCGTCCACGAGCGAAGGACCCGACATCACCGGGCTGCTGCTCGCGCTCCTGGCTGCGGTGATGTACGCCGGATGCACGCTCCTGCAGAAGCGCCTCCTCACCGCCGGGACCGACGCGACGACGCTGACCTGGCTCGGTGCCGCGGCCGGAACGATCGCACTGCTGCCGTGGACGGGCAGCCTCATCGGCGCCCTGCAGACCGCACCGCTCGACGCGACGCTGTGGGTCGTCTACCTCGGCATCTTCCCGACGGCGATCGCCTTCACCACCTGGGCGTATGTGCTGCAGCGCAGCACCGCGGGACAGACCTCGGCGACCACCTACGTGGTGCCGGCGATCGCGATCCTCATGTCGTGGGCGATCCTCGGCGAGGTGCCGACACCGCTGATGTTCCTCGGCGGAGCGCTGTGCCTTCTCGGCGTCCTCGTCACCCGCATGCGCTGGCGACGCCGGGACGCCTGACCGGAAGCCGGCCGACGGCCCGGGCTCAGCACCGGCCGACGGCCCCGGGCTCAGCGCTCGCCGATGACGTTCCGCGCGATGCCGAGCTCGGCGAGCCGGGCCGCCGCCAGCGTGCGCTTGAGCTCGAGCGCCTCGCCGATCTCGCCCGCCAGGCGCGGACGGCTCTGGATCAGTGCGTCGACCGTCGACAGCGGCAGCACCACGACCGTGAGGACCTCGCCGGCGATCGTGACCGCCTGGGTGCGCTCGCGGGTGAGAGCGGTGTGCCCGACGATGTCGCCCTTCTCGGCGCTGGCGAACTCGATGCGTCCGCCGTCGGCCTCGATCGCGAGCACGGCCCGCCCCGAGACCACCACGCGCACCTCGTCGGGGACGATGCCGCTGCCGAGCACGGTCTCGCCGACGCCGTAGCGCTCGAGGCGCGCACCCGTGGTCACCGCCTCGATGTCGTCATCGCGAAGATGCAGCGTCGGCGCGATCGTGGTCACCGCCTCGACGAGACGCTGAGGTTCGGCGAGCGGGTCGGTCGCATCCCCGTCGAGCGCGAACCCGCGGCGACGCGCGGCGTACCAGAGCCAGGAGAGGTACATCGAGAGCGCACGTGACGCGTCGGCGGGCCCGGCGACCGGGATCGAGACGGCGTACGCACCGGCGCCCGAGTAGTGCACGGTGGCGCGCTCGCGCGGCAGCTTCATCGGCAGGGCATCCGCGATCGAGACCAGCAGCGACATGACCTCGTGCGGCGGATCATCCGTCGAGAACTTCACCGGCGTCTCGGCGGAGTACGGCCCTTCGGGCTCGCTCATGTTCGTGAACGAGGCTCCGGACAGCGACGAGTTCGGGACGATCTGGATGCCGCCGCCGGTCTCGATGTGCACGGCACGCCAGTTGACCTCGACGACCCGGCCCTTCACGCCCGCCGCATCGAGCCAGTCGCCGATCTTGAACGGCTGCTCGAAGAGGAGCAGGAGCCCCGAGATCACGCCGCCCACGGCATTCTGCAGCGCGAGGCCGATCACGATCGACCCGACGCCGAGAGCGGTGAAGAGGCCACCGACATCGGCATCCCACACCCAGGAGAACAGGAGCGCGAGCCCGACGCCCACGAGGATCAGCCGCGCGATCTCGACGAAGATCGTGGGGATGCGCCCGCGCCAGGAGTCCTTCTCCGCGTTGGCGAACAGCGCGACGTTGAAGGCCGAGAGCACGAGCAGGATGACGAGGAAGCCGAACACGGTCGCGACGACGCGCGTCCACACCTGATCGGCGGGCGACTGGATCGCGAACGCGAGGAGCCCGAACAGCGCGCCGACCGGCACGACTCCGTTGCGCAGCATCCGCAGCGGCTTGGCGACCGGATTGCCTCGACGCGTCAGCGTTCCGATGATCTCGGTCAGCACGACGAGGATCACCGGCACCCCGATGGCGAGCCCGATCACCCACCAGGCCCAGCCGTCCTCGAACGCGTCGGCCACGGTCAGACCACCTTCCAGACGGTCTCGGTCCGGCCCTGGGTCTCCACCGTCCCCGCCTCGACGTAGGTCACCAGTTCCTGCGTGCGGTCGCGCACGTTCTGGCTCACGTAGATGCCGGGCTCGCCGGTGACCGAGCGCACCCGGTAGGCGAGGTTCACGGCATCGCCCCACAGGTCGTAGGCGAGGCTCGTGCGCGCGACGAGGCCGCTGGTCACGGTGCCGGCGTCGACGCCCGCACGCACCCCGATCTGCGTCCCGTGCTGGGAGTTGAAGCGCTCGAGCACGTCCAGCAGGTTGCGGGCGAACTCGACGCTGCGGCGGATGTTGTCCACGCGCGGCACGATCAGTCCGGACGACGCGAGGTACCCGCCGCGCAGCGTGCGCACCTTCTCGACCCCGGCCTTCTCGGCGGCCTCGTCGAAGCCCCGCATGAGCGTGTTGAGGAGTCCGATCTCCTCTTCCGCACTCTTGCCGCGGACGGCATCGTCGAATCCGACCAGCTCGGCGAAGACGACCGAGACGTTCTCATGCGCCTCGCTGATGGCCTCTTCACCCTGCTTGTACTTCGTCGCGACGCTCTCCGGCATCAGCGTGTGGAGCAGCTTCTCGTTCTCCTTCTGCTGCTCGTCGATGAGGTCCTGCTTGATCCGCAGGCTCGACGCCATGTCATTGAACGCGCTGCCGAGGTCGCCGAACTCGTCGCGCGAGCCCTGCGGGACCTGCACGTCGAGGTCGCCCTCCGCGACGCGGTGCACGGCACCGACCAGCCGATGGATCGGACGGGTGAACACCTGGGCGAGCAGCAGCGAGAGCAGGGAGACGCCGAGCATGATGCCGAGCAGCGACAGCAGCACGTTGCGCGTGAAGTCGTTGACCGGCTCGAACGCCTCTGCGGTGTCGATGCGCGCGACGATGACCCAGTCGAGCCCTTCGATCTCCAGCGGCGCGTAGGCGGTGACGCTGTCGCCGCCTATGTAGTCGCGGCCGATGACGGTGCCGCTGCGTCCGGCCTGCGCCTCGGACACTGCGAAGGTGTCCACGGGCTGCAGCAGCACGGTCCCCTTGACCTCGCCGATGCGGTTCGCGATCGTCGGGGCGATCCCTCCGCTGATCAGCCGCTTGACGTAGTCCTCGGGGTCTTCGACCAGACGTCGGGAGGTGCTGCGCATGAGGTCGTCGCGACCTACCAGGTACACCTCGCCCGTGTCGCCGAGTCCCTGCGCCTTCCATCCCTCACTGCCGGTCATCACGGCGTTGATCGTGTCGACCGGCACCTGGAGCGCCATGGCGCCCGTGATGCCGCTGTCGTTGCCGACCGGGGAGATGACCCACATCGTGGGGATGTTCAGCGAGGGGATCCAGCGCTCGAAGTCAGTCAGCCCGATGGACTCGACCGAGTTGGTCGCGATCGTGTCGCGGTACGTCTGCGCGAAGACGGTGTCGCGATATGGACCGGTGTTCACGTTCGTGCCCAGTTCGATGCCCTTGTAGGCGGAGAAGACGACGTCGCCGTCGAGGTTGAGCAGCAGCGCATCTTCGTAGCCGGCCTGCTGCACCAGCCGTGTGAAGTAGTCGCCGTATCGTTCGGCCCCAGCCGAGTAGCTCGTGCCGTCGCCGCTGTCGTTCCCGACGAGAAGCTCGTCGTAGTCGGCGTCGAAGTCCTGGTTCTTCGTCGTGTACTGCAGCTGCAGGTAGCGGCCGGCGTTCGACTCGGGGATGAACGCCTCGGTGCCGTACTCTTCTCCGGCGCGCGCCTCGAGCGTCGGGATGAAGGTGTCGGCGTAGTATGCCTCGAGCTGCGCGGACTGCTCTTCCGTGACCACCTGCTGCTGCAGTTCGTCCCACGCGGCGTTCATCGTGTTCGAGAGCGTCTGTGCGCTGAGGTTCCGCGACTGCAGGGAGGCTTCGCGCTTGACGTCGTCGATCGCCTCGGTGATCTCGACCGCTCTCATCGAGCGGATCGTGATGAGCTGATCGACGGCCGCGTGGTGCAGGGACTGCCGGCCGTTCACGAAGCCGATCGCTCCGACGACGACCGACGAGACCAGACTCACCGCAAGGAGCATGATCAGCAGCTTCGACTGGATGCTGAGTCCGCCTCCGCGGAATCGGCGCGTTCGCGTCGTCGCCTCTGCGCTGCTGTTACCGGTCCCGCTCTCGCTCATGCGCCCTCCGCCGTGCATCGTGCGCGTCCCCGCTCGAACACTATCGATATACCGGTACGACGGTCTACACACGAGTTCCACTACAGTGACCGGCGGAGGCGAACAATGACGACCTGGTGGCCCTACGCACGACTCGCGGCATCCGCTCTCGCTCTTGCGGCGATCATCGCGCAGCTGAGCCGTTCCATCGAGAACGCACTCACCGCGACCACGGAGTGGGGCAGCCACATCCCCACGGTCGCCGCGAACTTCCTCAGCTTCTTCACGATCGAGTCGAACCTCCTGGCCGCGATCGTGCTCGCCATCGCCGCGATCTGGGCGCTCCGCCACCGCGACAGCACCGATCCCGAGCCGCGCTGGCTCGCGATCCTCCTCGTCTGCGCGAGCACGTACATGATCGTGACGGGCATCGTCTACAACACGCTCCTGAGGGGCGTGCCGTTGCCCCAGGGCGTCACCGTCCCCTGGTCCAACGAGGTGCTGCACGTCGTCATCCCGCTGCTGCTGCTGCTCGACGTGCTGTTCGCGCCGCGGCGGCGCGCGCTCGGCTGGAGCGCGATCTTCCTCGCCGCGATCTTCCCGATCGTGTGGGTCGTCTACACGCTGGTCCGCGCGAACCTGATCATCGCCCCGGCGACGGGGAACCCGTACTGGTACCCCTACCCGTTCCTCGACCCGCACCAGCCGGGTGGCTACGGCGCCGTCGGCCTCTACGTGCTCCTGATCGCCGCGATCATCATCGGCGCCGCTGCCCTCGTGGTCTGGATCGGCCGCAAGCGCGGCACCCGACCCGCCGTCTCCGACTGACCCGGGCACCCCTGCCCGCCGGGCTCCGACCCGGATGCGATTACGCTGGTGCGCGGGGGATGGCCGTGACGCGTGGTCCCCGTGTGACTGAGGGAGCCACCACATGAACGAGCCCTACACGCCGGACCCGCAGGCGAGCTCTGCACCGCCGCCCCCGCCGCCTCCTCCCGCCCCTTCGACAAGCTCGGGGACCCAGGGCGCAAGCCCGGCGACCCCGGCGTCGAGCTCCACGACGGCGGGCGTCTCCGGGTCGAAGAACCAGGGCGCCCCCACCGACGCCGAGATGTCCCGCGCCGCCGCCGTCCTCACGGTCGTCTCGGACTCCTACTCGGCGAAGATGGTCGGTCAGGACCGCCTGCGGATGAGCCTGCTCGTGTCGCTCATCGCCGGCGGCCACATCCTGCTCGAGAGCGTGCCCGGTCTCGCCAAGACGACGGCGGCCAGCACTCTCGCCGACACCGTGAAGGCGCAGTTCAAGCGCATCCAGTGCACGCCCGACCTGCTCCCCAGCGACATCACCGGCAGCCAGATCTACGAGTCGGCGACCGGCACGTTCCGCACGGTCCTCGGGCCGGTGCACGCGAACTTCGTGCTGCTCGACGAGATCAACCGCTCGAGCGCGAAGACGCAGAGCGCCATGCTCGAGGCGATGCAGGAGCACCAGACCACGATCGGCGGCGAGATCCATCACCTCCCGAAGCCTTTCCTCGTGATCGCGACGCAGAACCCCATCGAGCAGGAGGGCACGTACGAGCTGCCCGAGGCGCAGATGGACCGCTTCCTGCTCAAGGAGATCGTCGAGTACCCGAGCCCGGCCGAGGAGTTCGAGATCCTCAGCCGCATCGACTCGGGCGTGCTCGACCCTGACCGTCATGTGACGAGCGCGGTCACCCTCGACGACGTGCATCTGCTGCAGGATGTCGCGAGCCGGGTCTACGTCGACCCCGCGATCCGCAACTACATCGTGTCGATCGCCTACGTGACCCGGAACCCCGCGCCGTACATCGGCGAGGAGCGCGCCCGCCTCATCAAGTACGGGGCGAGCCCGCGCGCGAGCATCGCCTTCCTGCAGGCCTCCCGCGCGCTCGCGCTGCTGAACGGCCGCGCGCACGTGCTGCCCGAGGACATCCGGGCGCTCCGCCACCTGGTGCTGCGCCACCGTCTGCTCCTCACGTTCGAGGCCGACGCCGAGGGCATCCGCAGCGAGGAGATCATCGACGAGATCTTCGCCGCCGTGCCGACTCCCTGACCCGTCATGCCCAGCCTGATCACGCAGGTGAAGAGCAAGCTCTTCATCCACTCGTCGCGCAAGTCGCTGCACGCGCTCGACGGCGCCTACGCGTCGCTGCTGCACGGGCGCAGCCTCGACTTCGAGGACCTGCGCAAGTACGAGTACGGCGATCAGGTGCGCGACATCGACTGGCGGGCGACCGCGCGACTGGGTGCTCCGCTGGTGAAGCGCCATCGCGCGATGCGCATGCACACGATCATGTTCGTCGTCGACACCGGCCGCTCGATGGCCGCGCTCGCCCACGACGAGAAGTCCAAGAAGGATCTGGCGATCCTCGCGACCGGCGTTCTCGGGGTGCTCGCCCTGCGTCACGGCGACGACTTCACGATGGTCTACGGCGACGCGCAGCGTGTGCGTCGGCGCGCGCCAGGACGCAGCGAGGGCGCGCTCGAGCACGCCCTGCGCACGATCGACAAGGCCATCGACGAGAGCGCCGCATCGAGCGATCGCGACGCCCTGCTGTCCTACGTCACGCGCACCATCTCGCGGCGCATGATCGTCGTCGTGATCACCGATGAGGCGCCGATCACCGACGAGACGGAGCGGATGCTGCGCCGCCTGCGCGTGCAGCACGACGTGCTCTGGCTCACGGTGCGCGACGCCGACCCGGTGCTCGACCACACCACGCGAACCATCCGCAGCGACGTCGACAGCCGGTGGGACGTTCCGGACTTCGTGCAGGGCGACCTCGGCATCGTCCGCGAGCTCACGGCGCAGACCGAGGCGGATGCCGCCCGTCTCGCCGAGACCCTGAAGCGCATGGAGATCAGCCACGCCGCGCTCGACGGGCAGGACGACGCCGTCTCCCAGCTGCTGCAGCTGCTCAACCGGAGGTCTCATGCCGGGATCTGACGAGCTCTACCCGCCGGCACAGTACGGCTGGGGATGGATGCTGCTCGCCATCGGCATCCTCGCCCTGCTGGTGCTCGGCGCGTGGCTGCTGATCGTGCTCACCCGCCCGCGTCGCACCCTCTCGACCGCCGGAGAAGCGCAGGGGCCCACGCTGCTCACGGTCGACGTGCTCTCGCAGCTGCGCACCGAGTACCTCGAGCGCATCCGGATGGTCGAGACGGACTACCGGGAGCGGAAGCTGTCGGCGAGGAACGCGAACTTCGAGCTGAGCCGGGTCGTGCGCACCTTCGTGAACGAGTACAGCGGCCTGGAGGCGCCGGTGCTCGCGCTCGACGACCTCAAGGCCCGCGGCGTGCACCCCGCGCTCATCGACGCGATGGGACGGCACTACTACCCGAGCATCTTCCGCCAGGGACCCGCGATCGACCCGATCGCCGGTGCCGAGGCGGCGCGGACGGTGGTGCGCACATGGCACTAGCCAACTTCTGGATGATCATCGTCGCGCTCGCGGTCGTGCTGGTCGCGCTCGGCATCGGCCTCGCGCTTGGCCTGCGCCGCGCCGGACGCGGCGAAGCCGGTGAGCGGGCGCGGGTCGCCCGCGCGGAACGTCTGCGCGCGCTGCCATCGTTCCGCCAGGCGCTGACGCGGCGGGTGCTCGCGCTATCCGGCATCCTCGTCCTCGGCACCGTGGCGACCGTCGCAGCCGGTGTGGTGGCCGCCCGGCCGATGTCGTCGCAGACCATCCAGCCGGTGAACACCAGCCGCGACATCATGCTGTGCCTCGACGTGTCCGGCTCGATGACCGAAGTCGACGTCGAGGTGCTGAGCGTGTTCGAGGAACTGCTGGAGGACTTCGAGGGCGAGCGGATCGGTCTGACGATCTTCAACAGCTCGCCCGTGCAGATCTTCCCGCTGACCGACGACTACGACTTCATCCGCGAGCACCTCGCGAGCATCAAGGAGAGCTTCGACTACGTCGACCAGATCCCGGAGCACTGGGTCGGCACGCTCAACGGCGAGGGTGCCTCGCTGATAGGCGACGGACTCGCCGCGTGCACCATGGGCTTCGATCGCCCCGACGACGAGCGGTCGCGTTCGGTGATCTTCGCCACCGACAACGAGATCAACGGCGCCTCGATCGTGACGCTCGAGGAGGCCGCCGGCTACGCCAAGTCCAAGGACGTGCGCGTGTTCGCGCTCAATCCGGTGCAGGGCAAGGACGCCGAGGTGAGCGCAGAACTCGCCGCCGCGGCCGAGACGACCGGGGGCGCCGCCTACGGTCTGCGCGACACGACGACCGTGTCCGACATCGTGACCGAGGTGCAGGAGCAGGAGGCGACCGAGCTGCGCGGCGAGGCGCAGGTCGTGTGGACCGACACCCCGAACCTCTGGATCGTGGTGCTGTCGGTCGCACTGCTCTCATTCGCCGTCGTGCTGTGGAGGGTGAGACTGTGATCTTCCAGCCCGTCCTGCATCCGCTGCTGCTCGTCCTGCTGTTCGTGCCCGTGATCGCCCTCGCCGTCTGGCTGACCGTGCGCGGGAGCGGCCCTTCGACGAGCTCAGGGACCCAGGGAGCGGGCTCCGGCACCGCGGGAGCGAAGTCCGGCACCCGCACGCTGTGGGCGCTGCGTGTGCTGCTTCTGCTCGCCTGCTTCGTGATGCTGCTGCGTCCCGGCATCCCCGGCGGAGCGACCCAGACCCTCGCCACCGATACCGACATCGTGCTCGTGGTCGACACCACTGCGAGCATCGTGGCGGAGGACTGGGGCGACGGGCAGCCCCGCATCGACGGCGTCCGCGAGGACGTGCGCGCCATCGTCGAGGAGTACCCGGGCGCCCGGTTCGCCCTCATCACGTCGGATGCGGCGGCCGAGCTGCGGATGCCGCTGACCACCGACACCACGGCGCTGATGGGTTCGCTCGAAGTGCTGCGACCCGAGGTGACCAGCCAGTCGCGCGGAAGCTCGATCGGCATCTCCGCTCCGCTGGTGTCCGAGACGCTCGCCTCGGCCGCCGAGTCCTCCCCTGATCGCTCCCGCATGGTGTTCTACTTCGGCGACGGCGAGCAGACGGTCGACACGCCGCCGGAGCCGTTCAGCAGCAGCGCGAAGTACACCGACGCCGGCGGCGTATTCGGCTACGGCACGGCCGAGGGCGGCCCCATGCGCATCACGGGCGGAGGCGTGGACGACGACGAGGGATACATCGAGTACCAGGGCGAGGATGCGCTCTCGGTCATCGACGAGCAGAATCTCGGGGCACTCGCCGAGCAGCTCGGCGTCGACTACCAGCACCGAACAGCGGATGCCGCGCCGACGCTGCCGGACGCCCCCTCGACCACGACGAGCTACGCGGAGTCCGGCGAGGTCGGCAACGTCACCGAGCTGTACTGGATCGCCGCGCTGGTGATCATCGCGCTCCTCGGCGTCGAGCTCACGCGCGCGACGCTGCTCATCGCGCGACTCCGTCAGCTGCGGTCGCCCCGTACCGATCGGTCCCTGAGCGAGCGCAGCGAGACGAAGGGCGCTCGTTCCGCGGTTCCTGAGCGAGGAGCGAAGCGACGAGACGAAACGCCCGCATCGACCGCCGAAGGAGGTGCGTCATGACACCTCAGGACGAGGCGGCCGCGGCGCTGCTGCGGTCGAACCGCCGACGGCGCAGCATCCGCCGCTGGGTCGCGATCGGAACCCTCCCTCTCACGCTCGCCGCGCTGTTCTTCGTCGGCAAGCTGCTGAGCATGTACGCGTTCGCCCATCAGGCGGTGACCGCCTACGTGGTCGACGACTACGCCGGCTCCGAGGCCTCGGCCCGCGGGCAGGAGTTCCTGAACTGGTTCGAGCCGTACAAGGCGCCCTTCAACATCGGCACGGCGCTCGGCGCGGCCGAGAAGCTGCCCGAGGCGCGGGCGAAGCTAGAGGAGGCCCTGGAGCTCGCGCACGGCCTCGAGGTGTGCGGCGTGCGGATCAACCTCGCCCTCGTCGTGGAGCGCATGGGCGATGCCGCCCGGGCCGACGGCGACGGCGCGACGGCGGCGCAGCTGTACGGCGAGGCGCTGACGATCACGGTCGAGACGCCAGAGGAGTGCAAGAGCGACGAGGCGCAGGAGCAGTCGTCGGATCCGGAGCGCGACATGTCGGACTCGCTCGAGGGCACCGAGGAGCGGCTCAAGCAGAAGCAGCAGGAACAGGAGCAGGAGCCGCAGCCGCAGGAGCCGCAGCCCGAGGACGAGGAGCCGCAGCCGTCCGAGGACAAGCTGGAGGACCTGCAGGACAAGCTCGAGCAGGGCACGCAGGAGCGCGACCAGCAGCAGAACGACGACCCCGGCAGCTCGGGAACGGACAAGCCATGGTGATGGATCACGAGAAGCAGCGGGCACGCTACATCGCCGGCACCGAGGGGGCGCCGCCCGTGCCTCCGCCCGGCGGCTACCGCGGCGCGCGACGCCAGCAGCCACCGACAGCCGGGGCTCCGCTGCCACCGACCTCCGGAGCCACCGCGACGCTCGACGTGGAGAAGAAGCCCGCCAACGCGCTCGGATGGATCGCGCTGGCGGCATCCGTCCTGTTCGCGCTGATCCTGCTCGGCACGCTGGTCGCGGGCGGCACCGACATCCTCTACGGCGTCACGATGCTGGCCCTGCAGCTCGTGGTGGTCGCGGTGATCATCGCCGCGCTGTTCTCCGCGCGAGGACGGATGCTGGGCGCGATCGCGCTCATCGTGACGATCCTGTTCAACGTGGCGACGGTCGGCGGCATGAGCGCCCTGCAGACCTCCGCGTCCGGCAACTACGAGGGCGTCAAGAGCGACGAGCAGAAGCACGAGGAGGCGTACCCGGCGATCAAGGGCACCGACCCGCAGCAGACGCTGAGCCAGCAGTCGCTCGAAGAGGTGCGTGCCCAGTCCGACGCACTGTTCGCCGACATCCGCGACAGGCTGACCGCCGAGTTCGGGTTCACGTGGGTGCCGGTCGGCGACGAGGACCTGCGTCCCGAGCGCAACGGCTACGGCGGCGAGTCGATGCTCGTCGAGTTCACGTCCACGGGGTGGGCGACGAACGAGCCGATCCAGGACTACGCGCAGAAGCTCGACGTCATGGCCGCGATCGACGACGTCGTGCTCGAGCACGGCCTGTGGGACCTCTACTCGTTCAACGACCCGACCAACTCGGGCATCGACCCGTCGATGATCGCGAAGCTGTACGGCAGCGATGATCCGCTCACCCAGAACACCTGGGAGTACTACACCGAGAACTACCCCGATCCGCTGCGGTTCTACGCGAACATCTACGACCTGTCGAAGGACTCCGACGGCGGCTTCCTGACCGCCCGCCAGGCGCAGAGCGCGCGCACCGGGGAGCCGCTCGAGGGGCTGCAGCTCGTCGTCATCGCCAGCGGCGTGCTCAGCGAGGCCGACCGCGCCGAGTTCGAGAAGAAGCTCGAGGAGTACCCCGGATTCGGGTGAGTCCCCGGTCTCAGCCGGCGAGGCGGAGCAGCATCCGGGCGACGACGAAGCGTGCGTGCCCCCGAGAGGTGCGTGGGTCGTAACCGAGCGTCGCGGTGAGCACCGAGAGGCGATCCTGCACGCTCGAGTGGTGCCGCCCCAGACGCACGGCCGCGGCCCGCACGCTCTGCTCGTCGACCACGGCGTCGAGGAGTTCGAGGCTGCGGGCATCCAGGCCTGCGAGGGTCGTTGCATCCGGATGGAGGGCGCCGGAGTCGGCATTCTCGGCGACCAGCAGCAGTGCGCCGAGGTCGGCGGCAGCGAGCACGGGTTCTGCGGGTGCGGTCAGTCGCACGGCGATGAGCGCCGACGACCACGAGGCCGGAAGCTGCGCCTCCGGTCCGGGCGTGCCGATACCCCGTCGCCCGTCGTCAGCTGGATCCCAGGCCTCTGCCGCTGACCACTCGGCCGGGAGAATCGTCGCTCTGGTCAGCCCGTGCCGCGTGGCGATGACGGCGGACGGATGCTGCGCCAGGGGCGCCGGGTCGGGCGGCGAGGCCACCACGCACAGCGGGCCGGACGACAGCCGGAGACGCGACAGCGCGGTCATCCGCTCATCGACGCCCGCGTAGGAGCTGATCGCGAGTTCGACCGCGCTCGCCGTGCCCACGGATCGGCGCGCGCGGATGATGCCGAGCGCGAGAGCCAGCCGTTCGAGGATCATCGCGTCGTTGGTGTGCTCCTGGCCCTCGCGTTCGATCCAGACGACGGCATCGGGTCCGCTGTCGCGCCGCATCCATCCGTCTCGGGGATCGATCGGATCGATACGGACGCCGTCGGCGCGCACGCGCATGATCTGGCGGCCGTCGCGCTGCCCGACGGTCGCGCCGCTCAGCACCGCAGCCCCGCGGAGCATGCTCTCGACGCCGACGGATCGCTCGACGAGGGCGTCGAAGTACGTGACGACCTTGAGCGTCTCGCTGGCATCCGGGTCGAGGGCGGTGAGACGCCCCAGCAGATCTTGCATGTCGGCTCCATCGCGCGGGAGTTCCACCCTACGGGGTCGGCGGAGGACCCCGTAGGGGTGGCGTCAGGCGAGCAGGCGGTTCACCCAGTTGTCGCGGGCGGCGAGCATCGCCTGCGCCACGGCCGCGTGCGGCGCGAACATGTCGAATCCGTGGAATCCGCCGGCCCAGACGTGCAGCTCGGCCTGGACCCCGGCCTCCCAGAGGCGTGTGGCGTAGGCGACGTCCTCATCGCGGAACACCTCGGCGCTTCCGCAGTCGATGAACGCCGGCGGGAGACCGGCGAGATCGGTCGCGCGCGCAGGGGCGGCGTAGATCGAGACGTCGGGGCCGCCCTTGCGGTCGCCGAGCAGAGCGGTCCAGCCGGTGATGTTGGACCCGCGGTCCCACACGCCGATGCCGTCGATCTGCTGCGTCGAGACCGTCTCGTCGCGGTCGTCGAGCATGGGGTAGATGAGCAGCTGTCCGATGAGCGCCGGGCCCCGACGATCGCGGGCGATGAGGGCAGTGCCGGCGGCCAGTCCGCCTCCGGCGCTTCCGCCGCCGATCAGCAGACGCGACAGGTCGATGCCGAGATCTTCCGCGTTGTCCGCCGTCCACACGAGCGCGGCGTAGCAGTCCTCGACCGGGTAGGGATCGGGGAACTCGGGCGCGAGCCGGTACTCCACGGTCACGATCACGCCGTTGAAGCGCTCCGCCCAGTCGAGGAATCCGACGACGCCCAGCCACCGATTGCCGATGATCATGCCGCCGCCGTGTGTATGGAAGAAGCCTGGCCCCGTACCCGTGCGCCCCTCCTTCTCGATCACCGAGACGACGATTTCATCGCCGCCGTGACCGGCGATCGTCACGTCGCGACGGCTGAAACCGCGCGCGTCGAGGAGCGCGAAGATCTCGTCTTCTCCGCTGATCGGCGACTGCCGCATGAGCGGGATCATCTCCGAGGTGAGTGTCGTCGGCATCTGGTCGGCGACCAGGGCGAGAGCGGCTTCGAGCTCGGGGTCGAAGGGCGGGCGAGCCAGTGTGTCGGTCATCAGAACTCCTTTGTCCTCGCCGTCTGCGTGACGGCGTCCCGCCAGCATCCTTCACGTCCTCCCCGAGCGTAACCCGCCGCCCGCACCCGATCTGACGTGCGGATGCCGCCATCCGGCGGGGCGTTCCCGTGGCAGAAGGGCACAGTGTTCCGGCCCGTGACCCTGCCGGACTGCCACGCGAAGCGTCAGGCGGCGAACGACAGACCCGCGGCGAGAGCGAACCCGAGCACGGTCGCAAGACCCGTGGACTCCTTGGCCTTCGACTGGGCTTCGGGGACCATCGAGTCGACGAGCATGACGAGCAGGGCTCCGGCGGCGAACCCGCTCGCCGTCGTGCGGAAGGCCTCACCGGTGACAGTGGCCAGCCCGAAGCCCGCGACGGTGGCGAGCGCGCAGATCACGGCCACGCCCGCCCAGAGCAGCAGCACACGACTCTTCGCCATGCCGCCCTGGAGCAGGTCGGCGGCCGAGCCGATGGACTCCGGCAGGTTAGAGACGAGGATCGCGACGACGAGAGCCATGCTGACGGGTTCGCCGGACGCCAGTCCGATTCCCAGCACGAGCTGCTCGGGGATGCCGTCGAGCAAGGCGCCGACCGCGAGCTGTCCGCCGCCCGCTT
>Ga0307406_10000563_pt1 | contig 21360 bp, 24 predicted proteins | sample 322Cmetagenome_3_FD_203706 | JGI IMG/M metagenome (GOLD analysis project Ga0307406, IMG submission 203706) | Maize rhizosphere microbial communities from greenhouse at UC Davis, California, United States - 322HYB-C-2 | ecosystem: Host-associated > Plants > Roots > Rhizosphere > Soil | place...
CTGCTACATCGGCTGCGGCGTGACCACCGGCATCGGCGCGGTGATCTTCACGGCCAAGGTGGAAGCCGGCGCCAACGTGGTGGTGTTCGGCCTCGGCGGCATCGGCCTGAACGTGATCCAGGGCGCCAAGATGGTGGGCGCCGACAAGATCATCGGCGTCGACCTGAACCCCGAGCGCGAGGCCATGGCGCGCAAGTTCGGCATGACGCACTTCCTCAACCCGAAGGAGCACGAGAACATCGTCGATGCGATCGTGCAGCTGACCGACGGCGGCGCCGACTACAGCTTCGAGTGCATCGGCAACACCAAGGTGATGCGCCAGGCGCTCGAATGCACGCACAAGGGCTGGGGCCGCAGCATCATCATCGGCGTGGCCGAGGCGGGTGCGGAGATCAGCACGCGGCCGTTCCAGCTGGTCACGGGCCGCAAGTGGGAAGGCTCGGCCTTCGGCGGCGCGCGCGGCCGCACCGACGTGCCGAAGATCGTCGACTGGTACATGGAAGGCAAGATCAACATCGACGACCTGATCACGCACACCATGCCGCTGGAAGACATCAACAAGGGCTTCGACCTCATGAAGCGCGGCGAATCCATTCGCGGCGTGGTGCTTTACTAGCCTTCGAGGAGAACGCCCGCCATGAGCCGCATGGAACCCCTGCGCAAGATCGAAGCGGGCGTCCTCGAGATCGCCTATTACGAAACGGGGCCGTCGGGCGGCCCGCCCGTGCTGCTGATGCACGGCTTTCCGTACGACATCCACACCTACGCGGAAGTCGCGCCGATGCTCGCCGGGCAAGGCTGCCGAGTGATCGTTCCGTACATGCGCGGCTACGGCGCCACCCGCTTCCTGAGCGATGCCACGCCGCGCTCGGGCGAACAGGCGGCGTTCGGCGCCGACCTGCTCGCGCTGCTCGACGCGCTGAAGATCGAACGCGCGGTGCTCGCCGGCTACGACTGGGGCGGCCGCGCCGCCTGCGTGGTGGCGGCGCTGTGGCCCGAGCGCTGCGCGGGCCTGGTTTCGCTCAACAGCTACAACATCCAGAACATCGCCAAGGCGATGGCGCCGGACACGCCCGAAAACGAGCACAGCCTCTGGTACCAGTACTACTTCCACAGCGAGCGCGGCCGCGCCGGCCTCGCAAAGGACCGCAGGGCGCTCACGCGGCTGCTGTGGCGGCTCTGGTCGCCGACCTGGAAGTTCGACGAGGCCACCTTCGAGCGCAGCGCCGCGGCCTTCGACCATCCTGATTTCGTCGAGGTGGTGATCCACTCGTACCGGCATCGCTTCGGCCTGGTTGCGGGCGACCCGGCGTACGCGGACATCGAGCGCCGGCTGGCCGCGCAACCCGCGATCACCGTGCCCGCCATCACCTTCGACGGCATCGACGACGGCGTGCGGCCGCCCGCCGATGCCTCGGCCCATGCGCAGCGCTTCAGCGGCCCGCGCTCGCACCGCCTGGTGCCCGGCGCGGGCCACAACCTGCCGCAGGAGGCTCCGCGCATCTTTGCCGACGCCGTGCTCGAACTCGTGCCCGCCTTGCTGTACAACAACACTCCCCGATGACCGACACCCTCAAGACCCTTTCCGAGCACCATGCCTTCGGCGGCGTGCAGAGCTTCCACGAGCATGCCTCGCACGAGATCGGCCTGCCGATGCGCTTTTCGGTCTACCTGCCGCCGCAGGCCGCGCAAGAGCGCGTGCCAGCCCTGCTCTACCTTGCGGGGCTGACCTGCAACGAAGAAACCTTTGCAGTGAAGGCCGGTGCGCAACGCATGGCCGCCAGCCTGGGCCTGGCGCTGATCGCGCCCGACACCAGCCCGCGCGGCAGCATCGCCGAAAACCTGCCCGGCGCCACCGCCCACTGGGACTTCGGCGTTGGCGCGGGCTTCTACCTCGACGCCACCGAGGCGCCCTGGTCGACCCACTGGCGCATGGAAAGCTGGATCGTGCATGAGCTGCTGCCCCTGGTGGGACGGCACTTCGCCATCGACGACCAGCACCTGGGCATCTTCGGCCATTCGATGGGCGGCCACGGCGCGCTCACGCTGGCGCTGCGGCATCCGGGGCGCTTCAAGTCCTTGTCGGCCTTCGCGCCCATCTGCGCGTCCACGCAATGCCCGTGGGGCCAGAAGGCGTTCGGCGGCTACCTGGGCGAGGATGGCGGCGACCGTGCGCAATGGCTCGCGCACGACGCCAGCGCGCTCATGAAATCGCAGACCGCCGCTCCCTATCCGCAAGGCATATTGATCGACCAGGGGCTGGCCGACAAATTCCTGGCCGACCAGCTGCACCCGGAAGCCTTCGAGGCCGCCTGCTTTGCCGCCGGCCAGCCGCTCACGCTGCGCCGCCACGCGGGCTACGACCACGGCTACTACTTCATCCAGACCTTCATGGCGGACCACATCGCGCACCACGCGCAAACACTGCGCGGCTGATCGACCGCGGCCGGCGGGCGGCTTATCATGAGGCGCATGTCCGCAGCACAGATTCCCGCCTTCCAGTTGCGGTCCCGCGACGGTGCCGCCGAAGAGAGCCTGGCGCTGGCCGGCATCTGGCGCCGCGCCTGGATCGCGGCCAACCGGAATGCCGCCGTCATCGAGCCGATCACGCATTGGCTGCGGCGCGTGCAAACCGAATTCGTGCCACCCGCCGACGTGGTGCTGGCCGAACGCGAAGGCCAGGTGCTCGCCTTCATGGTGCTGCTGGTGCGGCGCGAATACGTGGCGCAGCTGTTCGTCGAGCCCCATCTTCGCAACCAGGGCCTGGGGCAGGCACTGCTCGACGAAGCCAGCGTGCGCATGCCGCTCGGCTGGAAGCTTCACGTGGCCACCAGCAACACCGCGGCGCAGCGCTTCTACGAACGCTACGGCCTGGTGCGCGGCGCGGTCGACCGGCACCCGGCCAGCGGACGCGAACGGGTCGCCTACCACTGGTATCCGGCGAGCCCGCCGCGGCAGCCGCGGCGCACCGGCTGAGCGCCCTTCTTTCCCCGCCCTTTCTTTCCCCATGCGCATCGATCACATCGCCCTCTGGACCACCGATCTCGAACGCTGCAAGCGCTTCTACGTCGACTACTTCGGCGCCACGGCCGGGGCGGGCTATGCCAATCCGGCCAAGGGCTTTGCCTCTTGCTTCCTGAGCCTGGGCGACGGTGCGCGCATCGAGGCCATGACCACCTGCACGCTCTCGCCGGTGCCCGCCGAACCCGGCGCGCAGCGCATGGGCTGGACGCACCTGGCCATCAGCGTGGGTTCGCAGGCTGCCGTCGACGAACTGACGCGGCGGCTCGAGTCGGACGGCTACCCGCTGCTCGACGGTCCGCGCCGCACCGGCGACGGCTACTACGAGAGCGTGGTGCTCGATCCCGACGGCAACCGCATCGAGATCACGGCATGAGCCGCACAAAGCTTGCCCGATGAGCGCATTCGTCCAAAGCCTGCACGAAGTTTTCGAGCGCCTCGGCCGCATCGAAACGCGCCGCATGTTCGGCGGCCACGGCGTGTGGCACGAGGGCCGCATGATCGCGCTCGTTGCCAAGGACACGCTCTACCTCAAGTCCGATGCCGACAGCGCCGAGCATTTCGACAAGCTGGACCTGCCGCCCTTCACCTATGTGCGCGAAGGCAAGGCCATGCCGATGTCGTACCGGCTCGCGCCAGCCGATCTTTTCGAAGACCGCGAGGAAGCCGCGCTCTGGGGGCGCCGCGCCTATGAGGCGGCCCTGCGTTCCGGCCAGCCGCCGAAGAAGAAAACCGCCAGGAAAGCCCCAGTGAAGAAAAAAAAGAAAGCAGCCTCCTCGTGAGCGACAACCCTCCCGCGTTGCCGCCCCTTCCCGAACGCGAGCAGATCGCGCTGCTCGAACCCTTCGAAGGCCTGGGCCTGAAAGACATCGTGGTCGTTTCCACGCTGCAGGACGCCGAGCACGCCGCCGCCGAATTGCTGGCCGCCGGCATCGCGGGCTTCGACACCGAATCCAAGCCCACCTTCGCGAAGAACGAAGTCTCGGGCGGTCCGCACGTGGTGCAGTTCGCCACGCGCGAGACCGCCTGGCTGTTCCAGCTGCACCGCACCGAATGCAACCCGGTGGTCGCAACGCTGATTGCGTCCACCGAACTGCGCAAGGTCGGCTTCGGCCTTTCGACCGATCTCACGCTGATCCGCAACCGCCTCAACATCGAGCCGAAGGCGGTGTTCGACATCGACAGCGAGTTCCGCCGCCGCGGCTACCGCAAGTCGGTGGGCGTGAAGGCGGCCGTGGCGCTGGTCTTCAACCGGCGCTTCGTGAAGTCGCGCAAGGCGACCACCTCGAACTGGGCCAACAGGCAGCTGACCGAAGCGCAGGTGCGCTATGCGGCCAACGACGCCTATGCGTCGATCCGCGTGTTCGATGCGCTGTTCGCCAGGCCCTAGTCCCGCCCCGCTTCCAGGATCGCCTGCGCCAGCCGCTTCGGGTTCGAGAAGAACATCTCGTGACTGCCGGGGCACTCCACGAGCCTGAACAAGCCGAGCCGCTCCGACAGGCGCGGATGCCACGGCAGGCCGTGCGGCATGGCCGTGTCCTGCAGGCAATTTAGGTACGACTTGCCGATCTGCAGCGCCGCCAGCGGCTCGCGCAGCCGGATCTTGTCGGTGAAGGTGCGGTAGGGATGCGGGTTCAGCCGCTCGTAGCTTGCCTGCGCGAGCGGCAGGTCTGCATCGTTGATGAAGGCCTCGCGCCAAATCTCGAACGGCAGGCTCACCGCGTTGCCATTGGCCGCGGCCACGGCATCGAACATCGCGACATAGTGCGGGGGCACCATGTCGTTGAGCGATTCGCCATCGAGCGGCACGAAGGCATTGACGTAGACCAGGCGCCGCAGCCGCTGCACCAGGCGGTCCGCCACGCCCGAGATCACCATGCCGCCGTAGCTGTGGCCCACCAGGCGAATCTCCACCAGGTCCTGCTCCTCGATGAAGCGGACGGCCGAGTCGATCGCATCGGCAAGACCGGTGCGCGAACGGTCGTCGCCGGCGCGGTTGCCCGCGAGCGTGGGGCAATGCACGCGATGGCCGGCCTCGCGCAGGCCGGCGGCCACCGCCTCCATCTCGGCCCCGGTGTGCCAGGCGCCGTGGATCAGGACATAGGTGTCGGACATGGGTGTCTCCTTTTTCATCGTCGTCGTTGAACTGGGACGACTTTAGGAAACACGAGGCGGCGCGAATGGCCGCTCTCTGCCAGGCCCATGGCCGATTTGCGCCCGCCTTGCCTCGCCTCGCCTCAGCGCTGGCGCCGCAAGGCACCCGGCGTGATGCCGAGATGCCGGTTGAACTGGCGAACGAAGTGGGACGCATCGGCGAGCCCGACGCGCAAGCCGATTTCCGCGATGCTCAGGCGGTCGAAGCGCGCATCGCCGAGCATGCGCCGCGCCACCTGCATGCGAAAGCCGGTCAGCGCGGCGGCGAAGGTGGTCGCCCCCTCGCTCAGGCAGCGGTGCAGGCTGCGCTCCGAAATGCCCAGTCCGCGCGCCACGCCGGCGGCTGTCAGGCCCGGCTCGGCGTGGCGTTCGCGCGTGGCGTCGAGCACACGGCGGCGCAGCACGGCACGGGCGCTTTCGCCGGGCGCGGCCGGCCCGCCCGCTTCGCACACCGTGCCGGCGGCAAGTGCGAGCAGCCCGCCAAGGTGATCGGTCAGCAACGCTGCGGGCAGCGGCGGCTTCAACGCGCCCTGCGGAGAAAGCTGCTGCGCAAAGCCGCTCAGCACGCGGCCCCAGCCGGACTGCCCGTCGATGCGCCGCGCGACCTGGCCGCCGGCATCGGGAAGCCACGACTCGACCCACGCGGTCGGCAGCTCGAGCGACAGCGTATCGGCGGACTGGAGCAGGTGAAGCTCATAGCAGCGCCGCGAATCGACCAGCACCAGGTCGCCCGGCAGCATGCGCGCGGAGCGGCCGTCCTGCACGGCGACCCAGGGCGAATCGGTCTTGCACAGCAGGTAGTAGTAGTTGCTGCGGCTCTGGGCAATGGCCCGGCGCGTGCGGTACACGTCCTGCGCGCTGCCGCGGACCCGGTTCACGCCAATAGCGCCCAGCGGCGCGGATTCGAGCGTGGCGCCGAAGCTGCCGGCCACGCAGCTGGTCACGTCCATCTCGAGAAAGCCTTCGCACACCGCGCCGATCCAGTAGTCCAGCCGCTGCGCCGGGGGCACGGCGTCGGTGGACCAGGTGTGGACCGCAGGCGAGGCATTTGCGTTCATCGCGCCAACATACCCAAGCCGCGCGCGCTTGCCAAGCGGGTATAGGCGCCCTCCCACGCCAGCGCGCTGGCGCCCCCGGCACAATGCCCGTCACCTCCACCGCAGACGAAAGAAGGGCCATGAGCAACAACAAAAGCGATTTCGGATTGATCGGCCTGGCCGTGATGGGCCAGAACCTGGTGCTGAACGTGGAAAGCCGCGGCTTCCAGGTCAGCGTGTACAACCGCACCGAAGCCACCACCGAGGCCTTCGTGGCCGCCAATCCCGGCAAGAAGCTGGTCGGCGCCAAGACGCTGGAGGAGTTCGTGCAGAGCCTGGCCCGGCCGCGCAAGATCCAGATCATGGTGAAGGCCGGCGCACCGGTCGACCAGGTCATCGAGCAGTTGATCCCGCTGCTCGACAAGGACGACATCGTGATCGACGGCGGCAACAGCCTCTACACCGACACCGAGCGCCGCGATGCCTACCTCCAGACCAAGGGCCTGCGCTTCATCGGCGCGGGCGTGTCGGGCGGCGAGGAAGGCGCGCGCAAGGGCCCGTCGATCATGCCGGGCGGCCCGCTCTCCACCTGGGAAGTGATGAAGCCGATCTTCGAGAGCATCGCGGCCAAGGTCGACGGCGAGCCCTGCGTGATCCACATCGGCCCCGGCGGCGCAGGCCACTACGTGAAGATGGTGCACAACGGCATCGAGTACGGCGACATGCAGCTGATCTGCGAGGCCTACAGCCTGTTCAAGGCCGCCGGCTTCAGCACCGACGAGATGGCGGCGGTCTTCAGCGAATGGAACGAGGGCGAGCTGCAGAGCTACCTGATCCAGATCACCGCCAAGGCCCTCGAACAGCAGGACCCGGAGACCGGCCAGCCGATCGTCGAGCTCATCCTCGACAAGGCCGGCCAGAAGGGCACGGGCCAGTGGACGCTGGTCAACGCGGCCGAGAACGCGGTGGTCATCAGCACCATCAATGCCGCGGTCGAGGCGCGCGTGCTGTCGTCGCAGAAGAAGGCGCGCGTGGCGGCCAGCAAGCTGCTGCAGGGGCCGAAGATCGAACTCTCGCTCGACAAGAAGGCGCTGGTGGCCAAGGTGCACGACGCGCTCTATGCCTCGAAGGTGGTCAGCTACACGCAGGGCTTCGACCTGATCCAGACCATGGGCGAGAAGAAGGCGTGGAAGCTCGACCTCGGCCGCATCGCGGCCATCTGGCGTGGCGGCTGCATCATCCGTGCGCGTTTCCTGAACCGCATCACCGACGCCTACCGCAGCGACCCGTCACTGGGCAACCTGATGCTCGACCCCTTCTTCAAGGACCTGCTCAACCGCACGCAGCAGAACTGGCGCGAGGTGGTGGCGCTGGCGGTGGGCAACGGCATTCCGGTGCCGGCGTTCAGCGCCTCGCTTGCCTACTACGACAGCTACCGCACCGAGCGGCTGCCGGCGAACCTGCTGCAGGCGCAGCGGGACTTCTTCGGGGCCCACACCTACGAGCGCGTGGACAAGCCGGCCGGCGAGTTCTTCCATACCAACTGGCCGGAAGTCATCGGCTAGCCCCGAACAAATCAGCCGCCGGGCAACCAGGCCTTGACCTGCCCGACCAGCGTCCCCAGGGGCGCGGTCGCATCGACCGCGAGCACGCCCGGCTCGCCGACCGGGGACTCCAGCGTCGCGAACTGGTTGGCGACCAGGCTCGCCGGAAACATGTGCTCGCCCGCACCGGCCCGTGCGGCCACACGGCGCTCGGATTCGGCGCGCTCGATCTCCATGAACACGAAGCGCAGCCCCGGCACGGCGGTGCGCAACTGCTCCCGATAGCTGCGCTTGAGCGCGGAGCAGGTCAGCACCGCCCCCTGCGGCGCAGCGGCCAGCTTCTGCCCCAGCGTCGCAAGCCAGCCGGCGCGGTCCGCATCGGTCAGCGCGATGCCGCGGCTCATCTTCTCGACGTTGGCCGGCGGGTGGTAGTCGTCGCCCTCGATCAGCGGCAGCCCGAAGCCCACCGCCAGCGCGGCCCCGAGGCTCGATTTGCCGCAGCCCGAAACACCCATCACGACCAGCCATGGCCCGTTCATACATACCCCTTTTTTGTGAAATCGCGGGGGCATTCTCCGCGCATCGGCGGAACTTGAATCCGCTTCCTCGTGATGCAGAACTTTTCCGCCGGAACGGACGCCACCCCAGCGGCCGATCCTAGAACAGGCTGCCCTGCCCCGCTGCGCCAGGCGGGCGGAACGCGCCGAGGTCGAGCGCAATGCGCTCGCGGTTGAAGCCGATGCGGTTCGCCGCCTTCTCGAAGCGCTGGCGGATCAGGTCGGCCCAGAGACCGGAGCCCTTCATGCGCGTGGCGAAGTCGGCGTCGTAGTCCTTGCCGCCGCGCATCTCGTGGATGCGCGCCATGATGCGGTCCGCGCGCTGCGGGTAGTGAAGCCCGAGCCACTCCTTGAAGAGCGGCGCCACCTCCCAGGGCAGCCGGATCACCGTGTAGAAGGCGTTGCGCGCACCGGCGGCCCAGGCGGCTTCGAGCACCTGCTCCATGTCTTCATTGACGAAGGGAATCTGCGGCGCCACGCTCACGCCCACCGGCACGCCCGCCTCGGCCAGCGTGCGTATGGTGCGCAGCCGCCGGTGCGGCGCGGCGGCGCGCGGCTCCAGCTTGCGGGCCAGCTCGCCGTCGAGCGTGGTCACGGTGATGTAGACCGCCGCCAGGTGCTCGGCGGCCATGGGGGCGATCAGGTCGAGGTCGCGCTCCACCGCGCTCGATTTGGTGACCAGCGCAAATGGATGCCGCGTTTCCTTCAGCAGCTCGATCACCGACCGGGTGAGCCGCAGTTCGCGTTCGATGGGCTGGTAGCAGTCGGTGGCGGTGCCGATCGCGATGTGACTGGGCCGGTAGCTCCTGCGGCCGAGCTCGGCGCGCAGCACCTCGACGATGTTGCGCTTGGCGATGAGCTTGGTCTCGAAGTCGAGCCCCGGCGAGAGATTGAGGTAGCTGTGCGTGGGCCGCGCAAAGCAGTAGATGCAGCCGTGCTCGCAGCCGCGGTACGGGTTGAGCGAGCGGTCGAAGGAAATATCGGGCGAGTCGTTTTCGTTGAGCACCGATTTCACGTCCTCGAAGCGCACCTCGGTGGCGAGCGGCGGCAGTTCCTCGGCTTCGGCCGCGCCTTCTTCGAGCGTGCCCCAGCCATCGTCGAAGGCATTGCGCTCGTCGCGCGAAAAGCGGTGCGCCAGGCGCGTGGCCGCGCCGCGGCCCTTGATGGCGTGGATGGGGATCCGGGCGGCCGGCATGGCAGGTCCTTTCTCTCGAATACTGTATGTTTACACAGTATTCCAAGGCTTTTCCGGGATCAAGCTGATTTTCAATTTCTCTCTTGACAGAAATTTCTAAAATCCTAGACTCCAAGGCATGGAACTCACCGACATCCAACGCAAGTTCGTTCTCCACTGGGGAGAAATGGGCTCCATGTGGGGCGTCAACCGCACGGTCTCGCAGATCCATGCGCTGCTGTTCGCGCACGGCAAGCCCATGCATGCGGAAGAGCTCTCCGACACGCTGGGCGTGGCCCGCTCCAACGTGAGCAACAGCCTGAAGGAGCTGCAAGCCTGGAACCTGGTGCGCGTGACGCACATCCTGGGCGACCGGCGCGACTATTTCGAAACCAGCGTCGACGTCTGGGAGCTGTTCCGCACCGTGGTGCGCGAGCGCAAGGAGCGCGAATTCGACCCGACCATCCGCGTGCTGCGCGAGATCGTCGCGAGCCCTGACTTCCAGAAGGAGCCCGCCGATGCGCAGGACCGCATCCGCTCCACCATGGACCTCATGAGCAAGCTCGCCACCTGGGCCGACGAAATGCTGCGGCTCTCGCCCGGCACGCTCGACAAGGTGCTGACGCTCGGCGCCAGCGTGCAGAAGTTCGTTCGCGGCGATGCGGTGCAGGTGGCAGCTCCCGCGGCGCCAAAGAAGGACAACGACGACCCCGATGCCCACCATGCCAGCCTGCCGATGATTTGAGCTTCTCTTTTTTTGCTCCATCATTTCTGTTTTGACAGAAATAAAGGAAACAACCTTCATGTCCGCCGTCGCCACCTATCCTTTCACCGTCTACTTCGACGCCAGCTGCGCCCTGTGCACGGCAGAAATGAGCGCGATGAAGGCGCGCGATGCCGCGGACCGCCTGAACCTCGTCGACTGCTCGCCCGCCGGCTTCGACGCGGGCCCGGCCCCGCGCGAGGCGCTGATGACCGCAATCCACGCCGTCGATGCCGCGGGGCAGGTGTTCGTGGGCGTTCCCGCCATCCGCGCCTGCCGCGATGCCGTCGGGCTGCCGAGCGGCAGCTTCCTGCTCGACCTCCCGCTGCTCGCGCCGCTGGCCGACCGCGCCTATGCGGTGCTTGCGCGCAACCGCTACCGGCTGCCGCGCTGGCTGGTGGCCCTGCTCGCGGGCAAGGCCGCGCGCTCATCCCGCACCTGCGCCGGCGGCAATTGCCGGATCTGAAAAAAAGAAAAGGAGCTCTCGTGACCAACGTCTTCCAGCCCGATTTCCCTCCCTCCGGCGCCCGCACCGCGCCTCGAACCTCCGCGGCGCCCGAAGCCTCCATCACCAAGGCCGACACGCAGGACTATTTCACCGAGGTGGCCGACGACTACCGTGCATGGAGCCCCAGCTACAACATGCATTTCGGCTTCTGGCGGCTCGGGCTGAATCCGCTGCGGCGCGAAGGCATGCTGGTGGAAATGAACCGCGCCGTCGGCCGCGCGCTGAAGCTCGACGAGCCCCGGCCGGTGCAGGAAAGCACGCAGCGCCGCTGCGTGGTCGACCTTGGCTGCGGCGCCGGCGCCACCGCGCGCACGCTGGTGGGCGACGACCCGTCGCTGTTTGCCGTCACGGTCACCAACGTGGCCGTGCAGAACAGCATCGCCCTGCGGCTCGATGCCGGCGCCGGCGTGGCCGACCGCGTGGCGCACATCGAAGCCGACTACACGCGCACCGGCCTGCCCGCCGCGCAGGCCGACGGTGCCTGGGCCGTGGAGAGCGCCTGCTATGCGAGCGGCACGGCCAAGGCCGATTTCGTGCGCGAGGCGGCCCGCCTGCTGAAGCCCGGCGCACGGCTCGCGGTAATCGACGGCTTCCTGCTGCGCGACAAGCCCGGCCGCAGCGCCGGCCGGCTGCACCGCCTGTGGGCCGACAGCTGGGCCGTGCCCACGCTGGCCGTGCGGGACGATTTCGTCGCCGCCCTGCGCGACAACGGCTTCGAAGACATCGAGGTGCAGTCGCTGCGCTGGCGCGTGGCGCCCAGCGCGCTGCACATCCCCGTGCTTGCCACGCGCTTCGCGCTGGCCGAACTCTGGAAGGCGCGCGGGCGGCTCAGCCCCTGGCGCCGCAAGCACATCGTGGCCAGCTACTGCGCGCTGGTGCTGGGCCTTTTCTGGCGCGATTTCGACTACTGCATGGTGACGGCCAAGCGCAGCGAGGAGAAGCAATTTTCATGAGCACCGAATCCAGCCAAGCCACGCCCCCCGAGCCCCCGCCTCCCGGCGCGCAGGTGCGCGACATGCCCAGGCACCCCATTCCCTTCGCGTGGTTCTGGCCGCTGCTCGTCGGCGCGGCCGCCGCGCTGGTGCTGCGCATTGCCTTCAGCGGCCTGCCGGGCCAGCGCTTCTCGGCCATGCTGGGTTCGTTCATCTACCTCGCCCCCGCCGTGTGCGGCGCGGTCACGGTCTACATGGCCGAGCGCATCGAGCGGCGCAGCTGGGGCTACTACATCTGGGCACCGTGGGTCTCGACCGCACTGTTCGTCGTCGGCACGCTGCTGGTCTTCATCGAAGGGATAGTCTGCGCGGTGGTGATCGTTCCCCTCTTCAGCGTGATGGGCAGCCTCGGCGGGCTCGCGATGGGCATCGTCTGCCGCGTGACCGACTGGCCCAGGCCGGCGCTCTACGGCTTCGCGGTGCTGCCGCTCGCGCTGGGTGCCGTCGAGCCGAACTGGCCCAACCCCGAGCAGATCTCGAGCACCTCGCGCACCCTCTTCATTGCCGCACCCGCCGAACGCGTGTGGCATGAACTCAACAATGCGCAGGGCATCCGGCCGAGCGAAGTCGGCGATGCCTGGGCCTACCGCATCGGCGTGCCGATGCCGGTGGCGGGCGTGACCCAGGACACGCCCGAAGGCCGCGTGCGCAAGGTGCAATGGCAGAAGGACGTGCACTTCGACGAAATCATCACCGAGTGGCAGCCGCTGCAGCGCGTGAAGTGGCGCTACCGCTTCTCGCCCGACTCCTTTCCCGCCGGCGCGCTGGACGACCACGTGGTGATCGGCGGCCACTATTTCGACCTGCGCGATTCGGCCTACACGCTCACGCCGCGCGAAGGCGGCACGGAGCTTCGCATCGATGTTTCCTGGCGCGTGAGCACGCGATTCAACTGGTATGCCGACCGCGTGGCGCAGTTCCTGCTGGGCGACTTCTCCGAGCACATCCTGCGCTTCTACAGGGCGCGCAGCGAAGCCACCGCGGCGGCCGCATGAAGGACATGCGCCCCGTCTTCCAGCAGGTGCTCGGCCCTGGCTGGGAGCAGCTCGGCGACGTGATCCGCCGGCACTACACGATGGCACCGTTCTCGAACGCCCACGTGTGCGTGCGCGGCACGATGGACGAAGTGCACCATGCGCCGTGGGCGCGCCTGCTGATGCCCTTCGGCCGCCTGTTCGGCGCCCTCGTTCCCTACACCGGCACCGGCGTGCCGATCGAGGTGCACTACCGCTGCCGGCCCGGCGACGCGCACCTGTACTGGGACCGCATCTTCAGCTTCGAGGGCCGCGCGCCGTTCCACTTCCGCTCGCACATGGCGCAGGCGGCCAAGGGCGGCGGCGAGGTGATCGAGTACGTGCGCTTCGGCGTCGGCATGCGCCTGGCCGTGAGCGCGGAAGAAGGCGCACTGGTGTTCCGCGACCTCGGCTACATCTGGCGCCTTGGCAGGCTGCACCTGCCGCTGCCGCTCGGCCTGCTGCTGGGCACCGCCTATGTCGAGGAACGGCCCGACCCGCACGATGCCGACCGCTTCACCATGAGGATGGTGCTGCGCCACCGCTGGTTCGGCGACGTGTTCCGCTACAGCGGGCGCTTCCGGTTGGGTCCACAATGACCGGACCATGCCGCGCCGCCCCGAAAACCTCTATCCGCAATACCACGCCCACGTCTACTTCGGCCCCGCCACGGTGGCGCAGGCCAGGCAGCTGTGCGAAAACGCGGGCCGCGAACTGATGGTGGTGGTCGGCCGGGTGCACGAGCGGCTGGTGGGCCCCCACACGCACTGGAGTTGCCAGCTGGCCTTCGACGCAGCCGAGTTCGACCAGGTGATCGAATGGCTCGAGACGCACCGCAACGGCCTGGACATCTTCGTGCACGGCGTCACGGGCGACGACTTCGCCGACCACACGGCGCATGCCATGTGGCTCGGCGAGGAAAGCCCGCTCGACCTGCGGATGTTCCGGCGCTAACTCGACTGCTCCGCGGCGCTGCCGTGCACCCTGAAGAATTTCGCGCCTTCCACCTTCTGGCCGATCGCGCGTTCGTAGGCCGCGCGCACATGCCCGGGCTGACCGGCCTGCCCGAAGAAGTCCTTCAGGTAGGGGCCCAGCAGCGGATGGGCGGCAAGCTGCGCGCGCGGAAGGCCATGGAGCATCTCGTCGCGGCAGGCCGAAGGCAGCCGCAGGTCGCGGTTCATCGCGGCATCGCGGATCAGGCCCTTGGGTTCGTGCGCCGGATCGGCCTGCATCGCCTCGATCTCCTCGAAGAAGCGGCGGCGCATCATCACGATGCCCTTGTCGCTCTGGCCGAGCTTTTCGCGGGTGCGGTCGGTGACCATGCCCTGCCCGACCCAGACGACGAAGTCCTGGTTGGCCACGTGGCTCGTGATCCAGCGGCCGGTGGCCGGATCCCTGATGGGGCCGTACCAGGACGGGATGCGCTCCTGCACGTAGGGCTCCTGCTCGGTCGGCACGCGGCTCAGGACCCACAGCACGCTCAGGGTGTTGTGGTCGTCGATGGGCACGCGCCATTCGAAGTGATGGCCGAGAAAAAATCCGTTGGGCCACAGCGTGACGCGGCCCGCCGTCCACATCACGTTGTCCTCGCTCTCGCCGCCGCGCAGCCGCCTGTAGACGAAGCCGTGCTCGAACTCCTCGAACGCGAGCTTCAGGTGGGTGGGCACATAGGGGCCCTCGTCGCCCTGCAGGCGGGTGGTCCAGTTGTTGTGCGTCCACTCGAAATGCACCGGGTCGATGGAGTTTTCCTGGCACTGGAACCAGTTGCACGGTATCTCGGCGAACACGGCCTGCGCGAAGCCGTTGCTGAAGTTGAACAGTTCCCAGTCGGGCAGCAGCGGCGCGGGCTGCGGCCCCATGTAGGCCCAGAGCAGCCCGGCCTTCTCCTGCACGGGGTAGGCCTTGATCTTCGTGTTCCTGCGCATGCGCGCGGCCGGGTCCATCGTTTCCTCGAAGGGCTGGTGCACGCACTGGCCGCTCTGGTCGTACTGCCAGCCGTGGTAGCTGCAGCGCAGGCCGCATTGCTCGACGAAGCCGTAGGACATGTCGGCATTGCGGTGCGGGCAGCGGCGGTCCACCAGCCCGTAGTTGCCGCCCAGGTCCTTGTAGAGCACCAGGTCCTCGCCCAGGATGCGCAGCGGCTTGACGGCCTGGTCGTCGAACTCGCTCGCTCCGGCAATCGGATGCCAGTAGCGGCGCAGGTAGTCGCCCATCGGCTTGCCGGGACCGACCTCGGTCAGCAGGCGGTTCTTCTCTTCGCTCAGCATGTGCTTGTCTCCTTGGTCCGGTTCATTCGGCGCGAATGCCGAATTCCTTCACCAGCCTGCCGAAGCGCTGGTCGTCGTCCGCGATCTGCTGCGCCAGCACCGACGGCGCGCCGCCGACGGGTTCGATGCCCAGCGCGGCCATGCGGGCCTGCACGTCGGGCATCCTCAGCACTTCGTTGAATTGGCGGTTCAGCGCCTGCACCAGCTCCGCCTGCATGCCCCTGGGGCCGAGCAGGCCCATCCAGGCGCTGACGTCCACGTCCTTGTAGCCAAGCTCGACCAGCGTGGGCACGCCGGGCATCAGCTTCGTGCGCTGGCGTTCGGCCACGGCCAGCGGGACCAGCTTGCCGCTGGCGATGTGGCCCGCCACCGCGCCGGGCGTGATCCAGCCCACGCCCACGTGGCCGCCGAGCGCGTCGTTCACCACCGGCGCCACGCCGCGGTACGGCGCGTGGGCAATCTGCGTTCCGGCGTCCTTGTTGAAGAGTTCGCCCGCGATGTGCATCGGCGAGCCCGCGCCCGGCGTGCCGTAGCTCAGCGCCTTGCCGGCCCTGGCGTCGGCCACCAGCTGCGCCACGTTCTTGAGGCCGGTCGATGGGGCGGTCACCAGCAGCAGCGGGATGTTCCCGGTCTTCACGATGGGCGTGAAGTCCCTGAGCACGTCGTGCGCCACGCCGGGGCCGGCCTTCAGCACATGCTGCGCGATCGCAAAGGTGCTGGGGGTGAACAGCAGTGTGTAGCCGTCCGGCGCGGCCTTGGCAACCCAGGCGTTGCCGATCATGCCGCTGGCGCCGGGCCGGTTGTCGACAAGCACCGGCTGCCCGAGGCGCAGCGAGAGCTTCTCCGCATAGATGCGCGCGACCGCATCGGTGTCGCCGCCCGCGGGATAGGAAACGACGACGGTGATCGGCCTGGCCGGCCAGGCCTGCGCCATGGCGCTGCCGGCGGCCAGCAGCGCAAGGCTCGATGCGGCAATGGCGGCAGCGCTACGAGCCGCTTTGCGACGGGTGAACTTCATGCTCGGTTTCCTTTTCAGTGGGACGACGGGTGGGGTCGATGCACTGTAGGAACGCGCTGCCGAAGCCAGAAGATATAGTTTCACCAGGTGAACTTTTTTCTGGAGCCCTGCATGGCAGACACCGCCGGAGTCCGAAGCGTGAAATCGATCGATGCGCTGCGCCGCGGGCTCGACGTGATGCTGGCCATCCAGCGCTCGTCGGCCGCCACGCTGTCGGAGCTGCATCGCCAGACCGGCCTCTCGAAGGCCACGCTGCTGCGCATCCTGAAGACACTGCAACAGGCCGGATGGGCCGAGCGCAGCGAGCTCGACAAGCGCTACGTGCCGGCCCCGGCCAGCGGCGAATCAGGGCCCGCGGTGCAATGGCGCACTCGCCTGTCAGCGCTCGCAGCGCAGCCCCGCGCCACGCTGCAGCGCCTGGTGCCGTGGCCCACCGACCTGGGCGTGCGCGACGGCGCGGCCATGCTCATCCTGGACACCGACCGGCCGCGCAACGGCCTGGCTGTGAACTACCGCGTACTGGGCTTCAGGCCGCCCATGCTGCTGTCGTCGCTCGGCCGCTGCTACCTGTCGTTCTGCCCCGAGGACGAGCGGCGCGAGATTCTCGCGGCGCTGGCGCGTTCGCCGAACGACACCGACCGCGCAGCGCGCCGCCCCGAGAACATCCGGCGCATGGTGGCCCATGCCAGAGACCAGGGCTACGTGGTGCGCGACCCGAGGTCGACCAGCATGGATTCGCCCGACCGCTTCGGCGCGCTCTCTGTGCCGGTGCGCCTGGACGAACGCGTGGTGGGCTGCCTGAGCTGCGCGTGGCTGCCGGCCGTGAAGACCGAGCGCGAGATCGTCTTGGCGCACCTGGCCGACCTGCAGCAGGCGGCGCAGGGCATCGAGCGCAAGCTGCGGCAGGTGGGCTTCGGCCCACCCTCGGCCTGAAGAACCGGCGCAGAAAGTTGGCCTAGAACTCGGCGTCGAGCTCGTCGATTTCCTCGGGCTCTTCCTTCGCGGCCGCCACCCACTCCTGCATGGCCGGCAGGTCCATCACGCGCTTGCAGTACGCGGCGCAGACGCTGTCGAGCGGCACGTCGTAGCTCAGGAAGCGCGTGACCACCGGCGCATACATCGCATCGGCCATGCCCGGCTGCTTGCCGAACAGGAAGGGGCCGCCGTAGGTTTTCAGGCATTCGCGCCAGATGGCGACGATGCGGTCGATGTCGGCCTGCGCCCGCGACCAGATCTTGAAGCCGCGGAACCGGGCCTTGATGTTCATCGGCAGTGCGCCGCGCATCGAAGCGAAGCCCGAATGCATCTCGCCGCAGATGGCGCGGCAGTGCGCGCGGGCCTGGATGTCGGCCGGCAGCAGCCCGCTCTTGGGCTTGATCTCGTTCAGGTATTCGCCGATGGCCAGCGTGTCCCACACCTTGACGCCGCCGTGCTGCAGCGAGGGCACCAGCATCGACGAAGAGAGCAGCAGCATCTCGGCCTTCATGGCCGGGTCGTCGGGCGGAATGATCTTCTCGCTGAAGTCGAGCCCGGCCAGCCTGCACATCAGCCAGCCCCGCAGCGCCCAGGCGCCGTAGTTCTTGCTGCTGATCGTGAGAACGGGTTTGGCCATCGTGGATCTCCTTGACGGGCTGCCTGCTGCCGGTTGGCTCCAAGGGGCGTGCAAGGCCTGTGCCACCGCTTGGCCCGCAACTTGCCTGTACTACTTTCATGCTGTACCGGGCCTACCAGAACCAAGCCGACCTGCTCTCGCCCTCCCGGCTCGCAGCCCAGTACCTCGCGCGAGCCCTCTGGAAGGACGGCACCGAACGCACCATGCTGCGGCGCATGGCCGCGCAGTTCGAAGTGTTTTCGCGCATGCGGCTGACCCATTCGCGGCCCGACTACGGCATTGCCAGCGTGCCGGTCGATGGCGTGGAAACCGCGGTGCACGAGGAGAAAACGCTGGTCTCGCCCTTCGGCACGCTGCTGCATTTCCGCAAGGAGACGCAGGCCGTGCACCCGCCCGTGCTGCTGGTCGCACCACTGTCGGGCCATTTCGCGACGCTGCTGCGCGAAACCGTGCGCACCCTGCTGCGCGACCACGACGTGTACCTGACCGACTGGCACAACGCGCGCGACGTGCCGCTGTGGCATGGCGGCTTCGGCCTGGACGACTACACGCTGGAGCTCATGCGCTTCCTGGAAGCCGTGGGCCCGGGCGTGCACATGGTCGCGGTCTGCCAGCCCTGCGTGTCCGCGCTGGCCGCCACGGCGCTGATGGCCGAGGACGACAACCCCGCCACGCCGCGCAGCCTCACGCTGATGGCCGGCCCGGTCGATTGCCGGGTCAACCCGACCGGCGTGAATGCGCTCGCGACCAGCAAGCCGATCGAGTGGTTCCGCCGCAACCTCATCAGCCATGTGCCCTGGCCGCATGCCGGCATGATGCGGCGCGTGTACCCGGGCTTCCTGCAGCTCTCGGCCTTCATGAGCATGAACCCCGAGCGCCACAGGAAGCAGTTCCAGGACATGCTCCGCCACCTGGTCGAGGGCGACGTCGAGAAGGCTCGCACCATCGGCAGCTTCTACGACGAGTACCTGGCGGTGAACGACCTGCCGGCCGAGTTCTACCTGGAGACCGTGGAACGCGTGTTCCAGACCTACGACCTGCCGCGCGGCGTACTCACCGTGGGCGACCGCACGGTGAACCCGGCGGCCATCCGCCGCACCGCGCTGCTCACGGTGGAAGGCGAGCGCGACGACATCTGCTCGGTCGGCCAGACGGTGGCGGCGCAAGACCTCTGCACCGGCATCCGGCCCTACCTCAAGGTGCATCACCTGCAGGCCGGCGTGGGGCACTACGGCGTTTTCAGCGGCAGCAAGTGGAACGCGCAGATCTATCCGCGCGTGCGCGAAACCATCCACGCCGCGACCGAGCTGCACTGAGCCTTCGGGGCGAATGCCCGGCTTCAGCGCCGGCTGCGCTTCCCTTTCGTCGCCACGCGCCGCACTGTCGCTTCGCCGGCCTGCGGCAGCCGCTCGCGCAGGAATGCAATCAGCTCCTGCGCCACCACGTTGCGCATTGGCCCCGGCAGGTAGGCCAGCACCACGCGGCGCTCGACACGCGGCTTCGAGAGCGGCAGCACCACCAGTTCGGGGTCGCGCAGCAATGCGGTGTAGAGCCGCGGCATCAAGCCCAGCGCCTGGCCGCTGCGCACCAGCGCATAGAGCGTTTCGGAATAGCTCACGCGCAAGGGCTCGGGGCCTTGCTCGAATTGCGCACGCGCCGGGTTGCCGAGCGCCGGCATGCTGCCGCTCTCGAACAGCACCAGCCGTTCGCGGCCGATGGCCTCCCAGCTCGCATCCCCGGCCGCCGCCAAAGCATGGCTGCGGCGCACCACCAGCACCAGCGGATCGCGGAACAGGTCGACGCAGGCCAGCCCGCCCGGCGGCTCGGTGATGGCGGCCACCGCCATGTCGAGCTGGCCGCTGCGCAGTTCGGCCAGCAAGGTGGTCGAAGGCGCATCGCGCCAGGCGATCTCGACTTCGCGCTCGCCGGCCTGAAGAAATTCGCTGGCCGCGGCCGTCACGCGCGCGCTGGCCGACGGGATCACGCCCACGCGCACGAAGGCCCGGCCGCGCTGCACGGTGCTTTCGATGTCTCGCAGCGCTACCTCGAAGGTGTTGACCAGGAAATCGGTGCGCGCCAGCACCTCGGCGCCCACCGGCGTGAGTTCGAGGCGGTGGGTGGAGCGGGTCAGCAGCTCGGCGCCGAGCAGTTTCTCCATCTGCTTGATCGCATTGCTCAGCGCCGGCTGGGTGATGGCCAGCCGGCGCGCCGCGCGGCCGAAGTGGCCTTCTTCCACCAGCACCGAGAAGAACTGAAGCTGGCGCAGAGTGAGCGCGCGGAGCGGCAAGGAGGCCATGGCGTCCTGGTTATCGATTCAATGAATCAAATTATAGAAATTCAAAATTTTGCTTATGAGGCACCCTTGCCTAGACTGGCCGGCATGAACAGCCCCGCCTCGCCGCCCCTCACGCTGGAATCCATGCTGCATGCGATTCCCAAGGTGGAGCTGCACTGCCACCTGTTCGGCACGGTGCGCCACGAAACCTTCAGGCAGCTCAACCATCGCGCCGGCTCGCCGCTCGCGGCCGAGGAGATCGAAGGCTTCTACACGCGCGGAGAAAAACCGGTCGGCGTGCTGCGCGTGCTGCGCGCGCTCGACGCGCAGCTGGTGCGCAGCCCCGGCGACCTCTACCAGCTGACGCGCGAATACCTCGAGGACGCGGCAGCCCACAACGTGCGCTACGCCGAATTCTTCTGGAACCCGACCGGCACGGTGCACGGTTCGGGCATTGCCTACCCGATGGCGCAGGGCGCGATCGTCCGCGCGATCCATGACGCGCAGCAGGAGTTCGGCATCACCGGCCGGCTCATCGCCGCGATCGACCGCGAGGCCAGCCCCCAGGCCGCCGTGGAGATGGTGGAGTGGGTCAAGGCGCACCGCTGCGACGAGGTGATCGGCATCGGCATCGACTACCGCGAGGTCGACCGGCCGCCCGAACTCTTCGCCCAGGCCTACGCCGAGGCGCGGCGCGCCGGACTCAGGGCCACCGCGCATGCGGGCGAGTTCGGCATGCCGTGGACCAACGTGCGCACCGCGCTCGAGGTGCTGCAGGTGGACCGCATCGACCACGGCTACACGGTGGTCGACCGGCCCGACTTCGCGCGCCAGTGCGCCGAGCGCGGCGTCATCTTCACCGTGGTGCCCACCAACTCCTACTACCTGCGCACGCTGCCGCCGGAACGCTGGGCGCTCGACCATCCCATCCGCCGCATGCCCGGCCTGGGCCTGCGCATCCATCCCAATACCGACGACCCGACGCTGCACAAGGTCACGCCCACCCAGGCCTGGCTGATGATGGCGCGCGACTTCGGCTTCGGGCTGGACGAGCTGCGCGACTTCATGCACAACGGGCTCGACGGCGCATGGATCGACGACACCCAGCGCCGCGCCTGGCGCACGCAATGGAGCCGCGAGTTCGACACGCTGCGCGCCGGCCTTGCGCAAGCGCCGCAGCATCCCGCCCACCCGCAATGAACCACGCCATGAACAACCCTCGCCGCTTTCTTCTTGCCGCCGCCCTCTGCTCGATGCTGCCGATTGCGGCACTCGCGCAGGGCGCCTGGCCCGCCGCCAAGCCGATCACGCTGATCGTTCCCTACACCGCGGGCGGCAGCGTGGACGTCAATGCGCGCCTCGTCGCCACGCGGCTGGGCGAGCGGCTGAAGCAGTCGGTCGTGATCGAGAACGTGAGCGGCGCGG
>Ga0307406_10000565_pt1 | contig 21318 bp, 22 predicted proteins | sample 322Cmetagenome_3_FD_203706 | JGI IMG/M metagenome (GOLD analysis project Ga0307406, IMG submission 203706) | Maize rhizosphere microbial communities from greenhouse at UC Davis, California, United States - 322HYB-C-2 | ecosystem: Host-associated > Plants > Roots > Rhizosphere > Soil | place...
ACCTTGCCCCAGCGCACGGTTTCTTCGCGGATGTAGGCGCCGAACTCTTCCGGCGTGCTGCCCTTCACCTCGGCGCCCTGGCTCGCGAGCTTGCGCTTGACCTCGGGGTCCTGCAGCGCCTTGTTGAACGCCGCGTTGAGCTTGGCGACCATGTCCTTCGGCAGGCCGGCCGGGCCCGCAACGCCGAACCATGTCGCGGCCTCGAAGCCCTTGTAGCCCGACTCGTCCACCGTCGGCGCATCCGGGAGGTCGGTCGTGCGCTTGCGCGAAGTGACGACGATCGGGCGCATCTTGCCGCTCTTGATGTGCCCGATCAGCGTCGGCACCGAGGACATGTACATCTGGATCTGGCCGCCGATCAGGTCGGTCGATCCTTGCGCGGCGCCCTTGTAGGGCACATGCGTGAACCGCACGTTGGCGGTCTTCTGGAAGAGCTCGGTCGCCAGGTGCGCCACCGTGCCGCTGCCCGAACTCGCATAGTTGAGCGCCTCGGGCCTGGCCTTGGCCGCGGCCACCACGTCGGCCAGTGTCTTGTACGGCGAGTCGGCCGCCACCACCAGCACCAGCGGCGCGCTGGCGACGAGGCCGATCGGTGTCAGGTCCTTTTCCGGGTTGTAGGGCAGCTTGGCGTAGAGCGTGGGATTGATCGCCAGGTTGCTGGTCTGGCCGAGCACCAGCGTGTAGCCGTCGGGCGCGGCCTTGGCGGCCGCATCGACCCCGAGGTTGCCGCCCGAGCCGGGCTTGTTGTCGATGACGATCGACCAGCCGTTGCTGGTGGCGACCTTGTTGGCGACCTCACGCGCGATCAGGTCGGTGCCGCCGCCGGCCGGGAACGGCACGATCAGCCGGATCGGCCGCGACGGATACGAGGCCTGTGCAAGAACACCGGCGGGCGCGAGGAGGGTGGCGCCGGCAACCAGGCTTGCGGCGGCGATGGCGAGACGACGCGAAGCGCCGGCACGAAGCGGGAAAGAGGGCATGAACTTGTCTCCAGTGGCCGAACTGCCCGGCCCTGTGAAGCGGGTCCGGTGCGTTCGATGGAGGCAAGTATTCGCGCTGCAGCCTCAACGGTCCAATCGATAATTTCTTGGAATCGATAAATGCCACTTGGGGTATCAGCGGGAACGGAAGCGCCCGTGCTTGGCCAGCAGCACCACCAGGCGCTGCGCCGCCGGCGAGAGGTACCCGCTCTCGCGGTAGGTGACCACCATGCGGCGGCGCATGGTCACGCCCCGGACCTTCACCTCGCGCAGCGCCGCGCCCGAGCGGCCTTCCTGCAGGTGCAGCCGCGAGATGAAGCTCAGCAGGCCGGTCTCGGCGATCAGGCTCGGCAGCATCAGCAGCATCGTGCTTTCCACCTGCACCTGGGGCCGCGGCAGGTGGCTGCGGTCGAAGGTCTGGTCCAGCCAGTCGCGCGTCGGCGCACCGGGCGGCTGCAGCACCCAGCGGTAGCCCGCCAGGTCCTTGAGCGTCGGCCTTGTCTTCTGGAAGATCTCGTGCGAACTGATTGCGGCCACGACGATAGGGTCTTCGGCAAGCAGCTTCGAAGTGAAGCCCGGCTCCTGCGTGCCCTCGGTGCCGACCATCAGGTCGATCTCGCCGGCCCGCAGCAGTGGCGTCAGGATGTCGCCCAGGGCGACCGTCGTGCGAAGCGTGATGCCCGGCGCCTCGCCAATCAGTTCCCGTGCCGCCGGCGGGAGCAGGAACTGCGCGGCCGTGGGCACGATGCCGATGCGGATGTTGCCGGCCAGGCCGCGGCCGATGTCGCCGATCTCGCGGCGCGCGCTCTCCACATCGAAGCGCGTGCGCTGCGCCCACTTGAGCAGGGCCTTGCCGGCGGCCGTGAGGCGGATGCCGCGCCCCGTTCGCTCGAACAGGGCCGCGCCACAGGCCTCCTCGAGACGCTTGACGCAACTCGTCAGCGCGGGCTGGGTCCGGTGCAGCCGCTCGGAGGCGCGGCCCATGTGCTCGAGTTCGGCAATGACCTCGAAATACTGCAGGTCGCGCAGATCCAAAATGTCTCCTGGGTTGCTCTTGCGCGACGCATGGCGCCAGGCCCTCGAGCGAATGGTCTTGCCCCCGTGCCGGCGGGCACGGGCTGTTCGCAATATAGCGCCCCGCACCCTGGGAAGAAGGCGCGTCAGTTGATCCGCGCGTTGCGGAATTCCAGCTGCTCGAAATGGCTGCCCGTGAAGTCGACCTGCTCGCCCAACAGGCCGTCGGCCTGCACGGTGGTTCCGGTGCAGCCGAGGATGGCGACCCGGGTCCAATGGCTGCTGTCGAAGTTCAGGGCATCCCACTGGCAGTTGCTGAACCGGCAGCCGCTGAGCCGGCTGTGCCGAAGCTGGGATCGAGAAAACACGCAGCCGGTGAAGACGCAGTCGGTGAGCGCGATGCCCTCGAAGTCGCAGCCGGTGAAGTTGCAGCCCGTGAAGCTGCAGGAGCGCCAGACGGCCTGCCTGAAGGTCGTGGCCGCGAAGCTGCTGCCATTGAAAGTGGAAGTGGCGAACTGGGCCAGGTCGAGATCGAGGCCGGCATAGGCCAGGCTGTCGGCCTGCCCGACCAGCCCCGCGGGTGCGCCCCCCATACCTTTGCGCCAGAGGTCGTGGTCGGTGATGATTTTTTGGGAACTCATGATGGAAGAGAGAACTCAGGCGCCAGCAGCTGGCATGAACAGATCGTCGGGCGAGGCCATGACGCGTGGAGCATTGTCCACCGGCTTCCACAGCACATTGGCTGGTGGCGCGTTGGTCATGGCGACAAGTCGGCGCGCATGCACGCGCCGCCGTGAATTGACATGGATCCTCCCCGTGGACGACCGCCTCTGTGACAGGGCGGTCCGTTGTTTGATTATGTAAGTCCTGCTCGACGCTGCGTAAGCACCTGAAAGTAGCAATGCATGCGGCTGGGTGCGCCATGCGTGAACAAATGCACGTGGCTGCTGATCGCACCGTCATCGACCCTTCACGTCGGGGAGCAATACTGCAGAAGATGCTCGTCGGCGCTGGTAAAGGTTGCCTTTGGCACCCGCCTGCAGTGTGGGTCCTCGAGGCCGGCGGCATCTCATCGATCGCACATCGGGGCGATCACCGAACACAAGGAGATTGCCATGACCATGGACCTGCTCCGAAGCATCGCATCGACCCGCCTGCCCAAGTCGATCACCTCGCCCGAAGACATCGACAGGGTCCGGATCCTGAGAGCTGCCGGACTGGTGGTTGCATTCGTTCCCGCACCCTCGCGCCCCTTGACCCTCTCGGGCATCGAGAAAGCCGCACAGGTGCTGACCATCACGCAGAAGGGCTACGACGAGCTGAAGCGATCCTGCAACTCGCATGAGTGAGGGCGATGAAAAAAATAATTCGAAAGCAATATCGATCCGGAAATTACTTCGTATTGGTGACGGAAAAAATTCACGAACGAGTTTTAAAAAATATCGAGGGCGGATTTGGTCATGCATAAGTAACGGACTCTTACTAGAGTCACGGCTGATCAATGACTCCCACCACAGGAGCTCATCGACGCATCCCGTGCTGTCCATCTCAGCAGACAGCTTCGCTTCAATGACTTCAGGAGAAATTCACCATGGCAGTAGACATGTTCATGCGCGTCGAGGGCGCGAACGGCGAATCCAAGGACTCGAACCACAAGGACTGGACGGATATCAAGTCGTTCGCATGGGGAGCGACGCAGCCTGGCAACATGGTCAGCGGCGGCGGAGGCGGCGTGGGCAAGGCGAGCTTCAACGACCTGCAGGTTCTGGCGCGCATCGACAAGGCGGCGCCGTCGGTGATGAAGAACTGCGCAAGCGGCAAGCACCTGAGCAAGGTGGAAGTGTCGGTGTGCAAGGCGGGTGGTTCGCAGATCGAATACACGCGCGTGACGCTGGAAGAAGTGCTGGTCACCTCGGTGCAGTACTCGGCCGAGCAGGGCGGGGATGCGGTGCTGGTGCAGTTCGCGTTCCAGGCGGCCAAGGTCAAGCAGCAGTACTGGGAGCAGACCGACAAGGGCGGCAAGGGCGCCGAGACGGTGCTGGCCTGGAACATCAAGGAAAACCGGGAATCCTGACCCGGATCCCATGCCCACGGTTTCCGCGCAGCTGGCGCGTGTTCTCAGCATTTCATCGTCGGCCATGCCCACCCTGGGCGGCGAGCCGGCGCTGGAGCCCATTGCCATCGAAGGCGACGAAGGGCTCAGCCGGCTGTTTCACTACACCCTGACCCTGGCCACTCCCGAGCAGCCCGGCTACAACGAGCGCCAGGCCGCCAACGTGGCCATCAAGCAGCTGGTGGGCGAGGCGCTCACTGCCCACATCGTGCTCGACGGGCGCCCCGGCTCGGGGCCACAGCAGCGCCATCTCTCGGGTCTCGTGACGCGCGTGCGCTTCCTGCGCCTGGAGAACCGGCGCGCGCTGTACGAAGCCGTGATCGAGCCCTGGCTCACCCTGGCCACGCGCACCAGCGACTACCGCATCTTCCAGAACCAGAACGTGCTGGACATCGTGCGCGAAGTGCTCGGCAAGTACGGACTGCCCTTCGACCTGCGCACCACCCGCAGCTATCCCCCGCGCGAGTTCCAGGTGCAGTACGGCGAGAGCGACCACGACTTCGTCCTGCGGCTGCTGCACGAGTGGGGCCTGTACTTCTACTTCGAGCACGAGGAGAACAGCCACAAGCTGGTGATCGTCGACGACATGGCCTCGCACCAGCCCTTCGCCCACACGGGCTACCAGCGCATTCCCTTCCACGCGGCCGAAGCCACCGTGCGCGAGGAGCACTGCGACCGCTTCAATGCCTGCGAAGCGCTGCAAAGCGGCCGCTGGGTGACCAGCGACTTCGACTTCAAGCGCCCCAAGGCCGAGCTGCAGCAGGTCAGCGCCATGCCGCGCAAGACGGCGCAGGCCACCTGGGAGCGCTATGGCTGGCCGGGCGACTACGTGGTCGAGTCCGAAGGCGAGCAGCTGGTGCGCACGCGCATGGAAGAGACCGGCAGCCAGGGCGAGCGCGCCAGCGGCGCGGGCAACCTGCGCGCGGTGGTGCCGGGCTGCCTCGTCACGCTGGAGCGCCATCCCCAGAACGAGTCGAACCGCCAGTACCTGGTGACCGACGCCCGCCTGCGGCTGCAGGACGTGGGCGATGCCAGCGCGCAGCAGGAGTTCGAGTGCCGCGTCGACTTCGAGGTGATCCCGGCGAGCAAGGTGTTCAGGGCGCCCGCGCCGCCGGTGCCCCGGCCGCGCACCACCGGCCCGCAGACGGCGATCGTTACCGGCCCGGCCGGGCGCGAGATCTGGACCGACGAATACGGCCGCGTGAAGCTCAGCTTCCACTGGAACCGCTATTGCACCAAGGACGAGAACAGCTCGTGCTGGGTGCGCGTGTCCTCGCCCTGGGCCGGCACCAACTTCGGCGGCATCCAGATCCCGCGCATCGGCCAGGAGGTGATCGTCGATTTCGAGAACGGCGACCCCGACCGGCCCATCGTCACGGGACGCGTCTACAACGCCGACAACATGCCGCCGTGGACCTTGCCGGACAACGCCACGCAGAGCGGGCTGCTCACGCGCAGCTCCGAAGGCGCGACCGAGGCCAACGCCAACGCGCTGCGCTTCGAGGACAAGAAGGGCCAGGAGCAGCTGTGGCTGCATGCGGAGCGCAACCAGGACATCGAGGTCGAGCACGACGAGACGCACTGGGTGGGCAACGACCGCACCAAGACCATCGACCACGACGAGACCGTGCATGTGAAGCACGACCGCACGGAGACCGTCGACCACGACGAAACCATCACCGTGCACAACAACCGCACCGAGACGGTCGATGGCAACGAGACGATCACGATCCACAAGAACCGCACCGAGACCGTGGATCTCGACGAGACCATCACGGTGCACAAGAACCGCACCGAGACCGTCGACCTGAACGAGACCATCGGCATCGGCATGAATCGCACCGAGACGGTGGGCATGAACGAGACCATCGACATCGGCGACAACCGCGTGGTGACCATCGGCGGCAACAAGGCCGAGACGGTGGCCCTGGCCAAGGCCGAGACCGTCGGCCTTGCCAAGGCGCTGACCATCGGCCTGGGCTACCAGGTGTCGGTGGGCGCGGCAATGAACACCAGCGTGGCGCTGATGCAGACCGAGCAGGTCGGGCAGTCCAAGCGGGTGGACGTGGGCCAGACGCTGACCCTGCAGGCCGGCGATCGCATCCAGCTGGTGTGCGGCAAGAGCTCGCTGGTCATGACCTCGGATGGCATGGTCACCATCAACGGTTCGTCGTTCGACTTCTCTGCCAGCGGGCCGGTGCAGGTCAGCGGCAAGGACATCGATCTCAATTGACCAGGCGCCGTGGAGTTTCGCAATCTCACGCCCTTCGATGCGCTGTGCTTTCGCGCTGTCGATCAGGCCGATCGCGGCTACCGCGTCATTGCAATGAAGGTCGGCTACCGGCTGCGGCGCGATGCCTCGGGCCGCTGGAAGGCACGGGTCAACGACGACGATCCCGCGGCGCTGACGCTGGCCGATGAATACTGGGGCGAGGTCGGCGCCTCCAGCCCGCGCGAGGAAAGCGACCTGGCGCCGTACAAGCCGCGCTGCGACGTGGTCGTCAATGCCACGGCGCATGCGCCCGGTGGCGTGGCGGCTTCCGAATGGGAGGTGCGTCTCAAGGTGGCCTCCAGGCGCCAGTGGATGCAGCCGCCCGAACCGCCGAGGCCCCTGCACCCTGGCGCGCGATTGACGCCGCGCCAGCAGCAGGAGTGGGACGACGCGAAGCGCTGGACGCAGGCCTTGTCCACACTCCACACGGTGCTCGACAAGAGGCTGTCGGTTCGCGGCCCGGCCGTGCTGTACCGGCGCGGCGGACGCGAGTGGGCCCGCACCCATTCCGAACCCATTGCCAGCCTGCCGATGCGCTGGGAGCATGCCTTCGGCGGCCGCAGTCTCCTGCGCAAGGCCGATGCGCCCGAAGGCGAGCTGCCCCTTCGCGACGAGGTGTGCTTTTCCAACCCGCTCGGCCAGGGCTGGATCGAGCAGGGCTACCTCGAGCAGGCGCGCAAGGCGGGCCGGCCGGACGTCGAGCGGCTGCTGGCGCCCCAGATCGAACCGGCCGGCAGCTGCCTGCAGCAGCCGGTCGTCGCGCGGCATGCGGATGGCCTGCAGGACGCCCGCGCCATGGCCCAGACGGCCGCCCGCTACGGCCAGATGCCCGCGGGGCTCGGCGTCGTCGGGCGGGCGTGGGCGCCGCGGCTCGCATTGGCCGGCACCTGCGACGAGCAATGGCTGCAACACCGCCATCCGGGGCTGCCCGCGGATTTCGATTTCGGCTACTGGAATGCGGCGCCGGCCGATCAGCAGGTTCCCTACCTGTCGCCCGACGCCCGGATCGATCTGTGGAACCTCACGGACCCGGCCCTGACGCCGGACGGCCATCTGTCGGTGACGCTGCCGGGGCATCGGGCCCTCGTGCTGCTGCGGCTCGACAGCGGCGCGCTCGTGCCCATGCCGATGATGACCGACACGCTGCTGGTGGATGCGCAGCAGCTGACGCTCACGCTCGTGCATCGGCTGTGCCTTCCGGCCGATGCGCCGCTGCGCGTCGCCGAGGCGCGGTTCGAGACCGACCCGCAGGCGCCGCTGGTCCGCCCTGCGCATGCGGCCGGAACCGGTGTGGCGGAGCCCGTGCGATGAGCGCCAACGTCGTCGCGCGCAAGCAGGGAGGCTGGAAGGTCGTGAGCATCGCTCCCGACTTCTGCAAGACCCCCATGGGCAGTTCGATTCCGCCGGTTCCCTACCCGGTGACGGCGCAGCTCCAGGCCACGACGGGCATCGCCAGGAGCGTGCGCGCGAACGGGCATCCGGTGGTGGTCTACGACATGAGCATCGTCCCCACGACGATCGGCGATGCCGCCGGAACCGCCAAGGGCGTCAAGAGCGGGACCGTGCAGGGCAAGTGCTATCCGAAGGACCACAGCAGCACCGTGCGCGCCGAGGGCAAGCTGGTCGTGCGCCATGACGATCTCTTCTGGATGAATGGGAGATAGCGGTGGTAGTAACCCTCAACGTTGGTAGAGGGAAGATTGCCCGAGCACTTCCAAATGGCAATACGCTGAACGTTCAGCCGAATGCAGACACAGTCAATGTTCAGGAATGGATTGGCCAGGACGGGCTCGGAGAGCGGATTTCAGATAGCTATCTGAGCTATGACGAATACGACAAATACCGACGCCAGAATCCGGATCTCGATCTTCCCGAATACCGCCCCCCCAAGATCCGCAAGCCCGGCACGAACGCCAACGGCAACACCCTCGGCGCCGTGGTGGGAGAGACGCCTTCGGCGAAAGTCCAGGCGGCGCAGGCCAACCCGCCCGTACAGGCCGAGACACCCAAGGAAGAGGGATGGTGGAGCAGCTGGGGCAGCTCGGTCGTGCACACGGTGCTCGACGTCGGAGGCGCCATCCCGGTCGTCGGGATCTTCTCGGACGGCCTCAATGCGGGCATCTATGCGGCCGAGGGCGACATGGCCAACGCCGCGATCTCGGGCGTCTCCGCGGCCGCCAACCTGATCCCCGGCGGCGGGGCCGCCACGAAGGCCGGCAAACTGGCCTACAAGGGCGGCAAGATGGCGCTCGAGAAGGCCGAGAAGGAACTCGCCGAAAAACTGCTGAAGGAGCGCCTCGAGAAGGAGGCCGCGGAAAGGCTGGCTAAGGAGAAGCTCGAAAAGGAAGCCGCCCAGAAGACCGAGGCCGGTGGCGGGGGAGGTTCGAAAAACAAGGACTCGCAGGTCAAGAAGGGAAAGAAGCCGAAGTGCGGGGGAAGGGCGAGCTATGGCCAGCAGGGAGGGGACTTCCTCGAACATGAGATGGAGCGGGACCATGTTCCCAACGTCGCGGCGTTGAGGGCCAAGGCGCGACAGCGGCTCAAGGAGCGAGGCCTTCGTCTCACTCCCGAGGCAATGGACGCGCTGATGGGGAAAAAGGGGAAAAGCGGCCAGCTCGAGGGCGGGAAAATCTATAACCACGCCCAGACAATTGCAGTTCCCAAGGATGTTCACCGGGAAAGCCCGACGACGGGAAATCACGACAATCACAAGGATTCAAAAAATTTAGAAGCGGCAGCCAAGCGAGATACGAAAAATCACAGAGATAAAATAAAGAAAAGCGACAATCACAAAGATTGCCTCGAAGCGCTGGAGGAAGCCTCAGAGGTTATTGATAATATCTCCAATGATCAATACGATGAATTTTTGGATAATTTGATCGATGACGCTAGGCACGGCAAGCGAACCACCAACCCATGGAAAGGAATTATCAAGTGACTCAAGTTGCCTATCCGCAGGCCAAAGAATTCGTGGCGGCCATTGCAAAGCCATTTGATGGCAAGGACTTTGGGGTCGTCGCGAAGGCCTTGGGTATTTCGTGGGCAGACATCAATGGCGGAGATCCTGAGCTGCAAGTTCATGAGATGTCCTTGTCGTCATTGGGCCTTCAACTGACATTTGAGGACGAGGGAGTGGTTCTTGAAAAGGAATATCACGATCCCGGAGATGGACCTTTTATCCTGACGATTTGCACATTCTGGGGGTGTGAGGAATCGCTTAAAACATATGAGGGCCCTCTCTGGGGGGGTATTGTTTTCGATGATTCGCTGGAAGACGTGGAGAAGAAAATCGGAAAACCTACCAAGATAAATAAGCGGGATTCTATTTATTTTTGGGAGTACGGGGATTTCAGATTGACGATTCAATGGGCGGAGGCAAAAAAAATCCGGGTTGTTGCCTACTGGATGAAGCAGAGCTAGAGCCGATGAGCCTATTCAGCTTTCTCTCGCTGTTGGGAGTGGACTCCACTGATGCGCAACTCGTTGCGCTGCTGGACGAACTCGGCGTGCGCCGGCGACCGGAAAAACCGTATCCCTTCAAGAGTCCCTACGAGGTGCTCTTTCGCTTGAGCAAGCACGGCCTTTGCCTGTCGTTCCAGGACCTTGCCTACGTGGAAAACCGGTCTCCACGCCAATGGGGCAACAGCACACTGCAGTTGCGCGCCGTGACCGTCACCGCCGGGGTTGAGGGCCAGTACCTGCCTTACACAGGCGAGATGCCCTACGGAATTTCCTGGAGCGATACGCGGCAGCAGGTGCGCGAGCGCATGGCGCAGCACGAAGACAAGTTGCACGGCTACCTGCGCGACTGCTGGTGGTTCGGCGAACGCTACATGAGCGTGACCTACCAGCCGGGCGACATCACCCAAGCCGAGCGGCCGGGCGTTTTCGATCTGTCCTTCGGGCGGTTCTATCCGGAGAACGAAGTAGTGCAGTCGGCGAAGTATCCGCACCACGACCTGCTCGTCGGTCTCTTCGGCAAGTCCATGGACGCGCCCGAATTCCAGCAGGCATTCGAATCCTTCGATGTGGAGAACTGGCGGGCGGAGAGCGAGGACGGGCACCTCGACCGCCGGCGGGCTTTCGGATTCGAGCTGTACTTCGATCCCGCCAGGCCCGCCGATGACGGCACGCCGTCTTTCGCCGGCGCCAATCTCACCAGGGCCCGGCTCGGCCCTTCCTGCAAGTGGGAAGGCACGCTTCCTTTTGAGATCGATTTCGATGACACGCCATCGGGGCTGAGGAAAAAGATACCGGCACCATCTCTCGCGTGGGACGACAGCATGGTGGTCTGGGGTTTCGCGAAATGGGCTTTCCCGCAGATGGACATGCGAGTGAACTACGACACCGTGCGCAACTGCGTGGAGTGCATCGCATTGATGGCGCCGGGCTATCTGCGGCGCAATGAACGTGCATGAGTCATGCCCCTGACACTGGCCGGACTCTTGCCTTTCTTCGGTGCTTCCGAGCTGGATGCGGGGCTCGCGCATTTGCTGAAAACCGCCGGCTCGGACATCGGCTTGATCTCGAAGAAGAAGCTTCGCGTGCAGGGCATGGAGGGCATCGAACTCCATGACAGAGGCCTGGCGCTGACATTCAACGAGCGAGAGGACTACATCGAGACCTACGGCACGCCCAAGGATGCGGGCGAGGCGATCCTGGTGGCCGCGTTTGCCTATGGCGCGGGTAGCAAGACCTTCAGGCCCTACGCGGGGCCGATTCCCTTCAGCAAAGGCCCGATCGCCAATCGAGAAGATGCGCTTCGCGAATTCGGCACCCCGCAGCAGACCGAGGAAGAGGACGATATCGTGGAGTGGGACCAGTGGATCAAGGACGGGCTGCAAGTGCGCACAACATACCGGGACGATGGTTCGGTGAAGAACATTTCGTTCTCGGTTCCCTTCAAGTGAAGCCTTGCGTGCCCCAGTTCGAGCGATGAACAGCCAGGCCAGCGCTTTCGAAGCCAGCAACTACCTGCTGGGCCATGCCTGGGAGGACGCCCGGGTGCAAGCGCTGGTCGAAGGTTGGGAGCAGCTCGACTGGATGGATGGCGAAGATCTGAAGAAAGCTCGAACGGATCACCGCCTGTCCCTGATGAATCCGGCGCAGGGCATCTACCTGTTTTTTACCGATCCTGGCATCCACGAAGCGCGCTACGGGGCACCTTCCGGCAAGGGCAGCTTGATACTGAGCCGGGTCTCGCTGCTTTTGCACTTTCATCCGCAATGGACGCCGTATGCAGGAAGCTTGCCGCTTGCGCTTCACGCGGACGACGTTGCCGGCGACGTGCTGCAGCGCCTGGGCCAGCCGGCGGAACTCTGGCGAGTCGGACTGAACGTCTCGAAGGCGCGGTGGTCGTCGGCGCAGGCCGAAGTCGACGTGAGCTTTGAGCGTGGCACGGGGCAGCTCAAGCTGGTGACGATGACACGGCCCCGCCTGGCGCGGGAGTCCGTCATTGCCGTGCCATCGCCCGAGCAGCTGGCAAGGCAATTCGGACGACCGCTGGCCGAATTGCAGCGTGACGCGCATTTCGCGCCTTTTTCCCTGGACCGAAGGACCCGCGAGATCGCAGAGTACGGTGAGGCCGACTGCTCGGAGGAACTCGGCATCGAACTTTATTTCAAGCCGGGCGCGGAGATGGCTGACACCGTGCCCGGCGCTCCTCGAAATGCCGAGCCCTGCCTGAGCGGACTGCGCTACCGCGCAGACCTGGATTTTCAGAGTACCGGCTACGCAGGTCCCCTGCCGTGGGGCTTGCGGATGAGCGACACGATGGATGTTGCGATGGCCAAGGCCGTATCGCCCCCGTTCAAGGAAGCCTTGAACGACGACGACGGCTATCAGCTGTGGCGTACCGGGCTTTGCGACGTCCACGTGCTCTACAGTTTTCTGGAAGATCGCATTTACCGCGTCACATTGCTGGCGCATGGATGCTATGACTAGAAGCCTGAGCACGGTGTGACCAGCTGCCGGGCACGCGGCATGGCAACGCATCAGCCCAGCAGCTCGATCGCCGCCTGCACGATGGGCCGCGCCCAGGCCGGCGTGGCCGCCAGCGCGGCCAGGTCGCCCGGCTGCGGAAAGACGGGCTCGCCCGCGCTCAGCTCGAGCACCAGCACCGGGTCCGCAATGTCGCCGCCGGGCGGCGCCTCCGCGCTGTTGTCGAAGACCTGCAGCCGCGTGAGCTTCGGCAGCAGCTTGATGAGGTTGGCGCGCGACGCGATCCAGCGCTCGCGGATCTTGGCCTCCGGAATGTCGTGGCCGCCGCGCGCCACGCGCGCCCGCACCCGGGCGATGTGCTGCTCGGGCGAAGACAGCCCGCAGAAGATCATGACCACGTCGTGGCTCGATGCGGCACGCGCGAGCAGCGCGGGAATGGTGCTCGCGCCCAGCGTGGTCTCGAAGGCGTAGTTGGAGCCTTGCGCGATGGCCGCTTCCAGCCGCTCGCGGCCAAGGTTCCATGCGCGGGCGTTCGCCTCTTCGGGCGTCAATCCCAGTTGCGCGATGAGCTCCCGCGCACAGGTGTCCGGGTTGAACCAGGTGAGGCCGTGCTCGGCAAGCAGCGCGCCGCCGACCGAGCTTTTGCCCGCCCCGTTGACGCCGGCCAGCACCAGGATGAAGGGGCGCGCGGCCGCCGCCATCAGAAGGTGTCGCCTGCCTTGGGACGGCGCCCGAGCTTGCCCTTGGCGGCGAACAGCTTGCCCATCTGCGCGGCCGCCTCGGGCTGCTGCAGCACGCCCAGGCGCACGTCGAAGCGGCGTCCGAGTTCGTCGAGCACCGACTGCTCGCGTGCCTTGAGCGCCTGCGCGTCTTCCACCAGCTGGTTGTAGGTGGCCGCGGTCAGCAGCACCATCTCCACCGTCGAATGGTTGGTCACGGCCAGGCTGCCGGTCTTCTGGACCTGGCGGACCACGTCGCCCCAGCGGTTCTTGACCTGGGATGCGTTCTGACGCGGCAGTTCGTCGAGGTTGGGCAGGATGGCGGCCATGGTGTGCTCCTTGGGTGCCATTATGGCAAAAATAGCAAAAATGGACAAAAGGCCTGGAAGAAGCCATTTTGCGCCGGTGCCAGGCGCTGCTGCAGGCGCCCGGGGTTGATATGGCGCAAAGCCTGCGCCACCCAGGAGGCCTAAGGTCTGCTCATGCCTCCCGCATCTTCCGAAGGAGTTCCCATGCCGATCCCGAAATCGATCCTCCTGCACCTCGACGGCTCGGCCCGCACGGCCGAGCGGATCAGGTTCGCGCGCAGCCTGGCCGAGGCCTTCGATGCGCAGGTGACCGGGGCGCCGTGCACCCTGTCCGCGCTCATGCGCTATCCGTTCGCCCTGGAGGGCGCCGCAGAAGCCATTGCGATCATGCGAGAGGGGGACCAGGCCGCGCGGGACAGGATGTACGCGAGCTTCACCGCCCAGGCGGCCGGCTCGCAGCGCATGCACTGGTCCGAGCAGGAGAGCGACGCGCCCTGGGGTTTTGCCCGCCGCGCGCTGTACGCCGACCTGGTGGTCCTGGGCCAGCGCAATCCCGAAGATCCGATGGACTCCGAATTGCCCGGCGACTTCCTGCCGCACCTGCTGGTGGAGAGCGGGCGCCCTGCACTGGTGCTGCCCTATGCGGGGCCGCTGGTTGCGTCGGCTGGCACCGTGCTGCTGGCATGGAAGGAAACCCCCGAGGCCGCGCGCGCGGTATCGGCTGCGCTGCCCTGGTTGCGCACCGCCTCGAAAGTGCACGCGGCCTGCTATGGCGAGGGCGCCGAGGCCGCCCTGAAGCAACTGGAGCGCTATCTCGCCGCGCACGGGGTTGCCGGTGTCTCGCTGCATGCGGACGGCAGCGCAGAAGGGGATGCAGGCAACAGGCTGCTGTCGATGTCCGCGGATCTGGGCGCAGACCTGCTCGTGATGGGCTGCTACGGCCACAGCCGGGCGCGCGAATGGATCCTCGGCGGTGCCACGCGCACGATGCTCGACTCCATGACGCTGCCGGTGCTGATGTCGCATTGACGACGAACCGCTCTTCCATACGCAGGAGCAGCCATGCGCATCGATTTCCTGGGCGCAACCGGCACCGTGACGGGTTCCAAGTACCTGCTGACGCACGAGGGCCTCCGGCTGCTGGTGGACTGCGGGCTGTTCCAGGGGCTGAAGCAGCTGCGGCTGCGCAACTGGGACGCTCTGCCTTTCGATGCGTCGGCCATCGATGCCGTGCTGCTGACGCATGCCCACATGGACCACAGCGGATTCGTGCCGCGGCTGGTGAAGCTCGGCTTCAAGGGAAAGGTGTACTGCACGGCCGCCACCCGCGAACTGTGCGAGCTGCTGCTGCCCGATTCCGGCCGGCTGCAGGAGGAAGAGGCCGACTTCGCCAACCGGCACGGCCATTCGAAGCACAAGCCCGCGCTGCCGCTCTACACCGAACAGGAAGCGCGCGCTGCGCTGAAGCGGTTCGAGTGCGTTTCGTTCGACGAGGAGTGCTCGCCCTGGCCCGGCTGGTCGTGGCGGCTCGTGCGGGCGGGCCACATTCTCGGCGCGGGCAGCCTGCGCGTGGCATGGAAGGAAGGCAGCATCCTGTTCTCGGGCGACCTGGGCCGCAGCGATGACCTGGTGATGCGGCCGCCCCAGGAGGCCGCGCCGGCCGACTACGTGGTGGTGGAGTCCACCTACGGCAACAGGCGGCATCTGGAGGCGGACACCCTCGGCGAACTGGCGGGCGTGATCAACCGCACGGCCGCGCGAGGCGGCGTGCTGGTGGTGCCGGCCTTTGCGGTGGGGCGCGCGCAGACGCTGCTGTACTGCATCCAGGCGCTCAAGCGCGAAGGCCGCATTCCGGACATGCCGGTGTACCTCAACAGCCCGATGGCCGCGGACGCCACCCGCCTCTACAAGGCGCATCTGGACGAGCACCGCATGAGCGCCGCGCAATGCGCCGACATGAGCGGCAAGACGACCATCGTCAACACGCTGGAAGAGTCCAAGCGCCTCAACAGGCTGAGCTATCCGTCGATCATCGTGTCGGCCAGCGGCATGGCGACGGGCGGGCGGGTGCTGCATCACCTGAAGGCCTACGCGCCCGATGCGCGCAACACGATCCTGTTCGCGGGCTTCCAGGCCGCCGGCACCCGCGGCGCGGCGCTGGTGGGCGGCGCGGATGCGGTGAAGATCCATGGCGCCTACGTGCCGGTGCGGGCCGAGGTGGCCAACCTCGAGACCCTGTCCGCCCATGCCGACCGCGAGCAGCTGCTGGCATGGCTCTCGCCCCAGAAGGCACCGCGCGGCGTGTTCGTGACGCACGGCGAGCCCGTGGCCGCGGACGCGCTGCGGCTGGCCATCGAGGAGCGCTACGGCTGGCCGTGCACCGTGCCCGACTACCGCGAGTCGCGCGAGCTGTGAACGCCCGGCCGGCGGCTAGGGCCGCGCCGCCGCCAGCACCCTGGCCAATGCGCGCGCGAGCTCGCCGCGCGTGTAGGGCTTGCGCAGCAGCTCCCAGCTTTGCGGTACGTCGCGGTCGGCGTCGAGCAACTCCGACGAGAAGCCGGACATCAGGAGAATTGCAAGCCGGGGATCGCGCTGCTGTGCCTCGGCGGCGAGGCGGGTTCCGCGCATGCCGGGCCCGAGCGCGATGTCGCTGAGCAGCACATCGAAGGAATCCGCATTGGTGTCCATGCTCAGCAAGGCCTGTTCGGCATTGCCCGCGGTCACCACGCTGCAGCCGAGCGTCACGAGAAAGGTGTGGACGACCCGGCGCACTTCGGCGTCGTCCTCGACCAGCAGGACGCGCAGGCCGGCGGGGATCGCCTGTTCTTCGTCTTCCTCCTCTGCGGCCGCAGGCGCAGGGTCGTACAGCTGGGGAAGATAGAGCGTCACGGTCGTGCCCGCGCCCGGCTGTGTCGCGATGGCCACGGCGCCCTTGGACTGCTTCACGAAGCCGTACACCGTGCTCAGGCCCAGGCCGGTGCCCCGGCCGGCTTCCTTGGTCGTGAAGAAGGGCTCGAAGGCGCGCTCCTTCACTTCCTCGGTCATGCCGGTGCCGCTGTCGGCCACCGAGATGGCAACGAAGCTGCCGTGCGCGTCGCGGTCGCTGAGTTCGTTGTGCACCTCGGGCGGCAGCGCACCGCAGGCCTGGGCGCGGAAATGCAGCGTGCCGCCCTCGGGCATGGCGTCGCGGGCATTGATGGCGATGTTCAGCAAGGCCGATTCGAGCTGGCCGGGATCGGCGAGCACCGGCGGGCAATCCGCCGCGGCGTCGATCGCGATGCCGATGCGCTGGTCGAGCGTGCGCCGCAGCATGTCGGCCAGTGAATGCAGCATCGCATGCGTGTCCACTGCGTTGGGCTGCAGCATCTGCCGGCGCGAAAAGGCCAGCAGCTTGCCCGTGAGCTCGGCGCCGCGCCGCGAGGCCCGCGCCGCGGCGCCCACCAGCTGCTGGGCGTAGCCGTCCTCTGCAATGGCGGGCAGCTCCTCGAGCACCTGCAGGTTGCCCTGGATGATGGTGAGCAGGTTGTTGAAGTCGTGCGCGATGCCGCCCGTGAGCTGGCCGACGCTTTCGAGCCGCTGCGCGTGGCTGAGCGCCTCTTCGGTCTGCACCCGCTGCAGGCTGGTGGCCAGCAGGTTGGAAAGCGACTCGAGGAAGCGCAGCTCCTCGTCGCCGAAGCGCTTGGCCTCGCGCGACCGCACGGTCAGGACGCCGATGAAGCGGCCCCGGTCGTAGAAGGGCACGGCCAGCGCGCTGACCAGCCCGGCATCGAGGTACGCCTGCGGCACCGCGAAGCGCCGCTCATTGCCGTAGTCGGCCACCACCACCGGCCGGCCCTCGGCAAACACGAAGCCGGGCGGCGTGTTCGCATGACTGGGGATGCGCACGCCGATTTCTTCGCCGGGCACCAGGCCGACGCCGCTGGCCACGCGGAATTCGAGGCGGCTGTTTTCCAGCAGCAGCACCATGGCCACCTCGACCTCCAGTGCTTCCGCGGCCATGGCGGGCACGTGGTCCAGCACCACCTGCAGATCGCGGGTGTCCACGGCCAGGCGGCCCAGCTGCGCGAGGTAGTCGCTGTAGCGCGCGCGCTGCAGCGCCTGCTTCACGCGGGGATAGGCGCCGATGTCGCGGATGGCGGCCACCACGAACGGCAGGCCCTGGCTCTGCAGCGGGCTGAGCGCGATCTCGACCATCACCTCGCTGCCGTCCTTGCGCTTGGCGACCAGCTCCATCTGCGTGCCCATGGGCCGCGGGCGCGGCGCCCGGCCGTAGGCCTCGCGGTAGGAGGCGTGGCGCGGGCGGATGCTGTCGGGCACGAGGGCGTCGACGTTCAGGCCCACCAGCTCGTCCACCGCGTAGCCCAGCAGGCTGGCTGCCGCGGGATTGGCCAGCACGATGCTGCCGGCCTGGTCGACCAGCAGCAGCGAGTCGGGATAGGAAATGAAAAGCGAGCGGAAGACGCTGCTCTCTTCAATGCCCGAAGGCAGTCCCGGCAAGGTGGGGACGATCGGGGAAGAGGGCGGTTCCATGAACTCAGCCCTGGGTGACGGGCGGAACGAGGATGTAGCCCGCGCCCCGTACCGACTTGACGATCTGCGGCTGGTCCGGGTCGGCTTCGATCTTCTTGCGCAGCCGGCCGACCTGCACGTCGATCGTGCGGTCGAAGGGCGCGGCCTCGCGCCCGCGCGTCTGCTCGAGCAGGAAGTCGCGCGAGAGCACGCGTCCGGGGTGCCGCGCCAAGGCGCTGAGCAGGTCGAATTCACCGCCGGTGAGCGCCACGCTCTGCCCCTGCGGATTCGTGAGGCTGCGCGCCGCGAGGTCGAGCCGCCAGCCGGCAAAGCGCAGCCGGTCGGACGCGCCCGGAGCGGGCGATGCGGGCGCAGGCGCGGCGACGGCGGGAGCTTCGTCGGGCGCCAGGCGCCTGAGCACGGCCTTGACCCGCGCCACCAGTTCGCGCAGGTCGAAGGGCTTCGTCACGTAGTCGTCCGCGCCCACCTCCAGGCCGACGACCTTGTCCACCGCATCGCCGCGGCCGGTGACGATGACCAGGCCGCAGCGCCAGTTCTCGCGCATGCGGCGGGCAATGGCAAAGCCGTCCTCGCCCGGCAGGCCGAGGTCGAGCAGCACGAGGTCGGCCGGGTCGCTGTCCATCAGCGCCATCAGCGATGGGCCGTTGTGCAACTGGGTCACGCGAAAGCCGTGGCTCTGAAGGTAGTTGGCCAGCAGCTGCGTGATGTCGACCTCGTCGTCGAGGACCGCGATGTGAGAGGCGGATTTCATCCGGAAAGCGTGGATTCGAAATCGAACGTCACAGCATTGTTAAGGGCTGTACAAGCGTAGCACGAGCGGCCAGCACCCGACGTGCGATTTTGCCGGCGTGGGACGGGCGGTGCAACGTGTCGACCGTCGGACACGATCCGTCGCAGGTTCACCAGTCAGGCAGCGAGGCGGTATGGGCGGACTCGTTCGCGGAATCTGCGGCCGTCAACTTGTTGACGATCGTGGTGATGCCTGCCGCCCGGCGAACGGCGCGTTCGACCGCGGCAATCAGGCGCTCACTGGCCAGCTCGCCCTGCAGGATCACCACGCCGTCTTTCACGCGCACGTCGACATCGCACCCGACCACTGCCGGATCCCAGTTCAACTGGGCGAAGACTTCGTGCCTGAGTTGGGTATCGGGATTCATTCCAAGCCTTTCGAAGAAGAGCGGATTCCTATTCGGCTTCCGCGATCCGCATCACGACACGGCCTTCGACCCGGCCTTCCCGCATGCGGCCCAGCACGGTGTTGATGTTGTCGAGGCGGTCCTCGGTGCACACGGTCCGCACCTTGCCTTCGCCGGCGAATTCGAGGGCTTCCTGCAGGTCCTTGCGCGTGCCGACGATCGAGCCCCGCACGGTCTTGGCGTTGAGCACCATGTCGAAGATCGGCAGCGGAAAGTCGCCGGGCGGCAGGCCGACGAGGGCCATGGTGCCGCGCTTGTGCAGCATGCCCAGCGCCTGGCCGAAGGCACTGCGCGACACCGCGGTGACCAGCACGCCGTGCGCGCCGCGCAAGCTGCGCTGCAGCTGCGCCACCGGATCCTGGGTGGCGGCGTTGATGACCATGTCCGCGCCGAGCTCCTTCGCCAGCTGCAGCTGGGCGTCGTGGATGTCGACGCCCACCACGTGAAAGCCCATGGCCTTCGCATACTGCACGGCCAGGTGCCCGAGGCCGCCCACGCCCGAGATCACCACCCAGTCGCCCGGCTTGCAGTCGAGCATCTTCAGGCCCTTGTAGACCGTGACGCCGGCGCACAGCACGGGGGCGATCTCGGTGAAGCCCACGTTGCCGGGCAGCCGGCCGACGTAGCCGGGGTCGGCCAGCACGTACTCGGCATAGCCGCCGTTGACGGTGTAGCCGGTCATCTGCTGGTGGTCGCACAGCGTTTCCCAGCCGGTGATGCAGTGTTCGCAGTGCCCGCAGGCCGTGTGCAGCCAGGGCACGCCCACGCGGTCGCCTTCCTTCACTTCCTTGACGCCGGCGCCGACGGCCGCGACGAAGCCGACGCCTTCGTGGCCGGGGATGAAGGGCAGCGAAGGCTTCACGGGCCAGTCGCCATCGGCGGCGTGCAGGTCGGTGTGGCACACGCCCGATGCGACCACCTTCACCAGCACCTGGCCGGGCATGACCTCGGGAACGGGGACCTCCTCGATCTGCAGGGGGCGGCCGAATTCCCGTACGACGGCGGCTTTCATGGTTGGCATGGCGGTTTGTTCCTCAGGCCTCCACGGCCAGTTCGTTGACTACCGAAACGACGCCGGGCGCCGACCAGGCGGCGCCGCGGACGGCCTCGAGCTCCGCCCACGAACGCACCTTGCCGCGCAGCACGACCTGCGAGCCGTTCACGTCGACCGCGACCTGCCGCGGCGTGTCGTGGAAGACGCGCACGAGCGCCTCCTGCACCTGCCGCTCCACGTCCGCGGAGCACAGCTGCAGCCTGATCTTCACCAGGTTCGTGATGCCGGTGACGCCCAGCAGGTTGCGAACCGTCGATTCCGCGGCCTGGCGCTGGTAGTCCCACTCGACTTCGCCGGTCAGCGTGACCCATCCGCTCTCGACCATCGGCCGGACCGCATCGCGCGGCACCTGCACGTTCCATTCGAGCGCGTGCCCGGCGGCCTGTGCGATGTCGGCATCGGTGCGCTCCAGGCCGGCGGCCAGCTTCACCGAGGTTTCGATGGCCAGGGCCTTCACGCCGCTGACGCGCTGTGCGGCCCGTGTCACCGCGAGCTTCTCGGCGTAGCTGCCGAGATGGCCCGTCAGCGTGACCACGCCGTGATCGACGATGACGCCCACGTCCGTCGACGTGACGGCCGGATCCCATGCGAGTTCGGCCTGGATGTCTGCTCTGAGCTGTGTGTCGGACTTCATTGGATTCCTGTTCCTTGTCGGGTTGCTGCGCCGGGCCGGTCAGCCGCCCGCTTCCTGGCGCACCAGCAGCACGGGCACCGGGCTGCCGCGCACCACGAGGTCGGCGTCGCTGCCCAGCGCAAGGCGGCTGAAGCCGCGCCGCCCGTGGGTGCCCATCACGACCAGGTCGCATGCGGCGGTCTTGGCCTCGTCGATCACGACGTCGGCAATCCGCCCCCGCGTGACCTCGCGCAGGACGGTGTCGGCCTCGACCTCCGACTGCGCTGCGGCGGCCTTGCCGGCCGCCAGCACGGACTCCCCGTACGCCCGCATCTTCTGCAGGCCGGCGTCGAAGCTGGAGATGGTCGACATTTCCATCAGCATCGGAAAGTCGTCGATGACGTGCAGCAGGCGCAGTTTTCCCTTCTGCTCGGCCGCCAGGCCGATGGCCTCGCGCAAGCCGCGTTCCGCCGTGGGACTGCCGTCGATGGGAACAAGAATGCGGTGGTACATGGCGCTGTCTTCCTTGGGCCGGGCTGGAGGAGGGTTCGCCGCCGGCCGATCGGGCGAACGCTTCGA
>Ga0307406_10000566_pt1 | contig 21309 bp, 27 predicted proteins | sample 322Cmetagenome_3_FD_203706 | JGI IMG/M metagenome (GOLD analysis project Ga0307406, IMG submission 203706) | Maize rhizosphere microbial communities from greenhouse at UC Davis, California, United States - 322HYB-C-2 | ecosystem: Host-associated > Plants > Roots > Rhizosphere > Soil | place...
AACGGCATGTCGACCGATGAGGAATTCGAAGATCTGATCGCCCTTGAAGACGGCCTCGTGGCGCATCTTCACGACGACAACGCGATCTACGTCGGGCGGCTTACGACACGGGGTTCCAGGGTGTTCTATTTCTATGCTGCCGACGCTGGCTTGCTCACTCGCAACGCGTCGACAGCGATGGAACAACACCCCGACTATCAGTATCAGATCGGCCATCAGCCCGATCCGGAATGGTCGGCCTATTTCGATTTCCTCTATCCCTCACCCGAAGTTTATCAGCGGATTCAGAACCGCCGAGTGAACTGATAAGACCGGCGCGCAACGGGACGGGATCTTCTGAGAATGTCGCTTTACGATGAAAATGCCGCAATCCTGCGGGACATGACGGATGCCGGGGACGACCTCGGCAAGCCGCGACCGATGGACTTCAATCATCTCTTCCCGACCCGAGGGGACGCGATCGCTTTCGCACGGCGTGTCGATGCCGAGGGCTTCACGCCGGTGGTCCGTCCATATGACAAGCCTGGCTTTCCCTTCGACGTGACCGTCACCACCCAGGCGGTGATACCAACCTGCGATTTCATCACCTCGACCGAGCAGCGCCTCGGAGCCATCGCAGCTGAGTACAAAGGTCGCTCGGACGGCTGGGGCTGCATGGAACCATGACCCTGCCGGCGAGCGCGATAAAGCTTCTGACCTGCGCATGATCACTACCTTGGATTGGCCCTCGGATAAGCTGGACCATGCAGAGCGGTCGTTTGTCGACAACATACGCAAGCATGGCTGGCTTCGTACGGCTGCACTGGCTGAAGAGGGAAAGCCGGGTTTCTCCTTCACCACCGGTTTTACTTTGAGCACGAGCCAGCCCGACCTCATGATCTTCAGCACGGCCGATCAAGTGGCGCACGAGATGTTCTGGGTTCTGTTCCGGCGAGCTCAGACCGGGCAAGCCTTGCCGATCGGCAGGCGGACGAATGACTTCTTCTCCAATTTGCCCGCTTACGCTTTTCAGGTCGCGAAGGGGCACTTCGCCGACTATCTGGGCTGGAGCCGGTGGTTCTATCGCGGAGACGAGTTCAGCTGCCTGCAGATCGTCTGGCCGGATCTCGCGGGAGTCTTTCCTTGGGAGCCAGGCTTTGATCAGGAGTTTGCGTCAGACCAGGTCGATTTGACTGAACGTGGCTGGACCGTTGAGATGGCTGACTAATCGCTTCCATCCTGAACGGATGTGCGCCTGTGGAGGTCGAGTAGGCTCAAAGGAATGACAGGAGTGGCCGCGAAGCCGCCGAAGCCCGAATGTCCGCAATGGGTCGAAAGCAGACGTAAGCAGCTAGTGTCCGGAATGGGTGGAAAGCGGACATAAGCGGCAAGCATTCACGGCGACCTAGGCCTTTTGTCGGACCGTCCCGTTGTGGCGGCTTTCGACCCATTCCTGCCTTAGCAAAAATCAATGGTCGCCATTCCGTTTTCGCGCGAGTTCCTCGAACGCCGCAGCAAGATTGATGAGAAGCCGCTGTTCAGGGCCACCGGAATATCGAAGTGCCAAATTCCGGCATTTGTGCGCCTCACTGGCAAATGTTTCCTCGCGCATCTTGCCTCCAGCAACTCGGAACGCATCAATGCTCGGAGCGAGTCTTGGCGACGCTCGCTGAGTCGCCGGACGTACCTCTATGCGTGCCATGAATTGCGCTCACCGAAATCGATGGTTTGTCATGGCCCAAGAACGATGCGGCAATCTTTCCCGAAATTGTGAAAAATTCTGGGAATGTGGCGATTCGACCGAGAGTTACCGAACGTTCGTTATGATCCAGCCGGTTGCGGGCCACCAGTCAGCGAGGCGACCTTGGCATCGAACCCTCCTGGCCTGTCGCCACGCGGTTAGGTGGACGGCCTGAGTCTTTTCAGTACCTTCGAACGCACCTCCTGCGGCGTGACCGCCAAGTCGGCCGCTCCGGCATCGGCGACCATCTGTCGCTGCGCCTCTTGCCCGGCGCTATCGTTCGGCCGCACCGTGTAGATGACCACCGGGACCGGGATTCCGCGCTGCTTCATAGCCTCGATCATCTTCAGCCCGGCGAGCCGGTCCTCGCCGCGCCCAAGGTCGCTGATCACGAGCGGATAGCGGTTCATGGCGACGAGTTTCAGTGCGTCTTCGGTAGATTCGGCAAGATGTACGGCGATCCGGTGCTCCTTGAAAGCGGCAACCTCGAGCCGGTTGTTCGAGGGGTGATCGTCGACCCACAAGATGGTTGCCAGCGCATCCGGCGGGTCATTGGTGACCGGCGGGGTGTTGCGGATTGCGACTGTCCGGTGCGAGGAAGCAAGAGCCATAATGCCGCCAGCGGCCAACAGGATGACCAGCAACACCACAGCGACGACCCCAGCCATGGAGTATCGTGAGCGGAGCCACTCGATGGGCGGTCCAGAGGATTCAGCCGGCGGCAGATCGTCGACCGCGGGCGCGTGGTCCACGGCAGCCTCGCGAAGGATGTAACCCACCCCATAGGCAGCGACGATCTCGAGTCCGGACCCACGGATGGCCTGCCGCAGCTTGCTGATCGCTTTGGCGAGGGAATTTTCGTGAACTAGCTGGTTTGGCCAGGCGGCGCGCAGCAACTCTTCCTTGCTGACGCAGTTGCCGAGGTGTTCCGCGAGGGCCGCAAAGACGCGGCACGAGCGGCTGTCGAGCAACGTTCTTTGTCCCCCGACATCGAGTGATCGAACACGCGGATTGAACTCGACATCCAGAACACGGAGCGGGCCACTACGGATATCGGCGGTCATCCTGTCTCAATCTTACGCCACACGCGACGATGCGACTTTATGCAGGGGATCGCCCGCGGCTCCAAGCTGCGATCTGTGTGCCACGAATGTCCGCTATGGGTGGTAAGTTGACACTAGCGTTCAGGTTCTGATTGCGGTCCCACGAGGTGCGCACAGGCTGGATCTGGCTTGCCCCGATAATTGTGCGTTGAATAGCCGTCGAATACCTCCAGCATGTATTCGCCGTTGGGGACGTCCGGACGGCCGAACCATTCGGCCGCAAAGGCGCGTCCCCGGGCGCGAATTTCCGCGACATGCACGCCATGCTCAGCCTGACTGCGCAGATATCCGATGAAAGTGGCGCGGCCGAATTCCATCATCCGCGCCCGAGCGCGGGGATGTTCGTTCGGATCGCTGGATATTTCGAGGAAGCGGCGGAAGGGACCGCCCAGGAATTCGTCGGGCGACAGCCCGTGCGCTTGCCCGGCGGCGTTGGCTAACTCCACGTAATCGGTGATGCCCGACCAGTGGGACACAACAACTAGCGCCGGAGCGCTCTGCCTCCGCCGCCGCAACCACCTTACCACCAGCAAGACGCAGAGAAGCTGCAGGGGCAGTCCCATCAGGATCGAGTAAACGTATGGCGACCAGGTGTTGATCGGCATGCCTAAATGATTGCGTCCCTCATGCTCATACCCAAGGTACTATCCCGTTGGCGACAATCGTGCGGTTGTACGGTGAATACTAGTGTGAGCAATGGGCGGAAAGCGCCAGGACTCTCGAGCGGCTTGGCCTTGGCTGCTTAATGTCCACTTTGGGTGGAAAGCGGACATTGTAAGCTATCCTAATGTCGTTAGTAACATTTAACGGGGGAGAGAGGGTGATGCGTTGGGCCACCTTGCGTAAATTGCACATGTTTATGCTGTTGGCGCTTCTGAGCGCTTGCGCACATCGCGCTCTTTCAACTCATGAGCTCCAAAGCAAGTTCGCTGAAGTCGCGCCCACAACACGTCTTCAATTCATCGACTTTGGCGGAAAGGGTGACCCAGTTGTGCTCTTGGCGGGGCCAGGAAACACGGCTTGGATCTATGCCCCGTTCGGCAACGATCTCGCGAACGATTTCCATGTCGTAGCGCTGACGCGCCGAGGCCACGGTGAATCTGACATGCCTGCGACCGGATACGATCAAGCTACGCTGGTGGAAGACCTCCTTGGTTTCCTTGATTCGCAAGGATTTCACAGTGTCCACCTCGTTGGCTCTGCGACAGCGGGTGAGGAGCTGACCCGCTTCGCGAGCAAGTATCCCAGCCGGGTCTCCAGCCTCGTATATTTGGACGCCGCTTATGATCGAAGCGTGGACGTCGAGAGCGGAACGCCCGACAAACCTGAGCGCCCAACGGCCGCCGACAAGAGTTCTGTGGACGCCTATGTCGCTTACCTCGTCCGGACGCGCGGCGTCTCCGATGCGCCTCCAGGAGTGCTGGAGCGAAATTGGCGAGCCTCAGTGGCAATCAAGCCAGACGGCACTGCAGGGATGAAATGGGGTGAGGCGCAGTATGCAGAGTACATGAGGTCACTCACGGCGGCGTCTCCCGATTATTCTGGAGTAAAAGCTCCGGCGCTCGCCATCTATGCCGTCGGCGTTCCTTATGCGCGGCTCGAGCGAGCTTCGCCTGAAATCCGAGCCGCAATCGAAAAACACCGAGAAGCCGTCGTATTGCCGTGGAGGGCCGCCAGCATCGCGCAATTCAAGGCCGGCATGAGAAATGGTACGGTGGTGGAACTGGACGCCCTTCACCACCCCTTCCTGAATCGCCCGAAAGAGACGGCCACTCTCGTCCGGCGATTCCTACGACGAAATCCGATTAAGCGCTGAAACCGACTAAGCGTAATGTCCGCAATGGGTCGAAAGCGGACGCTGGCGGCCTAGTGTCTGCAATGGGTGGAAAGGGGACATGGGAACGTCACAAGTCGCACGCGTTCCGCACCCATGGCACAAGACAAGCTGTACGAGGAAGCAACTGAGGTCACTGCGAAAGATGGCGAAGTGATCTTGGATGGACCCGACGCGGTTGACGCGAAGGTCACTCCAGAAGCGGCCGAAGAAACCGCAGATAATCTAATCGAAGGCGCAGTCGAAGCGCCTTAAGGATTTGCCTCATAAGGCTCGATGAACGTCGGCAATGGGCGGAAGCAGCCGTCGATTGATCGCTTGAGAAATTAGACCGTGCTGGGCCCACCAATATGCCGAAAGCGGATTACCGCGAGTATACGTCGGCGATGGCATTCTTGTCGCTTAGGACCGCCAGGGCATCTGGGAACGCAGCGACCATTTTTCGATCGCCCGATGCCATTCCACCCCGCGGCACCTTTGTCGTCGCTTTGTTCAGTGCCCTGCCAATGCGGCTCCACTCTGACTTCATTGAAGCTGAGGCCACACGGCCCGCGCACGCGAAATAATTGCCTATCCACTCGATGGATGAAAGGCCCAGATGGCTCCCCTGCAGCCGTGGTGCGGTGTTGATATTGAGGTAAATGATGTTGGTCTGATTTGCGAAGTACGGCTCTTCCTTGCTGCCGCGGACTTGAAACCAACCGCTGTAAGGGTTTTCGATTTCGATCGATGGCTCGTCAAACGGATCAGCCGGCAGAAGCATGAGTGAACCACCTGAAAAACACCAGAATGGCCAGCGCCCAGCGCCCTCTAGTTCGAAGTCGCGATTAGCGCGCCAATTATGGCCGTCATGGGTTTCGAGCAGCGCCAAGGATCCCAGACTTTTGAGCACATCATTGAGTCGTGGGACATCGTTCGAAGACGCGTAGATCAAACGTGCTGGCATGCGCTTTCCATAAGACAGATAGAACTCATGTCCCCAATGTCCGCAATGGGTCGAAAGCTGACACTACGCGAATGTGTGAAATGGGTGGAAAGCGACGCTATCTCACGGCCCTTCGTGGAGCACGTCAGTGCCGGGTGGCGCGATGCTATCCAGTACCTTCTTGCTCTCGGCGGCGATCAGCTCAATTTCAGCTGCATGCTCCTTCATCTCTGCCAGGCCCGAAGGCGTCATCCGATGCAGGACACCGGAAAGATGTGTGGCCTCGGCGACCGTGTTCGATATCGTCCCATACTTGCGAACATTGCTGTGCAGCAGTTCCAATCGGTGGTCGCTCTCATCAGTGTCGACGGAAATCTCATAGTTGATTGACTGGATCTTGGGCGGACTATCCTGACGGACCGCAACCAGCCGAACCTCCACCGCTTTGAGCTCGAACTTAAGGATCGGCGTTACGCGCTCAATGCCCTTGATCATGCAAGCCGCGACTGATGCAAGGAAGAGTTCAGCGGGATTGAACGCGTCCGGACGCCCCTGGAGGTCGGTGTCCAAGACGATCTCTGCCGCTTTCGCCGTGGCGATGCTTCCATGAGCGTCAATGCGCCGCGCCTTGACTGTATACTCCATTGCCGATGTCTCCGGTGAACTGCTCGCGCATGTTCAATGTTGGGAGTTCGTGCCGCTATAGGCACATACACTTAGTCAGCTTTGGGTGGAAAGCAGACATCGGTGGCAACCGCTAGACCCGCTTCACTTCTAACGCTACAAATGTAGCACCACTCTCTCCGGAGCGAAGTTATGCGTCTAGTGAACGTCGCCGTTACGACCAGTCTTGTTTTGACCGCTTTCACGGTGACCGTCCCAGCATCTGCGGCTCCACGCCACTTCACACGGTCATTCGCAACGAGGATCGACGCTGCGGCAAAGCAGGAAGTCGGTTCTGGGCATGTTGCAGGCGCTGCAGTTGCTGTCCTGCGCGATGGTCAGCTCGTTTTCTCGAGGGGCTACGGCCGCGCTAATCTCGAGCTCGCAGCGCCGGTGACGGAGAAGACTGTTTTCCGCATCGGCTCGCTGACAAAGCAATTCACTGCGGCCGGCGTGCTGCTCCTGGCTGAGCAGGGCAAGTTGAAGATTGACGACAAGCTTTCTCTGTATCTGCCGAATTTCCCGCGTGCCGATGAAGTGACACTGCGCGACCTGCTGAACCACACCTCGGGTATCCACAATTTCACCGAGGGTCCGGCGATCGGCAAAATTTCGAGGACCGGCGCGACGGTGCAGCAATTGGTCGCCAACATCGCGGGCCAGTCGCCGCTTTATGACTTCGACCCGGGCAAAGGCTGGTGGTACAGCAACTCCAATTACGCGCTCCTCGGCGCTGTCATCGAAAAGGCATCCGGCGAAAGCTGGGCAACCTTCATGAAGACGGAAATCTTCGACAAATTGGGCATGGCGGAGACTGCAGCAGATGACGCGCGTGACGTGGTGCGTGGTCGAGCCGCCGGCTACAGCCTGATCGGTGGGACTCCGGGCAAGTTTCGCAACGCGGATTTCACAGACATGAGCGTGCCATATGCGGCTGGCGCCTTGCGGTCGACGGCTGACGACATGGCACGCTGGACCGCGGCGCTGTTCGGCGGCAAGCTTCTGAAGCCGGACTCCTTAAAAGAGATGCTGGCTCCCGGACGGCTACGTAACGGCGCCGAAAACCAGACAGTCATTGCCTGGCCGGGAGGCAACGCGTCCTCGCCGCCCGCCGGCTTCGTTCCTGGCTTCTATGCATTTGGCCTTGACCACCACTCTGAGGATGGCCGGTTCGTCATCGGCCATGACGGTTCGATCGCAGGATTCGACGCGGTGATGCAGACCTACGTAGACAAAAACATGACTATCATCGTGCTCACGAACACTAACGGCGCTGCACATCCTCTCGAGGCAAAGATCGCCGAGATTCTGACGCGCTGACTCGGCTGGAGCATCGCGCGCTAATGTCTGCTTTGGGTGGAAAGCAGACATTAACGACTGGCCTCTAAGCGCCTCGCCTGTTGACGACATTTGCGAGCGACGCTTGAAGTTCATCTGTAATCGAGGAGGGCGTTGGTATGCGTTTAGCGTTGGTTCTAGGTGGACTCGGTTCGCTGGCGACCTTTGGAATCGGCACCCCGGCCAACGCGGCCGACTGGCGCGTTTGCGGAACAATGGTCTGTGAAGGCAACAACGGTCGTTGCGGACTAGGGCGCGGGGAGGTTGACGGCGCATTCGTGCTCCAGCCGCTCGACGCCGAGGACCCGGCCATCGGTGGACCAGAGGCTGCGGTTGAGCGGCTCAAGCAATTCACACAGAACAACTATGGGGGTTCGGCGCCGCAGTTGTTCCTGAACACCGTCTGCCACGCCCGCGACACGGAAGGGCAGGCCGTCGCCGGTTACGAAGAATGGACCGCGAAGCTCGACCGTATCGCAACCAATCGGCGCTATATGCCAGTCACGATTGTTTTCCCGGGCTATGCGGGCGGAACGCGCGCTTCCGAGAAGCCGGACGAAGCTTCGCGCGAGCAGGCTGACGAGGAAGCGAGATCATCCGATCGGGGATCAGACGCCGCTGAGGCAAATCGTGAGCAGCCGAAACAAACCGATGCGTCGGCTGCAGCCGAACACGAACAGCAGCAGCGCGATGAGGCTGAAGCACGTGCCAAGCGCGAGGCCGACGCCGAAGCTACACGCGCAGAAGCCAAGCGTCTCGCCGACCGGAAGGCCGCGGAGGAAACCGAACGGCGGAAGGCCGAGGCGGCTGCCGCCGAGAAGCGGCGCGAGGAGCAGCGGGCTGAGTTGGAGCGCATCAAGGCCGACGCTGAAAAACGCTCCAAGGCCTCGCTCGACACTGACGCTAATACCTGCGTTTCGAATGCCGAAATGCAACTGAACGCATCCTTCCAAGGCAATACCGCAGCGCGCGTGATCAACGGGTGCGGCGTGCCCGTCGACATCCGTGTGTGCCTAATGACGGAAGGCGGCTGGAACTGCGGCGTCGCCTGGGGTGTCGCCTCGCAGGCCGGCTGGAGCCACTCCACCTTCAAGGCCACGGGTCCGGTGTTCGTTGATGCCCGGGTCAGTGGATCGAACAAACCATTGCGTCAGCCGAACTGATCGATTGGTCGTTGTTGCCGAGCTAGTGTCCGCAATGCGTGGAAAGTGGACATTATCGGAAGGTCGCGAGCGGCCACTTCATCTGGATGGAGTAGTGGCGAAAGCTCCCCGAGCGGCCGCATCGATAACATCAGCGACGATTTCGTGCTGCGTCAGGAAGACGGCATGGCTGGCTTTCACCTTCGTGACTCGAGCGCCAATCCGGTTGGCCATAGCGTCTAGCATGCGCTGATCAAAAGCCTTGTCGTCAGTTGGAATGACTGCCCAGCTAGGGCGCGATCGCCAGGCAGCGCTTGTCAGCTTCTCCCCAAAGGCGCTCATTCGGATGGGTACCTGCGAGTCACGAAGAAAGGCTGCGTCGGCATTGTTGGCGTCGCCGGCAAAGCCCACTTTGAAACGATCCGGCTTAATGTAACCAAAGCCGTCTGCGGCAGTCTCGATGACGAACTCGGGCGGAGTGGTGTAGCCGTCGTATTGCTGAGAAGTTGTTTCGCCGGCATCGGGCGACAGCGCCGCCACGTAAACCAAGCCGGCGACGAGATGATGTTCACCGGCCTCAGTGATCACCGTACCGCCCCAGCTGTGGCCGACAAGAATGGCGGGACCGTCCTGCCGATCGAGCGCGCGCCGGGTGGCCGCAACGTCATCGGCCAGTGAGGTAAGCGGGTTCTGGACCACCGTGACACGGTAACCTCGCTCGGTCAGATCGTTGTACACGCCGCGCCAGCCGGAGCCGTCGGCGAAGGCACCGTGAACGAGGACGACATTACGGACGGCGGCCGCCTTGCTGGCGGGCTCGGTCGCGCCACGCGCAACCGCAGGACCGGCCGAGACGGCAGATGCAGCGGCGAGAAGACCGGCGGCTATATTGGTAAAAGTCCTGCGCATGTTGGCTCTCCTGGGGAGCTTTCGATCACACCGTCGGCACGGTGCCGCCGTCGATGACAAATTCGGCGCCGTGGACTGCGGCGGCACGATCCGAGGCGAGATAGGCTATGAGGTCCGCAACCTCGGATGGCTCGGCTCCGCGTCCGATCGAGATTCCACCCAGGCCGTCCAGAATCGCCTGTCGCGCCTCTTCGATCGTGCCGCCGTTGGCCGCCTGCAGCCGCTTCAGAAACTCACCAGTCGATTCCGTCATGATCCAGCCGGGCGACACGGAATTTACCCGGACGCCCTTTGGGCCCAGTTCTTTAGAAATCGATTTGCTGTAGGTCCGGAGCGCAGCCTTGGCGCTGGCGTATGCAGTTGTGGCCTCGTGCAGAGGCAGCACAGACTGGATGGACGTGACGTGGATGACCGCGCCCGTGCCCCGTACGACCATCTGTGGAATCAAGAGACGATCGAGACGAACCGCAGCCAAGAGGTTGAGGTTCAGTTCGGAGAGCCAGTGTTCGTCAGTCAACGCAACGAAGCCACCGCCAGGCGTCGTTGAGCCGCCGACCACATGAGCGAGGATGTCGACGCCGCCCATCCGGTCCATTGCAGCATCAGCGAGGGCCTTTCCGCCTTCGGCCGTAGTCAGATCAGCCTGGACAAATTCGACGCCCTGGATGGGCTCCAGCGTCCCGCGCGCAGCAGTGATAACCTGAGCGCCTCCGGCTAGGAAGCGATCGACTGTCGCGCGGCCCAGACCCTTGCTGCCACCGCTTACTAGGACGCGCTTGCCTGCGAACTCGTTCGGATAAGCCTCGGCGCTCATAGCGAGATCTCCAAAGCCTTGATGGAGTCGTGGACGAGCGTGAATCGGTAGGTGAAGTGGAGCGGACTTCCCTTGAAGTCTCCGTGAGCCGGACCTTCGACCACGACTTGCCGATTCTCATTTCGGACGGTGTCCGGCGAGAAGATCGCCTTTACGGGCAGCACGGACTCCTCGAACAAACGTCGCAGCCCGGATTGGCCCTCGAAGCGATGCCCATCGTCGATGATGACCGCATCGGCATCGAAGGGACTCAGCATCGCCTCAAGATCCAGCTTTGCGTTCGCGTCGACGAATTGGGCGATGGGCTTTGGTAGCTCAATGGACATTTCGAATGCTCCTCGAAGATGAGGACATCCATTTAGCGATAGACAGCGTCTCGATAATCTGGACAAATCGTGATGCGGTATTGCGAGAAACAGGATTATGTCGCGCCCTGCAGTGATCGAACTAGAGGCCGTGCTGGAGATTATCAGGCGCGGATCATTTCGTGCGGCCGCGCTCCAGCTGGGCATGTCCACGACGGCATTGAGCAACGCGATCGCCAAGCTCGAGCGGCAGGTAGGCGTCCGCCTGTTCAATCGAACAACCCGCAGCGTCTCTCCAACCGACGCCGGGCGAGCGTTCGCCGAGCAGGTCGGTCCTGCCATCGAAGCCATTCAAACCGCGATGACCACAGCTCGCGCGCAGCAAGAGACGCCCTCAGGCACGCTGCGGATCAATGCCTTCGCAACAGCGGCACGTGAGATCATGGCGCCACTGATCCTCGAGTGCCTGAAACGGTACCCCCAAATTCACATCGACTTGGTCACCGAGGGCCGGCTTGTCGATGTCGTCGCGGCCGGGTTCGATTTGGGCGTACGTAGCGTGGACCTGGTACCCAGCGATACGATCGCGATCTCGCTCGGTCGTCCGCGGCCCATCGCTGTCGTGGGATCGCCTGACTATTTTACGATCAATGGCGTGCCGAAGGTCCCACAGGATCTCCTTTCACACTCCTGCATTCGGGTCCGCATGCCCAATGGCGCTTTGTATCGTTGGCCATTTGAAAGGGGCGACGAGACCGTACAGGTCGACGTGCAGGGTCCGATCACGCTTGATGAAGCCACACTGTCGCGGATGGCTGTTCTGAATGATGTCGGCATCGGCTACTTCATGGAGGCCGACGTGCGAGAGGACATCGCAGATGGTCGACTAATTCGAGTGCTTGAAGATTGGGCGCCGTCGCTTGCCCCTCTTTGCCTCTATTATCCCAACAGACGACATTCTTCCGCAGCGTTCCAAGCCTTCATCTCATTGGCACGAGAGTATGCGGCGCAGGATCGAACAGCCGTATTGCCTGACGCGCCTCAGACCTGGGCCAAGCAGTGACGAGCAGAATGTCCGCAATGGGTCGAAAGCAGACGCGGCGAGCTAATGTCCGGAATGGGCGGAAAGCGGACATTCAGCTCACATGGCCAAAGCCGCATTCACCGCCACGCTCGTAGCGACAACTATGACCGGCGGAATCTTGAAACGGACAAGCAGAAGCAGCGCTGCCGCCGCGAGGATCACGTCAAGGATGCTAGCGATGCCCGCTGTCCAAAGCGGATCGTAAAAAGCAGCAGCCAGCAACCCGACGACTACTGCATTCACCCCGGCAATGGCCTTCCTCGCTTTCGCACTTCCCATGATCCGCTGGCGGAACGCCAATGCGCCGGTCACAAGCAGTAGACCGGGGAGAAAGATCATGGTCACGCCCAGAGCGGCTCCTGGAGCGCGTGCATTCGGCATCCCGACCGCGCCCAAATAGCTGCCGATGGTGAACAGTGGACCAGGAACCGCTTGCGCCGCACCATAACCCGATAGGAAGGTCGTGTCGTTCATCCACGCAGGGACGAGGCCCTCCCGAAGGAGTGGCAGGACGACGTGCCCGCCACCGAACACAAGCGCGCCGGTGCGGTAGAATGCATTGCCGAATGCTATCCAGCTGCTGAGCTGGGCCAACACGGGCAACGCAACCAGCAGCAATGTGAAGACAATGAGGGCTGCGATTCCTAAGCGCTGACTTGGAGCGTGGCCTGACCGATGCTGTGCAACTATTGGCCCCGGCTGGCAAAGAAGAACGCCAGCTAGAGCGCCAACTGCAATCACCACTACCTGCGACGCTGGATTCGCCAAAAGCAGCATCGCCGCGGCTGCCATGAGCGCCATCAGAATCCGGCGGAGGTCAGGCGTCAAGGTCCGAGCCATTCCGATCAGCGCTTGTGCGACCACGGCAACGGCGACGACCTTCAGTCCATGAACAACTGAATCGGCAACCGGTCCGCGGAAGCTTCGCGACGCCAAAGCGAAAGCGAACAAGAGAAGGGCTGACGGGAGGGTGAAAGCAACCCACGCGGCAAGAGCTCCCAGAGCGCCCGCTCGCATCCAACCGATCGCAAAGCCGACCTGACTGGATGCTGGACCTGGCAGGAACTGACAAAGGCCGATGAGTTCGCTGTACGCGTGATCGTCGAGCCACTGACGGCGTGTGACATACTCGTCGCGGAAGTAACCCAGGTGGGCGATTGGACCGCCGAAAGAAGTCAGCCCCAACCGAAGGGCGACGGCGAACACTTCCCCGGCGGATCCGACTGCCGTCGAGTTGTTGAGTTCGTTTGACGCAGACGGCTGCTCAGAGTTCTTGGGCATCGAACGGCGGGATCAGTCGTTCTCGCACCAAATGCAAATCGTCTGAGCCTGAAGGGAAGCGGCAATGCAGCACGAAGACCGTCGAACGGCACTGATTGGCTTCGCCGGTGCAGCAGTGGCCGGTGCTGGTTTGCTCCTCGCCGCCTGTTCAAAAGGCGAGAGGGAAGAAGGCGGCGAAGGCAGCGAAGGCGAAGTCACTGCGAATGAAGATTTGATGCGCGAGCATGGCGTCCTTCGTCGCATTCTCATTGCCTATCGCGAGGTCGCACCCAAGCTACTCGCGAACGCAGCCGCCGTGGACGCTGCGGCTCTCGCTAACGCCGCCAAGCTATTTCAGGCGTTCGGCGAGCGCTATCACGAGCAGTTGCTCGAAGAAGCGCACATCTTCCCGATCGTTCGAAAGGGAGGCGGTGATGCAGGGCTTCTCGATACGCTGCTCGCGCAACACGCGCGGGGCAGGGAAATTACGGGATATATCCTGGACAGGACGAGGTCCGGTCGAGTGGGTACTGGCGACGCTGAACCGTTGGCTAGAACGCTAACGACATTCTCGCGCATGTATGAGCCGCACGCCGCTCGCGAGGACACGGTCGTATTCCCGGCATTCAAGAAAGCCGTCGGCGAAGAACGTTATAGCGAGCTGGGTGAGCAGTTCGAGGAAATCGAGAAGCACGAGTTTGGTGGCGACGGCTTCGATATGGCCGTCGATAAGATCGCAGAAATCGAACGTGCGCTTGGCACCGCCGACTTGGCTGCATTCACAGCACCGCGGACCGGACCCGTAAATAGCCGAGGCTAATGTCCGAAATGGGTCGAAAGCAGACCTAAGCCGCTCATGGTCTGCAATGGATGGAAAGCGGACGTAACGCTAATTTCGATGATCATCGAATTGTAGTTGACCCGAGGCGCGGGATTTGTCATTTCGATTTTCCTCGAAGGAACGCGCCATGCGATTGCTCGCTGACATTTTTGCTCGACTGCTCGCGATTGTGACCGAGCCGCCCCCCACGCCATGCTGCGCCTCCGCTATCCATTGGTCGAACTTCCGCTGATGAAGAACGACGCCGCCGTCGGAGCGCTTTCCGCCCTCGCTCAGGAACACCGGCTCAAGCTGTTCCGACTATTAGTTCAGGCAGGCGATAATGGTCTCGCCGCGGGCGCCATCGCTGATGCGCTCGGTGTCCCCAATAGCTCCCTTTCGTTCCACCTCGCTCAACTTCGCGGCGCAGGCTTGATCCTGCAGGAGCGACAGCATCGATCCCTCATCTATCGGGCCAACTATCCGGCGATGAACGCGCTGGTTGGCTATCTCATGGAGAATTGCTGCACCGGTGCCGACTGCGGCTCCGAAGCGGCCTGCGCAACGTCTGCTCAGGAAAGGAAGTCCGCGTGAAGCGTCTGCACGTCCATGTAGGGGTCGAAGACCTCGACCAGTCCATCCACTTCTATTCGACTCTGTTCGGTGCTCAGCCAACGGTCACGAAGTCGGACTACGCCAAGTGGATGCTCGACGACCCGCGAGTGAACTTCGCGATCTCGGCAGGCAATCACGCCCGCAAAGGCATTGAGCATCTCGGCATCCAGGTCGAAAGCCAGGCAGAACTTGGCGAGGTTTACGGTCGTTTGAAGGCAGCTGACCGGCCGGTCCTTGAGGAAGGCCAGACGACCTGCTGCTATGCGAAGTCCGAGAAAAGTTGGATTTCCGACCCGGACGGCGTGGTCTGGGAGGCCTTCCTGACCAAAGGCGAAGCGACGGTCTACGGCGACAGCCCTGCCCTCGACGCGATCGGCAACGAGTCCAAATGCTGCGTCCCGAAAGCCGCTGCGTGAGCGAAACGCAGAACGTCCTCTTCCTCTGCACGGGTAACTCTGCCCGTTCGATCCTCGCCGAAGCAATTCTCAACCGGGACGGTGCTGGCCGCTTCCGTGCCTACTCGGCCGGAAGTCAGCCGAGGGGCGACGTACATCCGGCCGCGATCCGGCTGCTGCATGAGCTGGGCTTCTCGACGGACGGTTATCGTTCCAAAAGCTGGGACGAGTTTGCCGGGGCCAACGCACCCCGCCTAGACTTCATCTTCACGGTTTGCGGCAATGCTGCCAGTGAGGTCTGCCCCGTCTGGCCGGGCCATCCGGCGACCGCGCATTGGGGCGTTGACGACCCGGCGGCAGTCGAAGGCGACGAGCAGCCTCAGGCATTTCGCGACGCCTTCCAAGCTCTGCGGCATCGAATAGGTTTGTTCCTCACTCTGCCTTTCGAAACCCTCGACGAGGTCAGCCTTCAAACGCGCCTGCGCGAGATCGGCCAGTCCTGATGGTCGTTCGGGGGGCAAGGTCGGCGGATGCTGAGCAGATTGCCCCAATCTACGCGCACCACGTTTTGCACGGCACCGCGAGCTTCGATGAAGTGCCTCCGACCGTTAATTTCTGGCGAGACAAGATCTCGGCGGTACAGGCGAAGGGTTGGCCGTTCATTGCGGCTGAGTCTGACGGCACGATCGTTGGATATTCCTACGCGACGCAGTTCCGGGATCGCCCCGCCTACCGGTTCACTTGCGAGAACAGCATCTACGTCCACCCCGATCATGTCGGCAAGGGAGTCGGCAAGGCCCTGCTATCAGGACTAATCCCGGCGGCAAGACAGTCGGGGTTCAAGCATATGATTGCGGTGATTGGCGGAGGTGAACCAGCCTCCGTCGCAGTCCATCGGTCCTGCGGATTCGTGGAGGCAGGGCGCATGAAGACCGTCGGCTTCAAGTTCGGTCACTGGCTCGACTCTGTTTACATGCAGCTGGACCTACAAAATGGCTGACGCGCTTCTGCGTCGTCGACTGGCGGCGGAAGGGATCGGCTCCTTCTTCCTGTTCTCCTGTGTGATCGGCTCGGGCATCATGGCCGAGCATCTGTCGGGTGGTAACGATGCTGTTGCTCTGCTCGGCAATACGATTGCGACCGGCGCGATCCTCTTCGTCCTTATCACCATGCTCGGCCCGATATCCGGCGCTCACATGAACCCGGCGGTTAGCCTCGTTTCGGCCTTCCGCCGGGAACTGCGATGGCGTGACGCAGCCGGGTACATCCTCGTGCAGCTGGCTTTCGGCATCCTCGGTGCCTGGGCTGCGCATTTGATGTTCGACCTGCCGATGCTTCAGCTGTCCGTGAAAGCGCGAACCGGCCTCGGTCAGTGGACTGGTGAGGCCATTGCCACCTTCGGTCTGATCCTGACGATCCTCGGGACGGTGAGGCATCGCTCCGAATGGGCGCCTGCCTCCGTCGCTCTCTACATCACCGCTGCTTATTGGTTCACTTCATCGACCAGCTTTGCCAATCCGGCGATCACGATTGCCCGCAGTCTGTCCGACACGTTCGCCGGCATCTCTCCGCACGATGTTCCCTTGTTCATCGCTTCACAGCTCCTAGGCGCCGCGCTCGCGGCCCTCACTGCACAATGGCTGTTCCCGGCGGAGACCTAATGCCCGAAATGGGTCGAAAGCGGACCCTCGCCGCGAATGTCCGCAATGACCCGGCGCGCCTAGTTTCGCGAATAGCCCTTGGCAACGCTTAAGCTGCTACAAGTTCGGTCGCCGGTTGTCCCAAGAGCTTCCAGTTCATTCGCGGGTACGTACCCAGCTGGCGCCCCAAGCGCCCCGTGATCATCGTCAGCCGCTCCACCGTGCGAGCGTTCTTCAGCGGGCCAGCATCCAGGTAGCGGAAAGGCGTGTTACGCGCGAGCTGAAGGAACTCGGCCTTCGCGCCTTCGTCGTCGCCTGTGAGCAGCACGTCGCTCAGATCATCGTTAAACTCGGGTGCATCGAACACTTCCCAGAAGACGTTCTTGAAAGCGCCGACAAGCCGTGCTTGGGGAAAGCGGCTTTGAAACTCCTCTGCTCCGCTGCTGTCCCACGGGGTCACGAAGTCGGTATAGTCATCGTTGAAGGGATTGCTGATGTCGATCAGCAGCTTGCCCCGAAGATCGCGTGAATGGCGGTCGAGCAAATCGAACAGGCCATCCCGGATGAAAACCGCCGGAATTACAGCGCGCGCATTCAGCGCGTCCGCGTAACTGCCAGCTGAAAGTTTCGCGATGCCAGCCTCGGCGACAACCGCCGCCGCCCGCTTGGGATCACGTGAGCCCAGCACAACACGCCGGCCCGCTCTGGCGAACATTGCTGCAAGTCTGGAGCCCATCCGGCCGGTGCCGAGGACACCTAGTTCAGGCTGCGTCGAAGAGATGCGTGTCATAAGAATGCTTTCCTTGGCCAGTCCGGGGAAGGAGGCACAACTAACGTAAACTATCGAGCTGAAGCCAATCTATGTGGAGCGAGAGTCCATAAGCGGGGTTTATGTACCAACGCCTCGCTGACGCGTTTCTCCGGCGTCCGTAGAGGGTGGAAAGCTGACCTCCGACTCTTGGCAAGTCAGCATCAGTTTGCGAGCAAACGCATCATGCTAATCCGACGCTCGCAAGGCCTGGCAGATTACGGGGTGAGTATAGCTTGGGGGTGCTTGGTGGGTGGCCTCGGCATCACACTCGTCAACTTCGGCTTGCCCCAATTAGAGAAGTGGTGGGTCATTCCGGGAGTAGCTGTGTTCTACGCCCTATGCGCCAGCCCATTTGCCGCACTTGGGCTGGCTCTTATCGGCGTTCCCGCTGCACTTCTTTTGCGCCCTTACGCCCAGCTATGGCGGGTCGCTGCGCTGGCCGGCATAGTCGGTGCGCTCGCGGGGGAACTGGCGTTCTTCATCCTGAAGCAGCTTGTCGTCATACCTATCGGAATACTGGAGGGTAGGCCGGGGAGCATGGTCGGCATACCGACCGCGCTCACTTGGTGGTGGCTGCGACGATCGGTCACATCTAGTGGCAACTAATGTCCGCAATGGGTGGAAAGCGGACACTAGGCGAATGGCGGCTAGGCTGGAAACCAGACACTAGCGCCGGCCGCTTAGCGACTTCTAAAGCGTAATCAGTGACCAGATCGCCCCGGCCCACCGAACGGCCAAGGAGTTGGTGAGCAACCCCGGGATAAGCGAATGCGCAGGCGAAACTAAAGCCCGATATTCACCAATGCGACCGGCTCTCCATCGCATAGCTCTAATTGACTCCGCCTACACCGAGACGCAGCGTGCGATAGGGGAGGCTGATGGCGGCAATTTTTCTCAGCTACGCGCACGAGAACCGCCGGTTTGCTGAAAAGCTTGCGCGGGTGCTGGATAGTGCACGGCACCAGGTCTGGTGGGACCGGCAAATCGATGGCGGGGAGGAGTTCTCTGCTGAGATTGAGAACCAGCTTGCCAGGTCTGACTTGGTTCTGGTGGTCTGGTCGGAAGACTCCGTGAAGTCGCGGTGGGTGCGCGATGAAGCCGCGGTCGGCTGTGACAGGGGCGTGTTAGTTCCGGTCAGCATCGACGGCTCAGTTCCGCCAATGGGCTTCCGACAATTCCAAACAATCGACTTGACGAATTGGAAGGCCGGCAACCGGGATCCGCGCACCGCCGAACTGCTCCAGTCGCTCGAACGACGGCTCAAGAGCAACGGAGAGGCTTTAGCTCCTGCGGTTACTGTGCAGCCACGGCGGCGATTTCCTCAACCCAGTGCCAAACGGTCTTCGTCCATCGCGGCGGTGCTGGTCTTCGCGCTGGTTGCCGCATCTTATTTCCTGCTGAACCGCGGCAACAAACCTACCATTCCGGTTGTCACGGTTGCTGCGGCGGACAACAGTTCAGCCAGCCGATTGTCTGCGAATGACTTGCTCATCAAGCTGGGCAGCTTGCAATCAACAAAAGCTGACGCATTGCAGCTCGTCGAGCAAGGTTCCCAAACCAGGCCGGACCTGAGATTCACGGTTGCGCAAAGCACCGTCGACGGCCAGGCGCAAACGAACGTGGCGCTGCTGGCGGGCGACACAGGGGGCCTGCTCTGGTCCCGCGACTTTCAGCAGGTGCCACAAGGGGAAGGGGACCTCCGGCAGCAAGTCGCCTACTCCGCGGCAACAGTCTTGACCTGTGCAAGCGAAGCCTTGGCGCCCGGGCATGAACAGCTTCAGGATGCGCCGCTGAAGCTTTACCTCGCTGGCTGTGCTCGTCTCTCCGACGGGTTTGACGTGAATCCTGGACCATTGGTCGAGACCTTTGCCAAGGTCACCCGAGAGGCGCCTGATTTTGAAGGCGGTTGGGCCAAGCTGCTGATCGTCGAGACCTATTTATGGCTCAGATCTAAGAGAGACCCGGTCATTGGCGCGAATTTGAATGCGCACATTGCACAGGCGCGGAGGCTGAACCCAACCATGGCAGAAGCCTATGTGGCCGAGGCATGGATGCAAGAGCTCCGGCAGATCAATCGGTGGATGCCGTTGTCGCAAGCGGCTGTGGAGAAGAACCCGCTAAATCCTTTCGCGCTTACGGAGCATGCCAATGACATGTTTCAGGTCGGTCGCCTGCAAGAGGGGGTCACCTTAGCCCGCCGAGCTGTTCAGGCGGACCCTCTGGCGCCCTGGGTGCGCGACGCCCTGATCACCGCCTTGGCCAACGCCGGAGAAATTGAGGCCGCGAAGGACGCGTTAAAGGAAGCGGAACGGCTGTGGCCCGGCGCGAGCAATACCACCAACCTGCGCTTCACACTGATGGCGACATTCGGCGACGCACGTGAAGCGCTCGAATTATTGCGATCTGGTAAGGTGTCGCGTCAATTCGTCTCCCCCGCAATGGAGAGTTTCCTCGAAGCCAAAAATGATCCCACTTCAGCTAACGTTGACCGAGCTGTGAGAGAAGCACGGGCAATTTCGAAGCGTTGGCGCATCGAGTATTTGAACACCCTTGCCGAATTCAAACGCAAGGAGGAGCTCATCAGGGCTCTGTCCGACTTCGATCCCGGGTTGAATCCCGGTCCGGCAGAAGTCTTCCGCCCAGCATATGCGTTCGTCCGAAATGATGCTCGATTCATTCAGGTGGTGAAGGGCTGGGGCCAGTTCGACTACTGGATCAAAAGCGGCAACTGGCCAGATTTCTGCTTTGAACCGGGCCTGCCCTACGACTGTAAAGTAGAGGCCGCGAAGCCCGCCGCGAACGTTGGAATGCCAGATGCTCCGGTAGCACGAGAAAGAGCGGATGCGTAAGCGGCGCGGCGCGGTCGTGTCCGCTGAATGATGGCCATTCGGACCGTCCGATTGCAGTATGCTCGTCGGAGGTGCGGCAATGCTGATTCAATTGGCACTCGCGAGCTTCATGGTGGTCATCACCGTAATGGTCCATCTCGTCGGATTGAACATGGTGATGCGCCTCCTGCGCTCCCACAGCCGCTTCATCCGAAAGCTGCGTATCACGCCCCTAACGCTACTGCTCAGCGCGTCACTCGGCGTTTTTGCAATTCACACGCTCGAAATCTGGCTTTACGCGGCCCTGTTTCTCGGATTGGGCGCTTTCAATGATTTCGAAACGGCGCTCTACTTCTCCACCTCCACCTATGCAGCAATCGGCTACGGCGACCTGCTGATGCCATATGGCTGGAGGGTCCTTGGCGCCATCGAAGGTGCAACCGGTATCATCATGTTCGGATGGTCGACCGCGTTCCTCGTCTCACTTCTCGCGAAGCTCAACCTGCTCCGGCATGACTGGCTGCTCCCGGAGAACAAGGGTAGGTCAAATGGAGGCAAGGAGTCGGAAGCAGGCCACTAGGCCAATGTCTGCTTTGGGTGGAGAAGGACGTTAGCATTCTGGAACGAGCGTCTATGCTGACCTTCGAATATGATGAGACTTAAGACTTAGGCCATTTCGCCCTTCCAGCCGCTAGCAGACGTCCTAGGCGATTGCCCGACAGAGGTTCACGCCAACGGAGTCCACGTGGAAAGCGGCCAACCCCAAAGTCTTCGACTTGTCCGTCGCCTGACGCTTATGCATGCCGTACTCTACGGCATTGGCGTCACCATTGGCGCTGGCATCTATGTTCTTGTTGGTGTCGCCGCGGGTCGAAGCGGCATGTATGCGCCCCTGGGTTTTCTCGCAGCCGCAATCGCAATGGGTTTTACCGCTGCATCCTTTGCCGAGCTCGGAACGCGGATGCCGGTCAGCGCCAGCGAAGCGGCCTACGTCCAAGCAGCGTTTCGGCGAAATTGGCTCAGCCTCCTGATGGGCCTCGTTGTCGTTGCGACCGCAGTCGTGTCGGCCGCAACCATCAGCGCCGGCAGCGTCAGCTACATCG
>Ga0307406_10000567_pt1 | contig 21306 bp, 23 predicted proteins | sample 322Cmetagenome_3_FD_203706 | JGI IMG/M metagenome (GOLD analysis project Ga0307406, IMG submission 203706) | Maize rhizosphere microbial communities from greenhouse at UC Davis, California, United States - 322HYB-C-2 | ecosystem: Host-associated > Plants > Roots > Rhizosphere > Soil | place...
CTGTTAGCGGTTGCTGTTACAGAGTAACTTGCAGGACCAGTTGTACCATCTGTAGTACCACTGAATGACGCGTTACTAAGTGCACCGTAGTTAAGACGTGCTGGTGATTCACATGTTGCTGGAGTTACAGTCACAGTAGCAGATGCTACGAGAGTAACTGGAGCGTCACATTGTGGACCACTAAGTTTGCCGTCAAGCGTACCTGTAAAGGTCTTTGTTGCTACGTTTCCGGCAAAGAGTGAGTCGTTGTTAGCAGTTGCTACGACGTTGTATGCCTGTGGGCCAGTAGCACCGTTAGGCGTACCAGAGTAGGTTGCGTTTGTTGCTGCACCATATACAAGCTTTTCACCTGTTTGGCAGGTTGCAGGAGTTTCGCTAACAGAAGCGGTCGCAACCTTAGGGTAGTTACAGTCGTTGTTCCAGATAGCCTGGCCGAGTGCAGTCCAGTTAAGGCCTGGAGTTACGCCTGGTACTGGTGGGATGATGTCATCCCATTTACCTTCTTGGCCTTGTCCGTCCTTCTTGATTTGCTCAGCGTGTGCTTCGCTTGAAGGAATAACACCTGTACCGTGGTGGTGCATGTGGTCACTTTGACCACCCTCACCGTCAACAGCTGCGTAGTCTACAGTTGGCATTTCATAAGGGTTTGATGCGCTATTTGTTGCGTGACAGATGGTCACTTTGTGTTCGCCTTGTGGCTGTGTCGGCCGCGTAGCAAAGCTTGGTGTCATAACACCTGCTACTACTGAAGCTACTAATACGAGTCCCACCACTCCGATTGATGCAATTTTCTTGATCATCGCGTGTATCCGTTCCTCGGTGCATGCTGCACCATTAAGTTTGCCCGAATTATACATCATTTCTTGACAAATGTCAATATATATTGTGTTAAGGTTATGCTTACATTTGTTTTAACAGAGGTAAAAGAAAACTCCCTATTTTAAAATAGGGAGTGAATCGAGCGAAAAATGCTTAAATTAGCACTTTGTCATCAGCTTCAAATTAGAAATATACTGCTGATGATTCATTGTTGGATACTGACTCATATACTTCATGTGCTTTTCTACAAAGCTTTCACCGTTAGGGTCGACAGTCGAGTAACGTGTCCGTGTATTATAGTCTTCGCACTGCGTCATCTTGACCAATTCTTCGCGCAGCACGATACCTTGTTCAGATTCTGAGAAGAGTTTTATCCTAGTGTTCATTGCGTACCTCTTTATGTTAAACAAGCAGGTAAGTTGGTGAAACAAACCAAGATTTATTGCTTGTACTTACTATAGCATATTTGATGAAAAAATCATCATTTACAGAGGTGATGATCACAGTACACAGCGCAAGTTTTGCTTTATTGACTGTATCTGAATAGTGCTCCCTTCATCAATCGTATACACCTCACCGTCAAGTTGTATCAAAAGAGGGCGTAGGGCAGTGCATGTATACCTAGATAATGACTGCGCGCTCTTTAATCCAACCGTTGCGGCGGTAGCTAGGTAAATGAGCAACCGCAGCTTTGAGCCAAACCGAATACTACTCATCTCAAATTTTCCATCAGTAATGGAAGACTTATCAGATAACTGCATGACTTTAGACATCCGATTTATATTCCCGAAAATAATACTGCTATAGCGGTGCCTATGGCCGTTCTCTTCCAAGCGCACCGATCGGAACGAGAAGAGCGCATTAAAGACAATCCACTTTTCAGTAAGGATATTAGGGCGATCACGAGTTAAACGCTTAGCAGCTGTAGCCGTGACACCCATACCAACATAGGAGTGCGCATAGCGTACCCAGGGCTTGCCGCCTACCGTAGCAGTTACTTTTATCGTGTCGATCTTCTGAAAAGTTCTATTTTTAATTGATTCTATAAGCGCGCCGCTCGTCGTGGCGTTGAAGTGATCATTCGCATTACCTGATGGCAATACACCAACAATTAACTTCGGAGACGCGTGTTTTAGTGCTCCATTCACGACATCATGGTAGCCGCCGTCACCACTCGATGAAATAAGAACGATCTCCTCTTTACGTTTTCCGTATGACTCAGCAATTACACCCCCGTGGCCCGCTCGAAGAGTCCCGCGAATCGTGGCATCAACACCCTTACTTCGTAGTTCCTTCGCAAGCCGTGAAGCGTTTGCCTTGCCATTTCCCGTACTGTTAGGGTTATAGATAATAATTACTTTCATGATGTCACTTCAACTTTCTTTCGTGAAGGTCGGCGGAAATAAAGAATCATTAGGGCTGCCGCCGACACCCAAGCGGTCGCGAGTAGCCATCCGCCAATAATGTCAGTGGGGTAATGGACACCGAGGTACATACGCGACAATCCCACCAAAATGACATAGATTGGCAATGTGATCAACGCGAGTGTTCGCCATTTTGTCTGCCATACAAGTGCAAGAATACAAAGTGCAAGCGCCATGCTCGCCGTAGCGTGACCACTTGGAAACGAAAAACTCGTCTCATCGATAACCCATTCCCATAAATCAGGGCGAACTCGCTCAAAAATAAGCTTCAAAAGAACGTTCAGCGCGGCAACGCCACCGATACCTAGCGCAATAAAGAGCGCCTTATAATACCGCTTTTGAAAGAGGAGGTACGTAAAAATTGCAATGCTAACCGTCGCAATGAATAAGACGCCGCCCAGCTGGGTAATCGTAAGGAAAAACGAGTCGAGCGCAGGCGTAGCATGTTGGTTGATCCAAAGTAAAACCGTGGTATCAAAGCCCGTGGTCACGCCGCTTGCTATAAGCATGGCAAGCGCAATAAAAAGTAGTGAAGCGCTCACAAAGGTTGTCAGCAGTAGTGTGCCCATTCGAATATTGGTTAGTGGGTTTATGCTCATAGCTTCATCATAGCAATCTTACTGGCAATAAATCCAGGCTCGAAGATACGTCCTCGAGTTCCCGTCATCAATAAATGCATTAGTCTGCTGAGATAATTCCTCAAGTGCGGCTGCTTTATCATAGAGCGCGAGGTACATAAGAAGATAGTCCCCTAGAGCAACATTATAGTTACCAGGTTGGTCCTGTGCTGCTAACTTTGTGAGGATGGCGTCACCATCTTCTTTAAATAGTTCCATGACAGGGCTCATAGGAATTAATTGAATACCGAGTTTTGCGTTTGATTCATCGCTAAAGAATGTAGAGTAGGTGCGTTTACCCCCAAAACTCAGTGAAGCCACTGGACTTTCGTAAGCACTCAGGTAGGTAGGTGAGTCGTCTACGGATCGCCATGCGACTTTGGCGGTATGGGCTTCGTTAGAAAGCATCCAAGTGCTCTGAGAAAGCAACGTTCTATTGCCAATGACATCCGCCCATAGTGCTACAGCGTTCCAAGCATTTAAAGCTTCGGAACTCGACTCTTGGTTATTTCCGTCTTGGAATGGAGCAAGGCCAGCCGCCCATGCGTGTCCGGAATACGGATCGTAGGTTCGCCATATAGGGAATGCTTCGTACTGCTCATACGAGGCGATATCCGCAACCAGCAAATTCACATCATTCTTATATTCATTTACAAACGCAGTATCGTACGACCCTAAAATGCCAGCCGCATATATAAAGTAGCCGTAGTGAAAATGGTGATCGTTAAAATCTTCCGAACCAAAGGCGGCATTTTGCGCTGCAATTCCTTTTAGCGCATCGTCATAATAAAGGTACGAGCCATCTAACCGTTTTGTAAGTTCGGCCTTCAGTGCATTTTGAAGTCGCTCGGCAGCTTCGTCTTCACCAAGCTGCTTAGCAATGGAAAGAAGGTTTGCTAAACGGGCAAGCTGTTTTCCGGCGAAGTAGGTATCTTGAGGCTCTATACTCAGGTTCGCACTATCGGCTTCGAGATCTTTTTTAAGTGCGGCGCGCTCGGTATCTGATAATTTCTTAATATCGAGCTCATTCGCCGGCTTCACGAGCGGCACCGAAACGGTAAATGTTTTGCCCTGATACGTCTTCATGTCGCCATAAATACTTCGAAAAGTCGTATCGAGCGATTCACTATTCTTAACAGGAGCGTAGGGAAGGAAGCTTACGGCCGTTGGTTGATTGTTCGCCGTTTTGTACTCAAACAGCGTTAGCGAGGCATCGCTCTGCGTTTCATTGTTTACCTCAACACCGGTAATTTCATTCCCCGAAAAAGCACCGAGTGCCTCGCCGCTGCTGCCAGATGTAGCATAAAAAGTAACGAGGCTATTTTTTGGAGCCGTAATGCGTAGCGAACCACCATCTTTCGCTATTGACGCTTTTTCATGCGGAGCAACCGTGTACGTAGCCCCATCTTTTGTAAATGTATACCTACCATCCGACTCCGAACTATCCGTAACGTTTGTAACGATAAGTTGCGAGTCTTCCAGTGCTCGATAAAATACATACGGTGATCCTTGGGTAACCGTAATGCGCCCTAAAGCACTATCGTTATTCTTATACGTAAATGCTGCAGACGTTTTATCAAAGCGCGTCAGCTGAAATGAGTTCGCACCTGTAATGCGCGCTTCAAGAGCCGGAGTATGACCACCCGTTATGACTGTTTCCGCGCTGGTAATATTCGGAAGACTCATTTGAAAACCGGTATCAAACGGATGAAATGAGAGCGGCATTGGATAGATTGCCATTGGCTGTTCTTGAAGTACCGCTCCACTAATCCATGAGTTAGTCGGCGGAGTAATATCACTTACAAGGCGAGTAAACGATGCACTCGATGCACTTTTCTTTGGAAGTGCCTCTAGCGTTTCGGTATCAAGAATTGAAGCGTCAGTATTTCCAGCGAAAGGCGAGGTGCCCTTCATATTCACGAAATACAGAAGCGCTACCATAGCAACACCCGCAACTGCCACTATACCAAGGCTCAGAAGGACAGTTCGTCGTGTCATTACCCCTCCTTCGGTGTAAATAAATCTCTGAAGAAGTTAATGATATTTTGATACCAAGCATCTTGTTTCAAATGAAGCGTCGCATCGACTGGTGTGCCAACAGAGAAACGAAAATCCGACATATCGGTATCGAGAATTTTTGCGGTGATGACCGTATCGACATTCTCTTTATCTTCGCTGCTCTCTAAATTAATGGTCGTGATTTCCGCTTCTTTTCTTGTGTTGTCGGGGAAAAGGAGCTCAATCTTTTTATCTTTTTCAATGCGGGCGTAATCAGGAGGGGAGAGCTGGAAGTGCGCTTTCACAAAGAGTGAATCAATAACGTAAACAGTGGCGACAACAGCGCCACCTGCAACATACGCACCCTCACGGAAGAAAATATCATCAACGACACCGCTATTCGTCGCCCTCAGCTGAAGGTTTTGGGTAGCAGGATCAAGGGCTAATCCAGCCGAGCTAAGCGAACCGTTTGAAAGTCGTTGTTTCAGCTCCTGGCTGTCTATTTCAAATAGTACATCATCTTTAGAAACCTCCTGGCCTTGTTCAACATTTTGTTTAACAACGAGACCAGAGTAATCGGTACCTACCGAACGAGCCTGAGCATCGAGCGTTGCCTTCACAGAATGAGAAAGCGACATCGCGTAGTTGAGGTAGAGCGTTAAGCCACCAACAAGCAGCACTACCACCAGGATTCCAATCATAAGTCTTAGCTTTCCACTTGCTTTCATACTGCACCTCCTTCAGTAATCACTTGCTTTGCCGATTGGTCGTCTACGTATATCTTTCGCACCACTTGGTGGTGCTTAAGCTGTCGAGCCTCAATCATCGCCATGTAGACAAAGAAGCCGAAGATAATCGTATTGAAGATATTCCAAATCAAGGAAATCGATAGTTCGTAGGTATAAAATGCTTTCCAAATTCCAACGATGCTGGTAAGGAGTAGGAAGACAAATATATACACCTGCATACGAATATAATTAAACGGTGAATCGTAGTCGGTAACTGCATTGGTTGCTTTCCATGCTTGGTCGCGGTGGAATAGGGCGTTAAAGAAAGCCTTTATATATATTGGGAATGAAACGTTTGCGAGAATAAGGGTGCGAATTTTTAGCCCACCCATTGTATAGAAGGCAAGTATGAGCTGCGTTATGTAGAAGCCGCTGTACATAAGTACCCATTGCCATACAGGAATATCGGTTGAAATAGGCGAGAGGTTAAAGAAGATTTGTAGTGGCGGCAAGAGGAGTAGCAGGAGTACAGTGAAACCGACAAAGTAATATGAAGTTGTCATAAGGTACTGCAGACGTTGGTCAACGCTGAGGCGTTTGATAAAAAGCGGATTACGACGCAGGAATATTTCGAAGCTTCCCGTAGCCCAGCGAAGCTGCTGCTTAGAGTACGCCATTAATGTATCTGGTGTTTTCCCAACGGCAAGCAGCGTTGGAATATAGACCGAACGAAAGCCTTTTTCGTGGAGCAGTAGTGATGTCCAGATATCTTCCGATTTTGACTTGTCATACATGCCGCCAATTTTCTGAATAGCACTACGGCGAAACACAACGTTCGTTCCAACGCAGAACGATGCATTAAATTTATTCTTTCCCGACTGAATAAGCGAATAAAATACGTGCTGCATGAAACTTGCACCATCGGAAACGAAATTGTCTTGATTGTCGTAAAACTGCGGTGTTTGCACAAAGGCAAGCTCGGGGTCTTCAAAGAATGGCAGCGTTTCATAGAGAATACTTGGTTCAGCCACAAAGTCCGCATCGAGAATAAGGAAGAAATCACCGTTCGTTAAGCTGAGCGCATAGTTAATATTACCGGCTTTCGCGTGCTCATTCGTAGGACGACGAATATAGCCAACGTTAATTTTCTTAGCCATTTCAAGTACGGCATCAGATTTTCCATCGTCTAATATATATGTTTTATGTAGCCCGAAAATATCCCTAGCAGCAACAGCAGTCCGGCGAATAACATCAAGTGGTTCGCCGTAAACTGGAATAAATACATCTACCGTAATAGCTTTTCGGTGAATCTGTAATTCTGCCAGGCGCGCTAGTTTAGCGTTAGCGGGAGTAATTTTTTTAATTGCTGTCTTACTATTACCCTGGCGATTAAACAATTTATTTTGGGCATCGTGATATTCATAAGAGCGAGGGTTGAACCGACCACTCAGAATTGTCCAAAAAGCCATCAGACCCTGGAAGATAATAAAGACTTCGGCAATAAGCGCGAGGGTGTAGGGAAGTGGATCACCCCTAAAATCAGGTTGCAGTAAGAACCCCAGGTAGACGACGGCGCCTATACTCGCAAGAAATAGGATTATCGTTACAGACGGCGACTTTACCTGTCGTTCAATACGATTTGCGGACTGCTGTATGCTGTCGGCTTCTTCTGTCATCAGACCTCCGATTACGTTTCATATGTCCTTTTCCACTATTGCACAGGCACTTTATGAGTACAATTAAGGGCATTCACCTGAGATAAGCCTGAAATTTAAGCAAATTTTATGAATTATTACATGGATAAACAGATGTATTACGGTTCAATAATAGAAAGAACATTCCCGGCCGGGTCTTCAAACCAAGCAATGTCAGGGCCTTGTTCAACGGCCTTACCGCGTAGTATTCCTCGTTCATCTTGATCGGCCGGAAGGAAGTCGTAGTGCTCAAATACCACCCCTTTTCCCGCGAGCTCGTCAACAGTGCTCGTTATATCTTCTACGATAAAGTTAAGACTCGTATATGAAGCGGGCGCGTGGTCTTGCTTTTCGTATATGAATAACTCACCACCGCCTGGTAGTGAAAGCTGTAGCCCCATGCTCTCATCAATTACCGAAAGGCCGAGCAGCTCTACGTAAAATTCCTTTGCTTTGCCGAGATTATCCACTGATATCCCGCTAAATGAACCTACAAATTTCGTCATACGCATCCCCCTTATATTAGATGGTCATACTCTTATGATACTCCTAAAAGGGGTCTGGCGCGATCGCTGCAGATACGCACAATTAGCTAAAGAGCTGTCGCGGTTTCGACTGAATCGTTGGCGTCAACAAGCTGCTGGTTCCCCGGAAGATCGAAGTCGAGTTCAAGCGGTTGATGGTCGGAAACAATTTCCGTAGGTACAATAAAATCATTCACTTTAAGTCCAGGTGAAACAAATGCGTAATCGGCAAAATACTGAATATCTTCAGGATATTTTTCATAGGTAATACGGTTACGTGTCGACTCAATAGCAAAATCTGCAATAAGGTTTTGGTAGCCGTTATCGCTAAACGTTTGAATGCTTGTTGTGTGCGGCAATAAATTAAAATCTCCGCCGATAATAACATTCTGTGTATCGGCAAAGGCATTAAGAATCGTCTTCGATTGATATAACCGCGCCGGACTATCGAGCTTATCGCCTGGATACGGAATACCGTGGACATTACAAATCGTCAATTTCGTGTCATTAATTTTCAGGGTTAAATACGCCGCAATACCAACTTCATGCCCCTCGGTATCTTCAGTGAAGAGGCCGCCTGTTTCGGCAATATGAAAATTCTTTCGGACATATATAACGTTGCCATACCAGCTTCCGTTCGATTCATTTTGCCGGTTCACAGCATGGAGCGCAAAATCGTCGGTCAGCAGATCATCGTAGGGGAGTCGGTCGTCGCCATGCGCTTCCTGAAAACAGAATGCGTCTGTAGTGTGCATATTTTGCTGCACGTACGCGCGTAATTCATCACGCAGCTGTCCATGCCACGTGTTTAGGAAAATAACTTTCATCTTTACCTAGGATACCAATAATTGCCCCAAAATGGCTACGTTTATCGCCAGATGATAGAATAGTATGTATGAATAAAGCCTTAATAGGTGTAGTCGTAGGGGTGCTCATTGTTGCAGGGTTAATTGCAACGCTTGTTTTAAGGCCTGTTAATCCTCAGCAAACAAATTCAGCCGATTCTGCGCAAAACAAAAGTACTTCGAGCGCACCTAATGAAACTGCGCCTTCCGACAGCGCTGCCAATGGCCGCTACGTCTCATACGACGAGTTGCTTATTGCAGAAAAAGGATACACCGAAACAATTCTTTTCTTCCATGCACCCTGGTGTCCCGAATGTCGCGCTTTTGAACAGGCACTCACTTCGAGTGATCTTCCGGATGGCGTACAGATTTTAAAAATTGACTATGATTCTAATACTGAACTTAGGAAAGAGTATGGGGTTACCCTCCAAACTACATTCGTAAAAGTGAATGCAGACGGTGAGAAGGAATCGCTTTGGGTGGGATACGGCAAGGATAAGTCGCTTACTGCTGTTTTGGAAAATACATAATGACACTTCTCATTGTTTCTTTTCTTGCTGGCGTACTTACGATTCTCGCACCATGTGTCGTGTCAATTATTCCAGTCTTACTTGCAAGGGGAGCTTCTGGTAAGCGGTCTCGTAGCGCATTTTGGGTCATATTCGGCCTTTGTATATCGATTATTATCTTTACGGTACTCTTAAAAGCGACGACTATATTTATCGACGTACCGACTGAAGTGTGGCGAAGTATTAGTGGTGGTATTGTTCTGCTTTTTGGTATTTTTACTCTATTTCCAAGTCTCTGGGAAGGAATCGTCTTAAAAACTCGCTTTATTTTTGGTGCCCAAGCGACAATGGGAAAAGCTTCAAAACATACAGGAGTATGGGGCGATATTCTAATTGGAGCAAGCCTAGGGCCAGTCTTTAGCGCATGCAGCCCAACCTATGCACTTATCGTTGCGACAATCCTACCAGTAAGTCCGCTCGTTGGACTGGGCTATCTTATCGTGTTCGTTCTTGGACTTGCATTGATGCTCAGTCTTATTGCTCTATTTGGTTCGGCACTTGTACGTAAACTTGGGTGGAGCTTAAATCCTCGTGGAATTTTTCGACGAGTACTAGGCGTCGTGCTTATAATTGTCGGCTTACTTATTTTGACGGGATTCGACAAAACAATCCTTGGATGGCTTGTTGAACAAGGCTGGTACGATTTCCAGATACAGTTTGAATCTGGCTTACTATAGCTTTAGTTTATACAGAACACACAGATGGATCGCCGCTTTCATATCCAGTGGTGAACCACTTCACGCGATCAGCCGATGATCCATGCGTCCATGTCTCTGGCGTGACTTGTCCGTTAACAGATTGCTGAATACGATCGTCGCCTACGGCAGCGGCGGCATCAATTGCTTCGTTAATTTCATTGGGTTCAAAAACGTTTAAATCAGAAATAGAATTTGCCCAGACTCCCGCATAACAATCTGCCTGTAGTTCAATAGCGATCGCGCTCTCCTGGCTTCCATCTTGTTGGGCTTGTTGCAACGCGCCCATTTGGTTCTGTACATGGTGCCCAACTTCGTGTGCAATCACGTACGCTTCGGCAACATCGCCACCCTTCGCCTTAAAGCGCTGCTGAAGCTCTACGAAGAACGTTTCATCAATATAGATAGTTTGGTCGCTGGGGCAGTAGTGCGGACCGACATCCGAACTGGCGTAACCGCATGCAGAGTTGGTGGCTGACCGGAAAAGAACGAGCTTTGGTTTTTCATAGGTCATATTCCGCTCACTAAATTGAGCCGTCCAATATTCATCAGTTGAACCAAGTACTTTCGTCGTAAAGACTTCGTAGTTATCGGCACCCTCGAAATCACTGGTATTCATACTACTCTGCGACACTGTTGATACGGTATTAAAAATATCGTTCAAGTTAATAGGTGAGCCGGTAAGGAAGTTGAAAAGAAGCGCCACGACAACCAGCGCACCACCGCCAAGACCACCTAGAGCGAATCCAGCTCCGCGTCGGTCTTCAACGTTACCGCCTCCGGGAAGTTTGCTCCAATCGGCCATACTTTACACCTCCTTTATTCACTCCTTATTATACCGCTCTACAAAATGTGAGCGAGTGCAATATCGAATAAATGTGAACTTTTTCACAGAACAAACTCAGTTGCTCTCGTATCATCAAAGATATAAGTAAGGAGAATCACATGGCAGACCAAGTATACACAGCACGACGCGGAGCATCAGTAGTAGCATGGATCGCACTTGTTGTAGCGATTGTCGCACTCGTCATCGCATGGATGGCATACAACCGTACCGGCGCCGACCTTGAGCAGCAAATTCAAACGCAAATTGAAGAAAGCATCAATGCCACCGAAGATGCAACGCAAGATGCAAGCGATGCTGTTGACGCTGGCCCTGACGGTGTCGACGAAGATGATACCGATGTAACTCCAGCTCAGTAGGTTCAAGTTTTCACCCGAGATGAATAACTCGAATCCCTATCGTCGCTAGCATTCACGGAAATAGTGCTCATACAAATGAGCGCTATTTCATATCTCCACGCTTTATCTTGTTTTCTTCGCCCTCAGTTTGACGGCTAGCATTCGGCAACGCCTCAATAATTGCATCTAGTTTATCTTGAATGGCTTTGGTATCGGCATTCTGTGAACTTTGGACAATGAATAGTAGGAAGAAGGTAGTAAGGAAAATGAATACGTCCATAATGTCATACCAGGTGTCGTATTCAAGAAATATACTACATATAAACCAAACTATTGTTGCAAAAAAGAGGATAGCGAACACAATTGGCTTTCCAGCATATTTCGCCAAGGAACTCATGAACTCCATTAGTTTTTTGTTCAATTTTTCCATATTTTCTCCTTTAGAAATGTGTCAGTTACTCATCGCGTATGTTGCGTCGATATGCCTGAATAATCCTTCTACTAACGCCGTCGTATAGCCACGGTGCAACTCGATAGACCGCCGATGTCACCTTGGTCCCAAATGAGGTATGAATTGTAGCGCGGTTGCGTGCTACTCCTTTAATAATTCGTCGTGCCGCTGTATCGGGTTTCTGTAAAGATTGGCGGCGTTTTGATAGCTTCTCTATAGTAACCTTGTTATAAATTGCCGTGTCGTAGAGCGGAGTGTCGACAACAGTAGGGCAGACGACGCTTACATTCACCCCAAAGTCTTTTGCTTCATTCCGGAGCGCCAAAGAAAGCCCAACAATTGCATACTTTGTCGATCCATAAATACCCATTGCTGGAACCGGGTGGAGCCCAGCCGCTGAGCCAAAGTTAATAATCGCTCCGTGTTTTTGTTTAAGCATCACCTGATACGCGAAATGAGTACCGTTCATAATTGCATTAATGTTATTTGCTGCGACCGCTTCCCACTTCTCAATTGGCGTATCTCGAAATTCGCCACCCATAAAAATTCCCGCACTATTAAAAACGTAATCAATGCGACCATATTCTTTTAGTACTGAGTCGACTAGTTCTTTTACGGCTGAAGCATCGGTCATTTCGACTTTCTTATAGTTCGCCGAAACACCTCTAGAAATGAGTTCTTTATATACGTGCTTTGCCGCGCTACCGTTTCGATCGGCAACAATAATCTGCGAACCAAGCTCACCTAATTGATAGGCAAGTTCTTTTCCAATGCCTGAAGCGCCCCCATTAATAAGAACAACCGCTTCTTTAAACGTACTCTTCATAGCCCGATACGCACCTTACTCTTTACAGACATGTTCATCTGTCATCATTATACTCCCGCTGAAATAGGCAAGACGATATAATAGAAATATGCAGGTGTATCATGAAATTCAACCAGATGAGCTTGGGTCTGCGCTCCAGAACGGCTTGATGCGCGCTGATCGTGGTGAAAAAAGTAATGATCTCTCAATTGTCAAGACCGACCATTTTCTTGATGAACATTGCCCCGAGCGCCTCAAAGAACTTGGCGTCAAACGAACAAGTACTATTTATGCATATCTACGAGTGGGTGATTCAATCGTCGATATTGTCGATGGCGCGCGCAGGGCGGTGTATGATTTTATTGCCTCGAGTAAACAAATTGTACTCGAGCTTGATATTGACCCAAACCGCTGCTTCGTGTCAGATCTTGATACCTACGATGCAGTGAAAAGCGCACTGAGCAACCACGAAAATCAACAGGTACTCGATACGCTCGCACGTAGTTACTGGAGTAAAATACGGCCATTATCTGAATTTGAACCAAGCATGGTACAAAGGCCCGAAGCTATGATTACGTATGATATTCCAGCGAGCAGCCTTCGAAGGGTATAGCCTAAGCTTGCTTTTTAATCATAATAGTGGTATAATAAGAATAGTTCTAAGAGTTACGAGGAATACTAACCATTAATCCGAAAGGGCCATTGAATGGGAACACTACTACGAACACTGAAGACTTATGCGCAGTATGCGCTAAGCCACACTCTAAATCTGAATACCAAGCGTCGTAAGCGCAGTCTATTTGCAGCAGCCATTGTGTCTCTTGCACTTGTGGTCACACCGCTTGCCAACGCACTCACAACTACTGAATATCCAAAAGTTATGGCTTCAGTTGGTGACTCACTTTCTGACCGTCCAATTGATGCAGAGAACTGGACTACCGGCACCTTGCCAAATGTGAATAGTATTCACACTCGTCTTGAAGCTGCGTCCGGTACCGATGTTCTTACTGTAAAGAAGGCGAGGGGCGGTGCCGATTCATCTGCACTCGTTTCACAAATGACCGCAGCCGTTGCAGCGAACGCAGACCTTATTACTGTTCTTATGGGCGGTAATGACGTTTGTGCGAACCGCACTTCTGAAATGACTCCAGTCGCTACCTTCCAAGCTCGCTACGGCGAAGCGTTAAAGATTGCCAACGATGCTGGTAGTAAAGTAGTTGCCGTCTCTATTCCTAGTCTCAACGAGCTATGGGCAGTAGGGAAGGAAAGCGCGGGAGCTCGTCTTGTATGGGACACTGCAAACATTTGTTTAACCGCCCTCGATGACCCACGCTCAACTGATACAGATGACGTTACGCGCCGCGCCCTTGTGAAGGAGCGTAATGAGGCCTATAACGCCGCTATTGCAATTGAGTGTGCCAAGTACACCAGTTGCGCCTATGATAACGGTGCGGTTTACAATACAAAACTTGAACTTTCCGACCTTTCTGGTGATTACTTCCACCCGAATGCTAAAGGACAAGCAAAGCTGGCTGCTGCCGTGTGGCCAACTGTTGAACGTTTGTACTCAGGCGCTCCTTCTACGCCAACCCCTACAACACCAACTACTCCCGAGCCGACAGAGCCAGAGCCAACGACGCCAACAACTCCTACACCAACTACTCCGGCTCCTACGAATCCAAAGCCAAGCACGCCCGAGACTGGCAATACTACAAAGACAGTTAGGATTGTAGCGCCAATTCGCGCCAACATTGGTGTAAGTAAAGTTGAAATTGTAGTAGGAAGTAAAACCTACACCGGTAACGTACAGTACCTTGGTGGTGGTGAATACAGCGTAACGGTAAACACTGGAAGCCAAAGCATTCCAAGCGGTAAGTTCAAAGTATACGTTCGCGCATACAATAATGACGGAACCCTACTCTATAAGGGAACTGTATCACTCCGCGTAAAGAGTTAATAAACTCTCCCGATAGAAAAAGCAGGACGATTGTTCCTGCTTTTTCTATACTCATCCAGCGGCAGAACTCCGCTTAAGAAGTACGCTTTAAGTACTCAATAAGCCTTGGCCAGTTACCATCTCCCCAAAACTTGTTTTGTTCCTCGGCGCTAAGCGAGCCGAGCGCATGGTCATGTCCCGTCGGAACAAATAGTAGGTTCGCAGGCCAGCGTGTATTGTGCTGATCCTTCACAAGAGAGATGGAGCCGTGGCTTTTTAAGCTAAACACCTCGGATGATCCATCTGGAAACCCTATTGCCGTAGCATCCTCGAAGTATGCACTCCGGTCATCCTTACCATCCAAAAGCCCCAGAAAGTCATCTTGAGTAAGCCAGTCATTGATGTATTTTACGAAAGGACCGGGAAATCCATTCAATGCGGTGATGAAGAAGCCAGCGTCCATTTTTATACACGGCTCACCAATCTCTTTCGCAGCCCATACGGCAGATTGTCGAGCAATTTCTTCAACCGATGCGTCTTGAATTTCGGGCGTATCGATTGCACATTGTACCAGCTCGTAATCACCAGGCAGTTTTGCAAAATACGCCTGCGCTATTTCGAACTTCATCGTATTTGTTGTAACGTAGTTAATTCTCATCATCGAAGTATAGCAAACGAACGTATATTATTTTCCGACAAACCACTGAGCAAATTCGTACCAAATATAGTCTTTAGGGTCATGACTGGTTTCACCACGGTCATGATTCTCGGCAAGTGTGACACCGTTGAACTCGGCGACTTTATCGAGCGAATTACCATCATTTCCGCGAGGAGCGCTTGCAATTATGCCGGCGTATTCCTTAGAAAATACTTTCACTTCGTTCTCATCTTTATAGACAATTGATTCTCGAAAGATAATTGTTTTGTCATCCTTATCCGCGACCAGATTAATAAAGTCTTGAGGTGTAAACCACTCCGCAACATCTTTCATGTACCCGCCGGGAAAGCCATTCAGAGTGGGGATAGACCAAGAAGTATCAGCTACAACAATCGAAGCACTTCCTGCTAATGTATAGGCGTCTTCAACTTTTCTCTTCGTAATATCAAGCGGGTCGTGTGACTGAATTTCATCGAACTCTAGTTTAATAGGCTCAACTTCAATATTGAATAGATCGCAGGCAGCGCGGGCTTCTTTTATTTTTCGCTGGTTACCAGTTGAGAAAAGAATGTGGTTCATTCCATAACTATAGCAAATATACGCGCACTGGAAGACTCAACTATGTGGAGCGTATACTAGATATAGAACATAATCGTGAGGAGACTGTATGCAAACGAAACTTAATCCATATATTAGTTTTGAGGGCAATGCCCGAGAAGCGATGGAATTTTATAAAACAGTATTTGGCGGAAAGCTCGAGCTTTCGACGTTTGGGGAATCGGGGATGACCGATCATGACGTAAACCCTGAAGGTATTATGCATGCAATGCTTGTTGCTGATAACGGCATTACCCTCATGGGCGCTGATAGCGTGACGGGGATGCGCGAATATTCTGCTGGTACTCATATCAGCATCTCGCTGAGCGGCGACAATGAAGAAGAACTAACCGGCTACTACACCAAGTTAGTTGAAGGCGGTTCAGAAGAGCAGCCGCTCATGAAAGCACCATGGGGAGATACCTTCGGCATGTGCATGGATAAGTTCGGCATTTTCTGGATGGTAAATATTGCCGGTCAGCCGAACACTACAGACGGTCAATAAGATTCGGCGTGTTTGGCTTTGGTGAATGTACCGCAGCACCTACTTCATATGCAGTGAGTAGGCCTTGAGGGTAGGGGCGAAGCATGTCGTACAGCGAACTAAGGTCACTTACCGAAGGGTCAAGCCAGCGCGCTTCATCTTCGCGCTTAATAATAACCGGCATACGGCCACTAACCCCGGGCATGTCGTCAGTTGCTTCAATGGTCACAATTGAGAATGTGCCGTGCGCAGTTCCATCTGGATCTTCCCAGGAAGAATAGACGCCAGCAAATGAAAGAAGCGCCTTGTCATTTGGCTGAATATAAAAGGCGCGCTTTTTGCCACTTCCATTTAATTCGTAGAAGCCATCTGCTGGCACGAGGCAGCGGCGCTCACGCACAGCTCTTTCCCAACTATGCCGAGACATAATTTTTTCAGAAGGAATGTTATACGTTTTATAGCGGAAGATCGAATTAGTATCTTTCGCACCCTGAGCCATAAGCCCCCACTTCATGAGCTTAATAGTGTGTGTACCGCCCTCATTCACAATTACGGGCGCATTGCTTGCGGGACTAAGGTTATAGCTTGGCTTCACGCCCTTGGGCATGCCGCCTGCAATATGAAAATAATTGCTTACATCGGCGGTGTTAAAAAGAGCATATCGAGAAATCATCCCCTTAGTATAGCTTAGTCCGATGGATTACACCTTTACGGCAATTTTATTGCTATACTACTGACATAGACGAAAGGGTGCATATGTCCAAAGGAACTGGCCAGAAAAAGGCCGTGAAGAAACCAAAAAAAGCCGCAGCCACGAAGTAGTGATTACTACCGTCCGTACAGCCCAAAAGGTTGACAATAGCACAAGCTGAATGATTAAATACGGACAACACTTTTATAATGGACTAAGTTCATTGAGTGAGGGAGAATAGGGATCATGAAAAAAGAGATCATTCGATCGATGCTTGCCGGTGGAGGTATCGCCGTGCTAGGAATCGCTTCGCTTTCGGGCGCGGCAGTTTTTGCTGCGAACAGCTCGTCGAACACAATAATTAATGCTGCTATCGGCTCAACTATTAGTATTAGTACTACAGGAACTGTCACGCTTAACATCACACCAACAGGTAGCGGTTCAGCTACAAGCGCAAGTGACACCGTGACGGTAAGTACAAACAATGCAACGGGCTACACGCTTCAACTTGCTGATGCCGATGCTACAGTAACGCTCACGAATGGCGGCAATACTATTGGCGCAGCCACTGGTACTTTTGCAGCACCAGCAGCACTTGGGGTAAATACCTGGGGTTACCGCATTGACGGTGCTGGCACGTTTGGTGCTGGTCCTACAAGTGCACAAACAAATGCAGCCTCGCTTAGCGGCACATGGGCAGCAGTTCCAGCAAGCGGATCACCAGCGACCATCAAAACAACTGGTACGACTGCGTCGGGTGACACTACAACTGTTTGGTACGGAGCATCAGCCAACACGACAAAGCCAAACGGAACTTACACCGACACGGTAACCTACACGGCAACAACTAACTAGGAGCGACTATGAAACAACTTGTATTCAATCGTCGTCTCGCTCTATTTGTGGGAATGTTCTTTGCGATACTCTCGATAATTACATTAGCTCTATCACCGCTCGCATTTGCACAAGACGCAAACGAAAGCATCACCCTCTCTCCTGTAAAGAAAAACTACACCGTTAACCCTGGCCAAACCCTTAGTGACACTTTAACTGTTTTGAATGATGGCCAAACAGCATACGATTTTACTGTATACGCCACACCTTATTCGGTACAGAACAGCAACTATGATCCGGACTTCACTGCAACACAACCGAATGCAGACGCGTATACATGGGTGCAGTTTGAAAAAACAACCTACCGCGCAGAACCACGTCAAACTGTTACCGTTCCTTACACTATCAACGTCAAAGCAGACGCATCTCCAGGCGGTCATTACGGCGCGATATTCGTAGAGATTCAACCAGATGCATCCGAAAAGCCTACTGGCGTCGTGGTTCACAAGCGCGCCGGCACATTGCTGTATGCAACTGTTAGTGGCGATACAAATCTTGCGGGAAAAAATACCGGAATTACCATTCCTTGGTATCAGTCACAGCCGCCCCTCACCGCAACTACAACCGTTGAAAATACCGGCAACACAGACTTTACTACCAAAGTAAACTTGACGGTTAAAAATGCTTTCGGTGCAGTAAAGCACACAAACACTCAAGAGTTCGCTGTCCTTCCAGACACAACACGTACTATTAATGTCTCTTGGGGAAATGCCAATTGGTTTGGACTTTATAACACGACAGTAACAACGGAAACGCTCGGTAAAACAAGCTCCCAAAGTTCCTACGTGCTCATCATGCCACTTTGGCTCATATTACTACTAATTGTATTCTCGATCGCCGGAGGAGTGTATACGTACTATGCCCAGCAAAAGAAGTCAAAAAAAGCATCAGCTAAAAAAGACGAGCAGCGACCGCCTAAAGAGTCGTAGCCTTCTTGGGCTCTCCTTGCTCACGGGTGCGATTCTTTTAGCCCTGCCCGCGTCCTACGCTGCTGCCGTTGACTCTTCTATCAATGTAAACGTTAACAATCAGACAGCCCTTGTATACGTTACCTCCGTAAACACAAATGAGCTCAATACTTCGACGAACACAATACAGACTTCTTCTGCTGTTTCGCGCCTGCGTGGACCGGTCAATAAGCTTCTGCAACTGCGTATATATGTCGATACCGACTATGCAGCAACCGTACCGCTTACACCAACAATGACCGAGTTTACGTATGACCTAGAAGTTACCCCGGGATCACACGCCGTCGACCTCGTGGGGGTAAGTGCCAACTCGAGCGCCGATCCTATGTATAGTTTTACCCTGAACTACACACCAGCCGTTACTATACCTGGAACAACCGCAACGCCGTCAACGTCTACACCAAGCACCGGGCAAGGTATCATTATTGACTCATCAGCGACGATTCAACCCGTAGACACACCCTCTGAAGTGAACGTTCAACTCCCACCATGGCTTTTTACGACACTCGTCGCACTTGATATCGCAAGCCCTACCGCAACAGGCACTTCAATTAAGCTTGGCTTTTGGCGACCGATCATTATTATTGCAAGCATACTCTTCATAACATTCGCACCCTGGATTCTAAAATCATATCGTCACCTTCGCTATACCTGGCTCGGATGGAGTGGCCAGCCGCTTCCGGCAGCGCTGCGTCAACATCCGTTATTCTGGATACGATTTAGTGGTGTACTCCTTTTCGTTGGGAGCCTTTTGTTGATATGACCCAATCGCTACGTCATTACCAACTCAAAGCAATCGCGCAGCGCCTCGGTGTTGCACTCTTTGCGGGAAGTGCACTCGTTATTTTAATATCGAGTACGGTAAGTGCCATGCGGTTTTCTTCAGGTAATTACACAATTGACGCCGCCACGTTGAACAATGTGGGCGGCCTGTCTGAATCTTCAAATTACCAACTGACCAGCAGCGGGGGAGAAGCAGCAATAGGAAATGGCGCAAGCGGAAGCTATAAGCTTGCGGCTGGATACGCCGCCCAGGTTATCACACCGGCCATTACCGTTAAAACCCAACCAAGCGGGCTCACCGGATATTACCCGCTCGATGAAAATAGCGGAACGATTACTCATGATACAAGCACAAATACATACCTTGGTAGTTTTGTGGGGACCCCAACCTGGGCGGTTGGTAAACTTGGCGCAGCCCTTACCTTTAACGGTACAAACCAGGCCCTGACCTTTAACGACGCGAGTCAGGCCCAGCTTACCAGCGGAACTATTGAAGCTTGGGTAAAAACAAGTACGAGCACGGGGACGCAGACGCTTATTGCAAAATATGGCAGTTGGTTATTGGGCATAAGCAACGGCCGGCCAATGCTCTACAACTTCTCTAATTCGACCACCTGTACGAGCACGACAAGCATCGCAGATGGCAACTGGCACGCTATCACCGCTACCCTCCAAAGCGGTGTTACGAACGGTTCTTTGCTCTATATCGACGGTGTGCAGAGCCAGGCCTGTACCTGGTCACCGCAAAACCAAACGGGCATTGTTACGGTGGCGGCTCAGTATAATGGATCGGCTTACTCACAGTATTTTCCTGGTACCCTCGATCAAATAAAGCTCTTTAACCGTGCGCTCGGAGCTGGTGAAGTATTAGCGGAGTATACCGCGCAAAATGCCGGTACTGAGACCGGCTTAACACTTCAAACTGTCGTACCGGGCGTCTCTAATACGAGTAGTTTTAACGTTATCACGCTTACCTCTGGCTCCTCGTACACGCTTGCAGTGCATCAAAACAACAATCTTCAAAGTGGCGCAAACACAATTCCTGCTATAAGCGGGAGTATTGCTTCGCCCGTTTCATGGAGTGAAGGAACGACAAAAGGACTTGGTTTCACGCTCACTTCAACAAACGCCACGGCTATACCAGGAAAATGGAGCTCAGGTAACGCCTATGCTGCGCTCCCAAACACTTCGACCGCCTTTTATACACGAACAGGGTTGCAGTCAGGTGGCGTGAAAGACACGCTAGGCATTCAGTTGCGACTCGATACGGCAACCGACCAAGCAGGCGGCTCATACGTTAATGCAATGTACATTACCGGGACTGCGAATCCATGAAATTCGTATCGCTTATTATTGGTGGGGGTTTAGCGGCTTTCTTCCTGAGTCTCCTGCCTGCACTCCCGGCTTCGGCAAGTAGTATTTCAATAGCACCGCTGACACACCAGGCCGCACTCAAGGCCGACGAAGACCAAAAAGGCTATGTGGATATTCTTAACCCTGAGGCGAGCGACACAAGGGTGCACCTGAAAGTCCAGGCGTTTCGCCAAACCGATAATGAGGGGAGTTTACAGTTTTATGACGACGCCGCAGTTGCCGCAGGAGTAAAACTTGATGTCACCGATATCATACTAGGTCCCAACGAAGGCGCTCGAATATATTTCATTCTTGATGCTTCAGCACTTCCGAGCGGAGATGTCTTTGCGGTGATTCTTGCGAGCACCGGAGAAGTGAGCGAAGACATCGTGAGCGTTCCATCTGCACAAGCGGGGACGCTCCTGCTGCTTACCAACGGCACCCCGCCTACTCATCATGCTACGGTGAGTAACTTTTCTGCCGACTGGCTACAGGTAGGTAGTGGCATTACCGCCCAAATAGACATTACCAATACCGATCCCCTCGAAGGGAAAGCGCTTGGGTTTATACCTAAAATTCAGTTTGGTATCA
>Ga0307406_10000568_pt1 | contig 21270 bp, 20 predicted proteins | sample 322Cmetagenome_3_FD_203706 | JGI IMG/M metagenome (GOLD analysis project Ga0307406, IMG submission 203706) | Maize rhizosphere microbial communities from greenhouse at UC Davis, California, United States - 322HYB-C-2 | ecosystem: Host-associated > Plants > Roots > Rhizosphere > Soil | place...
CCACCCGGGCACGTCGTACCCGAAGATCATGGCGAACATCGGGGACAGCAGGACGACGGGGACGGCGAGAACGAGGTTGATCCAGAACAGCCGGCGGAATCTCCCGACGTGATCGCCGTGGCCACCGTGATCGTCGTGGCCACCGTGGTCGTGCCCTCCGGTCGGAGCGGGCGCGGAATGGCTGGTGTGGCGGTGCTCCGCATGATGGTCGTGCGTCGTCGACATCGTCGTTCCCTTCGGACTTCTGCGTGCCTTCCCCGACGATAACAGGGATACCCCCCAGGGGTATTCCCCCCCCGGCCGTGCATACTCACCGACCGCCGTCCGCGCGAGTCTCGACGACCACCGCCTCGTCGTGGCGCTCCTCTAGAGTGGCGGGATGTCGCCTCAGCGGATCACCACGCGCAACTCCCGCTTCCAGGTCTGGCAGGCGCTGCTGGGCAATCGCACCAAGCGGCACAAGCTCGGCGCATTCGTGGTCCAGGGGGTGCGCCCGCTCACCCTGGCCGTCGCGCACGGCTGGACCGTCGAGGCGCTCCTGTACGACCCCGATCGACGCGCCTCGGAGTGGGCTGCCGATCTTCTCGCGACGGCGGCCGGTGAGCGCTTCGCGCTCTCCCCCGAGCTCCTGCGCGAGCTCGGTGAGAAGGGCGACGACGTGCCCGAGCTCATCGCGATCGTCTCGATTCCGGACGATGACCTGTCGCGGGTGCCCGTGCGCGAGGACTTCCTGGGCGTGCTCTTCGACCGCCCCACGAGCCCCGGCAACCTCGGCTCGATCATCCGGTCCGCCGACGCGTTCGGTGCGGCGGGCGTGCTGGTGACCGGGCACGCGGCCGACCCGTACGACACCGCGGCGGTGCGCGCGAGCACAGGTTCGCTCTTCGGCATCCCGACGGTGCGAGTCCCCTCTCCCCGCGATGTGCTCGCGTGGGTGGAGGCGCGGCGGGCGGACGGCATTCCGCTGCAGCTGGTCGCCACCGACGAGGACGGCGACGTCGACGTGTTCGACATCGACCTGACGGCGCCCACCCTGCTGCTGATCGGGAACGAGACCGCGGGACTGAGCGCCGCGTGGCGCGAGGCCGCCGACCGCACGGTGCGGATCCCCATCACCGGCGCGGCGAGCTCCCTCAACGCCGCGAACGCCGCGAGCATCGTGCTCTACGAGGCGGCCCGTCAGCGCCTGACCGCGCGGTCGGCCGAGCGGTCAGGCGAGGCGGAACATGCGGATGTGCCGGTGCCCATGCCGGAATGACCGCGTCGCGGCCGGGAGCGGTCGCAGGTCGTCACGCGCGGTCGTGCTGAACACCACGACCGCGCCCGGCTGCAGGACGTCGCCGAGCAGTTCGAGCGCCCGGGCCGCCGGAGCCTCGGACGAGGATGCCCACCCGGTCTGCCGGCCATACGGCAGATCGGTGAGCACCACGTCGATGCCCTCGAGGTCGAGGGCGGCGAGCGACGCCGCGTCCGTGACATCGGCCGTCGCGACGTCTGTGCGAAGCGCGTCCGAGCGGCCAGGAGTCGCCAGAAGTCGATCTGCAGACGCCAGCCGGCGAGGGTCTGCTCCCCTATCGGCGAGCTCCCGGCGGCGCGCGACGAGTCCCGAGACGGAGGTGAGGGCCAGGTTCTTCGCGGCGAGGCGAAGGGCGTCGGGATCGGCATCGGTGGCCAGCGCACGGGTGAGAGCCGAGGGGCGCAGCAGGGCGATCGTGGCGACGATGCCTCCCGCTCCGCAGAGCGGATCCCACAGTCCCACGCGGTCTTTGCCCGTCAGAGCCTGCGCCCGGAGGAACAGCTCGAGCGCGAGGCGTGACGGAAAACCCGGGTGGCCGGGCGCAGAGTGCAGCACCACACCGCCGCCGACATCCTCGTACGAGGCCTCGGGCGCGTGCTCGAACTTCACGGTGCTCCCCCGCTCGTCAGCGCTGTGCCCGCGATCTCTCGCTGCAGGGCGCCGAACACGAAGTCCCACCCCTGGCGGTAGTCCTCCGCGGGCGTGTCGTCGGTCCACGGCCCGGTGTGGCGCAGCGTGAGCCGGCAGCCGCCGTCGACGCGGGTGACCGCGATGTCGCACGCCTCGTCCACGCTCTCCCCGTCGGAGTCGGTCCAGCGCCACGTGAAGGCCAGGTGCGACACGGGATCGACCGCGAGATAGCTGCCCGTCACCGTGATGCCGGCGCCTGGCGCCGCAAACCGGTAGGCGCCGCCGGGCCGGACATCGGCGGTGATCTCCACGTCGTCCCAGTGGTTCCACCACCAGCGCCGGAGACCTGCGGCCGTCGTCAGTGCGGGCCACACCTCCTCGGGGCGGCGCGGAAGATCGATCACGACGTCCAGCGGCCGCTGCGCCATCACGGACCAGGCCGGCGAGGGAGGCAGCCGCTCGCCGCCGTACAGCGTGACGAGCGTTCCGAGATGCTGCTCCCATCCGCCGCCGTAGTCTGCGGCGTGGTCGGGCTCGGCCAGTCGGTGCTCCAGGGTGAGGAGAGTGCCCCCGTCGTCAGCGCGGAGCGCCACTGCGACGACGCTGGCCTCCTCCGAGTCCCACTCCCAGTCCAGGACGAGGCTCTCGGGAGGAACGCAGCTCGTCACCCGCACCTCCGCGGGGCTGTCGGGCGCGTCGACGATGCGGACGGCGAGTCGATCGGGCTCGTCGGCACGTCGCTCGACCGATCCCAGCCAGCGGGCCAGTCGGGCTGGCTGGGTGATCGCGTCCCACACGTCGGCCGGCGGCGCCGCGTAGCGTCGGGTCAAGGTGACCACCGGATGCTCCCGGCTCCCTGTGAGGCTGCGGGTGAACGGGTCGAGCGTCATCTGGGGTCTCCGGCTGTCTCAGGTCGCGCGACCGGGTCGTCGGCGTCGTGGTGCACCCCGCGGCGCTCTCCGCGGTGCAGTTCCGTGTCCAGAGCGTCCAACCGCTGGGTCCAGCGTGCGCGCTGGCGGTCCACCCACGCGGCGGCGTCGTCGAGGGCGTCGGGCCGCAGTGCGTACAGCCGTCGGGCGCCAGCCGGACGCACCGAGGCGAACCCGCTCTCCCGCAGGACTCGCAGCTGGTTGGAGACCGCGGGCTGGGAGATGCCGAACTCGCTGCGGATCTCCGCGGTGATCTCCCCCGAGGTCCGCTCCCCCTCGGCGAGCAGCTCGACGATCCGCCGACGGACCGGGTCGCCCAACAGATCGAATGCGTTCATTCTGCATTTATATCAGATGCAACTGATACACGCGATCGACTCCGGCCGCCACAATGGAGCCATGGGTCGCGCACGCATCCGCATCGAGCTCGTCGCCGACGGCGAAGGCTCCCCCGACACCCGCAGGTGGCGCATCCAAGAGGAGGGAAGCGATGTCGGTCGCCTGCGCGCGGATCATCGCAACGGCGACGTGACGATCCACGTCGAGGTCGTGAGTGAGGCACGCGGGCGTGGCGTGGCGCGCGTCGCCGTGGGCCGCCTGCTCGGGATGGCTCCGTGGGGCCCCGATGTCCGCTACGTCGCCGTGCTCGATCCCACCGATGTCGCCGCGGTCGCGCTCGCGCACGCGCTCGCCTTCCGGCCGGAAGACCTCCAGCCCGATGACCTTCAGTCGGTTGACCTCCAACTCGGCGGCTCCCCGCCGGACAGCCACCGGGTCTGGACGCGTCCGGCGCCTCGGCCGCGCGCCGCAGCGGGCGACATCACGCGGTTCCTCGACGCCTCGGGCAGGATCGACCGGTACCCGCTGCGCGCGGGCGATCGTCGCGAACTCCTGGAGTGGGTGGCGGAGCGGTCGCTGCCGGTCGGAGCCGTGCTCGACGAGAGGCGGGTCAACGAGGCGCTGGCGCCGGTCGCCCCCGGAGGCGATGTCGCGGTCCTGCGCCGCTATCTCGTCGACCACGGCCTGGTCGCCCGGACCGCGTCCGGCTCGGAGTACGTGCGCGAGGCGTGACCGCTCAGCCGAGCGCGGCGGCTTTGCCCTCCAGGACGCGCCGTTGCGCCTCGTTGGCGGTCCCCTCGGCCGCACGGATGAACTCCGCGCGCGCCTCGTCTCGGCGTCCGAGTCGCGCCAGGAGCTCGCCCCGCACGCCGGGAAGCAGCGGCGAGCCGCTCAGTGTGCCGCTGGACGCGATCTCGTCGACGATCCGCAGGGCGGTCGCGGGGCCCGTCGCCATCGACACCGCGACCGCCCGGTTCAGCTCGACGACCGGACTCGGGGTGAGGCGTCCAAGCGCCTCGTACAGCACGACGATCCCCTCCCAGTCCGTGTCGTCGATATGCGCGGCGACGCTGTGGTGCTCGGCGATCGCCGCCTGCAGCGCGTATGAGCCTCGCGCGCGCCCCGACGCCGCGGCGTCCGCGCGACGCAGTGCCGCTCGCCCCCGGGCGATCTGCGCCCGGTCCCAGCGTGAACGGTCCTGGTCAGCCAGCAGCACGGGATCGCCGGCTGCATCCTCCCGCGCGGCGAAGCGCGATCGCTGGAACTCCATCAACGCGACGAGGGCATGCGGCTCGGGCTCGCGCGGAAGGAGGCCGCTCAGCACGCGTCCCAGCCGCAGCGCCTCATCGGCCAGGTCGGGGCGCATCCACCTGGCGCCCGTCGTCGCCGCGTAGCCCTCGGTGAAGATCAGGTAGACGACGCCCAGGACGCCCGTCAGACGCTCGCGCCACTCCGACGGATCCGGGGTCTCGAACGGCACCCGGGCCGCCGCGAGGGTCTTCTTCGCCCGCGTGATGCGCGCCTGCACCGTCGCGACCGGGACGAGGAGCATCCGCGCGATCTCGGTCGTCGTGAGGCCGCCGACGATACGCAGGGTGAGCGCGACCTGCGACTCCCGCGACAGGGCCGGATGGCATGCGGTGAACACCAGCCGAAGGAGGTCGTCGTCGATGGGCTCCCAGGCGTCCTCCCCCGACTCCGCCAACTCGTGGGCGAGGAGACGGTGGCGCTCGTCGAGGCGCTCGCGTCGTCGCCAGGCGTCGATCGCCCGGCGCTTCGCCGTCGCGGTCAGCCACGCTCCGGTGTTGACGGGAACGCCGTGGGCCGGCCACGAGACGAGCGCCTCGGCGAGCGCCTCCTGCGCGACGTCCTCCGCCTGACCGAGATCGCCCGTCATCTTCGCCAGCGAGGCGACGATGCGCGGGCCCTCGATGCGCCAGACGGCCTCGACCGCCCGCTGGACGTCGAGTGACATCAGTTCGTACCGAGCTGTTCGCGCCAGCCGGCCTCCTTCTGGACGTACTCGTTGTCGGCGAAGTCCGCGAAGTCGGACTCATCGGTGATGCGGCGCACCTCCAGGGTGTTGCCCGGTCCGAGGGGGCAGCGCTTCGCCCATTCGACCGCCTCCTCCGCGGTGGCCGTCTCGAGGATCCAGAAGCCGTTGAACAGTTCGTGCACCTCGCCGTAGGGGCCGTCGGTGACGAGCGGTGGCTCGTCGGCCGAGAACGTCACGAGGTACCCGGCTTCCGGCGCGAGACCGTCGCCGCCGGCCATGACGCCTGCCTTGATGAGCGACTCGTTGTAGGCGCCCATCGCGTTGATGATCTCCTCGAAATCCATCTCCTTCGACGCCTCGAGGGCCTCGGCCGTCGTCCGCATGATCAGCATGTGCTTCATCTGTTCGTCTCCTTCATCGGGGCGCGCCCTGCACCCTCTCACTATGACGTCGAACGGCGACCGGCGAAATCGACATCGGCCGCGGCCGTCTTGCGGATCTTCACCGCAGCGGGGTCCATCCCGGCGGCAGCGGGCCGGAGGCGTCGCCGCGCTCGCTGTCCGCCGCCGCGGACCACCCCTGCGCCGCACCGGGGGTATCGAATCCCCCGCGGGCGAATCGGACACCCACATCGTCGTGGTGCATGCGGGGCGCACCCCCACGCCGGGTCCCTGCGCGCGCGCTCCAGGCGTCGTCGGCGAAGCCGCCGCCCCGGAACACGCGGTAGTCGCCGTATCGAGCCGGGTCGAGGAGATCCCAGCACCATTCCCACACATTCCCGAGCGTGTCGAACAGGCCGTTGAGGTTGGGGAGTTTCCCGCCCACATCCTGCGGGGAACCGACCCCGTCGGCGCTCGTCCACGCGATCTCGGCCAGCGGGCCGTAGTGCGGCCCGGTGGATCCCGCGCGACACGCGAACTCCCACTCGGCCTCGGTGGGGAGACGGAATCCGTCGGCGTCGACGTGCCAGGTGACCTCTTCGCCCTCGAACGTATAGGCGGGGTCCAGGCCCTCCCACTCGGACGCCGCGTTGCACAGCCGCACGGCGCGCAGCCACGAGACGTCGGTCGCCGGACGGCGCGGGTGGGTCGCCGTCTCACCCAGGAGTTCTGCGAGCTGTTCCTGAGTGACAGCGAACACGCCGATCTCGAACGACTCGAGGTCCACGGTGCGCCGGAGGCGGCGGCGGGCGTCATGGAGCTCCACCCGGCCCGCCGCGATCCGGGCCATCTCGATGTCGGTCACCGGGGAACTCTAGCGCTCGCTAACGTGGAGGGGTGACGTCCGTCTCCCCCTCCGCGCCCGGGTCGGGGGCACATGCGGGGCCGCGGGCCTGGATCATCTGGACCGTCGGAGTGGCCGCGTACGTCCTTGCGATCACCAACCGCACGTCGCTGGCCGCCGTCGGCGTCGATGCCGCCGAACGCTTCCAGGCCGATGCGGCGACGCTCTCCCTGTTCGCCGTGGTCCAGCTGGCTATGTACGGCGGCATGCAGATCCCCGTCGGCGTACTCCTGGACAAGTACGGTGCACGGCCGGTCATGACGATCGGCATGGTGCTGATGGCGGTGGGACAGCTCACCATGGCACTGTCGCCGAGCGTCGGCGTCGCCATCCTGGCGCGCGTGCTGCTCGGCGCGGGCGACGCGGCCATCTTCCCCGGCGTGCTGCGTCTCATCGCCCTCTGGTTTCCCGCGCAGCGAGCGCCGGTCATGGTGCAGCTCACGGGCATCGTCGGTCAGGGCGGGCAGCTCGTCGCGCTGATCCCGCTCGCGGCGCTCCTCCACGCGACGTCGTGGTCGATCGCCTTCGGGAGCATCGCCGGGCTCGGTGTGCTCTTCGCGGTGCTCGTCGCCCTGCTGATCCGCAATCGCCCTGCTGAGCTCGGCTCCGACGTGTCGGTCGACACGGACACCGGCGCCATCCGTGTGGTCACGTCGTCGGTCGACACAGGCGTCGGGATCCGCGCGGCGTGGGCGCACCCGGGCACCCGGCTGGCCTTCTGGTCGCACTTCACGTCGCCGTTCGCGGGAACGGCGTTCATCCTCCTCTGGGGCATGCCGTTCCTGACCGCCGGCGAGGGCCTCAGCAAGGCGGCCGCGTCGGCGATCGTCGCGACGTACGTGGTGGTCGGCATGATCGTCGGGCCCGTCATGGGCGACCTGTCCCGGCGCATCCCCCATCTGCGCTCACGCGTGCTCGTGCTGCCGGCGATCGGCGTGCAGCTGGCGGCGTGGGTCGCGGTGATCGCCTGGCCGGGCCCGGCGCCGCTGTGGCTGCTGTACGCGCTCGCCGTGGCACTGGCCATGGGCGGCCCCGCGTCGATGATCGCGTTCGACCATGCGCGAACGCACAACCCGGCGCACCGGCTGAGCACGGCGACGGGGGTCACGAACGCCGGGGGCTTCCTCGCGGCGCTCCTGGCGATCCTGATGATCGGACTCGCCCTGGACCTGCAGGGCGCGGGAACGCCCGCGACCTACACGCTCGACGCGTTCCGGCTCGCCTTCTTGACCCAGGTCCCGCTCTGGGTCATCGGATCGACGTTCATCGTCGTCGAGCGGCGGCGCACCCGGATCCATATCGGCATGGACCCGCCGCGCCGCCGCTGACGATCGATTCAGACGACGGGGTCTCCCGACGTGCTCGACTCGGTACGGGTGACGCGCTCGCCGGCGACGGGGTCGACGGTGCGGGTCACGGACTCCGTGGAACGGCGGCGGACCATAAGGACGATTCCGATGAGGAAGACGAGGAAACCCGCTCCCATCAGGATGTAGCCGATCATGTCAAGGTCGACGAACTCGACGTCCACGTTCACGGCGAAGACGAGAATCGCGCCGATGACGAAGAGGGCGATGCCTGCTCCGATACTCATGTGACACTCCATTCGGGTCGGTGTGAGCCCATCATGGCGTCGGGGCCGTCGGTCGCGGCAGGGGCTTGCACGGGCGCCCGGAGAGGCGCTATGCGGGGGCGATCTCCGACCAGGCGGCGAATTTGGGGTCGCGGCCGTCGCCCGACGACGTCCCGGTCAGGCGGCGCCGCACCCAGGGCCCCAGGTGATCGCGCATGTACTCCCCGCGCGCGAGGCGCACGGCCTCCGGGAGCAGCGGCTGCGACCACCATCCCTCGGGCACCTGCTCGCCGAGCGCGTCCAGCACGCGAGCGGCCACGCGGTGGTGGCCACGGCTGTTCATGTGCAGTCGATCCTCTGACCAGTACGAGGGGTCCGACAGCTCGGCATCCGGCCAGTTGAGGGCGCGGACGACATCGTCGCGCTCCCCCAGTCGCTGAACGACGGCCGCCGACATCAGATCGCCACGGCGCTGGATCACGCGGCTGAGGGGAAGCTGGCCCGACGGGTTCGCGCCGGACAGGAGGATGAGCGTCACGCCCTCCTCGTCGCAACGTCGCAGCACGTGACTGAAGGCGTCGGCGATGTGGGAGATCGAGGTGCGCGGTCGCAGCATGTCGTTGCCGCCGCCGTTGAACGAGAGGTGGGTGGGTCCGAGCGCAAGGGCGCGCTCCAGCTGCTCGCGGACGATCGGCCACACGAGCTTCCCCCGGATCGCCAGGTTCGCATACGAGATCGGTTCGCCCCGTGAGGCCGCCCAGCCCTGCGCGACCAGGTCGGCCCACCCGCGAACGGTGCCGTCCGGCAGCTCATCGCCGACGCCTTCGGTGAACGAGTCGCCGATCGCGACGAAGCGCACGGATGCCATGCTCTCCAGCATACGGACGCGTCGAGGGTGGTCGGTCAGCGGTCGTCGAGCGCCACTCCGCGCGCTTCGCGCAGGCCCCAGACCGCCCCGGCGGCGACGGCGAAGAAGACGGCGAACACCACGAACAGCAGCGGCGCCCCGCCGAGCGCGAGCAGCGGAGGCACGCTCAAGGGGGCCACGATCGAGGCGATCCGGCCCACGCCCGCCGCCCAGCCGGCGCCCGTGGCCCGCAGCGACGTGGGATACACCTCGGGGGTCACGGCGTACAGCGCTCCCCACGCACCGAGGGTGAAGAAGGACAGCGACATGCCGGTCCCGATGATCGGCGCGTCGCCCGTCGCCGTCCCGAACAGCACGGCCGACACCACTGCTCCGGCCAGGAAGACCGACAGCGTGAGGCGGCGGCCCCAGACCTCGATCAGCCACGCGGCGACGGCGTAACCGGGCAGCTGGGCGAGGGTGATGATCAGCGTGAACCCGAAGGACTTCACGAGGTCGTAGCCCTGCGCGACCAAGATCGTCGGGATCCAGATGAACGCGCCGTAGTACGCGAAGTTCAGGCAGAACCACACGACCCACAGGCAGGCCGTCCGCAGACGGAACTCCGGCGCCCACAGGGCCGCGAGTCGCTCCCGGGTGGTCACCGCGGCCGGCGCGGCGGAGGCGGGTGCGGCGGAGGCAGGCGCCGCCGATGCCGGCGCGGCGGAGGCCGGCCCGGGGCTCCCGGCCTCGAAGCGCGTCACGACGGCGTCGGCCTCCGCGTGGCGGCCCTGTCGGGCCAGCCACCGCGCCGACTCCGGCAGGCCCCACCGCACGACCAGCGCGTAGACGGCCGGGATCGCGCCGATGGCGAAGGCCCAGCGCCAGCCGTCGTCGCCGAGCGGGATGACGAAGTAGCCGATCAGAGCGGCAGCCGTCCACCCCACCGCCCAGAACGCCTCGAGGAGGACGATGAGGCGGCCGCGCATGCGCGTCGGCGCGAACTCGCTGACGTAGGTGCTCGCGACGGGCAGTTCCGCGCCCAGACCGAGGCCCACCAGGAAGCGCAGGACGAGAAGAACCGCGAGACCGCCGACGAGCGCGCTCGCCCCGGTCGCGATGCCGTAGACGAGGAGGGTGATCGCGAAGACGGAGCGCCGTCCGAGGCGGTCCGCCAGGAGCCCGCCGACGCTCGCGCCGATCGCCATGCCGGCGAAGCCCGCCGAGGCGATCCACGAGGCCTGTGTCCCGGTGAGATCCCACTGCATGACCAGTGCGGTGATGATGAAGGAGACGAGCCCCACATCCATCGCGTCCAGCGCCCAGCCGATCCCGGATCCCGTCAGGACGCGTAGGTGCGCACGTCGGAACGGCAGGCGGTCCAGCCGCCCGGCGACATCGGTCGGGGTGCCGCGGGTGGCGAGGGTGCCGGGTTCGGCGGAATCGGTCATACCCAGAATGCTACGGACGCTGGAGCGGTCCCGGTCACTCGGCGAGCAGTTCGGCCACGCGCGGCGCCACCTGCGTGCCGTAGAGCTCGATCGAACGCATCATGCGCGCGTGCGAGAGGGTGCCGTTGGAGTATTTGAGATCGAACCGATCGGCGCCGAGCGTGCGCACGGTGTCGGCGATCTTCCGAGCCACCCGCTCCGGGGAACCCGCGTACACCGATCCCTCGGGTCCGACGTCGTGCTGGAACTGCAGGCGGCTGTAGGGCGGCCAGCCGCGTTCAGCGCCGATGGCGTTGCGGTTCGCCTCCATCGCCGGGTAGAGCTCCTCCCAGGCCTGCTCGTCGGTGTCGGCGATATGCCCCGGCGAGTGGATTCCGACCGGCAGACGGTCCCGGCCGAACGAGTCCAGCGAGCGGTGGAACAGGTCCACGTAGGGGCGGAACCGGCCGGGGGCGCCGCCGATGATCGCGAGCATGAGGCCATAGCCGTATCGCGCGGTGCGGACGACCGACTCGGGCGAGCCGCCTACGCCGACCCAGGCGGTGAGGCCGCGCTCGGTCTTCGGGAAGACGTCCGCCTCGTGCAGCGGCGCCCGGGTGGTGCCCTGCCAGGAGACCGGCTTCTCGGTCATGAGCTCGGCGAACAGCTCGAGCTTCTCCTCGAAGAGGACCTCGTAGTCCTTCAGGTCGTAGCCGAACAGCGGGAAGGACTCGATGAACGAGCCACGGCCGAGGATCACCTCGGCGCGACCACGGGAGACGGCGTCGAGCGTCGCGAAGCGCTCGTAGACGCGGACGGGGTCATCGCTGGAGAGGACGGTGACCGCCGTGCCGAGGCGGATGTCGCTCGTGCGTGCCGCAGCGGCGGCCAGGACGATCTCGGGGCTCGACACCGCGAACTCGTGGCGATGGTGCTCCCCCACGCCGAAGAAGTGGAGACCCACCTGGTCGGCGAGCACGGCCTGGTCGACGGTGTCGCGGATGGCCTGCGCGTCGGACACGCGCTCGCCGTCCTCACCGTGGGTGATGTCGCCGAATGTGTCGAGTCCGAGGTGCACCGTGCTCATCGCTGTCGTCCTTCTGCCGAGGTTTATGCCGGTGAATGGAACGACGCCGGGCCCGCGAGCATTCCCGCGGACCCGACGTCGGTGCGAGGACCGCTCGGCCGGGGCTCGTCAGCCCTGGGCGAGCGCCATCCGCAGCGTGTCCAGTCCCACACCGCCCAGGCGCAGGGCGCGCATGTGGAAGCGCTTGATGTCGAACGCGTCGCCCTCGCGCTCGGCGACGTCGTCGCGGATCTGCTCCCAGATGCGCTGTCCGACCTTGTACGACGGGGCCTGTCCCGGCCAGCCGAGGTAGCGGTTCACCTCGAACTGGATGAACTCGTCCGACATGTTGACGTTGCGCCGCATGAACTCCAGCGCGAAGTCCGCATCCCAGATGCCCGCTCCGTCCGGGCGGGGCTTCTCGAGGTGGACGCCGATGTCGAGGACGACGCGGGCGGCGCGCATGCGCTGACCGTCGAGCATGCCCAGCCGGTCGGCGGGGTCGTCGAGATAGCCCAGCTGCTCCATGAGTCGCTCGGCGTAGAGGGCCCACCCCTCGGCGTGGCCGCTGGAACCGGCGAGCAGGCGCCGCCACGAGTTGAGCTCGGAGCGGTTGTAGACCGCCTGCGCGATCTGCAGGTGGTGACCCGGCACGCCCTCGTGGTAGACGGTGGTCAGCTCGCGCCAGGTGTCGAAGGAGGTCACGCCCTCGGGCACCGACCACCACATACGACCCGGACGGGAGAAGTCATCGGTGGGACCGGTGTAGTAGATGCCGCCCTCGTTGGTGGGGGCGATCATGCACTGCAGGTGGGTGATGGGCTCGGGGATGTCGAAGTGGGTCTTTCCGAGCTCGGCGACGGCCCGGTCGCTCGTCTCCTGCATCCACTTCTGCAGGGCATCGGTGCCGTGGAGCTTGCGGGACTCGTCGCCCTCGAGGAAGGCGACAGCCTCTTCGACGCTTGCTCCGGCCTTGATCTCGTTCGCGATCGACTCCTGCTCGGCGACCATGCGCGCGAGCTCCTCCAGGCCCCACTCGTAGGTCTCGTCGAGGTCGATCACCGCGCCGAGGAAACGGCGGGAGTGCAGGGCGTACAGCTCGCGGCCGACGGCGTCCTTCTCGGACGCCTCGGGGGCCAGTTCGGTGGCGAGGAACGTCGCGAGCTCGTCGTACGAGACGCGCGCCGCGTTGGCGTTGTCGGTCAGGTCGCGGGCGAGGGACGCCGGGAGGTTGCCCTCGGCGGGTGCCGCCTCGCCGGCGAAGGTCGCGAAGAAGCCGTTGTCGGCGGTGTAGCGCGCGATCTGGGTGACGACCTCGGTGACCTGGCGGCGCGCGGGGACGACGCCCTCGGCGATGCCGGCACGGAGGGTCTCGATGTAGCCGTGGATCGCCGCAGGCACGGCACCGAGGCGGGCCGAGACGACCGACCAGTCGTCGACGGTGTCGGTGGGCATGAGGTCGAACGTGCTGCGGATCTCCTGCGCGGGGGATGCGATGACGTTCACATCGCGCAGGTGCGCCTTCGCCTCGTGCAGGTCGATCATGAGCTGAAGGTCGCCGGCGAGGTCTGCCTTCGTGACGACGTCGACCTGGTCCACCGGCTCGGCGGCCTGCAGAGCGGCCAGCGTCGCCGTGGCCGCCTCGTAGCCGCGCTGCGCACCGGCGGGCGACAGGTCGTCCAGCCGGTCGTTGTACTCGAACCGGCCAATGTAGGTCGCGAGGCCGGGCGAGAGCTCGGCGGCGGTGTCGACCCAGCCGTCGGCGATCGCGTCGATCGGAGTGGAGGTGCGCTCTTCTGAAGCGCGCTGTGCGTCAGTCATCCTCCGAGCCTAGCCCGGTGGCGCCGGGAACTCAGTGGCCCGCGGTGTCCCAATCGCCGCCGCGTCCGATCTGCACGTCCAAGGGCACCGACAGGTCGGCGGCGTCGCCCATGCGCGTGCGCACGATCTCTTCCACCGCGTCCCACTCCCCCGCGGCCACCTCCACGACGAGCTCGTCGTGGATCTGCAGGAGCACGCGCGACGCGAGACCCTCGGACACGAACTGCTCGTGGATCCGGAACAGGGCGATCTTCATGATGTCGGCCGCGCTGCCCTGAATCGGTGCGTTGAGCGCGGCGCGCTCCGCGTTCTCGCGGAGGACGCGGTTCGGGCTCGCGAGGTCGGGGAAGGGACGGCGACGGCCGAAGATCGTCTCGGTGTAGCCGTCGATGCGCGCCTGGGCCACCGAGGACCGCAGGTAGTCGCGCACGGCCCCGAACCGGGCGAAGTACTCGGTCATCAGCTGCTTGGCCTCGGACTGCTCGATGCGCAGCTGCTTGGACAGGCCGAAGGCGCTCAGGCCGTACACGAGCCCGTACGACATCGCCTTCACCTTGGTGCGCATCGCGGGGGTGACCTCGGACGGATCGACGCCGAACACACGGGCGCCGACGAAGCGGTGGAGGTCCTCGCCGGAGTTGAAGGCCTCGATCAGACCGGGATCTCCCGAGAGATGCGCCATGATGCGCATCTCGATCTGCGAGTAGTCCGCCGTGAGCAGGGTGTCGTAGTCGGCGCCGACCTGGAACGCCGCGCGGATGCGACGGGACTCCTCGGTGCGGATGGGGATGTTCTGCAGATTCGGATCGGTCGACGAGAGCCGCCCCGTCTGGCTCCCCGTCTGCACGTACGTCGTGTGGATCCGCCCGTCGGCGCCGATCGCGGCGTCGAGCGACTCGATGATCTGCCGGAGCTTGGTGGCCTCGCGATGCTGCAGCAGCAGGTCGAGGAACGGATGCGGGTGGGACTCCTGCAGGTCGGCGAGGACGGCGGCGTCCGTCGAGTACCCGGTCTTCGTCTTGCGCGTCTTCGGCAGCTGCAGCTGCTCGAAGAGCACCTCCTGGAGCTGCTTGGGAGAACCGAGGTTCACCTCGCGATCGATCTCGGCGTAGGCCAGCTGCGCGACGCTGTCGGCCCGGGCGCCGAGGTCGGCGGAGAATCCGGCGAGCTGGTCGTGGGAGACGGCCACGCCCGCCAGCTCCATGTCGGCGAGGGCGTCGAGGGTCGGCAGCTCGATCTCGGTGAGCACCCGCCGCACGCTGTCGGGGAGCTCCGCGCCGAGAGCCTCGGCGACGCGCAGCACGTACCACGAGAGCTGGCCCGGGGTCGCGCCCTCCGTCTCGGGGACGAGCTGGGTGGGATCGGCCTCGGGGAGCTTCTCGTCGAGATAGCGATCGACGAGCTCGGCGAGGCCCTTGTCGGGGAAGCTCGGACGCAGGAGCCATCCGGCCAGCACGGGGTCGAAGGCGAGACCGCCCAGCCGCACGCCGACGCGCCGGAGCGCCTTCACCTGCGGCTTCGCGTCGGAGACGATCTTCGGTGCGTCGCTCTCGAGCCAGGGTCGCAGCGCCTCGGCGACCGCGTCGTCCCAGTCGGCCTCGACCGCTCCGTCGAGTGTCGCGAGGCCGATCCGCTGCGGCAGACCGCCCGAGAGCGCGACCGTCAGGCCGATCGTCTGGTCCGCGGCGCGCTCCCCGAGCCACGCGGTCAGTCCTGCGGCGTCGGTGTCGGGCGGCACGGGAGCCGCGACGGCCGGAGCCTCGTGGGTCGGCTCCGACGCGTCACCCATCGCCTCGAACACCCGCGGCAGGAGCGTCCGGAACTCCAGACGAGCGAAGATGTCGCGCACCTGCTGCGCGTCGATCGGCCGCACGGCGAGGTCGGCGGGCCCGACGCCCAGATCGACGTCTCGCAGCAGCGCGTTGAGGGAGCGGTTGCGGCGCACGTCGTCGAGGTGGTCGCGGAGGTTGCCGCCCACGACGCCCGTGATCTCGTCCGCCCGCTCGAGCAGCGCGTCGAGGGAGCCGAACTGCGTCAGCCACTTCACCGCGGTCTTCTCGCCCACCTTCGGGACGCCCGGCAGATTGTCGCTGGTCTCCCCCACCAGTGCGGCGATGTCGGGGTAGTTCGCGGGAGGCAGCCCGTACTTCTCCACGACGGCGTCGGGCGTGTAGCGCTTCAGCTGCGAGACGCCCTGCACGCTCGGATACAGCAGCGTGACGTCATCGGTGACGAGCTGGATCGTGTCGCGGTCGCCGGAGCAGACGAGCACGTCGTAGCCCTGCGCGGCACCCTCCGTCGCGAGGGTCGCGAGGATGTCGTCGGCTTCGATGCCCTCGTGGGTGAGCACCGTGACGTTCATCGCGGCGAGGCATTCCTGCAGCAGCGGGATCTGGCCCTTGAACTCCACCGGCGACTCGGAGCGGTTCGCCTTGTACTCGGTGTACTGCTCCGTGCGGAACGAGTGCCGCGAGGTATCGAAGGCGACGGCGAGGTGGGTGGGCTTCTCGGCCTTGACGAGGTTCACGAACATCGACAGGAAGCCGTAGATCCCGTTCGTGTGCTGGCCGTCCTTGGTGGAGAAGTTGTCGACCGGCAGCGCGAAGAACGCGCGGTAGGCCAGCGAATGGCCGTCGACGACGAGGAGGGTAGGCTTTCCGGAGTCCGTCACCCTGCAAGCCTAGACGCGGGTGGCGACACCCCGAACGGTCCCCTGCGAAGGTGAGAGATGACCACCGACTCCTCCCCCGCCGTCTCCGACGGGCTCGACTGGGCCACCCGCCGCGGCATGGGCGCGCTGGCCGAGAAGATGGGCATGCAGTTCCTCGAGTTCTCGATCGACCGCTGCGTCGCGACCATGCCGGTCGAGGGCAATACGCAGCCCGTGGGACTCATGCACGGGGGCGCATACGTCGTGCTCGGCGAGTCGCTCGGATCGATGGCCGCCAATCTCCACGCCGGCCCGGGGCGGCTCGCCGTCGGCGTGGACATCAACGCCACCCACACCCGCTCGGCGACGTCGGGTGTCGTGACCGGCGTGTGCACGCCCGTCCACCTGGGCCGGAGCATCACCGTCCACGAGATCGTCGTCTCGGACGATCAGGGCCGTCGGTGCTCGACCATCCGGATCACCAACATGATCCGGGACCTCGACGCGCGCTGAGGACCGACCCTCGGCGTCAGCCCTTCTTGGGTGAGAGCTGCTCGATGATCGCCTTCGCGACGTCCTGCATCGTCAGACGACGGTCCATGGAGGCCTTCTGGATCCAGCGGAAGGCCTCGGGCTCGCTCAGCCCCATCTTCTCGTTGAGGAGGCCCTTCGCGCGGTCGACGAGCTTGCGGGTCTCGAAGCGCTCGACCATGTCGGCGACCTCGGCCTCGAGGGTGATGATCTGCTCGTAGCGGGCCAGGGCGATCTCGATGGCCGGCAGCAGGTCGTTCGGGGTGAACGGCTTCACCACGTAGGCCAGGGCGCCGGCCTCGCTCGCGCGCTCGACCAGCTCCTTCTGGCTGAAGGCGGTCAGCAGGACGACAGGCGCGATGTGCGCCTTGCCGAGCTTCTCGGCCGCGCTGATGCCGTCGAGGACGGGCATCTTGACGTCCATGATGACCAGGTCGGGGCGCAGCTCGGTGGCCAGCTGCACCGCCGTCTCGCCGTCACCGGCTTCGCCGACCACGTCGAAGCCGTTGTCGCGGAGGATCTCGACGATGTCGAGGCGGATCAGCGACTCGTCCTCGGCGACGACGACGCGTCGGGGGGCGGGTGCCGTGGCGGCTGCGCTCAGTTCCTGCTCTGTCACCTGTCCATCCTAGAGCCAGGAGCGGGCATGCTTCTGCGGTATCGTCGTTTCGACGTGCGCCGGTGTGGCGGAATGGCAGACGCGACCGACTCAAACTCGGTTGCCCGCAAGGGCGTGTGGGTTCGACTCCCACCACCGGCACAACATGCGCGACCCGCGTCATACGGGTGTGTCTGCGCGGTCTTCCAGGGAGGAACCCAGGAGGCGCGCAGTGCACAGGACGATGAACCCCATCCACGCAGGATCGGCGGACGGTCGATGATCCCCGGGCGCGACGTGGTGCGCTTCTTCAGCGACATCACGGAGTCGGTCATGGGGGTCGGTGTGATCGTCGGCCTCGTGAGCGCGCTGCTCGCGTGCGCGGCGATGGCCTTCGGCCGGCCCGCCTTCGCCGCGTTCGCGACCTGGTCCGTGGCGCTGCTGGCGTCCGCCACCGGCGTGGCGATCGGCACCTGGATCCCGCTGCTCGGTGTCGCCGTCGCAGGGCTCGCGGCCCTCGTCGCGGGGTCGCTGCTGCAGCGGAGGATGCTCCCGGCGGTGGAGTCCATCCAGGCCGGCGTCCCGCGCGTCAGCTCCGACTAGCGCGAGGCACGACGACGAAGAGCGGATGCCGTGGCATCCGCTCTTCGTCGTTCGATCGACCTACTTCTCGGACTGGTAGATCGGCGCCTTGCCGTGGACGGCGTCGCCGATCCGGTGCACCCGGATGTCGTTGGTCGAGCCGATGATCCCGGGAGGCGATCCGGAGATCACGACGACCTTGTCGCCCTCGGAGGCGAGCTTGTTCTCCAGGAAGAACTCGTCCACCTGCAGGAACATGAGGTCCGTGTGGGCGACGTGCTCGACCAGGGTCGAGCGCACGCCCCACGTGAGCGCCATGCGACGGCGGATCGCGGGGTCGACGGCGAAGGCCATCATGGGGATGGCGGGGCGCAGCCGCGACATGCGACGCGCCGTGTCACCGGACTCGGTGAAGATGCAGATGTACTTCGCCTCGACGAACTCCGCGACCTCGTTGGCGGCCAGGGTGATGATGCCACCCTGGGTGCGCGGCTTGGCGGTGAACGGACGGATCCGCTCCAGACCGTGCTCCTCGGTCGACTCCACGATGCGCGCCATGGTCTCCACGACCACGACCGGGTACTTGCCGACGCTCGTCTCGCCGGACAGCATGACCGCGTCCGCGCCGTCGAGGACGGCGTTGGCGACGTCGCTCGTCTCGGCACGCGTGGGCACCGGGTTCTCGACCATCGACTCGAGCATCTGCGTCGCGACGATGACCGGCTTGGCCATGCGGCGGCAGAGCTCGACCGCGCGCTTCTGGACGATCGGCACGGCCTCCAGCGGCAGCTCGACGCCGAGGTCGCCACGGGCGACCATGATGCCGTCGAACGCGTCGATGATCTCCTCGAGGTTGTCGACGGCCTGCGGCTTCTCGATCTTGGCGATCACGGGGACCTTGCGGCCCTCCTCTGCCATGATCTCGTGCACGCGGGTGACGTCGGCGGCGTTGCGCACGAACGACAGGGCGATGATGTCGGCGCCGGCCTGGAGGCCCCAGCGGAGGTCCGCCTCGTCCTTTTCGGAGAGCGCGGGGACGCTCACCGCGACGCCGGGCAGGTTGATGCCCTTGTTGTTGGAGACGGGACCCGCGACGATGACCTTCGTCGTGACGACCGGACCGTCCACGCTCTCGACCTGGACGCGCACCTTGCCGTCGTCGATCAGGAGGTAGTCGCCGGGCTTCACGTCACCGGGGAGGCCCTTGAAGGTCGTCGAGACGAGCTCCTTGGTGCCGGGGACGTCTTCGGCGGTGATCTTGAACGTGTCGCCGACGGCGAGCTCGTGCGGGCCGTCGGTGAACTTGCCGAGGCGGATCTTGGGACCCTGCAGGTCGACCAGGATGGCGACGGGTCGACCCGAGTCGTCAGCGGCCTTGCGGACGTTGGCGAAACGGACCTCGTGCTCCGCGTACGATCCGTGGCTGAGGTTCATGCGGGTCACATCGACACCGGCGTCGATGATCGCGCGGATCATCTCGTACGACTCGGTGGCGGGACCCAGGGTTGCGACGATCTTCGCGCGTCTCACTGACTGATTCTCCGGTCTGTGTTCGGTTTTCGGGGATGGATTCCAGCCTACGCGGGCTGAAGGCCGATGGCGACGTCGGTGGGTCGCACCGGCGACGGCAGGGTCGTCCGGCCCATGAGGAACTCGTCCACCGCCGCGGCGGCGGCGCGGCCCTCGGCGATCGCCCATACGATGAGCGACTGTCCGCGGCCCGCGTCACCCGCGACGAAGACGCCCGGGGTGGTCGACTGGTAGTCGTCGCCGCGCTCGACGTTGCCGCGGCCCGTGAACACGGTACCGAGCTGCTCCTCGAGGGCGCTGCGCTCCGGGCCGGTGAAACCCATCGCGATCAGGACGAGGTCCGCGGGGATCTCCCGCTCGGTGCCGCTCTTGGGCACGCGGCGTCCGTCGGCGGTGTACTCGGTCTCGGCCAGCCGCAGCGCACGCACCTCGCCGGCCTCGTTCGCGAGGAACTCGACGGTCGAGGCGAGGAAGGCGCGCTCGCCGCCCTCCTCGTGCGCCGAGGAGACCTCGAAGACGGTCGGCATCATGGGCCACGGCTGGTGGTCGGGGCGTGCCGTCGGCGGCTGCTTGCCGATGGCGAGGTTGGTGACGCTGAGCGCACCCTGGCGGTGGGCGGTGCCGATGCAGTCGGCGCCGGTGTCGCCGCCGCCGATGACGATGACATGCTTGCCCTCGGCGTGGATCTGCTGGGGAACCTGATCGCCGGCGACCGCCTTGTTCGACTCCACGAGGTACTCCATCGCGAAGTGGACGCCGGCGTAGTCCCGGCCGGGGATCGACAGGTCGCGCGGCAGCGTCGACCCGGTCGCGACCACGACGGCGTCGTAGCGCGCGCGCAGGTCGTCCCACGAGATGTCGCGCCCGATCTCCACACCTGCGCGGAAGCGGGTGCCCTCGTCCTGCATCTGCCGCAGACGCGACTCGAGGTGGCGCTTCTCCATCTTGAAGTCGGGGATGCCGTACCGCAGCAGCCCGCCGATGCGGTCGTCGCGCTCGTAGACGGCCACGGTGTGCCCGGCGCGCGTGAGCTGCTGGGCGGCGGCGAGTCCCGCGGGACCGGAGCCGACGACGGCGACGGTCTTGCCGGTGAGCCGGCCTGGAGGCTCCGCCTCGACCCAGCCGTTGGCGAAGGCCTCGTCGATCGTGCTGACCTCGATCTGCTTGATCGTGACGGCGGGCTGGTTGATGCCCAGCACGCACGAGCTCTCGCACGGTGCAGGGCACAGGCGACCGGTGAACTCCGGGAAGTTGTTGGTCGCGTGGAGTCGCTCGATGGCGGCACGGCCCTCGCCGCGCCACATCAGATCGTTCCACTCCGGGATGAGGTTGCCGAGCGGACAGCCCTGATGGCAGAACGGCACGCCGCAGTCCATGCACCGGCCGGCCTGACGGCGCAGGACGGCGGAATCGCCCGGCTCGTAGACCTCCTTCCAGTCCATGATGCGGACGGGAACGGGCCGGCGCGGCGGGAGCTCGCGCTCAGTGGTCTTCAGGAAGCCCTTGGGGTCAGCCACCGGTCACCTCCAGGATGCGGGTCCAGACGACGTCGCCGTCGGGGTCCAGCCCCTCGGCGGCCGCCTCCTGGCGGGTCTGCAGCACCGCGGCGTAGTCGCGCGGCAGGACGCGGACGAAGTTCGCGGCCTCGGCCTCGAAGTCGTCCAGGAGGGCCGACGCCAGGGTCGAGCCCGTCTCGGCGACGTGCTGCTCGAGCAGGTCGCGGAGCATCTCGGTGTCGCCGGCGCCGAGCTCCAGGAGCTCCAGCTCGCCGCTCGCGAGGGCCTCGCGGTTCACGAGCGACCGGTCCAGGCGGTACACGTAGGCGGTGCCGCCCGACATCCCCGCGCCGAGGTTGCGCCCCGTCGCACCGAGGATGACGGCGAGGCCGCCCGTCATGTACTCGAGGGCGTGGTCGCCGACGCCCTCCACGACCGCCGTCGCGCCGGAGTTGCGCACGAGGAACCGCTCCCCCACGACGCCGCGCAGGAACATGGTCCCCTGGGTGGCGCCGTAGCCGATGACGTTCCCCGCGATGACGTTCTGCGACGCGTCGAACCCGGCGTTGCGCGGCGGCCGCACGACGACCTGTCCGCCGGACAGGCCCTTGCCGACGTAGTCGTTCGAGTCGCCCTCCAGGCGCAGCGTGATGCCCGCGGGGAGGAAGGCC